>Ga0209682_10000457_pt1 | contig 14074 bp, 11 predicted proteins | sample DOMMetBare2Fresh_2_FD_187471 | JGI IMG/M metagenome (GOLD analysis project Ga0209682, IMG submission 187471) | Wetland sediment microbial communities from St. Louis River estuary, USA, under dissolved organic matter induced mercury methylation -... | ecosystem: Environmental > Aquatic >... | reverse complement strand
GGCTGCAGCCCCGGCTCGTGGAAGACCGGCACGCCCAGCTGCTGGCCCAGCACCTTGAGCTGGTCCACGGCGGCGGGGCGGTAGATGTCGGCGGCCACCAGCAGCGGGCGCTTGCCGTCCTTCTTGAGCTTGTTGGCGAGCTTGCCGGCGGTGGTGGTCTTGCCGGAGCCCTGCAGGCCCACCATCATGATGCCGGTGGGGCCGCGCTCGGCGAAGCGCAGCGAGGTGTCGACCGGGCCCATCAGCCCTTCGAGCTCGTCGTGGCAGATCTTGACGAAGTGGTCCTGGGGCGAGACCTGCAGCGTGCCCTTGCCCGTCTTGACCTTGACGTCGACCACCTCGCCGACGGCCTTCTCGCGTACGCGCGCCACGAAGCGCTTCACCACCTCGAAGGCCACGTCGGCTTCCAGCAGGGAGACACGGATGTCGCGCAGCGCGTCGTCGACCACGTCGGCGGTGATCTCGGCGCGACCCTTCAGCTTGTTGCGGGCGGCCTTGAAGCCCTTGGCCACGGTCTCGAGCACGGCGGGGAACCCTCCAGAGTCCCGGCTGTATAACATGCCCATGGTAGGGTTTCCCGCCATGGACGACGGCCCTCGCTTCTTCAGCGTGGAGGAGGCCAACGAGCTGGTGGGCGCCCTCCAGCTCGAGTTCGGGCGGGTGGCCCAGGTCCGCTCCGAGCTGCAGCCCCTCATCGCGTCCATGGGTGGTGCCGAGGTGGCGGTGGCCATCCTGCAGGACGGCGCCGCCGCACCGCCGGGCCGCCAGGCCGACGCCGAGCGGCTGCAGCGGCTGGCCGGGGAGATCACCGCCGCGGTGGAGCGCATCAACGAGCTCGGCTGCCTGGTGAAGGACCTGGAGCAGGGGCTGGTCGACTTCTACTCCTTGCTCGACGACGAGCCGGTCTTCCTCTGCTGGCAGTTCGGCGAGCCGGCCGTGACCCACTGGCACAAGCTCGACGAGGGCTACTCGGGCCGCCAGCCCATCCTGGGCGTGACCTTGAAGCCGCCTCCCTTCGTCAACTGACCGGCCCGCCGCGGGCCCCACCACCAGGAGACGCCTCATGCCCCTCGGTTCCAAGCACCTCCTGCCGGCGCTGGCGGCCTGCGCCGCCCTGCTCCCGGGCGCCGCCCGGGCCGGCAAGACCCTCGACGCCGTCAAGGCGCGCGGCGAGGTCCACTGCGGCGTCAACACCTCGGCCCCCGGCTTCTCGGCGGTGGACAGCCAGGGCCGGTGGGTCGGGCTCGACGTCGACCAGTGCCGCGCCGTGGCCGCCGCCGTGCTGGGCGACCCCGCCAAGGTGAAGTTCGTGCCGCTCAACTCGCAGCAGCGCTTCGCCGCGCTCCAGTCGGGCGAGATCGACGTCCTCTCGCGCAACACCACCTGGACGCTCACGCGCGACGCCTCGCTCGGCATCGTCTTCACCGGCATCAACTACTATGACGGCCAGGGCTTCATGGTGCCGAAGAAGCTCAAGATCGAGTCGGCCAGGAAGCTCGGCGGCGCCACGGTGTGCGTCCAGGCCGGCACCACCAGCGAGAAGAACGTGGCCGACTTCTTCCTGGCCAACGGCATCAAGTACAAGACGGTGGTCTTCGACACCGCCGAGGCCATCCAGGCCGCCTTCTTCGCCGGCCGCTGCCAGGCCTACACCACCGACATGTCCGACCTGGCCGGGGCCCGCACCAAGGCCACCAGGCCGGCCGAGTACCTCATCCTGCCCGAGGTCATCTCCAAGGAGCCGCTCGGTCCGGCGGTGCGCCGGGGCGACGACGAGTGGTTCCAGATCGTGCGCTGGTCGCTCTTCGCCATGCTGGAGGCCGAGGAGATGGGGCTCTCCCAGGGGAACGTCGACCAGCAGAAGGCCGAGAGCAAGGACCCGGGCGTGCAGCGGCTCCTCGGCGTGAGCGAGGACACCGGCAAGCTCCTCGGCCTCGACAAGGAGTGGGCCTACCGCATCGTCAAGGGCGTGGGGAGCTACGGCGAGTGCTTCGAGCGCAACCTCGGGCCCTCCACCCCGCTGGCGCTGCCCCGCGGCGTCAACCGGCTCTGGAGCAAGGGCGGCCTGATGTACGCGCCGCCGGTCCGCTAGCCTGGCCGCCGGCGCCGGCACCGGGGAGCGCCCGCGGACGGCGCCCCTCTCCTGGTCGACCCGCCGGGGCCGGGCCCGCCTCGTCCAGGCAGCGCTCGTCCTCGCCCTCCTCGCCGCCGGCGCCCTGCTGTGGCGCCACACGGCCGAGGCCTTGGCGGCGCGCCAGATCCGCTCCGGCTTCGACTTCCTGCGCCAGCCGGCCGGCTTCGACATCGGCGAGGGGCCGGTCCCCTACGGGCCGCGCGACAGCTACCTGTGGGCCTTCGCCGCCGGCCTGGCCAACACGCTGCGCGTCTCGGCCCTGGGCGTCGTCCTCGCCACGCTGCTCGGCACGGTCGTCGGCGTGGGGCGGCTCTCGCGCAACGCGCTGGTGCGCTGGGGCTGCACCGCCTACGTGGAGGTGCTGCGCAACCTCCCGCTGGTGCTCCTGCTCTTCGGCTGCTACCTCGCCGCCACCGAGCTCCTGCCCGAGGCCACCGAGCCGGTGACGCTGCCGGGCGGCGGCTACCTCTCCAAGGGCGGCCTGCAGCTGCCGCACCCGACCTGGTCGCCGGGGTGGGGGGCGGCGCTGGCCGGCCTGTCGCTCGGCCTCGCCGCCGCCTGGGGCCTCTCGCGCTGGGCCCGGGCGCGACGGGCCGGCACCGGGCACGCCCCCGCGGTGCGCTGGCCCGGCCTGGCGCTCGCGCTGCTCGGACCGCTGCTCGGCTGGCTGGCCGGCGGCGCGCCGACCGCGCTCACGCGCCCCGAGATGGGCCCCTTCGGCGTGAGCGGCGGCCTCTCGCTCACCCCCGAGTTCCTGGCCCTCCTGGGCGGCCTGACCCTCTCGGCCGGCGCCGCCATCGCCGAGATCGTGCGCTCCGGGCTCCTGGCCGTCTCGCACGGCCAGCTCGAGGCGGCCCAGGCGCTCGGCCTCTCGCGCCGGCAGGCCACGCGGCTGGTCCTGCTGCCGCAGGCGCTGCGGCTCATCGTGCCGCCGCTCACCAGCCAGTTCCTCAACCTCACCAAGAACTCGTCGCTGGCGGTGGCCATCGGCTACCCCGACGTGGTCTCCATCGCCAACACCGCCATCAACCAGAACGGCCAGGCGCTGGAGTGCATCCTGGTCATCATGGCGGTCTACCTCTGCATCAACCTCGTCACCGCCGCCGGCATGAACCTCTACGACCGGCGCACCGCGCTGGTGGAGCGCTGACGTGACCGGCCCCGGCGCCCCCACCGACCTGGCCGCCCGGCCGCGGCCGCCGCGCGCCGGCGGGGCCTGGCGCTGGGCACGGCGCAACCTGCTCGGCTCGCCCGCCAGCGTCCTCGCCACGGTGGTGGCGCTCGCGGCGGCGGCGGCGGTGCTGCCGCGGGCGCTGCGCTGGCTGGTGCTCGACGCCGTCTGGCGCGCCGACTACCAGGCCTGCCGGGCCCTCGAGCACCGGGCCGCCTGCTGGGGGATGATCGCCGAGAAGCATCGGCTCATCCTCTTCGGCCGCTACCCCCACGAGTCGCAGTGGCGCCCGGCCCTGGCCACCGCCCTGGTGGTGGCGGCCCTGCTCGTCACCGCCCACCCGCGCGCCTGGCGGCGCTGGCTGCTGCCGCTCTGGTGCGGGGTGCTGGCCGCCTTCCTCCTCCTCATGCGCGGCGGCCTCCTCGGCCTCGCCCCGGTGGAGCCGGGGAGCTGGGGCGGCCTGCCGCTCACGGTGCTCCTCACGCTGGTGGGCATGACCGCCTCCATCCCGCTGGGCGTGGCGCTGGCGCTGGGGCGGCGCTCCTCCCTGCCCACGGTGCGGGTGGTCGCCACCAGCTACATCGAGCTGACGCGCGGCGTGCCGCTCATCACCGTGCTCTTCGTGGCCTCCTTCGTCTTCCCGCTGGTGCTCCCCTCGTGGATGGCGCTCGACGCGCTGGGGCGCACCGCCCTCGCCATCACGCTCTTCCAGGCGGCCTACCTGGCCGAGGTGGTGCGGGGCGGGCTGCAGGCGCTGCCGCGCGGCCAGGCCGAGGCGGCCGCCTCGCTGGGGCTCTCCTGGTGGTCGGCGCAGCGGCGCGTCGTCCTCCCGCAGGCGCTGGTGCTGGTCATCCCGGCCTTCGTCAACAGCCTGCTCTCGACCTTCATGGACACCTCGCTGGTCACGGTGGTGAGCATGTACGACCTGACCGGCGCGCTGCGCCTGGCGCTCGGCGACCCGCAGTGGCGCGCCTTCTTCGTCGAGGCCTACCTGTTCGTGGGGGCCATCTACCTGGTGAGCTGCCTCGCCCTCTCCCGCTACAGCCACTGGCTGGAGGGGCGGCTGGGGCGCTGGACGCGGCGGGAGGCGAGCGGCGCATGAGCGAGCCCATCATCACCTTCGAGCGGGTCAACAAGTGGTTCGGCGCGTACCACGCGCTGCGCGACGTGGACCTCACGGTGGGCCGGGGCGAGCGCATCGTGGTGTGCGGCCCCTCCGGCTCGGGCAAGTCGACCCTCATCCGCTGCATCAACCGGCTGGAGGAGCACGAGGCGGGGCGCCTGGTGGTGGACGGCGTCGAGCTCACCGACGACGTGAAGGCCGTGGAGCGCATCCGCCGCGAGGTGGGGATGGTCTTCCAGCAGTTCAACCTCTTCCCCCACCTGACCGTCCTCGAGAACGTCACGCTGGCGCCCACCCAGGTGCTGCGGCTCCCGCTCGCCGAGGCCGAGTCGCGGGCCCGCGAGCAGCTGGCGCGCGTCCACATCGCCGACCAGGCCGCCAAGTACCCGGGCCAGCTCTCCGGCGGCCAGCAGCAGCGCGTCGCCATCGCCCGCGCCCTCTGCATGAAGCCGCGCATCATGCTCTTCGACGAGCCCACCTCGGCCCTCGACCCCGAGATGGTGAAGGAGGTGCTCGACGCCATGCTCGAGCTGGCCGGGGCCGGCATGACCATGGTGGTGGTGACGCACGAGATGGGCTTCGCCCGGTCGGTGGCGGACCGGGTGGTCTTCATGGACCAGGGGCGCATCCTGGAGGACCGGCCGCCGGCCGACTTCTTCTCGCGGCCCGAGCACGAGCGGGCGCGCGACTTCCTCGCCAAGGTGCTGCCCCGGTAGCGCCGGCGTGGCGTCGGCGCCTGTCCCCCCGGCTCCGCGTCTGCAAGTGGTTGTTTGTGCGCGGGCCGACCCGCCCTGCGCACACCCTGGGTCCCTCCTCACCCCAAGTGCGTGCTTGGAATCACTGAGGTTTCCCCGGGCATGGCCAAAGCAAGTCCCTTGGACCGGGGGCTGGAGGCAAGGCGATGGCGCAGGTGCTGGTGGTCGATGACACGGAGATCGTCCGGGCGGCGGTGGCGCAGGTGGTCCGCCGGATGGGGCATGTGGCGTTGACGGCGGCGTCGGGGCAGGACGCGCTGCAGCTCGTTCAGAAGGCAGCGCCGGACCTGGCGCTCGTCGATCTCCGCATGCCGGGCATGGATGGCGCGGCGCTCTTCGAGGCGCTGCGGAGCCGGCTGGGCGCGCGCTGCCCGCCGGTGGTCTTCGTCTCGGCGTCGCCGCCGGACGAGGTGGCGCAGCGGCTCGGACCGATCGGCCGACCGGCCGGCCACGTGAAGAAGCCCTTCAGCCTGGACGACCTGGTGCGCGCCATCTCCCAGGGGCTCGGCCCCACCGAGTCCGGCGGGCCGGTGGCGGCGGGGGCCTGAGCCGACGCGGTCGCTGCATCGAGTGGGGCCGCTCGGACTCGAACCGAGACGCCGGTTTCCCGGCAGCGGATTTTAAGTCCACCGCGTCTGCCAGTTTCGCCACGGCCCCGCCAGCCCGTCAGAACGGCTTGACGGCCCGGTTCTGCTCGCGCAGCTCGTTCACGGCGTAGACGCCCTGGGCCCACAGCACGCCCTGGGTGAAGCCGAGCCAGCGCATGGCCTTCTCCCGCTCGCCCGCCGCCAGCGCCGCCTGGATCTCGGTGCACATCCAGGCCACGTGCTCGAGCTGCCGGCTGCGCGGGAACGAGGCGGTGGTCCGGTCGAAGTCGATCTGCACCGGCCGGTAGCCCTCCTTCGAGAGGCGGGCCTGGTAGGCCGCCACCACCTGCATCACCTGTTCGTTCGTCATGCCGTGCGCCCCCGGTCTCGAAAGGGAAGGCAGTCTACGCCGCGGTGGAGGCGCCGGGCTAGGATTGGCCATGCCCCACACCACCCTCGTCACCACCGATCTCCTGGCGCAGCACCTCGGCGATCCAGCCTGGGTGGTCATCGACTGCCGCCACGAGCTGGCCGAACCGGCGCGCGGCCGCGCCGACTACGCCGCCGGCCATGTCCCGGGGGCTCGCTTCCTCCACCTCGACGAGGATCTCTCCGCCCCCAAGACCGGCCGCACCGGGCGCCACCCGCTGCCGGACCCGGCGGCGCTCCGGGCCACGCTGGGGAGGGCGGGGGTGACGGCGGGCGGGCAGGTGGTGGCCTACGACGACCAGGGCGGCATGGTCGCGTCGCGCCTCTGGTGGCTGCTGCGCTGGATGGGGCACGAGGCGGTGGCGGTGCTCGACGGCGGCTGGTCGGCCTGGAAGGCCGAGGGGCGGCCGCTGACCCGCGACGTGCCGCCACCCTCGTCGGCCACCTTCGGCGGCGCGCCCCGTGGCGGCACGGTGGACGCCGCCTGGGTCCTCTCGCGCCTCGGCGACCCGCGGACGACGGTGCTCGACGCCCGCGCCCCCGGTCGCTTCCGCGGCGAGGGCGAGACCATCGATCCGGTCGGCGGCCGCATCCCCGGCGCCAGGAACCGCTTCTGGAAGGACAACCTCGGGCCGGACGGCCGCTTCAAGGCGCCGGGCGCGCTGGCCGCCGAGCTGGCGGCGGCGGCCGGCGGGGCGCCGCCGGACCAGGTGGTCCACGTCTGCGGCTCGGGGGTCTCGGCCTGCCACAACCTGCTGGCCATGGAGGTGGCCGGGCTCCCCGGCGGCCGGCTCTATCCGGGCTCGTGGAGCGAGTGGTGCAGCGATCCCTCCCGCCCCGTGGAGCGGGGTGAGCCGAAGGGGTAGTCGGCGGACGCGAGCTGCCCGCGGAGCCACCGCACGCCGCGGCCGTCACCGGGCGTAGCGCTGCTCGAAGAGGGCCCGCAGGCGCGGCTGGCGGCGCAGCAGGGCGAGGGTCAGCTCGGCGTGGCCGGGGACGTAGCCGTTGCCGATCACCAGCGTGGCGTCCTTGCCGACGCCCTCGGCGCCCAGGGCCGCGGCGGTGAAGCTGGTGGCCATGGAGAAGAAGATCACCACGCCGCCGTCGCGCACCGCCAGGATGGAGGTGAGCTCGGTGCCGGCCACGGAGCAGCAGTTGACCACCAGGTCGTAGGGCGGCCCGGTGCGGCGCAGCTTCTCCAGCGTGCCGACGGCGTCGGTGGCGTCCACCTCCAGGGCGTCGTCCACCACCCCCAGCCGGCGCAGGTCGTCGAGGGCGGCGCGCGAGCGGTCGGCCGCCACCACCCAGCCGCGCCCCTGCTGCGCCTCCCGCGCCGCGGCCGCCACCAGCGCTCCGGCCTTGCCGGCCCCGAGGAGCAGCACCCGCATGCCCGGCGAGAGGTGGCGCAGCACCAGCGCCGGAGCCCCGCACACGTCGAGCGCCGCCAGCACCAGCCCCTCCGGCAGGTCGCCCGGCAGCCGCGCCCAGAGCCCGGTGGCGAAGAGCACCGCCTCGCCCCGGCACTCCACCCGGTCCATCTCGGGGCGCACCGCCGTGATCCGGTCGAGCCGCAGCGGCGTGAGGGTGAGCGACACCAGCGTGGCGATCCGGTCGCCGGGGTGGAGCGTGGCGGCGGCCGGGTGGCGCAGCCCCACCTCGCGGACGCGGCCGATGAGCATGCCGCCCGAGCCGGTCACCGGGTTGTGGAGCTTGCCGCGCGCCGCCACGAGGCGCGCCACCTCGGCGCCGATGGCCCCGGGGTCGCGCCCCACCACCCCTTCGATCTGGCGGAAGGAGGCGGCGTCCACGTTGAGCGCCTCCACCTCGATGGAGAGCTCGTCCTCACCGAGCGGCAGGGCCGGGTCGAGCCGCTCGGCCCGCTGCGGCAGGACGCCGGGCGGCGAGATCACCCGACGCAGGCCATAGGGATCCATAGGGGCCCGACTGTAGCCGCGTCAGGCGTCGGCGTCGAAGGGGAGCAGGGCCGCCTCCTCGCCCCCGGGCGGCTCCGCGCCCGGGCAGCGCGCCGCGAGGTGCGCCACCCGGGCCGCCTCCAGCCGCGCCCCCACCGCGCGGAAGCGGGCCCGCGACCGGCCGAAGGCGTGGAGGGCCTCGGCGTGGCACCCGGAGGCCGCGAGCAGCCGGCCGCGCGCCGCCGCCGCCGTCCCACCCAGCCAGGAGCCGCCGCGGCGCGACGCCAGCGCCTCCAGCGCCGCCACCTCGTCGCCGGCCTCGCCGGCGCGGCCGCCGGCCAGCGCCACCCGCACCAGCTCGGGCCGCAGCGCCGCCTCGCAGACCAGGCACTCGCCGTGGTCCTCCATCCGCTCGGCCGCCTCGCGCAGCGCCGCCTCGGCGGCGTGCAGGTCGCCGGCCGCGAGCCAGGTGCGCGCCAGCGTGGCGTGGAGCCGGACCAGCGCGTGGCGCCGCAGCCCGCCGCGCTCGCCGGCCACCACCCCCGCCGCCAGCGCCGCCATGGCCGCGGCCACCGCGCCGCGCGCGGTCAGGGCCGCGGCCAGCCGGTCGAGCGCCAGCGCCTCGCCCAGGGTGGCGCCCGCCTCGCGGTGGAGCGCCACCGCCTGGCGGAGCAGCCGCTCGGCGTCCTCCAGCCGTCCGCCCGCGAGCGCCGCCAGCCCCGCCCCGGTGCGCCCGGCGGCGAGGGCGCCGGCGTCGCCGCTCGCCTGGGCCTGCGCCGAGAGCGCCGCGGCGGCGCGGACCAGGTCCGACACGGCCCAGCCGGCCACCAGGTCGCGCTCCCAGCTCACCACGTGGACGTCGAAGGGCTGCTCCGGCCCCCGGTCCTGGCGGCGGCGCCCGGCCGGCCCGGTGGCGTCCTGCGGCGCCGAACCCGGTTCGTGCGGCGCGCCCGTCATGGCCCGCGCCAGGGCGGCGAGCTCGCGGCCGCGCCACGCCAGATCGGCGTCGGCCGTCCGGGCGCCGACCGCGGCGCAGCCGCCGGCGGCGAGGAGCGCGTCGTCGAACCGGCCCTCGTGCCACAGCAACTGGGCGCGCAGGTGGAGGAGCGGCGCCGCTTCCTCGGGCGCCTCGCCGCCGGTCTCGGCCAGCCCGGCCTCCACGATGGCGAGCGCCCGCGCCAGGTCGCCGCCGGCCGCGCGCGCCAGCGCGGCCCAGCGGCAGGCCCGGAGCCGCCGCTCCGGCGTGGGCGGCCCGTCCTCGTCGGGCTCGGCGGCCGTCTCGGCCAGCCGCGCCAGCGCCGGCAGGTCGGCCAGCCCGAGGCGGGCCTGCCCCAGGGCTTCGAGCGCCTGGGCGCGGCCGGGGCCGAGCCGCAGCCGCTCCTGGTCGGCGATGGCGAGGGCGTCCTCGAGGAGCGGCGCCCCCTCGGCCAGGCCGGCCCGCGAGAGCGCCCGGTGGCCGGCCGCCAGCAGGTGAGGGAGGGCGCGCGCCGGCTGGCCCGCCTGGAGCCAGTGGTCGGCGATGGGCTCGGGGGACGGCTCGGCGCCTGGGCGCCGCTGCGCCGCCTCCAGCGCCTCGGCGGCGGCGGCGTGGATGGCGCGGCGGCGCGACGCCGGCAGCTCCGCCAGCAGGGCCTCCTGCGCCATGGCGTGGTGGAGGCGCCAGCCCTCGCCGGTGTCGTCGAGGAGTCCGGCCCGGGCCCCTTCCTCGAGCGCCTCGAAGGCCTGCCGCACCGAGACCCCGCCGGCGACGCGCGCCAGCTCGGCGTCGAAGCGGCGCCCCAGCACGGCCGCCGCCTCCAGGAAGGCGGACGCGGCGGGGGGCTGGTGGGCCAGCGCGGCGCGCACCGCCGCCCGCGGATCGGCCGGCACCAGCCCGGTGTGGCGCCAGGCCGCCACCACCGCCTCGACGCAGGCCGGCCGGCCGTCGGCGGCCTGGTGCACCGCCTCGGTGAGCGGGTCGGCCGGCGCCGCGCCCACCAGGTCGGCCAGCATGGCCCTCGACCCGGCCGCCAGCAGGCGCGGCACCCGCAGGCCGCGCCCCAGCCGCTCGGTGTCGAGGTGGGTGAGGGCGGTCTGCACCGGCGCGCCGCGGCGCACCGCATCCTCGCGGCAGGTGGCCAGGACGAGGAGCCGCAACCCCTCGGCCTCGCGCGCCAGGGCGTGGAGCAGGCTGAGGCTGGTGGGGTCGGCGGCGTGCAGGTCGTCGAGGACCAGGCAGATGGGCCGGCCTCCGCCGGCGGCCAGGAGCACCTGGCGGACGCCGGTGAAGAGGGTCGCGCGGAGCTCGTCGAGGTTGGCGTGGAGCGGCGGCGCGAGGAACGGGTCGGCGAGCGCCTCGGGGCGGCTACGCCGCTCGGCGGCGAGGGCGTCCTCGAAGAGGGCACCGGGGGCGCAAGGGCCGGACGAGGCCACGCCGGCCAGCACGGCGAACCCTCTCGCCTGGGCGAGCCGCGCCCCCTCCAGCGCCAAGCGGGTGGTGCCGACGCCCCGCTCACCAAGCAGCACCACCACGCCGTGCCCGCGCTGCAGCAGCGCCTCCACCAGCGCGAGCGAGCCTTCGCGGCCGCGCAGGGGTGCCGGGGCGTCGGTGCCGAGCAGCCGCCGGGCGGCGCGCCGGTACCCGTCCTGCCCGGCCGCCTCGCGCACCGGCCCCACCGCGCCCTGCTCGATGCCGGCGCGCAGCGCCTGGGTCTCGGCGTCCAGCCCGTCCCGGCCGGCGGCGCGCCGGGCGGCGCTGCAGGCGTCGGCCTGGGCCAGCGCCTCGGCGCGGCGCCCCGACTCGGCCAGGAGCCTCATGAGGAGCCGGACGCCCGCCTCGTGCGACGGGTCGGCGCGGAGCAGCCGCCGCAGCGTCTGGATGGCCCCCACCACGTCGCCGGCCTCGGCCGCCTGGCGCGCCACCGGGTGGGCCGCCTCGGTGAAGCGGGCGCGCAGGCGGTGGCGGTGCGGCACCAGCCAGGCCGAGTCGAGGTCCTCGGGGGAGAGGTCGCCGCGGTAGAGGGCCACCGCCTCCCGGAGCCGCGGGAGGTCGCCGTGGCGCACCGCCTCGTCCACCTCGACGGCGTCGACCCAGACGTCGTCGCGCAGCCGGATGGTGCCGTGGTCCAGATCGACGAAGCGGCCGCCCAGCACCTGCCGCAGGTCGTAGAGGGCCCGGTGCAGGTTGTTGGCGCCGCCGGCCGCGTCCTTGTCGGGCCAGAGGGTATCGATGACCGCCTCGCGGGAGAGGGTCCGGCCGGGGGTGAGGGACAGGAGCTTCAGCAGGTCGGCCGGGCGGCGCCGGCACCAGGCCGAGGCCGGGACCGGGCCGTCATCCTTGGCCACCTCGAACCGTCCCAGCAGGTGCACTCGTAGCGAAGGACCCACCCGGGAGACGCTAGCAGAATGGCGGGGACGGGCCTTGATCCCGGGCTACATTCCGTGACCGATGACGCGCTACCGGCTCGCCTGCCCGGCCCCCCAGACCCACCTCTTCCACCTCGCGCTGGAGATCGACCGCCCCGGCCCCGAGCTCGAGGCCTGGCTGCCGGTCTGGACGCCCGGCAGCTACCTGGTGCGCGAGTTCGCGCGCCACCTGGAGGGGATCGAGGCGGCCGACGAGGCCGGCCGCCCGCTCCCCGTCTTCCGGCTCGACAAGCACCGGCTGCGGGTGGCGTCGGGAGGCGCGGCGAGGGTCACGCTGCGCTACCGCGTCTACGCCAACGAGCTGACCGTCCGCACCAGCCACCTCGACGCCACCCACGGCTTCGTCTCGCCGGCCGGCGTCTTCCTGGCGGTGCGCGGGCGGGAGGCCGAGCCCCACACCGTGGCGCTCGAGCTGCCGCCCGGCTGGCGCGCCGCCACGGCGCTGGAGGGCGGCCCGCTCCAGTTCACCGCCCGCGACTACGACGAGCTGGTCGACTCGCCGCTGGAGCTCGGCACGCACGAGGTGGCCACCTTCGAGGTGCAGGGGATCCGGCACGAGCTGGCGGTCTGGGGGCGCGGCAACCTCGACCTGCCCCGGCTGGCCGGCGCGGCGCAGCGCATCGTGGAGACGCAGGCCGCCTTCTGGGGCGGGCTGCCCTACCGGCGCTACGTCTTCATCGTCCATCTCACCGGCAAGGGGCGCGGCGGCCTGGAGCACGCCGCCTCGACGGTGCTCCTCCTGCCGCGCCTCGGCTTCGCCGACCCCGAGGGCTGGGAGGCCGCGGTCGGCCTCGTCTCCCACGAATTCTTCCATCTCTGGAACGTGAAGCGGCTGCGCCCCGCCGCGCTCACCCCCTACCGCTACGACGGCGAGCAGTACACGCGCCTGCTCTGGTGGTTCGAGGGGGCCACCAGCTACTACGAGCAGCTCCTCCTCGCTCGCGCCGGCCTCCTGCCGCCGAAGCGCTACCTCAAGTCGCTGGGGCAGCTCTTCACCTCGCTCCTGCGCACGCCGGGGGCGGCCAAGCTCCCGGTGGCCGAGGCGAGCCTCATCGCCTGGGTGAAGCACTACCGGCCCGACGAGAACAGCGGCAACAGCGCGGTGAGCTACTACCTCAAGGGCGAGCTGGTGGCCCTCTCGCTCGACCTCGAGCTGCGCCGCGCCGGCGGCTCGCTCGACGAGGTGACGCGCGACCTCCACGCCCGCTGGGCCGGGAAGGGCGTGCCCGAGGACGGCGTGGAGCAGGTGGTGGCGGACCGGCTGGGCGCCGAGCCGGCGCGCCGCTTCTTCGACCGCTTCGTGCGCGGCGTCGAGCCGCTCGAGCCGGCCCTCGAGGTGGTCGGCCTGCGGCTGCGCCGCCGCCCGGCGCAGGGGCCCGACGACAAGGGCGGTGCCCCGGCCAAGCCGAGCGAGGGGCCGGCGCCCGGCTGGCTCGGCGCCGAGGTGTCGAGCGGCCCGAGGCTCACCGTCACCTCGGTGCGCGAGGGGAGCCCGGCCTGGCTGGCCGGCCTCACCGCCGAGGACGAGCTGCTGGCCGAGGCGGGCTGGCGGATCGACAAGGCGGCGCTCGCCAAGCGGCTGGAGGAGCGCGGCCCGAGCGGCCGGCTCCGGCTCACCCTCTTCCGGCGCGACGAGCTCCTGGAGGTGGCGGTGCCGCTCGCCGAGCCGCCGGAGGACACCGCCTGGCTCGAGCTCCTCCCCGACGCCACGCCGGCGCAGCAGGCCGCCTTCCAGGCCTGGTGCGGCGCCCCCTTCCCCGCCCGCTGACGCGCCCGACCCGCCGACCCGACCACCGCAGGAGCCCGCCCCGCCATGGCCTTCGATCCCAGCCTCCACGCCGCCCGCCGCACCCGCGTCTTCGAGGAGCTGGAGCGCCGCGGCGGCGGCGTCCTGGTGGTGCCGGCCGCCGAGGAGAAGCTGCGCAACGCCGACAACGAGTACCTCTTCCGCCAGGACTCCGACTTCTACTGGCTCACCGGCTTCGACGAGCCGCAGGGCTGCGCCGTGCTGGCGGCCCGGCCCGGCGAACGGAAGTTCGTCCTCTTCGTGCGGCCGCGCGACAAGGAGAAGGAGATCTGGAACGGGCGCCGGCTCGGCGTGGAGGGGGCCAAGACGGTGCTGCAGGCCGACGAGGCCATCCCCGTGGGGGAGCTGGAGGCGCTCCTCCCCGGGTACCTCGACGCGGCGCGGACCCTCTGGTTCCGGCTCGGCGCCGGCGACGCCTGGGACGCGCGCATCATCCGCGCGCTGAACGGCCTGCGCGCCCAGGTGCGCTCCGGAAAGCGCGCCCCCGAGGCGGTGGCCGATCCCGGACGCGTGCTCCACGAGCTGCGCCTCGTGAAGGACGCCGACGAGCTGCGGCGGTTGCGCAAGGCGGCCGAGATCACCGCCGAGGCCCACATGCAGGCCATGCGCGAGGGGCGCCACGGCCGGCACGAGTACCAGGTGCAGGGGGAGCTGGAGTTCACCTTTCGGCGCCGCGGCGCCAGCGGCCCCGGCTACGGCACCACCGTGGCGGCCGGCGTCAACTCGACCATCCTGCATTACCGGGCAGGC
>Ga0209682_10000456_pt1 | contig 14092 bp, 9 predicted proteins | sample DOMMetBare2Fresh_2_FD_187471 | JGI IMG/M metagenome (GOLD analysis project Ga0209682, IMG submission 187471) | Wetland sediment microbial communities from St. Louis River estuary, USA, under dissolved organic matter induced mercury methylation -... | ecosystem: Environmental > Aquatic >... | reverse complement strand
CGCCGCCGCAGGTGCCGCTCACCGGCACGCACTGGCCGCCGGAGGGCGTGGTGCCGGCGATGCAGGCGCAGCCGCCGGCCCCGTCGGGCGCGGAGAGCGGATCGGTGCAGACGGCGCAGCCGGGGATCGCCACGCAGGTCGTCCCCTCGTAGGCGTCCACCTGGTAGCAGGCGTCGCAGACGCACTGGGCCCCCTCGGGGTGGGAGTTGGCGGGGCAGGCCGCGGTCGAGCCGACCGGCACGCAGGCCTGTCCGGTGGTGTCGGGGGTGTAGCCCTCGTCGCAGTAGCAGTCGGCGCCGACGGCGTGGGCGTTGGCCGGGCAGGTCACCACCGCGTCGGCCTCGCAGCCGGTCTGGGCGGCGTTCACGTGGTAGCCGGCGTTGCAGTAGCACTGGCCGTTCTGGAGGGTCGAGTTGGGTGGGCAGGAGGCGCCGCTGGAAGCAGGCGCCAGGCCGACCTGCGTCCAGGCGGCCCCGAGCGCCGCGCAGGTGGAGAGGCCCAGCTCGCCGCAGCTCGTCATGGTCGCCTCGACCATGGCCCGGAAGTCCGAGGTGGACCCGAGGTGCTTCGTCAGCGCCTGGTACCAGACCTTGCGGAGGTCGGCGAAGCTCGAGGCGTTCTTGTAGAGGCAGGCGGCGCGGTTGGGGATGCCGCTGTTGATGTGGACGCCGCCGTTGTCGCCGTCGGCGGTGTCGGGGAGATTGCGGAAGTCGGCCATGGAGGCCGGCTGCGGCGAGACCACCTTGGCCGGGTTGGCAGGGTCGCAGAGGTCGCGGAGCCCCTTGCCGGCGTACGTGGCGGTGAGGCACCGCTCGCCGATGAGGCTGTTCCCTTGCTCGACGAGCCAGCCGAAGACGTCGGCGAAGGACTCGTTCAGCGCGCCCGACTGGTTGTGGTAGGCGAGGTCGGCGGTGGCGGTGATGATGCCGTGACCGATCTCGTGGCCGGCCACGTCGAGGCAGCGCTCCAGGGGCCCGAAGACCCGACCGTCGCCGTCGCCGAAGCTCATGACGCCGAACTTGGTCCCGTTGGCGGTCATGACGCTGAAGTAGGCGTTGCCGAGGTTGGTGCCGGTGTGGGGGATGGCGATGACCGTGCCGCCGGTGCCGACCGGCGTCCGGTTGAAGTCCCAGCGCTTGAAGTTGAGCCCGGCCGGGTCGGCGAAGAGGGCCAGCACCTGGGCCACGTTCCTGCCGGCGCTGAAGGCGTGCCGGTCGTTGGCGATGCTGCCGGAGGTGTAGAGGGCGTTGCCGTTGGCGCCGTTGAGGAGCGCGAAGGAGACGCCTGGCACCGTCGCGGTGTCGATGAGGGAGGTGCCGCCGGCGTCGGTGGTGGCGTTGAGGGTGACGGCCTGGCCGTCGAGGTTGGTGCCCTGTACCGTGGCGGTCTGGACCAGGGAGAGCCGCCCCAGCACCGCGCCGGTGTGGGCGTCGAGGTAGACCTCCTCGCGCCGCGGCAGCTCACCGGCTTTCACCGGGTAGCCGAGCTCGACCCGGTAGGCGAGGTGGGCGCCCTTGACGCCGTCGAGCCGCTCCCCGACCACCACCAGCGCGGTGGAGGGCGGATCGGTGAAGGGGCCCTGGAAGCCGCCGGCCGCCTTGCGGACGGCCTCGAAGGGCGGGAACGAGGGTGGGCGGTAGCTGAACCCGTCGAGCGGGGAGGTCTCGGCCTCCAGCGCGTAGGCGGCGCCGTCGGCGGTGGCGTGGACCCGGATCTGGTCGAAGGCCACCGGGACGCCCCCGACGCTCCGGCCGATGCGGAGGTGCTGCGTCCCCTCGGGGGCCCGCTCGTGCCTGAGGATCGTGAGCCCCTCGCCGGCCCGGAGGCCGAGCGGCGCGGAGCGCTCGCGGACGAAGGTGAGCGGGTCGCTGCCCAGGCTGCCGAGCACGCCGCGCGCCAGGCTGACCCGGCCGCGGGCGTCGAGGTGGACCTCCACCCGCTCGAGCCCGAGCTGGCTGGCGAGCTGGACCCGGCTGGCCACCGCCGCGGCCTGCGCCGCCTGGGGGCGGGCGACCGCCTGGACCCGACCGGAGGTCGGGCCCGGCGCGGCGAGGAGCAGTGCTGCGGTCAGGGCAGAGAACATGGTGCCATCCTTGGAAGTGGGTCCCCGCGGGCGCCGCGAAAGCACTGACGATATCAGAGGGACTTGGGAGCCGGCGCGTTCTGCCGCACGCCCTGGACGGGGCCCAAGAGGGGCGCCGCAGGCTCGTCGGCCGAGCGGCCGGAGCCTGCGCCCAGACGTGTGGGTCGGGCCGCCTGGAGAGCGCGGCGCCCGAAGCCTGGGCTATCCGGCCGGGGGCTCGGGCGGCGGCGGGGGAGGCGGCTCCTGGTGCGGGTAGGAGACGGACCGGGGTGGCACGAAGGTCTCCTTCACCGTGCGGGCCGAGGTCCAGCGGACCAGGTTGAGGAGGCTGCCGGCCTTGTCGTTGGTGCCGGACCCGCGGGCGCCGCCGAAGGGCTGCTGCCCCACCACCGCCCCGGTCGGCTTGTCGTTCACGTAGAAGTTGCCGGCGGCGTCCACCAGGCTGGCGGTCAGGCTGGCCACCGCGCCGCGGTCCTGGGCGAAGACGGCGCCGGTCAGGCCGTAGGGCGAGGTCGACTCGCAGAGGGCCACCGCCTCGTCGAGGCGGGCGTCGTCGTAGACCCAGACGGTGAGGACCGGCCCGAAGATCTCCTCCGACATGAGCTTGCCGCGCGGGTCGTCCACCTCGACGATCGCCGGCTGGATGAACCAGCCGACCCGGTCGTCGCACCCGCCGCCGCAGAGGATGCGGTGGCCGGGCGTGGCGCGGGCGTGGTCGAGGTAGCCCTTGATCCGGGCGTAGGCCGCCTGGTCGATGACCGCCCCGCAGAAGGTCCCGAAGTCCTCCACCTGGCCGACCGCCAGCGCCTCGGTGTGCGCCACCAGCCGCTCGCGCAGCGCTGGCCAGAGCGAGCGGGGCAGGTAGGCGCGCGAGGCGGCGGAGCACTTCTGCCCCTGGTACTCGAAGGCGCCGCGCACCAGCCCGACCGCCGCGGCCTCCAGGTCGGCCGACGGGTGGACGAAGACGAAGTCCTTGCCGCCGGTCTCCCCCACGATGCGCGGGTAGCCGCGGTACCGGCCCAGGTTGGCGGCGATGGTGCGCCACATCCCGTTGAAGACCTCGGTCGAGCCGGTGAAGTGGAGGCCGCCGAGGTGCGGGCTCTGGATGGCCGGGTCGCCCACCTGGGCGCCGCGCCCGGGGAGGAAGGAGATGACCTCCGGCGGCAGGCCGGCGGCGTGGAGGGCCTTCAGGGTCCACCAGTTGGAGAGCACCGCGCTCGAGGCCGGCTTCCAGAGGACGCTGTTCCCCATGAGCGCCGGCGCGGTCGGCAGGTTGGCGCCGATGGCGGTGAAGTTGAACGGGGTGAGGGCGAAGACGAAGCCCTCCAGCGGCCGGTACTCGGTCCGGTTCCAGAAGCCGGGGGGCGAGACCGGCTGCATGGCCAGGAGCTGGGCCATGAAGGCCGGGTTCCAGCGCCAGAAGTCGATGACCTCGCAGGCCGAGTCGATCTCGGCCTGCTGCACGCTCTTCGACTGGCCGAGCATGGTGGCGGCGTTCAGGGTGGCGCGCCACGGGCCGGAGACCAGGTCGGCGGCGCGCAGGAGCACCGCGGCCCGCTCGTGCGGCGGCACGGCCCCCCAGGCCCGGCGGGCCGTGAGCGAGGCCTCGGCGGCCGCCTGCACCTCGGCCGGTCCGGCCTGGTGGACGCGCGCCAGCAGGAGCTCGTGGCGGTGCGGGGCGCGCACCTCGGCGATCCGGCCGGTGCGGACCTCCTTCCCGCCGACGATGAGCGGGATCTCGACCGGGTCCCGGGCCAGCTCGCCGAGGCGGGCCTCCAGGGCGGCGCGCTCCGGCGTGCCCGGGGCGTGGGTCAGCACCGTCTCGTTGCGGGGCAGGGGGAGGGCAAAGGCTCCGTTCGACATGATCATCCTCTCTCGCTGGCGTCGTCGTCCGACGGTCCCAGGCCGTACTTCTTGAGCTTGTCGTGCAGCGTGACCCGGCTGATGCCGAGCTGGCGGGCCGCCTCGCTCCGGTTGCCCCCGGCGGCGCGCAGGGCCTCCACCACCAGGCCGCGCTCGTAGGCCTCGACCCGGCCCTTCAGGCCGGTGGGCCCGCCCTCGGCCGCCGGCGCGGCCTGCCCCTGGCCGAAGGGCAGGAGCGAGAGGTCGAGCCCCTCGGGCGGCGAGAGGGCCACCAGGCTCTCCAGGGCGTTCTCCAGCTCGCGCACGTTGCCGGGCCAGCGGTGGGCCCGCAGCCGGTCGAGCAGCGACTCGGGCACCCGCAGCCCAGGCAGGCCGAAGCGCTCGGCGAACCGGTCGAGGAGGTGGCGCGCCAGCAGGGTGAGGTCCTCCGGGCGGTCCCGCAGCGGCGGCACGTGGAGCCGCACCACGTTGAGCCGGTAGAAGAGGTCCTGCCGGAAGCGGCCGGCCTTGACCAGCGCCTCGAGGTCCCGGTGCGTGGCGGCCAGCACCCGCACGTCCACGGTGCGGGTCTTCTCCTCGCCCACCGGCCGGACCTCGCCCTCCTGGAGCACCCGCAGGAGCTTGGCCTGCGCTTCCGGGGCCAGCTCGGCCACCTCGTCGAGCAGGATGGTGCCACCGTCGGCCTCGCCGAACAGGCCGGGGCGGGAGCGGATGGCGCCGGTGAAGGCGCCGCGGGCGTGGCCGAACAGCTCGGCCTCGACCAGCTCGGGCGAGAGGGCGGCGCAGTTGAAGCGGACGAACGGCTTCTCGGCCCGCGGCGAGGCCCGCACCAGCGCCTCGGCCACCCGCTCCTTGCCGGTGCCGCTCTCCCCGGTGATGAGGACGGTCACGTCCTTGGGGCCGACCCGGGCCACCAGCTTCGACAGCGCCCGCATGGAGGGGGCGGCGAAGATCATGGTCCGCGCCAGCGCCAGCTCGCCCGCCAGCTGCTCGTTCTCCTCGCGCAGCCGCACCGCCTCGACGGCCCGCCGCACCACCGCCAGGAGCTCGTCGGTCTCGAAGGGCTTCTTGAAGTAGTCGAAGGCGCCGGCCTTGATGGCCGCCACCGCCTCGCGCTCCGAGCCGTGGGCGGTGATGAGGATGACCCGCGGCGCCGGCGTCCGGCCGCACAGGGCGGCCAGGAGCCCCAGGCCGTCCAGCCGCGGCATGCGCAGGTCGGAGATGACGAGCGGCGCCGGGGCGGCGTCGAAGCGCCGCAGCGCCTCCTCGCCGTCGCCGGCCTCGTCCACCACCAGCCCCTCCTGCTCCAGGATCTCGCGCAGCGTGTAGCGGACGCCCGGGTCGTCGTCCACCACCAGGACCCGCGGGCCGGCCGGGGCGGCCATCAGGCCGCCTCCCCGGGGCCGGCGCCGCGGCCGGGCTTTCCGGCGGCGGTGGCCCGGCCGCCCGCCGGGCCCGGAGCCGTCGCGCCGGCGGGGCCTTCCGCGGCCGCCAGGCCAGGCGCGGCCGGCAGGCTGAGCCGGGCCTGGGTGCCGCCGCCGGGGCGCGGCTCCAGCGTGAGGTCGCCGCCGTGCTGGCGCGCCAGGGCGCGGGCGATGGTGAGGCCGAGGCCGCTGCCGGCCGGCTTGGTGGTCACGCCCGGCTCGAAGACCCGCGCCCCCAGGTCGCCGTCGAGGCCGCGGCCCCGGTCGAGCACCCGCACCTCGGCGTCGCCGGCCGCGCCGTGGGGCCCGGGCGCCAGCGTCACGGTGGTGCCGGCCGGCGCGGCGTCCAGGCCGTTCTGCACCAGGTTGGTCAGGATCTGCTTCACCTTGCGCGGGTCGCAGCGGGCCATGACCAGGCCGGCCTCGCCGTCGACCTCCAGCCCGACCTCGCGCTCCATGGCCAGCCCCTCGTGGAGCGCCTCCACCTCGCGGCAGAGCGCGGTGAGGTCGTGGGTGCCGAGCGCCAGCGGCACCAGCGGCCGGGAGAAGTTGAGGAACTCGTCGAGGGTGGCCTGCATCCGGTCGACCTCCCGGCGCAGCACGCCGAGCCGCTCGGCCCCCTTCCCCTCGGGGAGCGCCGGGGCCAGCAGCCCGGCCAGCCCCTTCACGCTGGCGAGGGGGTTCTTGAGCTCGTGGGCGATCTCGGCGGAGAGGGCGGTGAGCTCCTCGGCCCGCTCGGCGTGGGCCCGGAGCGACTCCCCCTGGGCCCGCAGGGTCCGGCGCAGCATGAGGTCGAAGGCCCGGCGCACCGAGCGCCCGATGAAGCGGCCGGCCACCAGCAGCACCGAGAAGATGGCCGCCAGCGTCACCACCCGCGAGGCCACCGCCGGCCGCCCGCCGTCGAGCGCCGCCAGGCGCAGCCCGAGGTCGCCGCGGGTCAGCTCCAGCACCGCGAAGGTCCAGACCGCGGTGATGCCGATCGACATGAGCCAGGTGGCCAGGGCCGGCGTGGCGAAGATGCCGATGATCATGGTGGCCACCAGGAGCATGGGCAGGAAGGGGCTCTCCAGCCCCCCGCTCACCGTGCTGACGATGAGGACGCCCACCACCGCCAGGATGAGGTTCCGATCGATGGCGTGGCGGGAGAGGCCGCGCCGCTGCCAGCGCCGGAACTCGAAGACGAACATCCCGGTGGCGAGCGGGATGAAGGTGGCCAGCACGGCGGTGCGCCAGCCGGTCGGGTCGATCCACCAGACCCAGCCCAGGAAGGCGAGGAGCGCCGGGACCAGCGCGAAGCGGGCCCGGGTCATGACCCCGAACAGGCGGGACATCTCCTGGCGCTGGATCTCCTCGAAGCCGGCCGGCGGGCGCATGTTCTCCTCGGGCGGCACGGGCCGCCGGGAGAGGATACGCCGGGGCGGCCCCTGGCGCACCGGCCACCTCACGGCGCGCCTCGCCCGGTCGGGGCCAGCGCGGCCCTCACGGCCCCAGCCCCGAGGCCCGCTCCAGCGCCACCCGGGCCATGGCGAGCCGGGCCCGCGCCTCGGCCAGGCCGGCCTCGGCCAGGTAGAGCCGGTCATCGGCGTCGATGACGTCGAGGGAGGAGGCCACCCCGGCCTGGTAGCCGCGCTGGGCGGTGGCGTCGGCCTCCTCGGCCAGCCGCCGCTGCTCGCGCGCCAGCCGGAGCCGCTCGCGGGCCACCTCGACGTCGTGCAGGGCGTCGCGCACCTCCTGGCCCACCGCCAGCCGCTGGGCCTGGGCCGAGGCCCGGGCCCCGGCCAGCCGGGCCTCGGCCTCGCGCCGCTTCCCGTAGCGGAGGCCGCCGTCGTAGAGCGACCAGGTCAGGTCGAGGGTGGCGCGCCAGCCGTCCTTCTTGCCGGTCGGGTAGGGGACGTCGGCGGCGAAGGCGGCCCCGCTCACCGAGAGCTGGGGCGCCAGGCGGGCCCAGGCCGAGCCGACCTGCGACTCGGCGGCGGCCACCTGGGCGGTCGCAGCCGCCACCTCGGTGCGCCGGACCAGCGCCTGCTCGACCAGCGGCGCCTCGGCGGAGGGCGCCGCCAGCCCGGCCTCCGGATCGTCCGCCACCAGCAGGCGCACCGGAACCTCGCGGCCGAGCAGCGTCCCGGCGGCGCGCCGCAGCCGGTCGAGCTCGGCGCGGACCCGCACCAGCTCCCCCTGGCGCCGCACCTCCTCGGTCCGGGCCCGCAGGTGGTCGAGCGGCGTGGCGGTGCCGGCCTCCTGCCTGCGGCGGGCGCTCTCGGCGAGCTGGCCGGCGTTGGCGGCGGCCCGCTCGCTGGCGGCCGCGAGCTCCTCGGCGGCGCGTCCGAGCTGTGCCAGCCCGGCCAGGGTGGTGCGGAGCGAGAGGCGCGAGGCCTCGGCCTGGGCCGAAGCGCCGCGCGCCCCGTGGCGGGCCGCCGCCGCGTCGTACCAGGCGGAGGGGGCCACCAGCGGGAGCCGGAGCGACAGGGTGCCGCTCCAGACCTCGCCCGGCTGGAGGTAGGTCGAGTCGGGGAGCGGCGCGTTGGCGAGCTGGGGGATGGCCTTGAGCGCGCCGAGGTGGAGGACCATCTCGTCGCTGTTCCGGGTGTAGCCCCCGGAGGCCTGCAGGGTCGGGAGCAGCGCCGCCGCCGCCTGGCGGGAGAGCGAGGCGGCCTCGTCGGCCCGGGCCCGCGCCGCGGCCAGGGCCGGGGCCTGGCGGTCGAGCTCGGCCAGGGCCTCCTCGAGCCGGAGCTCGGCGGCAGGGGTGGGGGTCCAGCCCGCGGCCGCGTGGGGCGGCGGGGCGGCCTGGAAGGCGAGGGCGGCGGCGAGCGCGGCGAAGAGGGCTGGGTTCACGGTGATGGCCAGGAGCAAGCCCGGTGCCGCGGCCGTGGAGGGCCAGATCAGGCCATCCGGCGCTCCAGGCCGTTCGGGGGGCCGAACGGACCGTCGGAACTCCTGACAGCCCTGGGCCTTCGCCGGCCGGAAATGGCGGCCCGAGCGTCCCTCGGGCTCGGCACGGGGCTTGCCCCTGGAGAGGCCGAGCCGGGACCAGCCCCGGCCGGGAGCCACCCGCATGCGCCGCGTCGTCATCGCCCTCGCCGTCCTCACCGTCGTCCTGGCGGCCCTCATCACGCTCCGGCTCTGGACCCAGGCCCGGGCCCTGGCCGCGCCCTCGGGCGGGTCGGGGGAGATCGAGGGCGTGGTGGTGGACCTCTCGTCCCGGGTGGGGGCACGCCTCCTCGAGGTGAAGGTCCGAGAGGGGGTGGCGGTGAAGAAGGGCGACCTGCTGGTGGTGCTCGACTGCGCCGACCCGGCGGCCCAGCTCGCCGAGGCCGAGGCCCGGCTGGCCGCGGCCCGGGCCCAGGCGGCGGCGGCGCTGGCCCAGCTCGACTCGGCCGGCCGCAACCGGGTCGCCGCGAGCGCGGCCCGCCAGGCGGCCGCCGCCCAGGCCGAGGCGCTGGCGGCCCAGCGCGACGCGGCGGAGCGGCAGGCCTTGCGGCTCGAGGCGGTGGCCGCCGACGTGGCGGCCTCCAGCGTGGACCAGTCCCGCGCCGGGGCCACCGGCCTGGCCCGGCAGGCCGACGCGGCCCGGGCCCAGGCGGCGGCCAGCGAGGCCCAGACCCGCGCCGCCGAGGGGGCCATCCGCGCCGCCGACGCCCAGGCCGAGGCGGCCGCCGCGCAGGTCAAGGCGGGCGAGGCGGCGCTGGCCAGGGCCCGGCTCCTGGCCGGCGAGTGCGAGGTGCGCGCGCCGCGCGACGCCGAGGTGTCGCGGCTGCCGCACGAGGCGGGCGAGCTCACCTCGCCCGGCACCACGCTGGTGCGCCTGGTGGACCTCTCCGAGCCGAAGGCGACCTTCTACCTGCCCAACGCCGAGGTGGCGGCGGTCAGGCCGGGGGCCCGCGCCACGGTGGTGGCCGACGCCTGGCCGGGCGAGGTCTTCGAGGGGACGGTCCGCACCGTGGCGCTGGAGGCCGAGTTCACCCCCCGCAACATCGTGACCCGCACCGACCGCGACCGGCTGGTCTACCCGGTGGAGGTCACCGTCAAGAACCGGGACGGCAAGCTGCGGGCCGGCATGCCGGTCCAGGTGCAGCTCGAGAAGGCGGGCGGCGCGCGGTGAGCGGCGCCTTCGCCGGTCCGGCCGTCCTGGCCCGCGAGCTCCACCGGCGCTTCGGCGCCGTGGTGGCGCTCGACGGCCTCGGCTTCCAGATCGGCCGCGGGGAGCTCTACGGCCTCATCGGCCCGGACGGCGCCGGCAAGACCACCGCCATCCGCGCGGTGGCCGGCCTCATCGATCTCGACGCGGGCGAGGTGCGGGTGGCCGGGCTCGACCCCCTGCGCGACGGGGCGGTGCGCGAGAAGCTGGGCCTCATGCCGCAGCAGTACAGCCTCTACCGCGACCTCACGGTGGAGGAGAACCTGCGCTTCTTCGGCCGGCTCTCGGTGCTGCCGAGGGCGGTCTACCGGGAGCGGGCCGATCGGCTGCTGGCCATCACCCGGCTGGCCCCCTTCACCGGGCGGCGCGCCGACCAGCTCTCCGGCGGCATGTACAAGAAGCTGGCGCTCGCCTGCGCGCTGCTCCACCAGCCGGAGGTGCTGCTCCTCGACGAGCCGACCAACGGCGTCGATCCGGTGTCGCGCCGCGAGCTCTGGGCGCTGCTCCACGAGTTCGTGGAGGGCGGCATGGCGGTGCTCATCTCCACGCCCTACATGGACGAGGCGGAGCGCTGCCACCGGGTCGGCCTGGTCCACCGCGGGCGGCTCCTGCTGGAGGGGGCGCCCGAGGCGCTGCTGGCCGAGTTCGAGCGGGCCGGCCACGCGGCGCCCACCTTCGAGCAGCTCTTCGTGGACCGGATCGAGGCGGCGGCGTGAGCGCGCCGGCCATCCAGGCGGTGGAGCTGTCGCGCCGCTTCGGCGCCTTCACGGCGGTGGACCGGGTCTCCTTCGAGGTGGAGCAGGGGGAGATCTTCGGCTACCTGGGCGCCAACGGCGCCGGCAAGTCGACCACCATCCGCATGCTCATCGGGCTCCTGGCCCCCAGCGGCGGGCGGGCCACCGTGGCCGGCCACGACGTGGCCACCGCGCCCGACGCGGTGAAGGCCTCCATCGGCTACATGAGCCAGAAGTTCTCGCTCTACCTCGATCTGCCGGTCTCGGAGAACCTGCGCTTCTTCGGCGCCGCCTACGGCCTGGAGGGGAAGGCCCTGGCCGCGCGGACCGCCGAGCTCCTGGAGCGGGTCGGCCTCACCGGCCAGGGCGAGGCCATCACCGGCGAGCTGCCGGGCGGCCTCCGGCAGCGGCTGGCGCTCGCCTCGGCGCTGCTCCACCGGCCGCCGCTGGTCTTCCTCGACGAGCCGACCGCCGGGGTGGATCCGGTGGCGCGCCGCACCTTCTGGTCGCTCATCCGCGAGCTGGCCGCCGGCGGCACCACCGTCTTCGTGACCACCCACTACCTCGACGAGGCGGAGTACTGCCGGCGCATCGGCCTCATGGTGGACGGCAAGCTGGTGGCGCTCGACACGCCGGCCGGCCTGAAGCGGACCTGGGTGCCGGACCAGGTGCTGGTGGCGCGCGGGCAGGGGCTGGCCCGGGCCGCCGAGGCGCTGCGCCGGCTGCCGGGCGTGAAGGCGGTCTCCCCCTTCGGCGCGGCGCTCCACGTGCGGGTCGATCCGGCCCGGCTCGACGCGGCGCGGGTGGCGGCGGCCCTGGCGGCGGCCGGGGCGGTGGCGCCGGCCGTCGAGGCCACGCCCGCCTCGCTGGAGGACGTCTTCCTGGCGGCCGTGGACCGCGGCGCCGGCGGGGTGGCCCCGTGACCCGCCAGGGGCTGCGCCGGTCGCTGGTGCGCATCGGCGCCATGGCCGGCAAGGAGGCCATCCACGTCCAGCGGGATCCGCGCACCCTGGCGCTGGCGCTGGTCATGCCGCTCGTCATGCTGGTGCTCTTCGGCTACGGCGTCTCCACCGACGTGGACCACACCCGGCTGGCGGTGGCCGACGAGGACGGCAGCGAGGCCTCCCGGGCGCTGGTGCGGGCCTTCGGCGCCTCGCAGGAGTTCGAGGTGGTGACGCGCCGGCCGCCCGCCGCGGCCGAGGGGCTCTTCCGGGCCGGCGACGCGGTGGCCGCCCTGGTGGTGCCGCGCGGCTACCAGCGCGAGCTCCTGCAGGGGCGGCGCGCCGAGGTCCAGCTCCTCCTCGACGGCGCCGACGCCATGGTGGCCAACCAGCTGCTGGCCAAGGCCGACGCCATCGTCCGGCAGGAGAGCCGCCGGCTGGCCGGGCTGGAGCTCGCGGCGCTGCGCCCGCCGGTCCAGGTGCGGCTCTGGACCCAGTACAACCCGGCCGGCCGCTCGGCCTTCTACATGGTGCCGGGCATCTCGGCCTTCCTGCTCGCCATCACCGCGGTCATGCTGACCGCGCTCACCATCGCCGGCGAGTGGGAGCGCGGCTCCATGGAGCAGCTCTTCGCCTCGCCGGTGGGGCGGCTCGAGATCGTGCTGGGCAAGCTGCTCCCCTACCTGGCGCTCGGCCTGCTGGAGCTCCAGCTGGTGGTGGCCTTCGGCGCGGTGGCCTTCGACGTGCCGATGCGCGGGCCGATCTGGCTCCTCTTCCTGACCGGGCTGCTCTTCCTGGTGGGCATGCTGGGGCAGGGGCTGCTCATCTCGGTGCTGGCCAAGAACCAGCTGGTGGCGACCCAGGCCGGCACGCTCTCGGCGATGCTGCCGGCCATCATCCTCTCCGGGATGATCTTCCCGGTGGAGAACATGCCGCTGCCGCTCCAGCTCCTCTCGCGGGTCATCCCGGCCCGCTACCTGGTCCACGCGCTGCGCGGCATCCTGCTCAAGGGCTCGGGGGTGGCCGAGCTCTGGCCGGACCTCCTGGCGCTGACGCTCTTCGCGGTGGCCGTCGTCACCCTGGCCACCCGGCGCTTCAAGCGGAGGGTCGCGTGAGCCCCCGCGCCCGGCGGAGGGCGCCATGAGCGCGGCCACCGCCCGCCGGCAGCTCGCGGCCGTCTTCCGCAAGGAGGTCAGCCAGACGGTGCGCGACCGGCGCGTCATGTTCCTGCTGGTGGTGGCGCCGCTCATCCAGACGGTGGTGTTCGGCTTCGCGGTGGACTTCGACGTGGACCGGGTCGACACGGTGCTGGTCGACCACGACGGCGGCGAGGCCGGCCGGCTCCACGCCCGGCGGCTGCTGGCCGACGGGACGCTCCGGCCGGCGGGGCGACTCGCCGGGGTGGAGGAGGCCCAGGCCGACCTCGACGGCGGGCGGGCCGCGGCGGCGCTGGTGCTGCCTCCCGGGTTCTCCGCCGACCTGGCGGCCGGGCGGCCGGCGGTGGCGCAGCTCCTGCTCGACGGCGGCGACCCGAACCGGGCCGCGGTGGCGGGCGCGGCGGCCAGCCGCTACTTCGGCGAGGTGGCCGAGGCCGAGGCGCGGCGCCGGCTCGAGGCGCGCGGCCGGCGCGACCTGCCGCAGGCGGTGCTGGTGCCGCACGTCCTCTACAACCCGCGCCTGAAGACGCCCCCCTACATCGTCCCGGGCATCGCCGGCACGCTCCTCGTCATCGTCACCACCCTGGTCACGGCCATGGGGCTGGCCCGCGAGCGGGAGATGGGGACGCTGGAGCAGGTCATGGTGACGCCCATCCGGCCGCTCTGGCTCCTGCTGGGGAAGCTCCTGCCCTACCTCATCGTGGGCTGCCTCGACGTGCTGCTGCTCCTGGGCGTGGGGACCTGGGTCTTCGGCGTGCCGCTCCACGGCAGCCCGCTGGTGCTGGGGGCGGTCATGCTGACCTACCTCACCGCCACGCTCGGCATCGGGCTGCTCATCTCGACGGTGTCGCAGACCCAGCAGCAGGCCTTCCTGGGGGGCTTCCTCTTCATGATGCCCTCCATCCTGCTCTCAGGCGTCATGACGCCCATCGCGGCCATGCCGGCCTGGCTGCAGCACCTCACGGTCCTCAACCCGGTGCGCCACTTCGCGGAGGTGATGCGGGCGGTGCTGCTGCGCGGGGCCGGGCTCGGCGACGTCTGGTTCCAGCTGGCCTGCCTGGCGACCATCGGGGTGGGGATCCTCTGGCTGGCGGCGGTGCGGTTCCGGCGGCAGCTGGGGTAGGGCAGCACCCCGCCCCCACCTCGGCTACACTCCCCCTCCCGTGTCCTCTCCCCGCCTCCCCGTCGTCCAGCTCCGCGGCCTCCTCAAGCGCTACGGCGACACCACCGCCCTCGCCGGCGTCGACCTCGACGTCCTCGACGGCGAGATCTTCGGCCTCCTCGGCCCCAACGGCGCCGGCAAGACCACCCTCATCTCCATCGTGGCCGGCCTGGCCCGCGCCACCTCCGGCACCGCCACCGTCCTCGGGCACGACGTGGTCACCGACTACCGCTTCACCCGCCGCGCCGTGGGCCTGGTGCCCCAGGAGGTCAACTTCGACCCCTTCTTCTCGGTCGAGGAGGCCCTCCGCTTCCAGGCCGGCTACTTCGGCGTGCGGCTCCCGGAGGAGCGGCTGGTCGAGATCCTCTCCAACCTCGACCTCCTGCAGAAGCGCAAGGCGAACGCCCGCACCCTCTCGGGCGGCATGAAGCGCCGCCTCCTCATCGCCAAGGCGCTGGTCCACGAGCCGAGGGTGCTGTTCCTCGACGAGCCGACGGCCGGGGTGGACGTGGAGCTCCGCCGCGCCCTCTGGGCCTACGTGGAGCGGCTGCGGGCCCGGGGCACCACGGTGGTGCTGACCACCCACTACCTCG
>Ga0209682_10000455_pt1 | contig 14116 bp, 15 predicted proteins | sample DOMMetBare2Fresh_2_FD_187471 | JGI IMG/M metagenome (GOLD analysis project Ga0209682, IMG submission 187471) | Wetland sediment microbial communities from St. Louis River estuary, USA, under dissolved organic matter induced mercury methylation -... | ecosystem: Environmental > Aquatic >... | reverse complement strand
CTCGGAGACGATGCCGCCCCCCTCCTGCGACTCGGTGGCGCGCGGCAGCCCCACGCCCAGCACCGGCAGCACCGGCTGGCGCAGGCCGTTCATGGAGGTGAGCACGTGCCACAGCCCCTCGTGGTGGGCCAGCGCCCGCACCTGCCGCTCGCTGAAGCGGGCCCCCTTCCTGAGCGTGATGCGCGTCGCCCCGGCGGCGGCGTTGGCGGTGAGCCGCGCCTTCACCACCACCGTGACGTGGCCGCCGAGGAGCGGGTTGCACAGCTCGGCCACGCGCACCGCCGCCTCCTCGGCCGAGAAGGTGGGCTCCTCGTCGCGGGCGCGCGGCCGGGCCGCCCAGAGCCGGGCGATGGCCAGGTTGTCGGCGTCGTGGTCGGGGAAGCGGTCGCGCGGGTCGCCGTAGAGCCGGCGCGACAGCTCGTAGAAGCGCTTCGTCCCGCGGGCGCCGAGCATGCGGGCCAGCGCGGCGAACTCGTCGCACTTGCGCCGCAGCAGCTCCTCCACCGGGTTGCGGCCGCGGATGGTGCGCCGCAGGCGCGTGAGCTCGCGGGCCTTCTCCTCCGGCTCGAAGCCGAGCGGCGGGTACTCCGGGCGCGGCAGCTCGCGGGCGCCGTGCTGGAGGAAGCGCTCCAGCACCGCCGGCCCCCAGTTGATGGCGCGCAGCACCTTGATGGGCTTCTGCGCCTGGAGGAGCTGGTCGGAGAGGCTGCGGAGGTACTGGCGCGGCACGCGCAGAGGCTAGCACGCGCGCCGCGGCTCAGAAGAGGTCGAGGACCAGCGCCTCCAGCGCCGGGTCGGAGCGCACGGCCGGGCTCTGGTCGTCCGGATCCCAGCCGAAGGGCGACCAGCCGGCCGGGAGCGCGCTGCCGAGGCAGAGGATGGAGCGCGGCGGCGCGCCGATGCCGTCGCCGTCCTGGTCCGGATAGAGCACCACCCAGCGGGTCAGGGCCGGGTCGGCGTCGTCGCAGTCGTTGCCGGCCGCCGCGGCCCGGTACGGGTCGGGCAGGGCGGCGCCGGCGCAGCGCTCGCCCGCCTCGCGGGTCGTGACCCCGTCGCCGTCGCGGTCCAGCCCCTTGTAGGCGAGGAGCCGCCAGGCGGTGGAGTCGGCCGGCGCGCAGTCGCCGCTGCTCGCGACCTGGCCCGCCGGCAGGCTGCCGTCGGTGCAGGAGGTCACGGCGTTGCCCGCCCCCACGCCGTCGCCGTCGGCGTCGAGCCAGGCCGTCACGGAAGCGTGGCGCGCCGGGTCGGCGTCGTCGCAGTCCGTGCCGGGCCCAGAGGTGGCGTAGCCGGCCGGCAGGGCGGCGCCGGTGCAGACGGAGCCGGGCGCGAGCGCCCAGAAGCCGTCCCGGTCGGCGTCCCGATACGAGTAGGAGGCCGATCGCCAGGCCGCGGCGTCGTCCGGGGCGCAGTCGTCGCCGGAGGAGACCCAGCCGCCGGGCAGCGAGCCGCCGGTGCACTCGCTCAGGAGCGGCCCGGCCCCGTGGCCGTCCCCGTCGGCGTCCGGGTAGCCAGAGGCCATGCTGAAGCGGGTCCGGTCGGCGGCGGCGCAGTCGTCGCCGACGGCCGCCCATCCGGCCGGCAGCGAGCCCCCGGTGCAGGCCCTCGCGAGCAGCCCGGCCCCGTGGCCATCCCCGTCGGCGTCGGGATAGCCGTCGACGGTGGTGAAGCGCGCCGCGTCGGCGTCGTCGCAGTCGGCGGGGAGGAAGCCGGCGTAGGGCCGCGGCAGCGACGCCCCCGCGCAGACCGCTCCGAAGGCGATCACGCCGAAGCCATCGCCGTCCTCATCGACGGCCTCGTATCCGATCAGCCGCCACCGGGTCCCGTCGCCTGGGGCGCAGTCGTGCTGCTCGGCCCAAAGGCCCGTTGGCCGCATGGGCCCCGTGCAGACGCTCACCAGCGGCAGCTCGGCCACCCCATCGCCATCGCCGTCGGCGTAGCCGTCCAGCCAGCTGAACACCTCCGCCGAGCCGTCGTCGCAGTCGGGTGAGCCAGGCTCCATGAGGTAGCCGCCCGGCAGCCTCTCGCCGGCGCAGACCAGGCCGGCGCTCGCCATCGTGGCGCCGTCGAAGTCGGCGTCGCGGTAGAGGTAGCCGAGCTCGTGCCAGCGCGCAGCGTCGTCCGGGGCGCAGTCGGCGCCGGCGGCCGAGAACCCGAACGGCAGCCGAGGGACACCGCAGACGGCGGCGGGCGCCCCGGCGCCGACGCCGTCGTGGTCCGAGTCGACGAAGGCCTCCGTGAGCGCCCAGGCACCGCCATCGCCGTCGTTGCAGTCGTCGCCGGTGGCGGCGTAGCCGAACGGCAGGCTGCCCCCGGCGGCGACGCAGACCGTGACGAGCGCGCCGGCGCCGTGGCCGTCGCGATCGGCGTCGACATAGCCCGTCGCCGCCTTCGACACCGTCGGGTCGAGGTCGGCGCAGTCGAGCGACGCCGGGACGCCGTCGCCGTCCCGGTCCGGATCGGCGGTGCCGGGGTCGGAGAGGCCGCAGTGCAGGCTCGCCGTGGCCAGGGCGGCGAGCAGGAGGCGCTGGAGGCGCATGGCGGCTCCAGGCGTCTAGGGGGAGACGAGGGAGAGCTTGCAGTCGGGGTAGCCGGTGGTCGCTGTCATCTCGAGGAGGTACTGGCCCGGCTTCGTGAGGAGGAGGAGCGCCAGCTTCTCGCACCCCTGCGCCGCGAGGGTGGCGGTCACTTGGTCTACCGCATTGAACAGATAGGTGCGCACCACCGGGGCCGGATCGCCCTGGAGCACGCCGGTGACGACCAGGGACTTGAACTTGAGCGTCACTGCGTCCACGGCCACGAAGGTTTCCTTGAAGGGCGTGACCTGGGCGCCGGTGTCGCGCGCGAAGGCGAGCGCCGCGAGGGCGAGTCCAAGCAGGGCGAGCCGCTTCATGGAAGCTCCTGGTGCCGCGCGCTGCGGCGATGGGCGGGTTTCAGGGACTGTCGCCGGACCAACATCCCCGGTCAAGCTGCTCCTTGCGGCGTCCCGGCTGGAGAGGCGACCCGCGGCTGGCTGTCACGGTCGTCAGGCCGAGCGGCGGACCAATGGCCGCGTCGCGGACGGCGGCGCGTCGCCTGACCGGGCGCTGGCGTCGTTCCGAGCGGCCTCCTCGGCCGGTTCGACGCGTGGCCCGCCCCCCGGCACGGCGGTTGCTCTTCCAGCGCGGCGGAGGAGCCACCATGAACCGAGTCGAGTCGATCGCCGTCGCACCGTCCACCGGCCGCCAGAGCGCCCCCGGCCGCTTCGAGGCGGCGCTGCAGGGGGCCACCCGCGCCCTCTCCCAGAGCGTCGTCGGCGCCGTCGAGCTGGCCGCGCCCATCGTCCCCTTCGGCACCGTGCTGGCCGGCGCAGTGCGCGGCGCGGCGGGAGGCGGGGCGCGCAGCGGGGTCGGCCTCGGCGCAGCGGGCCTCGGCGTGGGCGCCGGCGGCGGGGCGAGCCTGCTCGGCGCGGCCGGCCAGGCCGGCGACGGGACCGGGGGCACGGGCGGCGCGGCCGGCGCCATCGGCTCGCAGGGCGACCTGCTCGAGGCGACGCGCGCCATGCAGGCCGAGGCCCAGGCCATGAACCTGCAGTACCTGCAGCTCCAGGAGCGGATGCAGCAGGAGAGCCGGGAGTTCACCGCCCTCTCCAACGTGATGAAGGTGAAGCACGACTCGGCGCGCGCCGCCATCGGCAACATCCACTGAGGGTCCTCCCGTGCCAGTCACCTCCCTCGCCCCGGCCGTCGGCGCTGGGCCGACCTCGACCACCCGCGCCGCCCCTGCCCCGGGCCGCACCTTCGCCTCGGCCCTGGAGACGCACCTCGACGCGGCGACGCGACCCAGCGCCGCGGCCGCGGCGCCGACCCACCCGGCCGCCGCCGCCCTGCGCGCCGTCGAGGCCGCCCAGGCCCGCCTCGACGGGGTCCTCGCGGCGGCCCGCTCCGGCCGCACCTTCACCGCCGGCGAGCTGCTCGGCCTGCAGGCCGAGGCCTACCGCCTCTCCCAGACGCTCGATCTCGCCGGCAAGCTGGTGGAGCACGGCGTGCAGGCCGCGAAGCAAGCCGTCCAGACGCAGGTCTAGAGCCCCCCGTGCGCCCCGCCCGCTCCCTTGCCATCGCCGTGCTCACCGCGCCGCTCCTGGCCGGCTGCTCGGGTGAGCCGCTCCTCCACGACCTCGGCGAGCGCGAGGCCAACGAGGTGCTGGTGGCGCTCGACGAGGCGGGCATCACCGCCGAGAAGAGCCGCCAGGAGGGGAGCGAGGGGGGCTGGGTGGTGGCCGTCCCCGCTGGCGAGGGGGGGCGGGCCCACCGGCTCCTGGCCGCGCGCGAGCTGCCCCGGTCCAGGCCGCCCGGCATCGGCGAGGTGTTCGGCCAGGGTGGCGCGCTGCCAACGCCGGTGGAGGAGCACGCCCGCTGGCTCCACGCCCTCTCCGGCGAGCTCTCGCGCAGCCTGGAGGCGCTCGACGGCGTGGTGGAGGCGCGCGTCCACCTGGGGCTGCCGGCCGACGATCCGCTCCGACCCGGCGTCCGCTCGCCGCCGCGCGCGGCGGTGCTGGTCAAGTGCCGCCCTGCGGCCTGCGGCGCCATCCGGGCCCAGGAAGCCGGCCTTCGGCAGCTCGTGGCCGGCGCGGCCGATGGCCTCTCGCCCGAGTCCGTGGCGGTGATGGTCGCCGACGCCGCGGAGACGCCGGTCGCACCACGGGTGGCCCGGCGCCACGCGGCCGCCCGCTGGCTGGCGGCGGCGGCGCTCCTCGGCGCCGGTCTCCTCGGCCTCCTGGCCTGGCGCGAGCGCTGCCGGCTGGGGCGGCCGGCGTGACGCCGTCGCGGCGGCGGCTGGTGGCCCTCTCCGTCGCGCTGGCGCCCGGCCGCGCCGTCGACCTGCTCGGTCGCCTCGGATCGGCCCACGCCGATCGCGCGGAGGCGCTCGCCGAGGCGGCACCGCTCGCGGAGGCCCCGCGCCGCGCCCGCCTGGCGGCGTTGGCCACCGCCCTGGCCGGCGAGCCTGCCGCCAGAGGCGCGGGGCTCCATCCACTGCTCGCGCGCCTGGCCCGTGAGCGCACCGCACGCGGCGAGCCACCGGCCGGGCCGCGGACCGGGGTCCGCATGCCGGACTCCCTGGCCGTTCCGGGCGCGCGAAATCCCTGAGGCCGGCCCCCCGCGCGCTGGCACGGACCTTGGAGTGCAGTCCGGCATGACGCTGCCCTTCGACCTCCCCTCCGTCTCCCGCGGCTTCGCGGCCCTCGACCGCGGCGCTCGCTCCGCCGGCACCGAGGCGGCCCGCCTGGCGGCTTGCGCCGTGGGCGAGGTGCTGGGGCTCGAGGTGCGCATCACGGGCCGTCCGCACCCCGTGGCGGCGTCCGTCGCCCCGCCCGCCGCGGCGCGGCGGCTCGACATCGAGCTCTCTGCCCTGCCCGGTGGAGCGGTGCTCGAGGTGGACCCGCGGCTCGTGGCCCGCGTGGTGGACGCCCTCGCCGGGGCCGGTGCGCCGCCGCCCGCGGCCGCCGAGCTCACGCCGCTCGAGGACACGGCGCTGGAGCTGCTGGTCCTCGCCGCCATCGACGGGGCCTGCCAGGTGCCGTCCGTCGAGGCCCTGCTGGCGCCCCGGCTGGCGCGCCGGGTGGCGCTTCCCGCCTCGGCGCTGGCGGTGGACCTGGAGGTGACGGCTGGGGCGCTGCGCGGACGGGCCCGGCTCTTGGTGCCGCCCGCCGCGGTGGAGGCGCTGCGCGCGCCGCCGGAGCTCTGCGAGCCCCTCTCCTCGTTCCCCCTCTTCGCCTCGCTGCGGGGCGGCACGGCGCCGCTCCTGCCGGCGGAGCTGGCCGCGCTCGCCCCCGGTGACGTGGTGCTGGTGGATGGCCCGCCCGAGGGGCGCCACCGGCTGGTCTTCCCGGGCGGCTTCACCGCCGTCGGCCAGGTGGCCGGCGGAACCTTCACCGTCGAGGGCACCGAGATGGACGACCGGCTGGCCGAGATCCCCGTGCTGCTGGAGGTGGAGCTGGCGCGCGTGCCGCTCACGGTGGCCGACCTGACGCGCCTCGTCCCCGGCGCCACGCTACCGCTCCACCTCGACCGGCGAGGCCTCGTCACCCTGCGGCTCGGCGAGCGCGCCCTGGCGCGCGGCGAGCTGGTGGAGGTGGAGGGCGCCGTCGGTGTCCGCATCCTGGCCATGGAGGTGTCCACATGATCCCCGCCCTGCTCGCCCTGCTGCCCGGCCCGCGCCAGGTCCGGCTGGCATTGCTCGCGCTCGCCGCCGTGGCCGGCGTGGCCCTGGCCTCCCTCCCCGGCGAGGCGGGACCGCTCGCCGCGCGGGCGGCCCTGGCGGCCCTGGCCGTCGGAGGGGGCGCCGCCCTCCTGCGCCGCCGCCTGGCCTCCGCCCCGGCCCCGTCGCTGCGGGTGGCCGCGCGCGCCGGGCTCGGCCGGACCGCCTCGGTGGCGCTCGTCGAGGTGGATGGGCGCCGGCTCCTGCTCGGCGTCGCCGACCGCTCGGTGGAGCTGCTCTGCGAGCTCTCGCCGGAGCGGGCGCGGCAGGGAGGCCAGCCGTGATCGCCACGCCCGCGCTCCCACCGCCCGGACCGCTCGCCGACCGACCGGTCGAGTGGCTCCTCCTCCTCGCCGCCACGGCGCTCGCGCCGGTGATGCTCGTCACCCTCACCTCCTTCCTCAAGATCTCGGTGGTCCTCTCGGTGGTCCGCTCGGCGCTCGGCGCGCCCCAGGTGCCGCCGTCCACCGCCATCACGGGCCTGTCGCTGGTGCTCACCCTCTCCGTCATGGCCCCGGTGGCCGAGGCCTCCTGGCTCGCCTGGCGCGCCGCACCCGTGGCCCACGGCGCCTCCGGCGCCCGCGCCGCCGACGACGCGCTCGCGGCCGGAGCCCGCGCCCTCGGCCCGCTACGCCTGTTCCTCGGCCGCTTCGCCCGCCCCGACGACCGCGACGCCTTCCTGGAGGTGGCGCGGCGCCTGCGCGGCCCGGAGCACGCCAGCCAGGTGGCGTCGGACGATCTCGCCGTGCTGGCGCCCGCCTTCATGATCTCGGAGCTGCGTCGTGCCTTCACCATCGGCTTCCTGGTCTTCCTCCCCTTCCTGGTGGTCGACCTGGTGGTGGCCAACGTGCTCCTGGCCCTCGGCCTCACCCAGCTCTCGCCCACCTCGGTGGCGCTGCCGCTCAAGCTCCTCCTCCTCGTCTCGGTGGACGGCTGGCGCCTCCTGGCCCGCGGCCTGGCGCTCGGCTATGCCGACGGGGGCGCCCCGTGACCGCCACCCTGCTCCACCTGGCGCGCGAGGCCCTGATGCTGGCCCTCCTCCTCTCGACGCCGCCGCTCCTCGCCGCCCTGCTGGTCGGCCTCTGCACCGGCCTCCTGCAGGCCGTCACGCAGATCCAGGAGCAGTCCCTCGGCGCAGTGCCGCGCATCGCCGCGGTCTTCGGCGCCCTGCTGGTGGCCGGGCCCTTCATCGGCGCGCGGCTGGCCCGCTTCACCGAGCAGGCGCTGGCGCTCGCCGCGAGGCTGCCGCCATGAGCCTCGTTCCGCAGGGCCTCCCGGCTGGCTTGACGCCGGAGGCCACCACCGGCCTGGTGTCGGGCGCTCTCCTCCACGCCCTGCGGCTGGTGCCGGTGGCGGCCCTCTCGCCCTTCCTCGGTGGCCCGCTGGTGCCACCGGTGACCCGGCTCCTCATCGGCGCCGGCGCCGGGCTGGCCGCCTTCCTGCTCGGGGGCGCGGTGCCGGTGGAGACCGGTGGCGCCCTCGCCGCCCTGGCCCTGCGCGAGGTCTCGCTGGGGGTGCTGCTCGCCCTGCTCGCCGCGGCGCCGCTCGAGGCGGCCCGCGCCGCCGGACGGCTGGCCGACACGGCGCGCGGCGCCACCCTGGCCGAGCTGCACGTGGCCCCCATCCGCCAGCGTGAGACGGCGCTCGGCGACCTGGCGGTCCACCAGGTGGTGCTGCTCGCAGCGCTGGGCGGCGGGGCGCGGCTGGTGGTGCGCGGGCTCCTCCTCTCCTTCCAGGCCATCCCGGCCGGCGCGCCGGTGGCCGCCGCCTCCTGGCGAGAGCTGGGGGCGCGAGTCGCCGCGGCCACGCTGGCCGCCGCGGTGGCGGTCGCGGCGCCCGCCGTGGCCGGCGTGCTGGCGGCCGACCTGGCCGTCGGCGCCATGGCCCGCGTGGCGCCCGGCCTCCCGCTGCCGGAGCTGGCCCAGCCGGCACGCGCCGCCCTCGGGCTCGCCGCCTTCGCGGCGGCCGCCGCTGCCGGTGCAGGGCGACTCGTGGAGCTGACGGCGCTCGCCGCCACCTGGCCGGCCGCGCTCTCCGCCGGGGGGGCACCGTGAGCGGCCAGCAGACCGAGGCCCCCACCCCGCGCCGCCTGGCCGCCGCCCGCCGGCGCGGGGAGGTGGCCCGTTCGGCCGAGCTGACCGGCGCCGCGACGCTGGCGGGCGGGCTCCTGGTCCTGGCGGTCGTCGGACCGGCGCTGCTCGGCGCCCTGGCTCGGGTGGTGCGGCGCGGCCTCGCGGTGGCCCTGGCGGCGGCTCCAGGTGTCCCCGCTCCCGGCACGGCCCTGCGTGCCGCCGCGCTCGAGGTGGCTCGCCTCTCGGCCGTGCCGATGCTGGCGGCGCTCCTCGCCGGCCTCTTCGCGGGGGCGCTCCAGACAGGCTTCCTCCTCGCTCCGGCGGCGGCCGCGCCCAGCCTCGACCGCGTCTCGCTGGGGGCCGGGCTGCGCCGCCTCGTCTCCGGTGAGCGGCTCGCCGCCGTCGCGCTCGGTCTCGCCAAGGCCGCCCTGGTGGCCGGCGTCGCCTTCGCCTGGGCCCGCGGCGCCGCGCCCACCCTGGCGGCGTTGCCGCGCGCCGCCGCGCCCTGGAGCCTCCTCCCCGGCCTCCTCCTCCCGCTCGCCTGGCAGCTCCTCCTCGTCCTCCTCGCCCTTGGCGCCGCCGACCTGCTGCTGGCCCGCCGCCGCCACCTGCGCCGCCTGCGCATGTCGCGCGACGAGATCCGGCGCGAGCACAAGGAGGACGAGGGCGACCCGCGCCACAAGGCCGAGCGCCGGCGGCGCCACCAGGCCCTGCTCGAGGCCGGCCCGGTGGCCCGCGCCACCTGCGTGGTGGTCAATCCGACCCACGTGGCGGTGGCCCTGCACCACGTGCGAGGTGGCGACCAGGCGCCGCGGGTGGTGGCCAAGGGGACCGGCGCCGCGGCCCGGCGCATCCGCTCCGAGGCGCGCCGCGCCGGCGTGCCGGTGGTGCGCCACCCGCCGCTGGCGCGGGCCCTCCACGCCCTCGCCGAGGTGGGCGACGAGATCCCCGAGGTCCTCTACGACGCCGCCGCCGCGGTGCTGGCCCACCTGCACGGCGAGGCCCCGGAGCCCACGTGAGCGCCCTCCACCTGCTGCTGGCGCGCCTCCGCGGGGCCGGCGACGCCCTCTTCGCCCTGGCCGTGCTCGCCATCGTGCTGCTCCTCGTGGCGCCCGTGCCCCCCGCCCTGGTCGACGCCGGCCTGGCCCTCTCCCTGGCGCTCGCCGCCACCGTGCTGGTGGTGACGCTGCTCTCGCGGGATGCCCTGGCCTTCGCCAGCTTCCCGGCGCTGCTCCTCGTCACCACGCTCCTGCGGCTCGCCCTGAGCGTCTCCTCCACGCGGCTGGTGCTCACCCGCGGCGAGGCCGGCCGCGTCATCGACGCCTTCGGCCGCATCGTGGTGCAGGGCAGCCCGGTGGCCGGGGCGGTGGTCTTCGCCATCGTCACGCTGGTGCAGCTCCTGGTGGTGGCCAAGGGCGCCGAGCGGGTCGCCGAGGTGGCGGCCCGCTTCACCCTGGACGCCCTGCCGGGCAAGCAGATGGCGCTCGACGCCGACCTGCGGGGCGGCCTCGTCGACGCCGCCACCGCGGCGCGCCGCCGGCGCGCGCTGGAGCGCGAGAGCCAGCTCTACGGGGCCATGGACGGCGCCCTCAAGTTCGTGAAGGGCGACGCCATCGCCGGGGTGGCCATCGTGCTCGTCAACGCCGCCGGCGGCCTGGCGGCGCTGGCCCTGCGCGGCCGGCCCCTCGGCGAGGCGGCCCAGCGCGCCGTCCTGCTGGCGGTGGGCGATGGCCTGGCCTCGCAGCTCCCGTCCCTCCTGGTGGCGGTGGCGGCGGGCGTGGCCGTGACCCGGGTCGCCGCCGAGGAGGAGGGCGAGCGGCTCGGCGCCGAGGTGGCGCGCCAGCTCCTCTCCGACCCGCGGGCGCTGGCGGCGGTGGCGGGCCTGCTCGCCGTGGTGGCGCTCCTGCCGGGGCTGCCGGCCGTCCCGTTCCTGGCCCTCGGCGCCGGCGCCGCGGGGCTGGCCTGGCGGGCCCGGCGTGGCGATGGGCTGCTCTCGACGGCGCCGACCCGGGCACCGGCCGCCCCCGCGGACGACGGCGCGGGGCCCGACGAGGAGGAGCCGGCCGTGGTGCTCGAGCTCTCCGACGACCTCCTGGCCCTGGCCTCCGCTCCGGAGGCCCGCTTCCTCGACGGGGCGCTGCCGGCGGTCCGCGCCGAGCTGTGGCGCGACCTGGGCGTCCCGGCCCCGACCATCGCGGTGCGTGGCGCGCCGCTGCCGCCGGGGGAGTGGCTCCTCCTCGTCCACGAAACCCCGGTGGCCCGAGGACGCGCGCCCGTCGACGAGCGGCTCTCCCTGGCGCCCCTCGACGACCTCGAGCTGACCGGGCTCCCGTTCCGCCCCGCGCCGGAGCCGCGCCATGGCCACCCCGCCGCGCTGGTCGGGGAGGCCGACGCCGCGCGCGCCCTGGCCCTCGGCCCGCTGCTCGGGCCGCTGGAGCGCGTGGCCGCCGCCTGCGCCGCCGACCTGGAGCGCCATGCGGCCCTGCTCGTCGGCGTGCAGGAGACGCAGGCCCTGCTCGACGGCCTGGAGGGCTCGGCGCCGGCGCTGGTCCGCGAGGCGGTGCGCCAGCTCCCGCCGGCCCTGCTCGCCGAGGTGCTGCGGCGGCTGGTCGAGGAGGGCGTCCCCATCCGGCCGCTGCGCCTCGTGCTGGAGGCCCTGCTCGAGGCGGGCGGGGGCCCGCGCGGCGCCCCGGCGCTGGCGGCCGCGGCGCGGCGGGCGCTGCGCCGGCACATCTCGCTGCGGGCGGGGGGCGGCGAGCCGCTCGGCGCGCTCCTGCTCGACCCGGCCACCGAGCGGGCCGTGCGCGAGTCGCTGCTCGGCGAGGTCCCGGCCCTCGACCCGGCGGAGGTGACGCGCCTCCTCGAGTCGCTGGCGGCGCACCTGGCCGCCGCCGGGGGACGGCCGGTGCTCCTCGCCAGCGCCGACATCCGGCGGGCCGTCAGGCTGCTGGTGGCGCCCCGCTTCCCACGCCTGCAGGTCCTCGCCTACGACGAGCTGCCGCCGGACCTTCCGGTCCGCCCGCTCGGCCGCCTGGCGCTCGCCGCCTGAGGTCTCGGCGCGTGCCGCCCCGAAACGCCAGAAGCGCCCGGACGGCGGGCGCTTCGGCGGGTGATGCGCTCTGGAATCGCGACGGGGAGTGCGGATCCTAGCCGCCGGCAGCCACCGGGGGAGCCCCGGAGCCGCCCGGGGTCTCGTCGCCACCCTCGGGACGGTTCACCCGGTCGCGCAGCTCCTTGCCGGTCCGGAACAGGATGCCGCGCTTGGGCTTCACCGGAATCACCTCTCCGGTCTTGGGGTTACGCCCCTGATAGCCCTCGTAGTGCTTGACGTGGAACGCGCCAAGCCCGCGGATCTCGATGTTTTCGCCGCGACAGAGCGCGTCCTTCATCGAGTCGAAGATCGTCTCGATGGTGGCTTCGGCCTGCTTCTGGGTCACGCCGCGCTTCACGACGAGGATGTTGATCAGGTCCGACTTCAGCATCTTCGCTCCGCGTTCACGGCCCCCCCTCAACGGAAGCCGCTCAAGGATTTCAGGAGCCTAGCCGAACAACCCGAAATCAGCAAGGGATCCACGGGCATGGCGCAAGAAGTGGCCGCTGGGGGCCAAAACCGGCCACCCTAAGGAGTCAGATCGGACCCACCAAGCGGGGCGGTCTGCGGAACACCCTCCTGCTCGCCGCCCGGTGTCAAGGCGCCGCTCCGCTCCACCTGGCAGAGCGACGAGATGGTGACGAGGTCGAGCTGGCGCATGGCTGCCGCCTCCACCGCGCCGAGCGCCCGGTCGATGGGGCCGGGCGGCTCTTCGGGGCGGATCGGCGGCGGCCCGAGCACGGCGCGGCGCACGTCGAGGAGCGTGATCCGGCTGGGCGCGCGGCCCGGCACCAGGCCGCCGCCCGCCAGCGGCCGCACCAGCTCCTGCGCCGAGAGGGCCTGCACCACCGCCGCCACCTCCTCGTCGGCGACGCGGATGGAGCGGGCCAGCGAAGCCACCTGGGGCGGCGGCTCCGGCTCCTCGCCCTCGGCGCCGCGCGGCCGCTCGTAGGGGAGCGCCACCTCCAGCATGACCCGCCCGGCCAGCGCCTCCAGCGTGGTCGGGTGGTCCATCACCGAGCGGCGCAGGAGCGAGGAGCGGTTCTGCAGGATGAAGGCGACGCGCGCGCCGAAGAGCAGGATGAACCAGGAGACGAAGAGCCAGAGCAGGAAGGTGGGCACCGCCGCCACCGACCCGTAGATGACGTGGTAGCGGAAGAAGCGCGTGACCGCGACCGAGTAGCCCCACTTGGCCACCTCCCAGGCCACGCCCGCCACCACCCCCGCGGTGACCGCCGGGCCGAGCTTGACGCGCGTGTCGGGGACGAGGACGTAGAGCGTGGCGAAGAAGGTGCAGGTGAGCGTCACGCCGCCCGCCGCCGCCAGGAAGCCGAGGCCGGTCCCCGACAGCCAGGCCCGCGCACCGTGCCCCAGCACGAGCGAGCCTGCCAGGAGCAGCGGCCCGAGCGTGAGCCCCACCCAGTAGATGACCGCCTGCTGGCGCAGCGCGCGCGGCCGACGGATGCCCCACACGTCGTTGATGGCCCGATCGACGTTGGTGAAGAGCGAGACCATCGACCAGACCAGCAGCGCGCCGCCGACCAGCCCGGCCGACGCCACCTGGGCGTTGCCCACGAACTTCTCGAGGTATGGCTCGATGGTGGCGCGCGCCCCCACCGCCAGGTTCTCGAGCAGGAAGTCGTGGACCAGGCCGGCGATCCGCTCCATGCCGGTGAAGGCCTGGACCACCGAGAAGGCCACCACCAGCGCCGGCACCAGGGCGAAGAGCGAGATGTAGGTGAGCGCCATGGCGCGCAGGCGCACGTCGCCCTTGAGCGCCCGGACCGCCGCCATGGTGGCGGCCGCCCAGAGCCGGCGCAGCCGGCCCGTCCAGCGGTCGCTCGCGGCCTCGAGCCTGCCCGGCATGTCCGCTCCGGGCTAGGCGCCGTTGCCGTTGCCGTTGCCGTTGCCGTTGCCGCCGCCGCTCGCGGGCTCCGATCTGGCCTCGGGCTTGGCCTCGGGCTTCGCCTCGGGGCGCTGGCCGCCGCGGTCGCCCTCCTGGCCGCCGCGACCACCCTGCTCGCCGCGCTCGCCGCCGCGGCCGCCCTGGTCGCGGCCGCCGCCGCTCCCACCGCCGCCACCACCGCCGCGGTCGCCGCCGCGCCCGCGATCCCGGTCGCGCCCGCCGCGGCCCCCGCGCCCGCGATCCCGCCCGCCACCGCCACCGCCGCGGTCGCCCCGCTCCGCGCCACCGCGCTCGCTGCGCTCGGGGCGATCGCGGTCGCCGCGCTCGGCCGGCGGCCGCTCGGGGGCGCGCTCGGCGCCGGGCTCGCGCGGCACGTCGATGCGATCGTGCCGCCCGTAGATGTCGAACTGCTCCTGGTGGTAGCTGGACTGGGACTTCACCTGGATGGTCTTGTTGTGCCGGTCCATGAGGTAGCGCAGCTCCTCGCGCTCCGGCCCCTGGAGCACGCGGGCCACCTCGGGGTGGCAGTTCACCACCAGCACCGGCTCGGGGAAGTGCGGCGCCTCGCGCCGGATCTCCCGGAAGACCTCGTAGGCCACCGTGATCTTCGACTTGATGTGCCCCTTGCCGTCGCAGTAGCTGCACGGCTCGTTCATCATGCGGGTGGTCGACTCGCGCACCCGCTTGCGCGTCATCTCCACCAGGCCCAGCTCGGAGATCTTGAGGACGTTGGTCTTGGCCTTGTCCCGCCCCAGCGCGTCCTGCAAGGCCTTGAAGACCTTGTCGCGGTTCTGGGGTTTGTCCATGTCGATG
>Ga0209682_10000454_pt1 | contig 14124 bp, 11 predicted proteins | sample DOMMetBare2Fresh_2_FD_187471 | JGI IMG/M metagenome (GOLD analysis project Ga0209682, IMG submission 187471) | Wetland sediment microbial communities from St. Louis River estuary, USA, under dissolved organic matter induced mercury methylation -... | ecosystem: Environmental > Aquatic >... | reverse complement strand
CTCGCTCAACATGAGCGCCATCCCGGAGAACCTGGCCGAGGCCGAGCTCTTCGGCCACGAGAAGGGGGCCTTCACCGGCGCCGACCAGGCGCGCGAGGGGTTCTTCGCCGAGGCGGAGAACGGCACCCTGTTCCTCGACGAGCTGGGACTCCTGCCGCCGGGGCTGCAGCCCAAGCTGCTGCGGGTGCTGCAGGACGGCGAGTACATCCCGGTGGGGAGCCGCAAGGCGCGCAAGGGGAACGTGCGCGTCATCGCGGCCACCAACGAGGACCTGGCCAGGCTGGTGAAGGAGGGGAAGTTCCGCGAGGACCTCTGGTTCCGCCTGCGCGTGGTGCCGGTGCGGCTGCCCCCGCTGCGCGAGCGGCGCGAGGACATCCCGCTCCTCGTCGAGCACTTCGTGCAGAAGCACGCGCTGCGGCTCAACCGCTCCCCGCTCCTGCCCGACGCCGAGGCCATGCGCGCCATCCTCGACCACCGCTGGCCCGGCAACATCCGCGAGCTGGAGCACGCCGTGGAGCGCGGCCTGCTCCTGGCGCAGGGGAACGCCATCACGCTGGCCGACCTCCCGCCCGAGCTCGCCGCCACGCCGGCCGCCGAGGCCGCCGCCGGGGGCGACGCCGGCGGCCGCTACCGCGCCGCGCGCGACGCCTGGGAGAGGCGCTTCTTCGAGGACCTGCTGCGCGAGGCGGGCGGCAGCGTGGCCAAGGCGGCCGAGCTGGCGGGGGTCCACCGCTCGACGCTCTACGAGAAGCTGACGCGCTACGGGCTGGTGGAGAAGGACCAGAAGGCGTGAGGCCGGTCCCCGCGTCCGTCACCCTCCGCCGCGCCACCCCCGCCGACGCACCCGCCATCGCCCGCGTCATGCGGTCCGCCGTGCGGGCCCAGGCGGGCCGGTACCCGGCGGCCACCCTCGAGGCCTGGGGCGCGCCGCCTGCGCTCTACCACCGCTGGGCCATGTCGGCCGGCGGCGAGACCTACCTCGTGGCGGAGCGCGGCGGCCGCCTGCTCGGCTACGCGGCCTGGCGCGGGGGCGAGGTGACGGCGCTCTTCGTCCGGCCGACCGAGGGCGGGCGCGGTCTCGGGGGGCGGCTGCTCGAGCGGGCCGAAGCGGCCGCGCGGCGAGGCGGGGTGGTGCGGGTCACGCTGCTGGCGGCACGCGGCGCGGTCCCCTTCTACCTGGCCCACGGCTGGCGCGAAGTGCGGCCGGAGCCCTCGCCGCTGCCCGGTGGGCGGTGGCTGCCGGCGGTGCGGATGGCGAGGTGAGCGCCGCGGCTTGGCACCCGCCTCGCCCACCCGCCGTGCTACATGATCGTCTTCCCCGCAGCACCACCTCGACGCGTCCACGAGGACGCCTCGCACCCGTCCTGGGAGGGACACCGCATGAAGCTCCGCAACGGCCTCGCGGCCGCCTGGCTCGCCATCTCGCTGCTCGGCTGCGCCTCCGGCGCCACCGTGGCCGGCATGACCGTCACGCCCGACCTGCTGCCCACGAAGCAGAACCCGGCCCTCAAGAGCGCCCTCGGCGTGCAGGACGTGGCCGGCGGCCAGGACACCAACCCGGCCTGGACCTCCCAGGTGGGCAACGCCGAGTTCAAGGCGGCCCTGGTGGACTCGCTGCGCCTCGCCGGCCTGCTGGCCGAGGGGCCGGGGGCGCCGCGCTGCACGCTCGTGGCCACCCTCCTCAAGCTCGACCAGCCCTTCATCGGCCTCGACATGACGGTCACGGCCGCCGTCGAGTACGCCCTGGTCGACGCCAAGACCGGCGCGGCGCTCTGGAAGCAGAAGGTGGAGACGCCCCACACCGCCACCATGGGCGACGCCTTCGTCGGCTCGAAGCGGCTGCAGCTCGCCAACGAGGGGTCCATCAAGAAGAACATCGCCAAGCTGATCGAGGCGCTCGCCGCCGCCAACCTGGCCGGCCCCATCGCCGTCAACTGAGCGGCACCGGCCCCGACCGACCCCGGCGGGAGCCCGCGGTCGCGGCCCGGTGCAGGTATCGTCCCGCGCGATGCCTGCGCCGCGCCGCCTCCACATCGCCTACGCCGTCGACCTCTTCGACGGCGTCAAGACGGGCGGCGTCATCTCCGCCCGGCGCTTCGTGGCGGCGCTGCGGGAGCGCCACGAGGTCACCGTCATCGCCGGTGGCCCGGACGGCCCGGGGCTGGTGGGCCTGCCGCAGTTCACCATCCCGCCCTTCGGCCGGGTCATGCGCCAGATGGGCTTCGTCTTCGGCTGGCCGTCGCGCGCCCTCCTCGAGCCGGTGCTGCGTCGCGCCGACGTGCTCCACGTGCAGTTCCCCTTCTGGCTCGGCATCCGGGCCGCCGCCCTGGCGCGGCGGGTGGGGACGCCGGTGGTGGCCGCCTCGCACCTGCAGCCGGAGAACCTGCTGCACAACGTCGGCCTGCGCTCGCCCTGGCTGGTGGACCAGACCTGGCGCTTCTTCATCGCCGCCCTCTACGGGCGCGCCGACCACCTGGTCACTCCCACCGCCTTCGGGCTCGAGGAGCTGCGGCGGCGCGGCCTCACCGTGCCGGCCGACGTGATCTCCAACGGCATCCCGCCCCGGTTCCACCCCGGGCCGGGCGAGCGCGAGGCCCGCCACCGCGGCCGGTTCCTGGTGCTGGCGGTGTCGCGCCTGGCCAAGGAGAAGCGCCTCGACGTCATCGTCGAGGCGGTGCGCCGCTCGCGCCACGCCGGGAACATCCAGCTCGTCCTGTGCGGCCACGGCCCCGAGGCCGAGCGGCTGCGGCGGGCCTCGGCCACGCTGCCGCTGCCGGCCGAGCTGCGCGTCGTCGAGGAGGCCGACATGCCCGGGCTGATGCGCTCCGCCGACCTCCTGGTCCACGCCTCCGAGATCGAGCTGGAGGGGATGGCGGTGCTGGAGGCGCTCGGCACCGGGCTGCCGACGGTGGTGGCCGACGCCCCCTTCAGCGCCGCCGCCCGGCTGGCGCTCGGCGACGAGCTCCGCTTCCCGCCCGGCGACGCCGGGGCGCTGGCGGCCCGCCTCGACCACCTGGTGGAGCACCCGGAGCGGCTGGCCGCCGCCCGCCAGGCGAGCCTGGCCGCGGCCGAGGGGTTCCGGCTCGCGGCCTCCATCGACCGGCTCGAGGCCATCTACCTGAAGGTGGCGCGCCCGCCGCGCGAGCGGCTCACGGGCGCGGCCGCTCGCGCCGCACGATCCAGAGCGCCCCCGGCAGCGCCGTGAAGTCGGCCAGCATGGCCAGCAGGAAGGCGGCCGCCGTCTCCAGCCCGAACTGGCGCAGCGGCGGGAAGCGCGAGAAGGCCAGCCCCAGGAAGCCGGCGGCGTTGATGAAGGTGGCGAAGACGATGGCCCGCCCCGACACCCGCAGCGAGTGGCGCAGCGCCCCGTCCAGCCCGGCCGGCCCCTCCCCCTCGTGGAGGTGGTGGAAGAAGTGGATCTGGTCGTTCTCGGTGGTGCCGAGCACGGTGGTGGCGATGAGGATGGTGGCCACGTTGAGCGTGCCGCCGAGCAGCCGCAGGCCGAGGAAGGTGCAGAGGATGGCGAAGACCGAGGGGATCATCGCCATGAGCCGGGCCGAGGCGCTGCGGAAGACCACCAGGAAGGCGGCGAAGATGAGGGCCGCGGTGAGGGCGAAGCTCTCGGTGAGGGTGGGCACCAGGCTCTGCCCCACCTTGGCCTGCAAGAGCGCCTCGCCCACCACCCGGAGCCGGGCGCCGCGGAAGGCCGGGTCGTCCGCCACCGTCCGGGCCCAGGCCTGGCGCAGGCCTCCCTCCAGCGCGGCCCAGCCGGCCGCGTCACCCTGCGTGAAGGTGACGGTCACCTGCGCGTCGGAGAGGGCGCCCACGTCGACGAAGCCGCGCAGCTCCGGCTCGGCGAGGAGCAGGGCCTCCACGTCGCCGGCCGCGCGGGCGAAGGCCTCGGGCTCCTGCGGCAGCGCCGGCGGCTGGCCCGCGAGCGCCCGGCGCACCCGCAGGAAGCTGGTCGGACCCATCACCGCCGACACGCCGGGCAGCGCCTCGGCGGCGCGCTCGAAGCGATCCAGGCCGCGCAGCACCTCCGGATCGGTCACCGCGCCGGGCGCCACCCGGATCCAGGCGCGCGCCACGTTGAGCCCGGAGACGTGCTCGCGGAACCAGACCAGGTCGCGGTGGATGGGGTCGGCCGGGTCGACGTAGTCGAGCCCGTCGACGCCCACGCGCATGGGCTCGAGGCGCCCGGGCCAGCCGAAGAGGGCCACCAGGCCGCCGGCGGAGAGCACCAGCGAGGCGACCAGGAAGGGCCAGCGCCAGCGCCAGGTGAAGGCCGGCAGCGCCGCCGCCACCCGGTCGTAGAGGGCGGAGCGGATGGGCACGACCCGCCCGGTGGGCGTGCGCAGCACCTTCTGCAGCGCCGGGAAGAGCGTGAAGGCCACCACCCAGGAGATGGCCAGGCCGCAGGCGGTCCAGATCCCCATCTCGCGGATGGGCCGGATGGCCGAGACCGAGAGGGCCGCGAAGCCGAGCACCGCCGCCACCGCCGAGGCGGTCACCGGCAGGAACTTGTTGGCCAGGGCGAAGCGCTGGTGGGCGTCGACCTCCACGCCGTCGGGCTGGTCGATGAAGCGGGAGTGGAGGTAGACGAGCGAGGCGAGCGCCGTGACCATCACGGTGAGCGGCACCAGCGCCGACACCACCGTGAAGGCGAAGCCGAGGACCCGGCCGAGGCCGACGGCCAGCGCCACGGCGGTGCCGAGCGCGAGCAGGATGGCGAGGAGGGACCGGACCGAGCGGTAGAGGAAGAGCACCAGGCCGACCACGAAGAGGGCGAAGACCGGGAACCAGCGGAGCGAGGCCTGGCCCGACTCGCGCTCGATCCAGGACTCGACGTAGGGGGCGCCCACCCGTCGCACCAGCCGGACCGGGCCGGCCGTGGCCGATGCAGGGATCGCCGCTGCGACGGCCGCGTCGAGCGCCGAGAGCGTGGCGTCGCGCGCCGCCGGGCCGGCCGAGGGGAAGGCCACCGCCAGCCCGAGGTGGTGCTCGCCCAGGAGCCCCTGCCGGCGGAAGAGGTCGGTCGCCTCGAGGAAGCGGCGCAGGCCGGCGATCCCCTCCGGGTCGAGCGCGAAGCCGGGCCGGGCCCGCCGGAAGACGTCGAGCACCGAGTAGACCGTCACCGCCGGGACGCGCCGCGCCGCGGCCGCCAGCCCATCGGCGGCGGCGAGCGACTCGGCCCGCCAGGGGTCGTCGACCTCGAGGAGGAGCAGCACCACCTGCCCCTCGGGGAAGATCCGCTGGAACTCGCGCGTGGCGGCGTAGTCCGGGTCGGAGGGCATCACCAGCGAGCCGATGGCGGCGTCGGAGGGGATGCGCGACGCCTCGAAGGCGGCGAGCGGCAGGAGCAGCGCGGAGGCCACCAGGATGGGCCACCGCAGCGCCACGATTCGCTGGAAGACCGGCTCGAGCCTGGAGCGCGCCGCCATCGCCCGGACGCTAGCACCCCGGTGGAGGCTCCGGCCCGGTCGCGCGGGGTACGCCTCGATGGGTCGCAGTATGCTCGGCCCATGCGCCGCCCGCTCCTGCTGCCGGTCTTCGCCATGCTGTCCACCGGACTGGCCCGGGCCGCGCCACCAGACCGCGTCACGCTGGTGGCCTGCGCCCCCGGCTTCCCCGGCACGACAGAAGAGGCGCAGCCGGCCATGGACGCGCTGGCCGCGACGCTGGCCCGCACCGCGGGCCGTCCCGACGGCTCGCTCGGTGCCACCTACCTGTCCGGCGAGGCCGAGGGGGTGAAGCGGCTCGCCCAGCCCGACGCGGCGGTGGCGCTGGTGTCGCTGCCCTTCTTCCTCCAGCACGGCGCCGCGCTCGGCCTCGCGCCGCGGCTCCAGGTGGAGCTGGTCGGCGCAGGGCTGCTGGAGCGCTGGAGCCTGGTCGCGAAGAAGGGGCGCGTGGCGCGCCCCGCCGACCTCGGCGGCCTGACGGTCCTCTCCACCGCCGGCTACGCCCCGGCCTTCGTGCGCGGCGCCCTGGGCCCGTGGGGGCGCCTGCCCGACGCCGTTGCGGTGGCGCCCACCACCCAGGTGCTCTCGGCGCTGCGCAAGGCCGCCTCGGGGGCCGACGTGGCGGTCCTGCTCGACGGCGCCCAGGCCGAGGCGCTCGCGTCGCTGCCCTTCGCCGCCGACCTCGAGGTGGTGGCCCGCTCGGCGCCGTTGCCGACCTCGCTCGTGGCCACGGTCGGGGCGCGGCTCACGGCGAAGCAGTGGGCCGGGCTGGAGAAGGCGCTCCTCGCACTGGCCGCCGATCCCCGGGGCGGCGCCGCGCTGGCCGGCGTCCGCATGGTCCGCTTCGCGCCACTCGAGCCGGCGCCCCTCGCCGCCGCGCGCGCCCTCGCCGGCGGGGCGGCGCGGTGAGGCGAGGCGGCGCGCTGGCCCGCTGGCTGCGTCCGGCCGCGCTGGCCGCACTCTCCGGCCTGCTCGCGGCGGGCTGCGCCTCGGCGCTCCGGCCCGGCGACGCGAAGGTCCACCCACTTGGCGACGCCACGCCCGCCGGCGACCCCACCACCCTCGCCGCGCGGGTCCACGCGCTGGTGCGCCGCATCGAGCGGGAGCCCTCGTCCACGGCGCGCGCCGACCTGGCGGTCGAGGCGGTGGCGGCCGGCCTGCGGTGCGAGCGGGCGGCGCCAGGGTCGGCGGCCTGCGACTACGCGCTGGGCGTGGCCCTCGGGGTCCAGGCCCGCGAGCGCCCCGCCACCCTGCGCGAGGGGCTGACGCAGATGGCGGTCCGGCTCCGCCGCGCCGCCGCCGCCGAGCCCGGGCTGGACCGGGCCGGTCCGCACCGCGTGCTGGCGCTCCTCCTGCTGCGCGCCCCGGGCTGGCCGCTCGGCCCCGGGGATCCCGAGGAGGGATTGGTCGAGGCGCGCCGCGCCGTGGCCCTCTTCCCCGAGTACGCCCCCAACCAGCTCGCCCTGGCCGAGGCGCTGCTCGCCGGCGGTGACGTGGCGGGGGGGCGGGAGGCGGCGCGCCAGGCCGCGTCCCTGGCCGCGGCGGCCGAGGCGGCCGGCGAGCCGGAGGCTGCGGCGTGGCGCCGCGAGGCGGAGAAGCTGTCGCGGACCCCTTGAGGGGAGCGCCTCACCGGGATAAACCCGCCGTCGATGCGCCGCGCCATCCCGCTCTCCCGCCGCAAGCTCGACTGGGCCCTCCTCGCCTTCTTCGCCGTGAACCTGCTCTTCACCACCTACGTGGTGAGCCTGGAGCAGGTGGTCATCGCCGATCCGGCCAGCTTCACGCCGCCGCTCTGGCCGCCGGCGCGGCTCGTCGCGCTGGTCCACTGGTGGGAGCGGACCTACGACCCGCTGCTCTGGGCGCGGCCGGCCTGGTACCGCGCCACCATCTGGCTCGACGTGCTGGTCTTCGGCCCCTTCTACGTGGCGGCCCTCTACGCCTTCGCGCGCGGCCGCGACTGGATCCGCATCCCGGCGGTCATCTGGGGCTCGGTCCTCTTCACCAACGTCTTCATCATCCTCTTCGACGAGCTGCTCGGCGTGCACGCCACGCCGGCGCCGCTGGTGGTGGTGGGCGCCAACCTGGCCTGGCTCCTCATGCCCTTCGTGGTGGGCTGGCGCGTGCTGCGCTCGCCCCACCCGTTCACCGAGGAGGCGCCGTGACCGCGGCCGGCGCGGGAGGCGCGGCGACCGCCTTCCGCGCGCGCTACGGGCCGTGGGCTCTGGTGGCCGGCGCCTCGGCCGGGCTGGGCGAGGCCTTCGCGCGGGCGCTCGGGGCGCGCGGCCTCGACCTCGTGCTGGTGGCGCGGCGGGCCGACGCGCTCGACCGGCTGGCGGCGGACCTGCGGGCGGCGCACGGCGTCGAGGTGCGGACCCTCCCCCTCGACCTCGCCCGGCCCGACCTGGAGGCGGCGGTGGCGCGCGCCGTGGACGGCCTGGAGCTCGGCCTGCTGGTCTACAACGCGGCCGCCTCGGCCATCGGCCCCTTCCTCGACCGGCCGCTGGCGGCGCAGCGCGCCGTCCTCGACGTCAACTGCGCCGGCCCGCTCACGCTCTGCCACCTCCTCGGCGGCCCCATGGCCCGGCGCGGGCGCGGCGGCCTCCTGCTCATGGCGTCGCTGGCGGGCGGTCAGGGCAACCCGTGGCTCGCCTCCTACGCCGCCTCCAAGGCCTTCGAGATCGTGCTGGCCGAGGGGCTCTGGGCCGAGCTGCGCGGGCGCGGCGTGGACGTGCTGGCCTGCCGCGCCGGCGCCACCCGCACCCCAGGCTTCGAGGCCTCCCGCCCGCGCGCCGAGGTGCCGCTCATGGCGCCCGAGGCGGTGGTGGAGGAGGCGCTCGCCGCCCTGGGGCGCGGCCCCACCGTGGTGACGGGCCGGCTCAACCGCCTGGCCGCCTTCCTCTTCACGCGCCTGCTCCCGCGGCGGTCGGCCATCGGCATCATGGAGCGGGCCACGCGGCGGCTCTACGAGGGGAACGCCCCGTGACCCTGGACGCCGGCCACCGCCGCCTGCTCGCCGCCGTGACGCTCGCCTACGGCTGCGCCCTGGCCGTCGCCGTCGCCGTCGGCGCCGTGCTGGCGCGGCGGGGCCTCCACCCGCTCCTCGTCACCGCGGTCGCCGACGCCGTGGCCACGCTGGTGGTCTTCGGCTTCAGCGTGCGCCACGACAACTCGTCGCTCTACGACCCGTACTGGAGCGTGGCGCCGCTGGCGGTGGCGCCGTTCTGGATCGCCGTGGCCGGGCCGGGCGCGGACGTCGGGCGTCAGGCGCTGGCGGCGGGGCTGGTGGCCGCCTGGGGCCTGCGGCTCACCGCCAACTGCCTGGTCCGCTGGCGCTCGCTCGGCCACGAGGACTTCCGCTACGTGGAGATCCGCGGGCGCACCGGCCGCTTCTACTGGCCGACCTCGCTCATCAGCATCCACCTCTTCCCCACCGCCTGGGTCTTCCTCGGCCTGCTGCCGCTCTGGCCCGCGCTGGCCGGCCCGGCGCGGCCGCTCGGCTGGCTCGACGCCGCCGCGGCCCTGCTGACGGCGGGCGCCATCCTCCTCGAGTCGCTGGCCGACCTGCAGCTCCGCCGCTTCCTCGCGGCGCGGCGCGACCCGGCGGCGGTGCTCGAGACCGGCCTGTGGGGCGTGGTGCGCCACCCCAACTACCTCGGCGAGGTGCTCTTCTGGTGGGGGCTCTGGCTCTTCGGCCTGGCCGCCGATCCCAGGTGGTGGTGGACCGCGGCCGGGCCGGTGGCCATCACCGCGCTCTTCGCCTTCGTGAGCGTGCCGTGGATGGACCGGCGCATGGCCTCGCGCCACCCGGGCTGGAGGCGCGCCGCCGCTGTCGCCGCCAAGGGCCGCTAGAGGTCGAAGCGGCCGCGCACGCCCAGGTTGACCCACTGGTGCGTCTTGGCCGAGTCGACGCCGCCACCGGCCACGGTGCCCTGGTCGGAGAGCGTGACGTGCTGCACGGTGTACTGGCCGACGCCGACCGAGAGGAACGGGCCGACCACGAAGGCGTTCGAGAGCCGGTGGTCCACCCCGCCGCCCACCGTGGCCTCCCAGCCGCGCAGCGTCCCTTCGAGGTCGGCCACCAGCGGCGTCGGCGGCGTGCCGGGGATGGCGCCGTAGACGAAGCCCTTCACCTTGAAGAAGGTCGACTCCAGCCCGGCCGAGACGCCGAGCCAGGGATCGGCGCGCCCGCCATGGGAGAAGGTGTAGGCCCCCTGGACGCCGTACCGGATGACGCTGGGCGAGTCGCAGCTGGCGCCGGGCGTGGCGCAGAGCTCGTTCAGCTTGGAGCCGGCCTGGCCGAAGCCGTAGCCGTAGTAGAGGCCGGCCGCGATGGCCGGGGTGAACCGCCAGGAGGCACGGCACGCTCACCGACCGGTTCGGCAACCTCGCCGCGAAGCTGGCCAGCATGCCGTGAGGCGGCTGGAGACGAGCCGACGACGGCCTGGTCACACGGGACGCACCCGCCCGCCCGCCCCCGGAGGAGTGGGCCGCCGCGCGTCGGGCCGGGCCTAGGATCCAGCGCGGAGGTGGCCCGTGGCCTCGCCGCGACCCACACCATGGGCCGTGCCGGTCGAGGCGCTGCTCGCCGAGCTGGGCGCGCGCGCCGAGGGGCTCCCCGGCGCCGAGGCGGCGCGGCGGCTCTCGGCCGACGGGCCCAACGAGCTGCCCGAGCCGGAGGCGCCCGGCCTCCTGCGCCAGGCGGCGGCGCAGCTCACCCACTTCATGGCGCTGCTCCTCTGGGTGGCGGGCGGCCTGGCCTTCGCCTCGCGCATGCCGGAGCTCGGCTGGGCCATCTGGGCGGTGGTGCTGGTCAACGGCGCCTTCTCGCTCTGGCAGGAGCGGCGCGCCGAGCAGGCCCTCTCGGCCCTGCGCCGCCGCCTGCCGCGCGACGCCCGCGCCTGGCGCGACGGCCGGCTCACGGTGGTGCCGGCCGCCAAGCTGGTGCGCGGCGACGTGGTGGAGCTGGCCCAGGGCGACCGGGTGCCGGCCGACGCGCGCCTCCTCGCCGCCGAGCGGCTGCGGCTCGACCTCTCCACGCTCACCGGCGAGTCGCTGCCGGTGGAGCGCGCCCCCGCCCCCGCCGAGCCGCTCTGCGCCCTGGCCGCCGAGGCCGGCTCGGCGGTGCTGGCCGGCGCCACCGTGGTGGGCGGCCGCGGCCGCGCCGTCGTCTGGGCCACCGGCCGGGCCACCGCGCTCGGCGAGGTGGCCGGCCTCACCGCCGGCGTGCACCGCGAGCCCTCGACGCTCGCGGTCCAGGTGGCTCGCCTGGTCCGCTTCATCACCGCGCTGGCGGTCGGCATGGGGCTGCTGGTCTTCGCCCTCGCCACCGCCCTCGTCGGCGTGCCGCTCGCCGAGGGGCTCATCTTCGCCATCGGCATCGTGGTGGCCAACGTGCCGGAGGGGCTCCTGCCCACGGTGACGCTGGCGCTGGCGCTCGGGGTGCAGCGCATGGCCCGGCGGCAGGTCCTGGTGCGGCGGCTGCCGGCGCTGGAGACCCTCTCGGCGGTGACCGTCATCTGCACCGACAAGACCGGGACGCTCACCGAGAACCAGATGGCGGTGCACCGCGCCTGGATCCCCTGGGCCGAGGCGGCGCTGCCGGCGCCGGGGCAGCGGGCCCTGCCGCGGCTGGCGCGCCTCCTCGAGGCGGGCGCCCTCTGCACCGAGGCGGCGGCGCTGGTGGCCGCGGGGGCCGGGTCGGAAGGCTTCGGCGCGGCCGAGGGCGACCTCGCGGTGGGCCCGCTGCCGGGCGAGCAGCGGGCGGTGGCGCGCGATCCGCTGGAGGCGGCCCTCCTCGTGGCGGCGCAGGCCATGGTGCCGGGGGCCACGGCGCGGCTGGCGGCGGCGCCGCGGCTGCGCGAGCTCCCCTTCGACGCGGCCCGGCGGCTCATGACGGTGGTGGTGCCGGGGATCGGACTGGCGTCGCCGGCGCCGGTGGCCATCGTGAAGGGGGCGCCGAGCGAGGTGCTGGCGCGCTGCACCCGGCTCCTCGAGGACGGGCCCGGCTCGGAGGCCCCGCTCTCGGCGGCGGAGCGGGCGGCGGCCCTCGCCGAGGCCGACCGGCTGGGGGCGGCGGGCGACCGGGTGCTGGCGGTGGCGATGCGGCCGGCGCCGGCGGGGCTCTCCGACGAGGCGCTGGAGCGCGGCCTCACCCTGCTCGGCCTGCTGGCGGTGCGCGACCCGCCCCGCCCGGCCGCGGCGGCCACGCTGGCCCGCTGCCGCGAAGCCGGCATCCGCGTGGTCATGGTCACCGGCGACGGCCCGGCCACGGCGCTGGCGGTGGCGCGGGAGACCGGGCTCGTCGCCGCGGGCCCCGAGGTCGCGAGCGCCGGCGGAGCGGGCCCCGGACCGCCGGCGGCCGGCGAGGCCGCGGCGGTGACGGGCGCCGAGCTGGCGGCCCGCTCCGACGAGGCGCTGCGCGAGCTCCTGCGCTCGGGCCGGACCTCGGTCTTCGCGCGGGTCACGCCGCCGCAGAAGCTCCGGCTGGTGCGGGCCTTCCAGGCGCTCGGCGAGGTGGTGGCGGTGACCGGCGACGGCGTCAACGACGCCCCGGCGCTGCGGGCCGCCCACGTGGGCATCGCCATGGGCGCCTCGGGCACCGACGTGGCGCGCGAGGCGGCCGACCTGGTGCTGCTCGACGACGAGCTGGGCAGCGTGGTGGCGGCCATCGAGGAGGGGCGCGCCCTCTTCCGCAACATCCGCAAGTTCCTCGCCTACATCCTCACCTCCAACGTGCCGGAGGTGGTCCCCTTCCTCGCCATGGTGGCGCTGCGCATCCCGCCGGCCCTCACCATCCTGCAGATCCTGGCCGTCGACCTGGGCACCGACATGGTGCCGGCGCTGGCGCTCGGCGGCGAGCCGCCCGAGCCGGGGCTGATGCAGCGGCCGCCCCGCCCGCGCGACGCCCCGCTGCTCGACGGCCGGCTCCTGCGGCGCGCGTATCTACGCCTCGGCCTCACCCAGGCAGCCGCCGCCATGGCCGCCTTCGCCGGCGTCTGGGCCCTGCACGGCGCCGGGCTCGAGGCCCTGCGCGCCGCCGCCCCCGCCATCCTGGCCCACGCCGCGCCGCCCGCCCTGGCCGCCGCGCAGGCCCAGGCCACCACCGCCGCGCTGGCCGCCATCGTCCTCTGCCAGATGGGCAACCTCTTCGCCTGCCGGTCCGAGCGGCTCAGCTTCCTCTCCATCCGCGGGCGCAACCCGCTGCTCGCCTGGGGCCTCGCGGTGGAGGGAGCGCTGCTCCTCGCGGTGATCTTCGTGCCGCCGTTGCAGGACGTCTTCGCCACCGCCCCGCTCCCGGCGGCCGCCTGGCCGTACCTGCTCCTGGGCCCGCTGGCGCTGCTCGCCGTGGACGAGGCGGTGAAGGCGCTCGGACGGTGGACCGCCCGCCGGCGGGCGCGGGCCCGCGCCACCTCGGCCGAAGGTGGGGCGCACCGGTAGGGCGGTGGAGGTGCGCGGACCACCAGTCGAATGGTCCGGCCCGGCGCGGTAGAGTCCGGCGCATGAGCGAGACCGAGACCGCCGTCACCACCCTCCGCGCCGGCACTGGCATGAGCAGCACCCCGGACGCCTTCGAGGCCGGCCGGGCCGCCGCCACCGCCGCCGTCGCGCCCCTGGCCGGCGAGCCGCCCGCGCTGGTGCTGGTCTTCGCCACGCCGCGCTACGACCTGCCGCGCCTGCTGGCCGGCGTTCGCGCCGTCACCGGCGGCGCCCTGCTGGCCGGCTGCACTGGCTCGGGCGAGATCGTCCACGGCCAGTACCTGGGCTTCGGGGGCGGCGTGGGCGTGCTCGCCATGACGGCCGGCCCGTACCGGTTCGGCGCCGCCTCGGCGCGCGATCTGGCCGGCGACCTCGACCAGGCGGGGCAGGCGCTGGCCCGCACCAGCCGCGAGCGCGCCGGCCCGAGCCCGCACGCCGCCGCCCTGCTGCTCACCGACTCCATGCTCGGCGACCTGCAGCAGTTCGTGCAGGGGGTCTACCGCGTCACCGGCCCCAAGGTGGCCATCGTGGGTGGCGCGGCCGGCGACGAGCAGCGCTTCGTGCTCTCGTCCGTCTTCCACGAGGACGACGTGCTCCACAAGGGGGCGCTGGTCCTCTGGATCGCCGCCGACCAGCCGCTGCGGGTGGTGACGCGCCACGGCTGGGAGCCCGTCGGCCCGCCGCTCCTCGTCACCCGCGCCGAGGGGGTCGAGGTCATCGAGCTGGGCGGGCGCGCCGCCGCACTGGTCTACGAGGAGCAGCTCGGCCTCCCGCCCGACCTCTCGCCGGCCGACTTCTGGAGCCGGTCCATCCTCCACCCCTTCGGCCTGCTGCAGCCCGACGGGACGCACATCATCCGGGTGGCGCGCGCCAAGACGGCGCGCGGCGGGCTCATGACGCAGGGCTGCGTCCCGGCGGTGGGGAGCGCCGTGCAGGTGATGCACGGCACCGCCGGCGGCCTGCTCGACGTGGCCGACGAGGTGGTGGGCGCCGCCCTGGAGGGCCGACCGGGGGCCAGCGTGCTGCTCGCCTTCAGCTGCGCCGCGCGCGCCATGATCCTGGGGCCGCGGGCCGCCGAGGAGCCGGCGCGGCTGCAGGCGGCCGCCGGCGCCCTGCCCACCTTCGGCTTCTACTGCTGCGGCGAGTTCGCCCGCACCTCCGGCGTGCTCGCCACGCACAACGCCAGCCT
>Ga0209682_10000453_pt1 | contig 14128 bp, 14 predicted proteins | sample DOMMetBare2Fresh_2_FD_187471 | JGI IMG/M metagenome (GOLD analysis project Ga0209682, IMG submission 187471) | Wetland sediment microbial communities from St. Louis River estuary, USA, under dissolved organic matter induced mercury methylation -... | ecosystem: Environmental > Aquatic >... | reverse complement strand
GCGCCCGGAGGTGGACCTCCCCGCCGGAGACGGTGGCGTGGCCGCCGATGGGCACCTGGCAGCCGCCCTCGATGCGCGCCAGGAAGCCGCGCTCGGCCTCGATGCGCTGGCGGGTCTCGGGGTGCTCCAACCGGGCCAGCCGGGCCAGCGTCGCCGGGTCGTCGGCGCGGGCCTCCAGCGCCAGCGCCCCCTGGGCCACCGCCGGGAGCATCTCCTCCGGGGAGAGGACCTGGGTGGCGTGGCCGTCGAGGCCGAGGCGGCGCAGGCCGGCGTAGGCCAGCACCACCGCGTCGAGCCCCTGGCTGGCCTTGTCGAGGCGGGTCTGCACGTTGCCGCGCACCACCTCGGTCTGGAGATCCGGGCGCAGCGCCTTGAGCTGGGCGGCGCGGCGCAGGGAAGAGGTGCCCACCCTGGCGCCCCGGGGCAGCTTGTCGAGGGTCTTCCACCTGGGCGAGCAGAGCGCGTCGCGCGGGTCCTCGCGCTGCGGCACCGCGGCGATGATCAGCCCTGCGGCGATCTCGGCCGGCAGGTCCTTCATGGAGTGGACGGCGATCTCGGCGTCGCCGGTCAGCAGCGCGTCCTCGATCTCCTTGACGAACAGCCCCTTGCCGCCGACCTGGGCCAGCGGGACCTCCAGGATGCGGTCCCCGCGGGTGCTGAGCTCGTGGAGGCGGACCTCCAGGCCCGGCTCCTGGGCGCGCAGCAGGTCGGCGACGTGGTTGGCCTGCCACTTGGCCAGCGGGCTCTTGCGGGTGGCGATGCGGACGGTCACTTGGCGTTCTCCGGTTCGGCGGCCTGCGGGGCCGCCCCGTTTCCCTGGCCGCGCCGCGGTGGCAGCGTCGGCTCGCTCTCTTCCAGGCCGAACAGCGCGGCGGCGGCGCCGGGCAGGCCGTTGTCGCCGCTGGCGGCGGCGTCCTTCAGCCGCATGGTCGGGCCGTGCAGCAGCTTGTTGACGATGGCCTGCGCCATGGCCTCCACGCTCCGGCGCCCCCGCTCGTCCAGACCGGCCCCGGCCCTCTGCAGGGTGCGGGCCGCCTCGGCGCGGGCGATGGCGGCGGCCCGCTGGCGGAGCTCGGCCAGCACCGGCAGCGCCTCGCGGGTCTCGCGCTCCTGCGCGAAGGCCATGATCTCGGCCTCCACGATCGCCTCGGCGCGCCCGGCCTCGCTTCGCCGCGCCTCGTGGTTGGCGCTGACCACCTTCTGCATGTCGTCCACGTCGTAGGCGTAGACCTCGTCCAGGTCGGCGCAGGCCGGGTCCACGTTGCGCGGCACCGCCAGGTCGATGAGGCAGAGGCTCCGGTGGCGCCGCGACTTCATGGCCCGCTTCACCATCTCGGCGGTCACCACGTAGGTGGGCGCGCCGGTGGAGACGATGACCACGGTGGCCTCGACGAGGAGCTGATCCAGCTCGGCCCAGGGGCGGAAGGTCCCCTCCACCTGCGCGGCCAGGGCCATGCCGCGCTCCGGCGAGCGGTTGGTCACCAGCACCGTGTCGGCGCCCAGCACCCGGAGCGCCTTGGCGGAGAGGGCCCCCATCTTGCCGGCGCCCACCAGCAGCACCGAGCGGCCGGCCAGCTCGCCGAAGATCTTGGCGACCAGGTCCACCGCCACCTGCGACATCGAGGTGGCGCCCCGGCCGATGTCGGTCTCGGTGCGGACCCGCTTGGCGGTCACGAAGGCGCGGTTGCAGAGCCGCGACATGTAGCCGCCGGCCGCGTCCACCGCGCTGGCCAGGCCGTAGGCCTCCTTGACCTGCCCGAGGATCTGCTGCTCGCCGACCACCATGGAGTCGAGCGAGGAGGCGACCCGGAAGAGGTGGCGCACCGCCTCGTCGCCCTCCTTGGAGTAGAGGTGGTCGCGGGCCTGCTCGGCGCGGCTGGTGAAGAAGTGGCGGGCCGGCTCGTCGGCGTCGGCCTGCACGAAGACCTCGACCCGGTTGCAGGTCGAGACCACCAGCGCCTCGGCGACCCCCTCCATGCACTTGAGATCGGCCAGCGCCGCCTTGAGGGCGTCGGCCGAGAGGGCCACGCGCTCGCGGACCTCGATGGGCGCGCTCTTGTGCGACAGCCCGACCAGGAAGAGCGAGCGACGGCTCACGGCAGGAGCTCCGCGGGCAGCGGGGGCGCGTAGGTGCCGGCGTGCATGGTGAGCCCCGGGACCACCCGCAGCGTCACCATCGAGATCATGACCAGGGCGAAGCCGACCATGGTGAGCTGGGCGTAGCGCCGCCCGTGCCAGCCGGAGTGGCGCGCCTGGACCATGGCGCCGTAGAGGAGCCAGACCACCAGGCTGGTGATCTGCTGCGGATCCCAGGACCAGGCGCTCTTCCAGACGGTGTGGGCCACCAGCGAGCCGGTCAGCAGCGCCACCGTGAAGATCACGAAGCCGATGGTGACCAGCCGCTGGGTCAGCCCGTCGAGCGACTGGAGCGGCGGCAGGCGCGAGAAGAGCATACCGAACCGCTTGCCCTTCACCTCGCGCTCCTGGAGCAGGTACATGAGCGCCACGCCGAAGGCGAGGGCGAAGATGGCCACGCCGCTGGCGGCGGTCATGATGTGGAGCGTCAGCGAGGGGTGGCGCAGCGTGGCCGGCGCGACCCCGGGGGCGCCGCCGACGCCGAAGAGCGTGGGGAGGAGGATGAGCAGCGTGAGCGGCGTGACGAAGGCCCCCACCGTGGGCAGGTGGTAGAAGCGCTGCACCACCAGGTAGGCGGTGGCCACGAGCCAGGCCATGAGGACGAAGCCGCCGCGGAGCGAGAACCACTCCAGCCCGCCGAACTCCTTGCAGGCGATGCCGATCGACACGACGTGGAGCGCCCAGGCGGCGGTGAGGAGCCAGGCGCCGATCCGGGCCGCTGCGGTGAGCCTGGGGCGGGCGAAGTAGGTGAGGAAGCCGGCGGCGGCGGCGGCGTAGATGATGGCTGCGACGCGGAGGAGATCGAGGCTCATGGTGCTCCGGGGGACCGGGCCGCGTCCCGTGAGGGTCGCGGGCCAAAGTTCCTACCATGGGATTCAGAAGAGGTTGTCGAGCAGGAACTTCGCAAGTGCTTCCGCCTCCTTACGGCGCTCTTCCAGCTCTCTGGGGAGGGGTCGGGCGGCGTACGGGTTGGGCGCCGCCGGGGCCGGGGCGGGGGGCGCCATCGACGCTGCGGCCGGGGCCTGGCCGGAACTCCCGGTCCGGCGGGCGGCGGCCGCCGCCTGGAGGACGCTCGCCTCGGCCAGGAAGCCCGGCTCCACCTCGTACGCCAGGTCGCCGAGCACCACCGAGGCGTCGATCTGGTCGGCCCCGAGCTCCTTGAGCTGGGCCCTGGACTTGACCTTGCGGAGCAGGCCGTTGGGGTCGGGTTCGTCGCCGACCACCTTGAGGAACCGGACTGCGGGGTCGAGGGCGTAGCTCCGCCCCTTGCCGTCCCCGCCGAGGAGCGTCATGACGTCGCCGACGAAGTCGATCTTGCCCTGCTCTGCCCAGGAGTCGAGCATCGGCTGGGAGACGAAGAGAAGGCCGGGCATCAGGTCCTCGCCGTCGGGCTGCAAGTACGCAAGGTGCGAGGGAAATTACCACGGTGCGCGCGCCGCTTGCCAGCGCCCGCCAACGCGAATAAGAAGACCGCCCAGCCCACACCGCGAAGGAGCACGAATGGCCTCCCCCGACGTCGTCACCCTGCAGGACTCCACCTTCGACGCCGAGGTCAAGAAGAGCGACGTCCCGGTCCTGGTGGACTTCTGGGCCGTCTGGTGTGGCCCCTGCAAGGCCATCGCGCCGGCGGTCGAGGACATCGCGCGGCGGTACAAGGGCAAGCTCAAGGTCTGCAAGATGGACGTCGACGAGCATCAGCAGGTGCCGCAGGCGTTCGGCATCCGCTCCATCCCGACCATGCTCATCTTCAAGGGCGGCCAGGTGGTCGGGACGGTCGTCGGTGCGGACAAGGCCAAGCTCGAGGAGGCGGTCAAGAAGGTGACGGCGTAGCCGGGGGCGCATCGCCCCCGCCCCACCCCCCAAGAAGAGGCCGCTCCGCGGGCGCCGGGGGCGCCTCGCCCCGGGTCAATTGACGAACCGGCGCATCCCGACGTTGGCCAGCAGCCCCAGCCCCAGGAAGATCGAGAGCACCGACGAGCCGCCGTAGCTGAAGAGCGGCAGCGTCACCCCGACCACCGGCAGGACCCCGGTCACCATCCCGATGTTGACGATCGTCTGCCAGAAGAGCATCGCCGTCACGCCCACCGCCAGGAAGTGGCCGTAGCGCTCCCGGGCGTTGCCGGCGATCTCCAGCGCCGAGCCGACCAGCAGGAAGTAGAGCGCCAGCAGGAGCAGGCAGCCCACGAACCCGTGCTCCTCGGCCCAGACCGAGAAGATGAAGTCGGTGTGCTGCTCCGGCAGGAAGGAGAGGTAGCTCTGCGTCCCCTGGGCCCAGCCCTTCCCGAGGGCCTGGCCCGAGCCGACTGCGATGCGCGACTGCATGGCGTGGTAGCCGGCCCCCAGGGCGTCGCCCTCCGGGTTGAGGAAGGTCTCCACCCGCTTCTTCTGGTACGGCTTGAGGTGCGGGTAGGCCAGCGCCCCGCCCAGCACCCCCACCGCCGCCAGCACCGCCACCGAGCGCCAGCGGACCCGGGCGAAGAGGAGCATGGTGACCCCGATGGAGAGCACCACCAGGGCCGTCCCCAGGTCGGGCTGGCGCAGGATGAGCACCGCCGGCAGGAGGGTGATGCCGAGGGGCACCGCGATGAGCCGGAGCCCCATGGGCTCCTTGTGGCGCTCCGCCTCCCAGTGGAACCAGGCGGCCAGCGCCATGATGACGGCGATCTTGGCGAGCTCGGACGGCTGCAGTCGCAGCGAGTCGGTGCCGATCCAGCGGCGCGCCCCCATGACGGTGCGGCCGGCCACGAAGACCAGGCCGAGCAGCACCACCACGCCGCCGTAGGCCACCCACCCCAGGCGGCGGTAGCGCCGGTAGTCCACCGCCATCACCAGCAGCGCCACCACCACCCCCACCCCCATGAAGACGAGCTGGGCCTGCCAGACCGGCGCGTGGGCGCTGCGGGAGGCCGAGGCGAGGTTCCAGACCCCGATGGACGAGATGGCCACCGTGAGCGCCGCGGTGAGCCAGGGGAAGCGCGAGAAGGGGCGGCGCGGCGCCGTGGTGGCCAGCGAGACCTCAGCCGCCATGGCCCCTCCCCGCCCCGTCCGGCCCGGCGCCGAGCACCGGGCGGCCGGCCCGCTCCGGCGGGCGGTCCGACGGGCCGGCGGGCGCCGGCGGCCGCGGCGCCGCGGCGGGGGGCGTCCCCAGCCCCGGCCGCCCGGCCGCGCCGGCCCGCTCCGCCTCGTCCTGCGCCTTGAGGTCGAAGTAGGCCTTCAGGAGCGCCCCGGCGGTCGGCGCGGCGTTGGCCGCCCCGAAGCCGGAGTGCTCGTTCAGCACCACCACCACGATCTGCGGATCGTCGGCCGGCGCGAAGGCGGCGAACCAGGCGTGGTCGCGCTGGAAGTAGCCGACCTGGTCGGCGCGCAGCCGGGCGGCCCCCAGCTTGACCACCTGGGCGGTGCCGGTCTTGCCGGCGATGGCGTAGGCGTCGGTCCTGAGCCGGGCGCCGGTGCCGTACGGCTCGTTCACCGCCGCCAGCAGCCCCTTGAGCACCGTCTCCCGGGTGGAGGGCTTGAGATCGACCCGGCCCCGCTCCTGCGGCGCGAACTGCTTCACCACCTGGCCGGCGCTGTCCTCGATGCGCAGCACCACCTGCGGCCGCCACAGGACCCCGGTCGCGAGCGCGCCGTAGAAGACCAGCTGCTGGACGGGCGTCACGTTGACGTCGCCCTGGCCGATGGCCAGGTTGACGGCCATGCCGCGCTGGTAGCCGCCCGCCAGGTGCTCGTCGTGCCAGGCCTCGTCGGGGATGGTCCCCGGCACCTCGGTGGTCACGTCGAGGCCGGTGGGGGCGCCCAGCCCGAGCCGCCGGCCCCACTTGGCGATGAGGTCGGCGCCCAGCTGCGCGCCCGCCTGGTAGAAGAAGACGTCGCAGCTCGCCCCCAGCGCGTGGGTGAAGTCCACCATCCCGTGGCCGCTCTCCTTGTCGCAGCGCCAGCGGGCCGACCCCATGCGGAAGGAGCCCGGGCAGCTCACCAGCGTGTCGGGCCGGAAGATCCCCTCCTCCAGCGTGGCGATGGCGGTCACCGCCTTGAAGGTCGAGCCCGGGTGGTAGTGCTGCTGCACGGCCCGGAACAGCTCGGGCTGGAGCGGGTCCTCCCGGATGGTCGCCAGCTCGGCCGCGGTGATCCGGCCCGACATCTTGTTGGGGTCGGGCGACGGCCGGGAGACCAGCGCCAGCAGGAAGCCGGTCTTGGCGTCCATGGCCAGCACCGTCCCCGCGGTGGCCGGGAAGGTCTTCTCGGCGAGCTCCTGGAGGCGCCAGTCGAGCGAGAGGACCAGGTTGTTGCCGGGCCGGGCCGGGACCAGCCGGTTCTCCTCGGCGATGAGGTCCCCGGACTTCTCGCGCCCCTTGGCGTCCACCGCGATGCGCCGCTTGCCGTCCACGCCGCGCAGCTCGCGCTCCCAGCGCCGCTCCAGCCCCCGGCGGCCCACGTAGTCGCCGAGCAGGTAGGGGCCCTGGGCGCTGCCGGTCCGGCCGAGCTCCTCGTTGAGCCGCTTCTGCTCCTCGGCCCCGACCTCGTTCATGTAGCCGATGAGGTGGCCGCCCACCTGCCCGTAGCGGTAGCTCCGGTGCGGCACCGGCTGCACGTCCACCCCGGGCAGGTCGGCGCCGGCCGCCTCGATGACGTCGAGCTCCTCGCGCCGCACGTCCACCTTGACGGTGAAGGGGCGGAACCGCTCCAGCTTGCGGGCCGCCGCCAGCAGGCCGCGCGAGCGCTCCACCTCCTCGGGCGACATGGCGAGCAGGGTGGTGAGCCGGTCCAGCACCTCGCCGCACTGCCTGGCGCAGAAGTAGGGCGTCAGGGTCACGTCGAAGCTGGGGCGCGAGTCCACCAGCACCTTGCCGCGCCGGTCCAGCAGCTGCCCGCGATCGGCCGGGAGGCGCAGCTCCTTGACGAAGTTCTCCTCGGCCTTCTCCCGGTACTCGTCGCCGTGGAGGATCTGGAGCTGGTAGAGGCGCGTCAGCAGCGTCAGGAAGACCAGCACCAGCACGCCGCTGGCCCAGGTGAGCCGGGGCTTCCACTCGCGCTGGACGGCGCCGGAGTCGGTCGGGAGGAGCGCCATGGTTCCGGGGCCTCAGCCGATGAGGTCCGGCTCCTCGGAGCCCAGCCAGGCGTCCAGCCGCTTGAGCAGCCGCAGCAGGAACGGCGCGCAGAGCGCGGTCAGGAGCGCCTCCGTCAGGAGCCGCGGCAGGAGCCCCCAGCCCGGGCGCACCTCCGGCGCCGACCCGAGCCGCTGCAGCGCCACGGCGCCGGCCGAGAGGGCCAGGGCGGCGGCACCGGAGAGGGCGGCGAAGCCGAGCGGGCCGCGCAGGTCCACCGCCGCGCCCACCAGCCGGGTCCCGACGAAGACCGCCACCGCCAGGCCGGTGTGGAGGCCGAAGGGGGTGCCGGCCGCCACGTCGAGCAGCGCGCCGAGCAGCGCCGCCCCCAGCGCGCCCTCCACGTTGCCGGCCGAGTGGACCTGGTGGACCACCATGGGTGCCAGCAGGCAGGCGGTGAAGGCGCCGCCGCCGAGGTGGCGCTGCAGCGCCGCCTGGAGCGCCAGCAGGAGCACCGCCGCCAGGCCCTGGGCCGCCAGCCTCATCGCCCGCCCTCCGGCCCGGACGCCGCCGGGGGCAGCGACGGGTCGCGGGCGCCCGAGATCACCACCAGCACCTCCTCGAGGCGCGTCGGGTCGACCACCGGGATGACGGCCCCCTCCTGGAACAGGCCGTGGGCGGCCCGCTGCAGCCGGGTGGCCCGGCCCACCGGCAGCCCGGGCGGGAAGACCGCGTCGGTGCCGGAGGTGACCAGGAGATCGCCCTCGATGATGTCGTCGGCGCGCAGGGCGTAGTCGAGCCGGCACAGGTCGGGCATCCCCTGCCCGCGCACGTTGGCCCGGACCCGGGTGCGCTCCACCCGCACCGCCACCGAGCTGTTCCGGTCGATGACCAGCAGCACCTCGGCGGCGTGGCCGGTCAGGGTGTGGATGCGCCCGACCACCCCCTCGGCCACCACCACCGGCATGGCGCGCCCCAGGCCGTCCTCGCTGCCGCGGTCGATGGTGAGGAGCTGCAGGCCGCCGGGGCCGAGCCTGGCGCCGATGATCCGCGCCCCCAGGTAGTCGCGCCGGGGGGCGGACTCGGCCAGCCCGACCAGGCGGCGCAGCCGCTCGTTCTCGGCCCGCTCCTGCTGGAGCGCCTGGACCTCGAGCTTGAGCCGCGCGCTCTCCAGCACCGCCGCCTGGGCCCGCTGGTGGGAGCCGCGCAGCGCCAGGTAGCCGTCCCAGGCCCTGAGCGTGCTCACCACCGCCCACCCGACCAGCCGCTCCACCGGCGCGGTGGCCTGGACCAGCAGCCGATCGGCGAGCGTCTGCTCCGCGGGCCGCTTGGAGCGCGCGAAGTAGACCCCCAGGGGGAGCGTGATCAGGACCGCGACCAGGATGAGCTCGCGATACCGCCTGAGCAGGTTCAGCACATGTTCTCCGGTGGTCCCTCCAGCTGGGCCAAAATCCCTTGCATTTTAGCGACTGTTGGCTAGGTTCTTCAACCTTCCGGCGCCCGGTCGGCGCCGAGCCTACCTCTCCCGGCCACACAGGAGCATCAGGGTCCCATGCTGGATCAACTCAGAGCGAACAAGGGCGGCATCATCACCTACGTCTTCCTGTTCGCCATCATCATCGTCTTCGTCGTCTCCTTCGGTCCGGGCTCCTTCGACAAGGGCTGCAACGCCGGCCAGGCCCCCGCCTGGGCCGCCAAGGTGAACGGCCAGGAGGTCGGCGCCTCCGAGTACGAGCAGTCATACGCCAACCTGCTGCGTAACTTCCAGGCGCAGGCCGGCCCGTCCTTCTCACGGGAGCTGGCCGAGCAGCTCGGCCTGCCGGGCATGGCCATGACCCAGGTGGTGGAGCGGGCCCTGCTGGTCCAGGAGGCCCGGCGCCAGGGGCTGACGGTCCCCGACGAGGAGCTCGCCAGGACCATCGCGGCGCAGCCCGGGTTCCAGGTCGCCGGCAAGTTCGACAAGGAGGGCTACCAGCGCACCGTGGCGGCCTCCTACGGCTCCGCCGAGCGCTTCGAGCGCCGCGTCCGCGAGGACCTGGTGGTGCAGCGGCTGCTGGCCGGCCTGCGCCAGACCATCAAGGTCCCCGAGGCCGAGGTCAAGGAGGCCTGGACGGCCGACCACGACCGGGTCGCGCTCCGCTTCGTGCGCTTCCCGCTGGCCGCCGCAGAGGCCGAGGTCAAGAGGCCGACCGCCGCCGAGGCCGCCGCCTTCGCGGTGAAGGAGAGCGCCCGCGTCGAGCAGGCCTACCAGGACGGCGCGGCCCGCTTCGACCAGCCGAAGAAGGTCCGGGTGCGCCACCTCCTGGCCAAGGTGGCCGGGACCGACGACGCCCCCGCCAAGAGGAAGATCGAGGCCCTGGCCGCCCGCGTCGCCCAGGGCGAGGACTTCGCCAAGCTGGCCCGCGAGGCCTCCGAGGACGACTCGACCAAGGACCGCGGCGGGGACCTCGGCTACGTGGCCGAGGGGCTGGTGGAGAAGCCCTTCGCCGACGCCGCCTTCGGCCTGGCGGCCGGCAAGGTCTCCGCGCCGGTGCGGACCAGCGCCGGCTGGCACCTCGTCAAGGTGGACGAGGTGGTGCCGGCCAAGAAGGTCCCGCTCGCGGAGGCGCGCGCCGTGCTCGCCCCCGAGCTGCTCCTGAAGGACCGCGCCGCCGCGCTGGTCGCCGAGCGGGCCGCCGCGGCCCTGAAGGGCCTGCAGGGCGGCAAGTCCCTGGACGCCCTCTTCCCCTCCGACTCGGCCAAGGACGCCAAGGAGAAGAAGGTGGCGCTCCGCCTGGGTGGCCAGCCGGTGCTGCCGGAGTCGACCGGCCCGGTCACCGGCCCCGGCCCCTTCGTGCCGCGCATCGGCGCGGCCCCGGAGCTCCTCAAGGCGGCCCTGGCGTCCACCGGGCCGCAGGTGCTGGGCCAGGTCTTCCAGACGCCGCAGGGCCCGGTGGTGGCGGTGGTCGAGTCGCGCGAGCGGCCCGACGCCGGCAAGTACGCGGCCGAGCGGGAGGCGGTGGTGCAGCGCCTCACCACCGAGCGCGAGAACACCACCCAGCAGGCCTGGATCAAGAAGCTGCGCGAGGCGGCCACCGTCGAGGTCAACCCGGCCCTGACGGCCCGCACCGCCCAGCCCGGCCAGGGCTAGCCGGGCGGTCGCCGTGGCCCCGCCGGTCCTGACGCTGGCCTCCCAGAGCCCGCGGCGCCGCGAGCTCCTGGGGGCGCTGGGGATCGCCCTCGAGGTCTGCCCGGCCCACGCCGACGAGACGCCCCACCCCGGCGAGGCGCCCGACGCCTACGCCCGCCGGGTGGCGCGGGAGAAGGCCCGGGCCGTGCCTGGGGACTGGGTGCTGGCCGCCGACACCGTGGTGGTGGTGGACGGCGACATCCTGGGGAAGCCGCGGGGCGACGCCGAGGCGGCCGCCATGCTGCGGCGCCTCTCCGGGCGCCGGCACCAGGTCCTCTCGGCGGTCTGCCTGCGGCGGCCGGCGGTGCGGCTCGAGTTCGACGCCGCCTCCGCCACCGAGGTGGAGGTGGCGCCGCTCGACGAGCGGACCATCGCCTGGTACGTGGCCACCGGCGAGCCGCGCGACAAGGCCGGCGCCTACGCGGTGCAGGGGCTCTTCGGGGCCTTCGTGCGCGGCGTGCGCGGCAGCGTGAGCGGGGTGATCGGGCTGCCGCTCGACGAGACGCTGGGCCTGCTCCGCCGGGCCGGCTTCCCCCTCCCCTGGGCCGGCCGGTGACCATCGCGGCGCGCCTGGCCGGGCTCACCGCCGCGCTGCCGGCCGGCGTCACCCTGGTGGCCGTCTCCAAGACCCAGCCGCCCGAGGCCATCCGCGAGGCCTACGCCGCCGGCCAGCGCCACTTCGGCGAGAACTACGCCCAGGAGTGGCGCGCCAAGGCCGAGGCGCTGGCGGACCTGCCCGACCTCACCTGGCACTTCATCGGCAGCCTGCAGACCAACAAGGCCCGGCTGCTGGCCGGGCGGGCCCACTGGGTCCACACGGTGGATCGGCCGGAGCTGGCCCGCGAGCTCTCCCGCCGCTCGGCCGCCGCCGGCGCGATGCTGAAGGTGCTGCTGGAGGTCAACGTGGGCGGCGAGGCGCAGAAGGCCGGCTGCGCCCCTGGCGATGCGCCCGCCCTGGCCGAGGCGGTCCGCGGCCTGCCGGGCCTCTCGCTGGAGGGGCTCATGTGCATCCCGCCGCCGGAGGGCGACCCGCGCCCCCACTTCCGGGCGCTGCGATCGCTGCGCGACCAGCTCGGCCTGCGCGAGCTCTCCATGGGGATGAGCGCCGACTGGCGGGAGGCGGTGGAGGAGGGGGCCACCCTCGTCCGCATCGGCACCGCCCTCTTCGGCGCCCGGCCGCCCCGGTAGCCGCCGGGCCCGCGTCACGCCCTGGCCGGCTACAGCCCCTTCAGCTTGAGGCGCCCCTCCTCGGTCACCTTCACCAGGAACTCCGCTCCGCAGTAGTAGCAGCGGATCTCGTCCCCGTCGCCGAAGGCGTCGTCGTAGGGGTTGTTGGCGCTGCAGTCGGGGCAGTCGAAGTCGCCGAACCGGCGCCCCGTCCCGGCCAGGTCCAGCTCCCTGGTCTCGGCGTCGTCGTCCGGATCGTGGGCATGGTTGACCAAGGCGGCCTCCTCGCGGCGAGTGGCCCCGAGCTTAGGCCAGGGCGCGGCGCGGCGCACGTCCAGGGCAGGCGGCGCCGCGGCGGATTTTGACCGGCGGCCCGGTCGGCGCGAAGGTGCGGGGATGCTGGCGACCCTCCTGGCCGGCCTGCTGGCCGCCGCCCCGCCCTGCCACCCGCCGCCGCTCCGGTCCGCCCTGCCCTTCCGGCCCGGGGAGATCCTCGACCTGGAGCTCTCGATCATGGGCCTGGCCAGGGTCGGCGAGCTCAAGCTCACGGTGGAGCGCCTCGCCACCGGCGGCCGGCTGCAGCCCTTCACCGCCCAGGTCCGCAGCACCGCCCGCCTGGGCGCGGTCCGCCGCCTCGCCGCGGTCGGCAAGTCCTGGGTCGACCCGCGCTCCTTCCGGCTCGATCGCTACCTGGAGACCGCCGACGAGGACGGCCGCCGGCGCGTCAGCGACCTGCGCGCCACCGCGCCCGCCGGCACCTTCGAGCTCGTCCAGCAGGACGGGGCGAGGAGGACGCTGACCCGCCTGGAGCGCCGCGGCGAGCTCCTCGATGCGCTGAGCGCCCTCTACCTCTTCCGCGCCGCCCGGCTCCCGCCCAGCGCCCGCTTCTGCGTCGAGCTGCTCGGAAACGGGCGGACCTGGCGCGTCGAGGGGACCGTCTCGGAGCGGCCGGAGGAGATCGAGGTCCCGGCCGGCACCTTCAAGTCCTGGCGGCTCGAGGGGACGGCCCGGCCGGTCGACGGCGCCGGCGAGCCGCGCCAGCTCTGGCTCTGGATCTCCGACGACGCCCGGCGCCTGCCGCTGGCGGTGGTGTCGGAGATCGAGGCCGGGCCGGTGTCGGCCAAGCTGGTGGAGGTCCGACCCGGCCCCGCCCGCTGAGCGGCCGCGAAGCGACCCCCTCCCGCCGCCGCGACGGCGGGGCGGCGCGCCGCGCTACATCCGGACGGCGACCTGGGCCAGCCGGCGGCGGACGCTGGCCAGGAGCTCCGCCAGGGCGTCGATCTGGTCCACCGGGCCGCGCCCCAGCGAGAGCGCCAGGAGCCGCTGCTGGGAGACGTCGGCGCCGCCCAGGGTGGCCTCGACGCCGCGCAGGTAGGCCTGCAGCACCGCCAGGGCGTCGCTCGCCTCGCGCAGGTCGTCGGCCAGGAAGTCGAGCACCACGTGCTCCTTGGCGGTGGTGCCGGCCAGCCGCTGGCGCAGCGCCTCCACCGCGTCGACGCCCGGGCCGGCCGGGAGGTCGGGCGCGGGCACCGCGCCCTCGGCCGGGAGGATCTCGACCGCGTCGAGCCGCACCGCCACGCCAGTCCTCGCCATCACCCGTCCTCCCGCCCGCCGGATCGCGCCTCGCGCCGGCGCACCGCCTCGATGGCGGCCCGGATGCGGGCCGTCGTCTGCCCCTCGTCCACCAGCTCGCGGACCTCGCGCAGCGCCGTCGCCAGCGCCTCGTCGCCCGCCTGGCCGCGGGCCTCGCAGAGGGCGCGGGCGAGGCCGAGGTGGACCGGGGCGGCGCGTGGGGCGGCCGGCGCCGGGGGCGCGACCGCGGCCGGGCTCCAGGGAGTGGCCGGGGCCTCCGCCCTCGGCGCCGGGCGGGCGGCGCGCGGCCTGGCCGGGGTCCGGGCCGGGCCGTCGGGCGGCGCGGCGTCGACCGGCGCCGGGGCGGCGCGGCCGAGCAGGACGTCGTCGCCGACCGGCTCGCCGAAGGCCTCGCGCGGCAGGGCCACGCGCCAGAGCGTGCCGCGGTTGTCGCGGTGGAGCGGCCGCGCGAAGCCCTTCTGGACCAGGGCGTCGAGGACGCGCAGGAGGCGCCGCTCGGAGAGCCGGAGTCGGGCCATGAGCTCCTTCTTGCCGGCGCGCGCCCAGTTGCGCCCCTCGGCGTAGGAGAGCCGCAGGAGGTGGAGGTAGGCCGCCTGCTCCTCGGCCTCCAGCACCTCACCGGCCCGGTCGAGCGCCTCGAGGGGGATGGCGGCGTAGGAGCCCCGGACCCGCGCGGCGCCCAGGAGCTCGCCTGCGAAGGGGACCCGGCGCATCTCGCCCGGCGCCAGCTGCTCGGCCGGCACCGCGCCCGGAGCGAGCCTGGAGGTCGCCAGCGCGGCGCTCCCGCGGACACCCCGGTAGTAGGCCTCGCTCCGCGCCACGGCACCTCCGGCCCGTGAGGGCCCGAGGGTCCAGGGTAATCGCGCGATATCGGAGGTCAAATTTCCGGCCGGCCGGGCCCGCGTCACCGCGCCGGAGGCGAAGGAGCCCGTCGCCGAGACGGGGCGCGCGAGGAGGCGAGCAGCGCAGGCGTACTGCAGTCGTACGCCGAGCAGCGGAGCGACGAGCCCGCCCGTCG
>Ga0209682_10000452_pt1 | contig 14134 bp, 7 predicted proteins | sample DOMMetBare2Fresh_2_FD_187471 | JGI IMG/M metagenome (GOLD analysis project Ga0209682, IMG submission 187471) | Wetland sediment microbial communities from St. Louis River estuary, USA, under dissolved organic matter induced mercury methylation -... | ecosystem: Environmental > Aquatic >... | reverse complement strand
CCTCGGTGACGTCGCGGAGGTTCACCACCACGCCGCCCACCGCCGGGTCGTCGAGCAGGTTGCGCCCCAGCCCCTCGAGCAGGCGCCACGAGCCGTCCCGGTGCCGGTGACGCGCCCGCAGGCGCCTGGTGGTCCGCAGCCCGCCCACCACCTCCCGGGTCGCCTCGGCCAGGGCCGGCGCGTCGTCCGGGTGGACGAGGCCGCGGGTCCAGAGGGTCTGGCCCAGCACCTCCTCGGCGGTCCAGCCCAGCACCTCGGTGGCGCTCGGGCTCCAGAACTGGATGCGCTTCTCCCGGTCGAAGACCAGGATCATGTCGGTGGACTTCTCGATGAGGGCGCGGAAGCGCTGCTCCGAGCGGCGCAGCGCCTGCTCCGCCTCGACGCGGGCGGTCACCTCGCGCGAGGTGCCGGTGACGCTCACCGCCCGACCGGTGGCGTCGCGCTCCAGCGTGGCGGTGATCTCCACCTGGATGATCGAGCCGTCCTTGCGCGGCTGGGCGTAGATGCCGGTGTGCGGGTCCTGCTCGGCGGGCGTGCCGACGGCGGCCAGCATGGCGCCGGCCCGCGCCAGCGACTCCGGCGTGAGGGCCTGGTCGAGCGTCTGGGTCAGCGCCTCCCCCACCGTGAAGCCCCGCTGCCGCAGCACCGCCGGCGAGACGAAGGTGAAGCGGCGCGTGGCCGGGTCGAGCGTCCAGATGACGTCCTGGGTGTGCTCGGCGAGGAGCCGGTAGCGGTCCTCGACGCGGGCCAGGCGCGAGGCGCGCCGCCGCTCCTCGTCGAGCAGCGCCGCCTGGTCGCGGCGCCCCAGCACCGCGCGGCGCGCGGCGAAGAGGGTGCCGCCGGCCACCAGCGCCGACCACTGCACCAGGTGGACGGGCGGTTGGCCGTCGTGGACCAGGACGAGGAGGCCACCAGCCGCCGCCACCGCGCCCCCGGCCAGGCAGGCGGCGAGCGAGGTAGGGAAGAGGAAGGAGTAGACCAGGGGCAGCGCCCAGGTGACCTGGAAGCCGACGCAGGCCGAGCCGCCGGAGAGCGAGGCCGTGAGGACCACCAGCCCCGAGACGGCGGCGGCGGTGGCGACCGACCAGGCCTCCTCGGCCTGCGCCGCCGCGCGCGGCAGCCACCAGGCCGCGACGGCCAGCGTGGCCGCGACGCAGAGTCCAGCCGGCACCGACGACGGCCGGTAGACGCCCGCCAGGCCGAAGACCAGGTAGTAGCCGCCCACCAGCGCCGCGCTGGCGAGGAGGAGCCGGCGTTGCTGGCGGAGGGCGAGGGCGCGGGGATCGGGCTGCGGGGGCTGCGCTGCGTCTGCCACCCGATCATCTTGCCCGAGAGGCCCCGGCCGCCGAAACGGACGCCCCGTGAAGTCCGGACGGCCCGGCTCACCCAGCCGGCGCGCCCCTCGGCTCGAGCTGCGAGACGATCATGCCGGCCAGCATGAGCGCACCTCCGACCACCAGGCGCCGCGTGACCGGCTCGCCGAGGAGCAGCACGCCCCCCACTCCGGCGAAGAGCGCCTCCATGGAGAGGATGATGGAGGCGCGGGCCGGGTGGGCGGTGCGCTGCGCCACGATCTGGAGCGTGTAGGCCACCCCGATGGAGAGCAGGCCGCCGTAGAGGATGGGCACGGCGGCCGGCCCTACCCCGGCGAAGGGGTCCGGCTCGGCGAGGAGCGCGGCGGCGAGGCTCAGGGTGGCGCAGGTGGCGAACTGGCCGATGGCGATCTCCAGCGCCTCCATGCGGGCCACCAGCCAGTTGATGAGGAGGATGTGGGCCGTCCAGAAGAGGGCGCCGAGGAGGACGTAGAGATCGCCCGGGGCCATGGTGAAGCCGTCGCGGATGCTGAGGAACCAGAGGCCGGCGAGGGCGAGCAGCGCGCCGGCCCAGATGCGCGGCCCGGCCGGCTTGCCCAGGAAGGCGCCGGCCATGGGGACGAGGATGACGTAGAGGCAGGTGATGAAGCCGGCGTTGGCGGCGGTGGTGGAGACCAGGCCGATCTGCTGCAGGCTCGCGCCAGCGAAGAGCACCAGGCCGGCCGCCGCCGCGCCGGCGGCGCGCCAGGCGAGCGAGCGCGGCGGGTAGTCGGGCAGGGCGGCGCGCCGGCGCAGGAGGACGAGCAGCGGCACCAGCGAGACGGCGCCGAGCGCGAAGCGGACCGCCCCGAAGGCGAAGGGGTCCATGGCCTCCATGCCCTGCCGCTGGAAGGCGAAGGCGAAGCCCCAGATGAGCGCGGTGAGGAGGAGGAGGGCGTCGGCGCGGAGGGTGGAGCGGGCGGCCATGCGGAGGCCGCCTTCTAGCATGGCGCCGGGGCGCCGCGTCCTCCCTCAGCTCCCCTGCACCAGGTCGAGCGTCGCGTCCCCCACCGCCGAGAGCGCCTCCGGCGGCAGGAGGCCGATGAGGCCGAAGACGTTGAGCATGTCGGTCTCGGCCGCGCTCCCGCCGGTGCACAGGTAGGTGGTCTTCCAGGTGGGCGCGTACCACTCCTTGTGCCGCGACACGCCCTCGAAGTTGTAGACCGGCGCCACCTCGTCGCGGATGCGGCGCAGCAGGTCGTGCACGCGGCCGCAGGCGGCCGGGTGATCCTCCTGCTCCAGGTTCCAGAGCGGCGCCAGGCCGAGCGAGAGCCGGGTGCGCCCCTCGGCGCGGAAGACCCGCGCCGCCTCGAGGACGATGAGGTCGCGCACCGAGCCCTGCGTCCGCTTGTAGCGCTCCACGTCGGAGAGGTAGCCGACGACCCGGCCGCCCTGGTAGAGCGGGTTGAAGATGACGAAGCCGATGAGCTCCTCCCCCAGGAAGGCGAAGAACTTCCGCACCCCCGGCTCGTCGCCGCGCGGCAAGGGGCGCATGAGGAGGTCGAGCTCGCGCCGGTTGAGCTTCTTCTCCAGCCACTCGGAGGAGACCCGCTCCACCACCTGGTAGGGCACCTCGTCGTAGGTGGCCTCCCGCACCGTGACGCCCTGGCGGGCGACGGCGTTCCTCTGCTTGCGCAGCTTGCGGAAGCCCGGGCCGGCCACGTCGACGTCGAAGCTGGCGAGGTCCAGCTCGGCCTCGTCGCCCATGCGGTTGGAGCGGACGCCCCGGTGCGCCAGGAGATCGGCCACGGCCTGGGTCACTTGCACCGCCACCGGGCTCAGGCGCTCCCGCGCGCAGTGGCCGAGGAACGCGTCCACGGCGGCCGGCAGGGCCGACGGGTGGCAGACCGGATCGCCCACCATGGCGGCGGTGCGCCCCTTCACGGCGTACGGGACGTAGCCCCCCTCGGCGTCGCCCGGCACGGAGAGGGCCGAGACGCCGTGGCGCAGGCTGGACCAGGCGAGCACGCCGCTGCCGTGGCGCTGGACGTGGGCCAGCCGCTCGTCGAGCGGCAGCCCGGCCCGCGGCGGCGCCGCCTCGAGCCGATCGGCCAGGTAGGCGCCGAAGAGGAAGCGCAGCCGCGGCGGGTCGAGCGGGAGCACCGCGTCCACCGCCGCGTCGCCGAGGAGGGCCCGCAGGCGCGCCTGGTCGAAGACCGGCTCCTCGACCTGCACGTAGGGCCGGTAGACCGAGAGGCCGCGGTCGATGATGCGGTCCTCGACGGTGGGGTGCGCCGGCGGCTCGGGGCGCACGCCCATGCAGCGCAAGCCCAGCACGTCGCACATGGCGCCGGTCATGCCGCCCACCGTGGAGGGGCGCGGGTTGACGAGGTGGTAGACGGACCCCGGCGGCGGGGCGCGCCGGACCACGGCCAGCGCGAGGCGGACCACGTCGTCGACGCACAGGCCGTTCTTGGCGATCTCGCCCCGCCCCAGCATGTTGAAGCGGTCCGGCCGGAGCGCCGCCAGCTCCTCCGGCGGGTACTTGTTCTCGAGCAGCGCGCGCAGCCGCCAGTACACCTTGAAGGCGCCGTACATCATCTTGTCCGACTCGGCCGCGCCGGTGCGCGAGTCGCCCACCACGATGGAGAGCCGCAGGATGGTCCAGTCGAGGCCGGAGGCGGCCACCCGCTGCTCGGCGGCGTGCTTGGAGGCCTCGTAGGGGTTGCCGTAGCCGCCCGGCGGCGGCGGCAGCGGCGCCTCCTCGATGCGCTCGCCGGGGCGCAGGCCGGCCACGTAGGCGGTGGAGACGTAGAAGAGCTTGCCGGCGAACTCCAGCGCCTGGAGGAGCTGGAGGAGCTGGTGCGTGCCGCCCAGGTTGGCCTCGAAGGTCTGGGCGCGCTTCGACTCCTTGAACTCGGTCTGGGCGGCGAAGTGGAAGACGGCGTCGAGCGGCACCGGGGCGCGCCGGCCGCCCGAGGCGACCCGCCCGCCGCCGAGCCGCAGCCGCACGCCGTCGAGCCCGGCCTCCGAGAGATCGCCGTCGACGACGTGGAAGCGCGGGTGATCGGCCAGGCCGCGCAGCTCCGGCCGCGCCTCGGGCGGCGCGCCGTCCCGGCCGCGCGCCAGCGCCCAGACGACGGCCTCCGGGTGCTCGGCCAGGAACTCGCGGGCAAAGGCCCGCCCCACGAAGCCGGTGGCTCCGGTCATGAAGACGTTCTGCACGGTGGTCTGGCCCCCTCGCGACCTCGGGCCGCCGCGACGCTCGACGGCGAGTACCGGGTCCGCGAGTACGACCACGGCGCCGAGGTCGTCACAAGCCCCGTGCTGTGTAGGTATTAGCTCTCGGTCGGCCGGGTCGGCTGCCCCGGCTTCGGCGCCTCGCCGGGAGCCGGAAGCACCCCCGATCCGAGGAGATGCATGCCGCGGGCCCGACCCCGGAGGCCGCGCCGACGCCGTTCAGCGGCTGATCGGCTGGCGCGGGCCATGCAGCCTCCAGGTGGTGAAAGGAAGTGCCGAATGAAGAGACTCTCGAGCATCATCGCCGTCGCGCTCGCGCTGAGCGGCTGCTACGCCACGACTGGAAGCGACGGACGGCCAGACGGAGGCGCCACGTTCAGCCTGAGCCTGCCGGTGGTCCTCCCGGAGCTGGTGGTGGTGCAGCCAGGCGTCAGCGTCCTCAGCGACTACGACCAGGAGGTCTTCTACGTGGATGGCTACTACTGGACGCGCCACGAGCGGAGCTGGTACCGCACCCGCGACCACCGCGGAAGCTGGACGTGGGTCGAGCACCGCTACGTGCCGTCCTCCATCGCGCAGTCCCCGCCTGGCCGTTACCGGCACTACCGGGGCGACCACCAGCGGAGCGATGCGGACCACGGCAGGCGCGACGACCGCGGCTAGCGCCGCAGCGGCCCGCCCCGGACGTTCGCGAACGTTCGCCGGCGGCCCCGGAGCGCCACGGCGGCCCTGGCGAGGCGCGCCGACCCGGAACGGATTACGCTTCTATCGGACTTCACCCGCAGTTCCCCGGGTCGCCACCCCGGGCCGGTCTCCCGTCCGGTGAGGATTCACCACATGTCCGCGCGCTCGAAGCCAACCGCACCTGCCCGCCGGCCGCCCCGGCCCGGCGCCGCGCCCGCGGGCCGGCCGCAGCCGGACGGCTTCCCCATCGTCGGGGTGGGCGCCTCGGCCGGCGGCCTCGAGGCATTCCGCGAGCTGCTGGCCAACGTGCCGGCGGACGCCGGCCTGGCGTTCGTGCTGGTGCAGCACCTCGACGCGACCCACACCAGCCGGCTGAGCGAGGCCCTGGCCCAGGCGACCACCATGAAGGTCGCCCAGGCGGAGCAGGGCGAGCGCGTCGAGAGGAACCGGGTCTACGTCATCCCGCCGGGCGTCCAGCTCGGCATCGAGCAGGGCGTGCTGCGGCTGGTGCCGCTCGCCCGCGCCGAGCGCCGGCCCCACCTGCCCATCGACTTCTTCTTCCGCTCGCTGGCCGCCGACCGGGGCCGGCGGGCCATCGGCGTGATCCTCTCCGGGTCGGCGTCGGACGGCAGCGCGGGGCTGGCCGAGATCCGGGCGCAGGGGGGCATCACCCTGGCGCAGGAGCCGGGCACGGCGCGGTACGGCGAGATGCCCCGGAGCGCGGTCGAGGACGCCGTGGTCGACCTCTGCCTGCCCCTGCCGGCGCTCGGCGCCGCGCTGGCCCGCCTGGCGCGCCACCCCTCCCTCGACCAGCCCGAGCCGGCTCCATCGAGCCTGGCCGGCGGGGGCGCCCTGGCCGGTGTCATGGACCTCGTGCATGCCGCCACCGGCGTCGACTTCGGCGAGCACAAGCCGGACACCTTCAGGCGGCGGCTGAGCCGGCGCATGGCGGTGCGCCAGGTGATGGACGTCGCCGCCTACCTGGAGCTGCTGCAGCAGGAGCCCGGCGAGGTCCTCTCGCTCTACGAGGACCTGCTCATCGGGGTCACCTCCTTCTTCCGGGACGAGGGGAGCCTGGCGGAGCTCACCACCGTCGCCCTGCCGGAGCTCCTGCGGCGCAAGCCGGCGGGCGCCCCCATCCGCGCCTGGGTGGTGGGGTGCGCCACCGGGGAGGAGGTCTACTCCCTGGCGATCTCCATCCTGGAGCAGCAGGGCCGCGGCCCCTCGGCGCACCCCATCCTCGTCTTCGGCTCGGACCTGAGCGAGCGGGCCATCGCCACCGCGCGCGGCGGGTTCTACCCGGACGCCGCGGTGCGCGGGATCGGGGAGGAGCGGCTGCAGCGCTTCTTCGTCCGCAGCGAGCGGGGCTGGCGCGTCACCCAGGCGGTCCGCGACCTGTGCGTCTTCGTCCGGCACGACGTGGCGCGCGACCCCCCCTTCTCCCGGCTCGACCTGCTGAGCTGCCGGAACGTCCTCATCTACTTCGGCCAGGCGCTGCAGCGGCGGGTGCTGGCCATGGCCCACTACTGCCTCAACCAGCCCGGGTACCTGCTGCTCGGCCGCTCGGAGAGCGCCGTCGGCGTGCCGCGCTGGTTCACGGCCACCGGCCCGGGCAGCCGCGTCTTCCTGCGCACGCCGGGGCCGAGCTCCTTCCGCTTCGCGTTCCGCGCCGGCGCGCTCCCTCCCCTCGGCGAGGCGTCGGGCCCGGACCCCAGGCCGCCGTCCGGAGCGACCCGGCGCGGGGGCCGCCCCGATCGCCGGGTGAACTCCAGCCGCCGTGCGCCACGGGACGAGCGGGCCGCCGGCAGCGGGCGCCAGGCGCCCACCCGCGACGGGCACGGGTGGACCCGCGCGACGCAGGCGTCCGCCCACGACGAGCTGGTCTCGACCAACGAGGAGCTCCAGAGCCTCAACGAGGAGCTGGAGACGGCCAAGGAGGAGCTCCAGGCGTCCAACGAGGAGCTCACCACGCTCAACGACGAGCTCAACGGCCGGAACCGGGAGCTGCAGCTCGCCAACGCCGACGTCCTCAACCTCCTCGACGCCGTCGAGATCCCCATCCTCATGCTCGATGACGAGCGCCGCCTGCGCCGCTTCACGCAGCGCGCCGGCGAGACCATGGGGCTCACGCCGGCCGACGTGGGGAGGCCGCTCGCCGACCTCCACGTGCCGGTCCAGGCACCCGACCTCGAGCCGTGGATCGCTCGCGCCATGGAGGGCGGCATCCTGGTCGAGTCCGAGGTGCAGGACCACGCCGACCGCTGGCACCGCCTGCAGATCCGGCCCCACCGCGCCGCCGACGGCACCACCGACGGCGCCATCCTGGCCCTGGTGGACATCCACGACCTGAAGCACCAGGTCACGAGCGCCCGATGGGCGGAGGTCTACGCCCGCAGCATCGTCGAGGCGGTCCAGGTGCCGCTCCTGGTGCTCGACGCTGGCCACCGCGTCCTCTCGGCCAACGCGGCCTACCTCCGCGTGTACCGCGAGGATCCCGCCAGCACCGTCGGCCACGGGCTCTTCGAGCTCGCCGGCGGAGCGTGGGACACGCCCGCGCTGCGCCGGGCCCTGGCCGGCCTGGCCGGCGAGGGGGCGAGCTTCCGGGCGCTGGAGGTGGAGCGCGCGGTCGCCGGCGCGAGCCGCATCGTCGCCTCGGTCACCGGCTGCCCGGTGCCGGCTCCCAGCGGCGACCCGATGGTGCTGCTGTCCCTGGAGGACGTCACCCGGCAGCGCCAGGAGGAGCGCCACCGCACCGAGCTCTTGGGCGCGGCCGAGGCGGCCCAGCACCGGGCCGAGCAGATCGGCCGGTCCAAGGACCAGTTCCTCGCCAACCTCTCGCACGAGCTGCGAACGCCGCTCACCTCGATCCTCCTGCAGTCCGAGCTGCTGCAGCGGGGCCACCTCGACGAGGCCGCGGCCGCCCGCGCCGGGACCTCCATCGAGGGCAGCACGCGCCGCCAGGTGAGGCTGGTGGAGGACCTGCTCGACCTCACCCGCATCGCGGCGGGCAAGCTCCACCTCAGCCTGGCGGAGGTGGACTGGCAGCACCTGGTGCAGGTGGCCTTCGGCGTGGTGCGGCCCCAGGCGGACAGGAAGCCGGTTCGGCTCGAGGCGGAGATCGGCGAGGAGCCGCCGCGTTGCCGGGGCGATCCGGCTCGCCTGCAGCAGGTGCTCTCGAACCTGCTCACCAACGCCGTCAAGTTCACGCCGGGCGGCGGCCGCGTCACGGTGCGGGTGGACGCGGTGGACGGCTTCGCGCGCCTCACGGTGGCCGACACGGGCCGCGGCATCGACGCCGCCTTCCTGCCGCACGTCTTCGACCGGTTCGCCCAGGAGGAGAGCAACGGGAACAGCGGGCTCGGCCTCGGCCTCGCCATCGTGCGGCAGCTCGTGGAGGCGCACGGCGGGACGGTCCGGGTTGAGAGCCCGGGGCACGACCTCGGGTCGACCTTCACGGTCCTGCTCCCTCGGCTGGCGGTCGCGTCGCCGCAGGCCTCCTAGCCACGCCCGCCCCGCCCGCTGGGGCCCCACTTCAGGTCACGCGCCTCCCGGCGGTGCTCCGGGAGAACGTTCGGGTCGCACGACCCAAACGTTCGGCCTCCTGCGGAGCGGGCGCGTTACGCTTCAGGCACCGCGCGGCCGCCCATCCCTCGTGCACTTCTCACGTCGCGGAGGAGCCGCCATGATCGCGCCCGCCCAGCCCACGCAGCGACCACCGCCGGGGGTCTCCTCGCGGGCCCTCCTGCTCCCCTTCCCACCCCCCGGCAACGTCGCGGCGCAGAGCCGCGTCATCCCGGGCGAGGGGTTCCTGCTCGGAAGGGGCGAGGTGGTGTTCGACCGCGCCTTCGACGACCCCGCCATGGCGGCGCGCCACGCCGAGATCCGCCTCAAGGGGTCCGCCGCCACGCTGCGCGACCTCGGCAGCCCCGGCGGCACGCGCGTCAACGGCTCCACCGTGCACGAGACGCAGGCGCTGGAGGAGGGCGACGTGCTCCGCCTCGGCGACACCGTGCTGGTGTACACCAGCCTGGAGCGAGCGCCCGCCGCGTGGGAAGAGCGACCCGCCGCGGTGCCCGAGCTGACGGGGGTGAGCCCCTCCATCGAGGCCGTCCGCCGCAGCGTCGAGGCGGTGGCCCACCACCAGCGCACCGTGGTGGTCGCCGGCGAGACCGGCACGGGCAAGGAGATCGTGGCCCACCTGCTCCACCGCCAGAGCGGCCGGAGCGGGCCGTTCGTGGCCGTCAACTGCGGCGGCTTCAGCGAGGGGCTGCTCGCCAGCGAGCTCTTCGGCCACGTGCGCGGCGCCTTCACCGGCGCCATCGCCGACCAGCCGGGGCTCTTCCGCGCCGCCCGCGGTGGGACGCTGCTGCTGGACGAGGTCGGCGAGATCCCGCTCGCCCTGCAGCCCACCCTCCTGCGGGTGCTCGAGACCTGGGAGGTACGCCCGGTGGGGAGCACCCGAGACGTGCCCGTGGACGTGCGGGTCGTCGCCGCCAGCAATCGCGAGCTGGTCGAGCTGGTCCAGCGGGGGCGCTTCCGCGCCGACCTCTACGCTCGCCTGGCTCAGTGGGTCATCCGCCTCCCGCCGCTGCGCCTCCGGCGCGAGGACATCCCGGCGCTCTGCCGCGCCTTGCTGGCCGAGCTCGACCCGACCGGCCGCGCCCTCTCGGCCGATCTCGAGGAGGCGCTGCTGGTCCACCCCTGGCCGCTCAACGTGCGCGGCCTCTCCAACGTGCTCTCGGTCGCCGCCATCGCCAACCCGCTGGGGCAGCCCATCGGGCTCTGCCCCGAGGTGCGCTCGGCGCTGGAGGACAACCGCTTCGAGGCCGCCGCCGCCGCGCCGGCGGGGCCGACGGAGCCCGCGGTCGACCTCGGCCAAGCCAACCTGGAGGCGCTGCTCCAGCGCTTCCACGGGCGCGTGGCCGAGCTGGCCCGGCATGCCGGGGTGTCGCGCCCCAAGCTCTACCGGCTGCTCTGGGCGGCCGGCCTCGACCCGGCCCGGTTCCGGGGCGACTGACGACGCGGCCGCCGAGCCGACCTGCGCGCGTTCGCGAACGTTCGCGAACGTGCCGGGCGGCCTCGCCCCGGCCGGTGACCCGGGCGGACGGCCGCGGCGCACCCCTGGATCCGCGCCTGCATGCGGGCGGGCCCCTTCCATGCAAGGGCAAGCACCGGCAGTCGAGCGGCGCACGACGGAACGAGCGGGTGGAGAGGTGGGCGGATGATGAACAGCGGCTCCCGTGGCACGCATGGGCCGACCGACGATCTGGCGGCTTACAGCCGCGCGGTGCGGAGGTTCCCTCCGCTGACGCGGGCCGAGGAGCACGCGGTCGCGGTGCGCGCCAGGCGGGGCGACGCCGCCGCCGTGCAGCAGCTCGTCCGCCACAACCTGGCCTTCGTCATCGCCGTGGTCCGCCGGCAGCGCTGCAGCCCGGACATCCTGGACGACCTGATCCAGGAAGGGAACGTCGGTCTCCTGCACGCCGCGGAGCGGTTCGACCCGCACGCGGGGACCCGCTTCTGCACCTACGCGGTCTGGTGGATCCGGGCGTTCGTGGGACGGTACCTGCGGGCGTCGCGCTCCTCGGTCCGGCCCAGGAGCGGCACGGTGGCCCAGGCCGACGCATCGCTCGACGCCCTGGTCGGGGAGTTCGGCGACGTGACCGCGCTCGACCTCATCCCGGACGAGGGCCCCGGGTCCGAACTCCGCTACTTCGCCGCCGAGCACGACCGGGCGGTGCGGGCGGCGCTGGTGGCGGCGCGCGCGCGCATCGGCGAGCTGGGCTGGAACATCGTGCACGAGCGGCTGCAGAGCGACACCGCGACGACGCTCGAGGCGATCGCCAGCCGGTGGCGCCTCTCGCGCGAGCGGGTGCGCCAGGTCGAGGTCCGGACGAAGCGGCTCCTCCACCGCCACCTCGGAGCGATGCGCCTGGACGCCGGGGTCTGACGCCCGGGCGCGGCGCGCCAGGCCCTCCCCCGACGGGTTACCGGGCGGTGCGCGCGCTCAGCGGTCGCGCAGCACCACGCTCGCAGAGCCCGTCACCGGCTTCCCCGCGGCGTCGAGCGCCGGCGCCCACTCGCAGCTCGCCAGCGCGTCCATGATCCGCGAGCGCAGGTCGGCCGGCACCTCGTGCGGCTGGATGGCGTAATCCTCGGGCACGCCCTGCTCCGAGACGCGCACGCGGACGGTCGCCTCGCCCACCCGGCCGAGCCCCTGGATGCCGCGCAGGCAGCCCTTGCCCTTGAGCCGCGCCGGCCGCGCCAGGCTCGGCGCCGCGGGGGCGGCGGGACCGGCGACCTCGGCGGTCCGGGCCCCGTCGCGCTGGGCGACCAGCCGCAGCCGCAGCGTGATGGCCCCCTCCACCGCCTCGCCGCCGGCCGCGCGGGCCGGCTTGAGCGGGCAGCGGTCCACCGCCTCCTGGAGCGCGGCGACGACGCCGTCCGCCAGGTCGGCCGGGACCTCGAGCCCGGCCGCCTTCCCGTCCGGCGCGACGCGGATGCGGAAGCGGAGCTCCTCTTCCTTCAGCGAGCCGGCGGGCACGCGGAGCTCGCGGGCGACGCAGCCGCGCTCCACCTCGGCGGCGGCCACCGACTCGCCCTGGGCCTTCCCCACCCGGAAGCGGAAGGCGACGAGGAGCCAGGTGGCGGCCGGCGCGCCCCCTGGCGCCTGGCCCGGCGCGAAGCGGCAGGTGCCTACGGCCCCGCCCGCCGCGGCGACCAGCCCCCCCGGGAGATCCGCCGGCAGTCCCCGCACCCGCTGCACCCTGCCATCGGCGCCCACGGCGATCTCCAGGGTGAAGTCCTGGGCCTCGTGAAAGCGCAGGGCCTCCGAGCCGGCGACGGCCTTCCTCATGCAGCCCGGGTCGAGCTCGCGCGCCTTCTTCCAGCCGGCCACGGGGTAGGCCGGCTCCCCGGGCGGCGCCGCGGACGGACCTGTGGTGGGCGGGGTTCGGGGAGGGGTGGCCGAGGCCGGCGCCACCGGGCCCTCGGCGAGGGTGACGGCGAACGCGAGCAGGGCGATGAAGGGCACGTGGCCTCCCGGCGGGGTGGACGATCTCTACCACACCGACCGTGGATCGCCGGGGAGGCGCCCGGGGTGGGCGCCGCGCTGGCGCGCCACCCGCCGCCTCACCACCCTCCGCCCCCACCGCCGCCGGAGCTCGAGCCGCCCGACGAGCCGCCCGACCCCGACCTGCTCGGCGTGGACACCCCGGAGGCGAACGAGCCGAGCGCGCCCCAGGTACCGCTGGCGCCGCCGCCCGAGAACGAGCCGCCGCCGCCGGTCCAGGCGCCACCGGACGAGCGCCCGCCCGACCAGTCGGAGCCGCCCATCGAGCCGGCCGCCCGCGCCGCGCCGTGGACGCGGATCCAGCGGTCGAGGCCGCGCCCCAGCCCGAAGGCCAGCAGGTACGGGACCCAGTCGTCGCCGAGGCGCGGCGCCGGGCGGCGCAGCTCGGCCGCCAGGTGCCGGCGGGCCGCGAGCAGCCGCCGGCGGAGCACCAGGTCGTCGCGCGAGAGGCTGGTGCGGGCCCGGGCCGCCACCAGCAGCACCAGCGCGGTCCAGACGAGGGCGTGGAAGAGCACGCAGCTCGAGGCCACCACGCCGCCCCGGGCCAGCCAGCCCACGAAGGCGGCCCACAGCCCCAGGATGAGGGCGAGCCCGAGCACCCGCGGCGCCTCGTGGAGCAGGCTCCTGGCGCGATCCGAGGCCACGTCGGCGGCGATGAAGAAGAAGAGCGCCAGCAGTGGCGCCGGGACGAGGAGGGCCACCGGGTCGGCGCCTCGCAGGATGGAGACCGCGGCGGTGACGACGGCCAGCGCGCCCGCCACCGCCGGGAGGATCAGCGGCCAGGGCGGGGCCTGCGGCGTGCCCGGCGAGAGCGCCCGGACCCGGTCGGCCAGCCCCCCCCGGATCCTCGCGGCCGGGCTGAAGCCGCGCGAGGCGTAGTGCCGGCGCAGCCGCCTGGAGTCGGTGGTGTCGCCGTCGAAGAAGAGGCCGCGGACGAGTTCGGCCTCGTACCCTTGCAGCTGGCCGCGCGGCACCAGCAGGCGCAGGGAGAGGACGGAGCCGAACCCGAGGACGCCGCGCTCCACGCGGTGCTCGAGCTTCCCCTCCTGCTCCATGCGCGCCAGCACCGCCGAGACCTCGGCCGAGCCGACCTCGTCGTCCCAGGCCGCGCCCACCACCTCGGGCGGCTTGGAGCGGACGTTGGCCTCGAGCCATGCCTGGTCGACGGTCTCCGGGGCGGCGCGCGCGAAGCGGCCCCGCTCCCGGTCGTGGACCACCACCAGCGCCAGGCCGCCGGCGAGGACCAGCGCCATGGCGATGAGGAGCGCCGGCAGCGCCGCGGGGGGGAAGGGGTCGGGGGCCTGGAAGTCATGGCCTCCGCTCGGCGGCTGCCGGCCGCCACCGCCGGACTGGCCGAGGAGGCTGGCGCTCGGGGCCTGGCCGGAGCCCGTCCAGCGGAGCGCCACCCGCATCACCGCGCCCTGGCCGGGCGGCAGGTCTCGCAGGGAGAGCGGCGGCGGCGCTTCGGCCTCCCCTGCCACGGCCCACGAGGGATCGAGCGTGAGCCGGGCCTCCAGCGCCTCGATGGTCCCGATCCGGTCCGGAAAGGCGAAGTCGTGGTCGAGCCGCAGCCCGCCCTCGGCGTCGCGGACCAGCACGCCCGAGAGCGTGTACTCGAGGACGTAGGTGAGCTCGGTGTCGTGGAAGGGCGGATCGGTGGGGAGCCGGGCGCGCCAGCGGAGCGTGCGGCCGCCTCCCGTCCAGGCGAAGCGGTCGACGGCGTCGAGCGCGCCCTCCGCGAGCGGTCGCGCCGCCCCGCCCTCCACGCGGGCGAGCCCGAGCAGCCGCAGCTTCTGCCCCGGCCGCACCCGGAAGACCCGCTCCCCGCCGTTCCAGTCGCCGGTGA
>Ga0209682_10000449_pt1 | contig 14214 bp, 8 predicted proteins | sample DOMMetBare2Fresh_2_FD_187471 | JGI IMG/M metagenome (GOLD analysis project Ga0209682, IMG submission 187471) | Wetland sediment microbial communities from St. Louis River estuary, USA, under dissolved organic matter induced mercury methylation -... | ecosystem: Environmental > Aquatic >... | reverse complement strand
TGGCTCGCCGGCCGGCCTCTGGGAGCTTCATCAGAAGCTCGGCCGCCTGCCGTGGGAGCGCGTGGTCGCTCCGGCCCGCAAGCTGGCCGCGGACGGATTCCGGGTGGACCGCCATCTCCACGAGCTGCTCGGCGCCGAGGAGACGCGCAAGCTCCTCCTCCGCTTCCCGGAGACGGCGGAAACCTGGTATCCGGGGGGCGAGCCGCTCGCCATCGGCACCCTCCTCCGCCTGCCCACCCTGGCGGCGACGCTCACCCGCTACAGCGAAAAAGGCCCTTCCGGGATCGCCGCCGGACCGGCCGCCGAGGCCGTCGAGGCCGCCTCCCGGAAGCACGGCGGCATCCTCACGGCGGCCGATCTCGCCGGCTACAAACCGGAGTGGCGCGAGCCGCTCCGCCTGGAGGCGTTCGGCTGGCAGATCGCCTCCATGCCCCTCCCCTCCTCGGGCGGCATCCTCCTGGGCCTGACGCTGGGGCAGCTCGAACGGCTCGGCTGGAAGGACCTGCCGCGCTTTGGCGCCGAGCGCGACCACCTCCTCACCGAGGCCTTCCGCCGCGCCTACGCCGACCGCTTCCTCCTCGGCGATCCCGCCACCACCCAGGCCACCGCCGCGCAGCTCCTGGCCGGCGACTGGATCGACCGCCGGGCGCGCGAGATCGATCCACAGAAGGCGACCCCGTCGACGAAGATCCGCCCCTGGCCGGGCACCGCGGATCTCGCCCTGCCGGCCGGCGGCAGCGAGACGACGCACCTCTCCACCGTGGACGGCGACGGCAACCTGGTCGCCTTGACCACGACGCTCAACGGGCTCTTCGGCTGCGGCCTCTACGTGCCCGGGGCGGGATTCTTCCTGAACAACGAGATGGACGACTTCGCCACCGCCCCGGGGCGCCCGAACATGTTCGGCCTGGTCCAAGGGGAAGCGAACGCCGTGGCCCCGGGCAAGCGGATGCTCTCGTCGATGACCCCGACCATCGCCTGGAAGGGGGACGAGGCGATCGCCCTGGGCGGGCGTGGCGGCTCGCGCATCCCCACGAGCTCGATCGCCGTCCTCCTGAACCTGATCGTCGACGGCGATCCGCTGCAGACGGCGCTCGACCGCCCCCGCCTCCACCACCAGTGGATGCCGGACCGCCTGGAGGTGGAGGCCGACGCGCTCTCCCCCGAGACCCGCGCCGAGCTCGAACGGCGGGGCCACCAGGTGCAGGAGAACAACCTGACGGCGAAGGTGCACGTCGTGCGCCGCCGCGCCGACGGCCGCGTCGAAGCAGCCTCGGACCCGCGGGGGACGGGCCTGGGCGGCATCGTGAACCCGGAACGGTAGCCGTCTGCCCTCCCCCTCCCCGTCCCTCCCCCGCAAAGCGGGAGAGGGCGCCCCCGCCCTGTCTGCTCCGGCATACACCACGTGTCCGGTCTGGATTCCCCTCTCCCGCTTTGCGGGGGAGGGGCCAGGGGAGGGGGGCCCGGCACGCCCTTTGCCCTCTCCCGGGCGCCATGCGCCTCGCCGTTCTCGCCCTGGCCACCCTCTCCGCCGGACCCGCCCTCGCCCAGGAACCTCCCCACGAGACCTTCTCCGAGGAGCTCGAGGTCCGGGAGGTCGAGCTGCTCGTCGAGCCCCCGGAGTCTCTCCTGAAGCAGATCAACCTCGATCCGGAGGACGTGCTGGTGAGCGTGGACGGCATCCTGCGGCCCGTCACCCGGCTCTCCGGCGAGACGCCCGAAGATTGGACCGTGGCGGTCTACGTCGACGAGGTCCTGGCTCCCCCGGACACGGTCTTCCTGGCGGCGCTCGCCCTGGCCCGGCGGGCGGAGGCGCTCGCCGGCCTGGGTGCCGTGGAGGTGACGGTGGCCGATCCCGGGCCGTGGCCCGAGCTGGCGGCGAACCGGGAGGCCCTCCGCATCCGCCAGGCCCTGTCCGAGTTGTCCGGACGCGCCCGCCCCCACCGCGACGATCCGCGCCCCCCCGCCTCCTTCCCCGAAGCCGCCACGCTCCGCCGGCAGTGCGACCGGCTCATCGCCTGGGCGTCCGCCCCGCGCCCGCCCGGACCCCGCGTCCTCTTCCTGGTGGCGGACGGCTTTCCGCTCACCCCCGAGGAGCAGAAGGCGCTGGCGTCAGATGGGGACGCGGATCCGTCCGGCCGGGCCGCCATGCTCCGCGAGACCGCCCGCCTGCTGGCCGCCTATGGCTGGATCACCGTCCCGCTCCCCCTCCGCGAGACCCGGGAGGCGCAGGGACTGGAGCCGGGGCGGCCGGACAGCGACCTCGACCGGTTCCGCGTCGACCATCAGGCGGGAGGCAAGTACAGCAGCGGCGTTCCGCCCCTCCTCCCGTTTCTCAAGCGGACCTCACCCTTCCGTTGGGCCGGCGCGGTGGCGCTCCAGGTCGAGCCGGAACTCGCCCCCTTGCGCGCCCTGCTCGCCCCCACCGGTGGCAAGCTCGTGGGTCTCGACGCGCTGCTCGACCCGCTCCTGGAGAATCTGGCCGGCCGCTGGCAGCTCTGGTTCCAGGCCTCCGAGCCCCATGAGGGGAGGACGCGCCCGGTCGAGGTCCGGCTGCGCAACGGGACGGCCCTGCGCACCCGGAGCTGGCTGCGCTCCTCGACACCCGAGGAAGCCGCCGCGGCGCGCGTCCGCGCCCTCCTTCTCAACGCCACGGGACGCTCCGAAGGGACGCTCCCCGTGCGGATCGATCCGCACCGGATCGACGGCGCAACGAACGAGATCCGCCTCACCGTCGCGCCGTTCGACGATCCGGGACCGGGCGTGCCGGGTCTCGTCCGCATCTCCTGGGCCTTCGCGGACGAGGAGACGCCCACCGTCCATCACCAGATGGCCCCCGGCATCGAGCGGCCGGACCAGGGATGGAGCACCACCCTCACCCTTCCCCAATCTCCAGGAGCCCGGCGTCTGGCGGTCGCCGTGGACGACCTGGCGCGGGAGCGGTGGAGCGGAATCGTCCTGAATCTGCCAAAATAGTGTGCGCGGAGGGACGCTTCCAATGCCCATGACCTTTCACGACCGAGCGGGGAAGCCGGTCGCCTATACCGAAGACGACGTCCACATCTTCCTGTACCACGGGGTCCCCGCGGGATACCTCTACGGCGGCTCCGTCTACTCCTACCCGGGCCACCACCTGGGGACGCTGCGCACCGGCTGGATCCGCGACCACACCGGCCGCTGCGTCTTCTTCACCGACGAGGCGCTGAACAGCAGCCTGCCGCAGCCCGCGAAGCTCGCCAAACCCCCCAAGCTCCTCAAGAAGCCCAAGCCCCCCAAGGGCCCCCGCGAGGCACCCCCGCCGCGGCCTGAGGACGTGGATGAGTGGTCGGAGAGGCCGGAGACGTTCTTCAGCTCTTAGGGAAAAGGACAACAAGGACAGCAAAGACAACAAGGACGGGCTGCGTTCCTGCTGTCCTTGAGGTCCTTGTTGTCCTTGGAGTCCTTTTCCCCTACCCCACCACCCGGTCCGCCCGCAAGAACCACAGCTCGAACCGCGGCGGCTGCGGCAGGTCCAGCGCCTCCTGGAGCGCCCGCACGTAGGTGGCTCCCTGCGGCGCGTAGACCGCGGCGCGGCGGGCGATCTCTTCCGGATCGTCGACGTCGTCGGTCTTGTAATCGGCGATCACCAGGTGGCCGGTCGCGGGGTCCCGGTAGACCAGATCGACGGCACCGGTGACCACTCCAACCGGTGCGTGGTCGTGGGCTTCGCGCGGCGGCAGGAGGACGGGGAGCTCGCGGGCGACCAGGTGGCCGGCGAGGCTCTGGAGGCGGGCGAGGAGGCGGCTGGCGGCGAAGCGGTCGAGCAGATCCTCGGCCCGCGGCAGGGCGCGATCCACCACCTCGCCGCGGGCGAGCGGCGCGAGGTAGGCCGGCAGGTGGGTGCGTTGCCGCGCCAGCTCCTCCTGCGGATCGGCCGCCAGGTCCCACTCCTCCAGGGCGCGGTGCACGGCGCCTCCCAACGCCATCGCCGCCTCGCGGTCGAGCTCGCTCCCTTCGTCACCCGTGCGGGCGCGGACCGGGCGCCGCGGTCCCTCCTCCCCCTCGTCGAGACGGCGCGCGGCCAGCTCTTCGCGCAGGCGCTCATGGGCTTCTTCCGAAGCGGCACCTCCCCAGGGACGGGACATGTGGACCTCGGCCGCCGTGCGGCGGTCGCGCAAGGTGGCCGAGGCGCGCGCGATCTCCTCGGGCTCGGGCAGATCGGCCTCCTCCCTTTCGGTGGCGAATCCGGTTTTGTCGCCCGTCTCCCCTTGGAGGGCTGGAAATTTCCAGAGCGCTCCCGCGGGATCGGACGCACCCGCGCCCCCCGCCTCCTCCGCGGCGGCCCAGAGCTCCACCAGCGGGGTCTCCGGACGCTCCGGACGCCAGGCGAGGAGGTCCATGTGAGTGCGTGCCTGCTCGGGCTGGCGCGGCGGCTGTCCCGGATCCTCCGGCCAGCTCCCGAGCAGGACCAGCCGGTCCTTGGCGCGCGTCATCGCCACGTAGAGGGTGCGGACCCTTTCGGCGGCCTCGACGGCGCGGCGCTCGGCTTCCACACGGTCGAAGCCGAGGGTCGGCACACCGAAGAGCCGCATCTCGAAGCGCCCTCCCTCCAGGCGGCCCACCTCGGTACCGGCGCCTCCCTCGCCGCCCGGCGGCTTGTGGAGCTGCGCCAGGTAGACGTGCTCGAAGTCGAGACCCTTGGCGCCGTGGATCGTCATCACCTGCACCGCGTCTTCCGCACCGTCTTTCGGCCGCCCTTCCTCCGCCTCGCGCGACTCGGCGACGCTGTGGCGCAAGGCGCGGAGAATGGCTGTCAGATCGCCGCCCCCCTCTTCGATCGCCGTGAGGAGCTGGCGGAAGAAGCGGTCGAGATTGGCCAGCCGGTAGGGGCCGAGGTAGCGGGCCGCCTCCAGCGCTTCCGGCAGGAACAGACGGCGCAGCTTCTCCACGAAGAGGTCGGCCGCCTCGCTCTCGAAAGAGATGCGGAGGACGGCCAGGTGCTCCATCGCGGCGAGCAGGCCCGTCTCCCAGCCGCGCAAGCGGTCGAGGCCGGGGATCTCGCCCACCGGCAGCTCGGCGGCGGCCTCTTCGACGAGGCTCTTCAGCTCGGCCAGCCGCTCCCGCAACCGGCCGTCGTCCAGGCGGGACGGCGTCAGGTCCGTCATGCGGCCGGGGAAGCCGCGCCGCCAGAGGGGGATGAGCGCGGCGTCCGGCACGCCGACCAGAGCCGAACGGAGGATGGTCAGCAAGGCCAGATGGTCGCCGGGGTCGAGCACGGCGCGCACCAGGGCGGCGGATTCGATGACCTCGCGGCGGCGGTAGTAGTTCTTGTCGCGGCCGACGACGAAGGGGATGCGCGCGCGGCGGAGCGCTTCGAGATAGACATCCAGGTCGCCGGTGCCGCGCAGGAGGATGACGGACTCCTTCCAGGCGACTCCTTCGGTCTCGTGGAGTGACCGGAGGTCCGCGGCGAGCGCCGCCGCCTCCAGCTCCGCCGCCTCGACGGCCGAGGTCTTGCCGTCCGCCCGCTTCCAGGAGACCCAGTGCTCCACCGGAGCCCGGCCGGCGCGCACGAAGCCGGGATCGTCCTGCCGCCGCTCGCAGGCGAGGAGCGGCTCGAAGGGGGGCTGGAGACCCGGCGCCTCCTGCATGACCGGCGCGATGACCCGCGCCACCTCGGAGAGGATGGCCGGGACCGACCGGAAGTTCTCGACCAGCGACTCGACCTCGCCGCCGTGCTTGCGCGCCAGATCGACGAAGCCGTCGTAGGCGCGCAGGTCGGCGCTGCGCCAGCCATAGATCGACTGCTTGGGATCGCCGACCAGGAAGAGGCCGGGGCGCTCGTCGCGTGGACCGTCCAGAGCGATCCAGCGCAGCAGCTCGCACTGGACGCGGTCGGTGTCCTGGAACTCGTCCACCAGGAGCTGGTCGATCTGCCGGCGGATGCGCCCGCGCACCTCCGGATGGCGGGCGAGGAGCGCCTCGGCCCCGGAGAGCAGGGCGTCGAACGTGGCGATGCCGCGTGCCCGGAGCTCGCGCTCGACCGCCGCGAGGAGCGGAGCCAGCGCCCGGCGCGCCGCCTCCAGCAGGACGGGATCGATCTGCCGCAGATGCGCGGCCAGGCGCCCGAGATCGCCGGCATGGACTCCCAGCTCGCCGCGGACCTCGCCGAAGAGGCTCGCCTCGGTGGTGCCGAGCTGCCCCTTCTCCCACTTGCCGAGATGCGCCGCGAGCTTCTCCGGCAGCGCCTCGTCCACCCAACGCTTCAGGGTCTCCAGATCGGGGCTCTCCTCGAGATCGCGCAGGCGGTCGAGCAGGATGCCCAGCCCCTTGTCGAGCGACCGGGCATTCGGCGCCCGCCCGCCGCGCAGGCGCGGCATCACGAGGTCGAAAACGCCGGAGGCCGCCGCGGTGAGCCGGTCGAGGAAGGCGCGGAGCGGCGCCGGACCGAGGGGGTCTTCCTCCAAGGCCCGCGCCGGCAGGCCGGCGGAGGCGAGGTGGGTCAACGCTTCGACGATCTCCTGCGGGCCGAAGCCGCGCACGGCGAGCGCCATGAGATGGGGATCGCCCGGCGCGCCGTACCCCTCGCGCAGCGCCACCTCGACCGTCTCGCGGACCACCTCCTCCAGGAGGCGGCCGTCGGCGTCCACGGTCAGCCGCGGGTGGACGCCGGCTTCCAGCGGATGGCTCGCCAGGAGCCCCAGGCAGAAGGCGTGGATGGTGCGCACCTGCAAATGGTCGAGAGCTCCCAGGAGGGCACGGGCGCGGGCGACGGTCTCCGCCGCCGGTGGCAGGACTTCCGGATCGAGCCAGCCGGGCCGCTCGCCGCCGTGCGCCAGGGCCTCCAGCTCCCTGGCCGTCCGGCCGGCCATCTCGGCGGCGGCGGCTTCGGTGAAGGTGATGGCGACGACGCCGCGCAGCACGTCCGCGGCGGTCCGCTCCGGGCTCCCCTCGCCTTCCGGGCGGAGCGCAGGGCGCGCCGCGGGCTGCGCGGCCCGGCGGGCACGCGCCAGCTCCCAACCGGCTCCCAGGCTCCAGGCGAGGAGGCGTGCCACCAGGGTCGTGGTCTTGCCGGTCCCGGCACCGGCCTGGAGGACCAGCGGCCGGTCGAAGCGGCGCTGCGCCTCCTTCCTGGCGGCACGGTCCGCGGCGCGCAGGATCTCTTCGCTCGGCGTGCCGAAGCGGCCCAGGACCAGCCGCCCGCTCACGGCGCCTCCTCCCCGCCGTTGCCGGGATCGCTCTCCGGCTCCTGCCGCTCGTCCTTCGCCGCCAGGCGCCAGACACGGAAGAGCGCTTCGTGCGCGCCGTCCCCGGGAGAGGGGGCGTGCCGCGCCCGCTCGGCCCACTCGAAGAGGCGCAGGCGCGCTCCCGAGTCGCCGCGCAGGCAGGCCTCGGCCACCGCGCAGTAGCTGCAACGGACCGGCTCGTTGCGCCCCGCCGGATCGACCACCCGCGGGAAGAACGCGCCGGTGTCCCAGACGGAGAGCGTCGCGCTCACCGCGTTGGCGAACGCCTCGCCGGCCTCGCGGTCCCCGGTCGTCACCTCATACTCGCGTGCCGCGGGATCGTCCAGACCCGGCTTCAGATACAGGTAGCGGCCGGCGGCCGGTGCGCCGTGGGCGGCCAGCAGGTAGGCGGTCCCCTGGAGGAGCGTTCCCTGCCGCAGGCGCTCCAGGAAGTGGCGGCGGCGGACCTCCGGCTTGCGGGCGGAGGAGAGCGGCCGGCCGGTCTTGTAGTCGGTGAAGCGGAGCCCCTCCGGCAGATCATCGACGCGGTCGGCGCGGAAGCGGAGCCGCCGCGGATGCCCCGCGATGTCCAGGACCTCCACCTCTTCCGCCGACTCGGCGTGGAGCACGGGAACCGCCAGGCCGTCCGGCCAGTCCATCTCCTGCGCCACGGCGAGGAACGGCCGCGCCCGTTCGGCGAGGGCACGGGCGAGCCCCGGCAGGACGATCCCCTCCAGCGCCAGGAGCCGGCGGGACTCTTCCAGCAGGATCTCTTCCAGGTGCTCCGCGGCCGGCCAGGCCGTTCGCTCCGACACCGCCACGGCCTCGCGGACGATCCGCTCCAGCACGCCATGGATCACGTTGCCCAGGAGGAGAGGATCGGCGCCGGGAAGGGCGGCCAGCGGATCGGGCGTCGGCTCCAGCCGGAGCACCCGGCCGAGGAAGAGCTGCCAGGGACAGCTCGCCAGATTCTCCAGGTGGGTGACGTGGAGGTCCATGACGACGCCCGGAGCACCGGTGAAGCCGAAGTACGGACCGAGCCGCGCCCGCACCGCCCTTCCTTCGGGCGTCCGCAGGTCGGGGTCCATCTCCTCCAGCACAGCGATCCGGATCTCGGCGAGACGGCGCGGATCGAGATCCGGACCATCCGCCGGAAGCTCCTCCCGGGCCTCGGCGAGCGCCACGGCGAGCACCTGGCCGAAGTGCCGCCGCGGTGCCTGGAGGGCCGCGATCACCGCCTGCTCGTCCGCCGGCCGGATGGCGTCCGTCCCCGGCACCTGGAGCGACGGCGCGCGATGGGGCGCGTGCGGCCCGCGCAGCAGTGGGGACGGCGAGCGGGGCTTGCCGTCCTCGTCCGCCATCTGCCAGGAGAGGGTGACCGCCGGGCTCGCCGAGAGGAGCCAGGCGTAGAGGTACCGCTCCTCGTCGAAACCGGCGCGCTTGATCGGAACGTCGGGGAGCATGCGCCGCAGCACCTGGCGGAGATCGTCCGGCAGCAGGGGGTCCTCGCGGATGCCGCGCGGGAAGACGTCGCGGTTCAGGCCCACGATGAAGAGATGGTCGAACGTGCGGCCGCGCGCCTCCGTGACGTTGAGCACCTGCACGCCGCCGCCGGAGCCCCCCAGCGGGGCCACGCCGACCTCTCCGCACGCCCGCACCACCAGAGGACGAAGCTCCTCGCGGGTCAGAGGGAAATCGTCCGGCACCTCGCGCTCCAGCTCCGCCAGGGCGGCGAGCACGGCCCCGGTGTCCGCCGCCTTCCGGTCCCACCCCAGCTCGGCGACGAGGAGCGCCCGGAGGAGGCGGAAGTGCTCGGCCGCCGGAGCCTCCTCGGGCCAGGCGGCCAGCCGCTCCCGCACCCGGTTGGCGGTCCGCACCGCGGCGCGGATCTGCGCGCCGTCCACCCGCCGCCGGGCCGCGTAGGTCTCCCCTTCTTCCCCCTCCTGCCCTTCCTCGGCGGCGGCGGTGCGCAGCCCCTGGCGGATCGGCAGGGCATACCGGTCCTCCTGCAAGAACGCTTCGGGAGCCAGCTCGGCCACGTCGCGCAGCCGGCCGGCGCCGAGCGAGTAGAAGGCCAGCCGGAGATCGACCAGCAGACCGGCCATCGAGCGACGCCCTCTGTGCCCCGGCAGGCCGAGCGAGGCGACCGTGTCGAGCCAGCGGTCGGCGGGGACCTCCTCGCCACGGCGCAGCAGCTCGAGGAAGGCGCGCGCCCGCCGCCCCGAGGGCTCCAGGGAGCCGCGGGCCGCCACGCCGGAAAACGGCACGCCGAGCCGGCGGAGGTGGCGGCGCAACGCGAGCGCATACGGTGCGAGATCGCGGGCCACGATGGCGATCCCCTCCGGCCGTGCACCGCCGTCGAGCAGGGCACGCACCCGGCGGGCCACCTCGCGCGCCTCCGCCTCGGCGCCGACCGCCTCGACCTGCTCGATCCGTGGCGCCGGCGGGTCCGTGTCGCGCGGCGGCGGCGCCGGGATGAAGCGAGAGACCATCGCCAGCCGCTCCGCGAAGCGCTCGGTGAACGCGCGCTCCGCCCCGCCGGTCACCGATCCCGGCGCCGGCGGATGGTCGAGGGTCAGCCGCGCCCCCTGGCGCAGCAGCTCCTGGAGGAGATCGGTGGTCACGCCGGTGGCGTCGGAAAACCCGTGGATCAGAAGCGCCCGGAAGGGGAGAACCCGCCCGGGATCGGCGGCGAACAGCTCCGCGGCCCGCCGCAGCAAGGTCGAAGCCCGGCCCAGCCCGAGCGCCGGAGCGAGAGCCTCCGTGCGGGCCGCGACGCGGATGAGGGCCCGGGCGCGCTCCACCTCCGCCTTGGAGGCGACGCGCGGGCCGTCCGTCGCCAGCGCCTCGTCGATGGCATCGGCGAGATCGAGCTCCAGCCCGGCATCGAGCAGGTCGCGCACCGTGCCGGCGACCGCGCCATAGCCATCCACCAGGTCGTCGAGCCCCTTCCGCAACGCCGGCTCGAAGCGGGCGAGGCGCTGGGCGAGGACGTCGAAGAGAGGAGTCCCCCGCGGCACCGGCTCGCCGGCCCGCTCCAGGATCTCGCACGCCAGGGCATGGAGCGTCTGGATCGTCACCCCGGCGACCGACCGGCCCCGCCGGCGCACCAGAGCCGCCCCGAGATGCGCCCGCAAGCTCCGCGACGGCACCAGGATGCGCACCGGCCGCGCGAGGAGAGCCGGGTTCTTCCGCGCCTCGGCGAGCAGCCCGTCGAGGCGGGAGAACAGCAGAGCCTCGGCCGCGCGAGCCCCGCGGGCCACCCAGACCTCCCCCGGCGAGCGCGGCGGCTCAGGGGCTTCGAACAGGCGGAGCTGCTGCGGCACGGGGGGAAGGATATCGCGGAGTCTTGCCCGCTGCTCGCGCGCCCGGGCCGGTCAGAAATCGGACAGATCCGTCCGATCGGTCCGATCCGTCCTCCTCGCTTCCGGCCTTCCGCCAACAGCATCCGCGCGTTGCGGACTACGATGCTTCGCTAACACTACACACAACACAAGCTTCATTCCGGCGAACAGATCCGCATCGGCATCCAATGGCTGGAAGCGGCCGCACTCTGCGGCCCGTCGCAAGACCGGCGCCGGAGAGGGGCCTCCGCCGGCGGGCCAGGGCGATGGACCTGCACAGGGCGAGAAGGCCGGAGTGCCGCGTGCGATTGTGCACAAAGCCCTCCTGGGTCCTCTCAGGACACACAAGAGATGGGTTCCCAACCTTGCGCACCGCGGTGCGCATCACGAAAATCACCACGCACATCACATGCAACGCAAATCGCGGCCTCCGCACCGGGCAGCGGAGGATGCGCACCGGAAACGTAGCGTTTCAAATCCGGCTGCTTGTGATGTGCACCGAGCTCCTCGTGATGCGCCGGAGATTCGTAGTGGTGCGCGCCGGGATGCCTGTGATGTGCCCCGGGATGCGTGTGATGCGCCCGGAAAGCCTCGTGATGCGCGCGGCAGCGGTGGCAGGACGCGTGCGCCGCGGCGCATCCCCGGCTCCGGCGGCCGAGGTGCCGGCCGCTAGCGGCCTGGTGCGCCGCCGAAGGCGCGCCGGCCGCTCGCGATCATGCGCCTCCCGCCCCGGCGCACGGGTCCTTGGGGGCTTCCGGCTCGGATGCCGGCTCCAAAGATCCCTCTCGCGCTCGATGGCGGTAACGTGTCAAACATCGTTCGGTCTCCTCTCAAGAGACCGAACGCCAGCCGGTCCGGCTCCTTACATCGGCTGTTTTTTCATGGGACTTCGGCCAACGAAAGGACCGGAATCTCCCGGACCTTCTTCAGCCGCCCATCCCCGCTGACGAAGGCGTCCGCCCGAGCTGCAATCGCCGTGGCCAGGTGAATCGCAGGCGTGCGCACTTCGAAGTGGTAGACGAAGACCATGGAATCCGCGCCGTAGAGAGGGGAACGCGGCCGGAGAGGCTCCGCTGTCGCTTCCGGCTCGGATGTCAGCTCCAAGAATCCCTCTCGCGCTCGATGGCAGAAGCGCCCCCCGCCTCCCTCCAGACCTCCGCACCCAGCCCACGCGAGCTGTCGGTCCAGCTCCCGTGAACACCCCGGAGAACCGCCCTCCCCTCCTCGACAGCCAGAAAGACCAGGTCACCCGCCTTCAGACCAAGTTGGCGCCGCACCTCGGCGGGGATCGTGATCTGGAACTTGTCTGTAAGCTTCGCCGTCGAAACCACCATGAGAACCTCCTCGCTTACATTCTAGCTCACCGGTAAGGAGAGGACCCAACCCTCACGCCACATCCTCTTCGATCCGCGACGGAATCCGCGCCCGCCGCAGCAGATCGCCCAGGTGACTGGTGACGCCGACGCGGCCGATCAGCACGATCCCCTCTCCGGAGCCCTGGACGCGCGCGATCAGCTCGCGGAGCGCCTCGATCCCCTGGCTCACCTCGTGGCGGTGGAACCGCGCCGCCTCCCCCGGCACGATCACCCGCCCCACCGCCGCACTCGCTCCCCGGTGGAGCTGAAGAATCCAGACCTGCGCGCCGTCCCAGGCCCACTCGAACCGCACCGGCCCCAGAAGGTCGCGCGCCCTCTCGAAGGTTTCCCGCACGGCGCGTAGCACTTCCTCCGGCAGATCCTCCGGCGGGCGGCGGCCGGTCATGAAGTCGTCGCCGGTGCCGGAGACCCCTTCGATGAGCGGCTCGCCGGCTTCCCGGGTGAGGAGCGCTCCGGACCAGCGAGCTTCCACCGCCTGCTGGCGGAGGACCGAGGCGAGCACGGTGCCTTCGGGGTCTTCCTTCTGGAGGAGGGCGAAGGGATCGATCCAGCCGCGCTGCGTCGTGAAGAGCCCCGGGACCTGCTCGCGGGGGCAGGTGCGGATCCAGACCTCGGCGGAGCCGGTGTCGGCGCCGAAGGCGAAGGGGGCGAGGCTCCGCGGAATCACCAGCGTCCGGGGCACCGGCAGGCCGTAGGCGTCGGCGATCAGGAGGCCGAAGGCCTTGTCTCCCAGGTGCCGGCTGAAGTGGTTCGGCCAGGTGGGGAGGACGGCGCCGTCCGGCGGCGGTCCCGGCTCTTCGATCTCCCAGAGGATGGTGTGCTCGTGCCGGTTCCCCCGGCGCAGGGGATGGAGGGTGAATTCGACCCGCAGCTCCGCCCGAGCAGGCAGGTTGGGGCGGAAGCCGTAGACCGTCTCCAGCAAACGCAGGCCGAGGTCGCGCGGCAGCGCCGCGGTCCCCGGCTTCTCGACGCAGCGCGGCGTATCCCCCGGGGCGAATTCGAGGAGGTTGCCGAAGGCCACGCCGGAGACGCCGCCGTCGTGGACGTCGATGGTCTCGTTGACGATCGTCCAGAGACCGGAGGCGGCGAGGCGGGCGAGCTCGCCGGCCACCTCGGCGGCGTTCGTGTGCCCATAGAGGAACTCGCGCGACTTGGGGGAGGCCGGATCGTAGCTCCGGACGTTCACCGACCGTTCGGGGGTGCGGTCGAGGAGCACGCCCACCGCCTCCTCGGGGGAGGCGAAGCGGTGGTCGGGCGGGAAGCCGCGGAGGCGGCTGTGGCGCTGGACGAGGTCCGGCCCGAAGCTGACGAACTGGGCCACGTTCGCCGAACGGGCGAGGGCGTCGAGGATCTCGTCCTTGCGATGGCCGGCCGGGGATGCCAAGCGGAGCCTACACGTTCACCGTCAACGACGGATGCGGCGCCTCGCGCTTCTCCATCTCCTGGTCCTTGTACTGGAGGAGATAGAGGCGGTAATAGATACCGCGCAGGGCGAGAAGCTCCTGGTGGGTGCCCATTTCGCGGATCTCTCCCTTGTGCATGACCAGGATGCGGTCCGCCTTCTGGATGGTGGAGAGGCGGTGGGCGATGACGATGCTGGTGCGCCCTTGAAGGAGCCGGTCGAGGGCCTGCTGGATGAGCTGCTCGGTCTCGGTGTCGATCGACGAGGTCGCCTCGTCCAGGATGAGGATCTTCGGGTCGAAGGCGAGGGCGCGCGCGAAGGCGATGAGCTGCTTCTGCCCTACGGAGAGGCCGGCACCGCGCTCGCGCACCTGGGAGCTCAGCCCCCCGGGGAGGCGCTCGATGAACGGCAAGGCACGTACCTCGGACGCCGCCCAGCGCACCCGTTCGTCGTCGATGTCCGGATCGCCGAGCCGGATGTTTCCCTCGATCGTTCCGGCGAAGAGGAAGACGTCCTGGAGCACCATGGCGACGCTGCGCCGCAGCCGCGAGAGGTCCCACTCGCGCACGTCGACGCCGTCCACCTTCACCGCGCCCCCCTCGACGTCGTAGAAACGGAGGAGGAGGTTCGCCAGGGTGCTCTTGCCGGCGCCGGTGTGGCCGACCACGGCGAGGGTCTCTCCGGGGCTCAGCTGGAAGGAGATGCCGCGCAGGACCGGCTCTCCTTCCTTGTAGCTGAAGCGGACCTGGTCGAACTCGATGGCGCCGCGCACCTCCGGCGGCCGGTAGGGGCTCTCGGGGGCCGCCAGGGTCACCGGAGTGTCCAGAAGCTTGAACACCCGCTCCGAGCTCGCCATGGCCTGCTGCAGGATGTTGTACTTCTCCGAC
>Ga0209682_10000448_pt1 | contig 14217 bp, 14 predicted proteins | sample DOMMetBare2Fresh_2_FD_187471 | JGI IMG/M metagenome (GOLD analysis project Ga0209682, IMG submission 187471) | Wetland sediment microbial communities from St. Louis River estuary, USA, under dissolved organic matter induced mercury methylation -... | ecosystem: Environmental > Aquatic >... | reverse complement strand
TACTCGAGCGTCGGACCGACGCGCTTCGACCTCGTGGCCAAGCCCGACCTGCTGGCGCCCGGCAACAAGTTGATCTCGCTTCGTGCGCCGGGCTCATACCTCGACACGGCCTACCCCGAGCGCCGCATCGCCGACCCGGACGATCCGGAGAATCTGCTCTATATCCACGGCCCGGCCGGTTCCGGCAAGACCCATCTCTTACAGGCCATCGGCCAGGAAATCGGCGCACACGCCAGCGGAACGGTCCGGAGTGGATGAGGAGCTCGGCCGAGGTCACAACGTAATAAGTGCCGGTCCAGATCCAGGCCACGAACAGGGCCGAGGCGGCGAGGATCCCCACGATCCAGCCGAGCCCGGATGCCGGAGCGTGCGGTGCGAGCAGCACGGCGGTCACCGAGATGCAGGAGACGCCGAGGCCTGCGAGCAGCACGCCGGCCAGCCAGGCATCACGTTTCGAAGGGAAGCGTTCCATCAGGGAGGGCTCACACCGATTGAATGGCCCGCATCAGGTCGACCAAACCGCAGCCCTGGAAGTAGCGGTCCCGTTTGAGGTCCGTGGCCGTCGAGCAGAAGACCTGCTTGACCTGCTCGGGCCGGCCGATGAACTCCTGGCGGATCGACAGGAAGGCCGCGATGGCTCCGGAGACGTGCGGCGCCGCCATGCTGGTGCCGCTGTCTTCCATGTACTCGGCCTCGCTGTCCTTGGCCTTGAGGGCGTCCCGCTTCTTGCCGGCGGCGCACGAGATGATCTTTTCTCCGGGGGCGACGAGGTCCGGCTTCACCCGGCCGTCACCGGTCGGCCCCTTGGAGGAGAAGTAGGAGACGCCGTAGACGTGCGGCATGTCGCGGTGGGCCGAGCCGACGGTAATGGCGAGGTCCGCGTTGCCCGGGTCGGTGATCGTCATGTCGAGCCCGGCACGGGTGGGCGCCGCGCTCCCCTGCGCCTGGACGTACCCATAGCCGGTGTTGCCGGCGGAGACCACCACCACCACGCCCGAGCGGACGAGGCGGTCCACCTCGACGCAAAGCGGGCTCTGGCCGCAGGCGAACCACTCTGGATCGAAGTCGTAGCCGACGCTCATGTTGATCCCCTGGACGAGCAGGCGCCGGCCGTGGCCGTTGAGCTCCTGGATGGCGGCGATGGCGGCGATCAGGTTGCTCGCCAGGCCCACGCCCTTTTCGTTCAGGACTTTGAGGCTGAGCAGCTTGCATTTGGGCGCGACGCCGGAGATCGCGGCCAGGGGATCGACACGGAGGGTCACCTGGCCGTTTTCGTCGCGCTGCCGGGTGGCCCGGCGGATGCCGGCCCGGGCGCCGTCCGCGACTTCGCCCGCGACGATGCCCGCGACATGGGTACCATGCCCGAAGGCGTCGACCAGAGGCTGCTCGTCGTCGTTCAGGCAGGTGAAGTCGCGGTGCCGGAGCGGGGGAGGGAGATCCAGGTTCTTGTGCGCCGCGAAGTGCGGATGATCTCCCTGGATGCCGGAATCGAGGACCGCCCAGACGATTCCATCCCCGGCGGCGGAGAAGGAGATCCGCGCCGCGTCCGCCTTGACGGTGATGATCGAGCGGGTGAGCTGGGGACCGATCTCGAAGTCGGGCCAGATCCGGAAGATCGGCCGCTCCGCGGCTTCGTGATTGAGCCGGGCGAGCTCCTGGATGACCCTGGCCTCCAGCTCGGCGAACACGTACTGATTGGAGATTTGCGTCTTGGGGCGGTGAATCCCCTGCGGGACCGTTGCATCCCCTTTGTCCTGGACGGCCTGCCGGATCCAGCGCAGGATCTGGGCCTCGGCGTCCCGGCGGCCGCCGGGATAGTTCAGGTTGAGGTCGATGATGAGGGGGAAGACCGCCGGCGGGCGGTCGACCTTCTTGCGGCGGGCCGCCGCGGCCTCTTTCTCTTCCTGCTCGATCTTGTCGAGGAGAGGGATGGCGATGACCGTGCGGTCGAGGATGGTGGGATCGAAGCCCTTGGGAGTGCCGGTGCGCCTGGCCATGGATCAATGATACCAATCAATCGCTTGCGCTCTCCGCCCGCCGCGGAGGCGGGGTGGTACGATACGGCCCGTGCCGAAGCGACTCCTCTGGCTCGTCCTGTTCCTCGCCGCGGTTCCCGGCGCCGCGCTGGACAAGGTCACGCTGGCCACCAACTGGAAGGCCGAGGCCGAGCACGGCGGCTTCTACCAGGCCCTCGCCACCGGCATCTACCGGCGCCACGGGCTGGACGTCACCTTGCGCATGGGGGGGCCGCAGGTCAACAACCCCCAGCTCCTCGCCGCCGGTGTGGTCGACTTCAACGTCGGCGCCAGCTCCTTCGCCGCCTTGAACTACGTCAAGGCGAAGGTCCCCATGGTCACCGTGGCGGCGATCTTCCAGAAAGACCCCCAGGTCCTCCTGGCCCATCCCGGCCAGGGGAACGACACCCTGGAGGCGCTCAAGGGGAAGCCGATCCTGATCGCACCCGCCGCCCGGCTCACTTTCTGGAGCTTCCTGAAGATCCGCTACGGCTACACCGACGACCAGATCCGCGTCTATACCTTCAACATGGCCCCCTTCCTGGCGGACAAGAAGGCCATCCAGGAGGGGTACCTGACCAGCGAGCCGTTCACCCTCCAAAAGGCCGGGGTGAAACCGGTGATCCACGTGCTCGCCGACCATGGCTTCGACAGCTACTCGACGACCATCGAATGCGCCTGGAAGCTGGTGCGGGAGCGACCCGGTCTGGTCCGCCGCTTCGTCGACGCCAGCATCGAAGGGTGGTACAGCTACCTCTATGGCGATCCCCGGCCGGCCAATGCCCTGATCAAGAAGGACAATCCGGAGATGAGCGACGACCTGCTCGCCTACGGCCGCGAAGCGATGAAAAAGCACGGCGTGGTCGACTCCGGCGACGCCCTCTCGCTCGGCATCGGTGCGATGACCGACGCGCGCTGGAAGGCTTTCGCCGCCGACATGATCCGGGCCGGGCTCTATCCCGCCAACCTCGACCTCTCCCAGGCCTATACGCTGCAATTCGTCAACCGGAAGACCGGGATGCAGTGGAAGTCGCAGGCGCGTGCCTCCTCTCCCCGGCCCTGACACCGAGCCGGTGATCCGCCTGCGCGGGGTGGAGCACCGCTTCGCCGGCGGAATCACGGCGCTCGCCGGGCTGGACCTCGACGTCCGCCCCGGGGAGTGGCTCAGCCTGCTCGGTCCCTCGGGCTGTGGCAAGAGCACCGCACTGCGCCTGATCGCCGGGCTGGCGAGCCCCACGGCGGGGAGCGTCGAGCGGCGGTTGCCGGGGACGCACGGTCGCGGCGACATTGGCTTCGTGTTCCAGGAGCCGACGCTGATGCCCTGGGCCACGGTCGAGGGGAACGTCGCCCTCCCGTTGCAGCTCCTCGGTACTCCCCGCGCGGAGATCCGCGCCCGCGCCGGGGAGCTGATCGAACGGGTGGGGCTCACCGGGTTCGAGCGGGCCCGGCCCCGGGAGCTGTCAGGGGGGATGAAGATGCGGGTTTCGATCGCCCGTGCGTTGGCCGCCGCCCCGCGGCTCCTGCTGCTCGACGAGCCGTTCGCGGCGCTCGACGAGATCACCCGGACGCGGCTGAACGACGACCTGCTCGCCCTCTGGCAGGCGCAGGGCTTCACCGTGGTCTTCGTCACCCACAGCGTCTGGGAGTCGGTCTATCTCTCCACCCGCATCGCCATCCTGTCCGGCCGGCCGGGGCGGGTGGTGGGGGAGGTGATGGTGGATGCACCGGCTTCGCGCGGCGCGGACTTCCGGGAATCCGCGGCCTGTCTGCACACCTGCCGGGAGGTCTCGGGGAAGCTGGCGGAGGCGATGCGATGAGCCCGCCGCGCCGCTGGCCCTCCGGGCTCGCAGCTCTCCTGCCACCTCTCGCGGTGCTCGTTCTGTTCCTGGCGGCCTGGGAGGGGCTGGTGCGGTGGCGGCAGATTCCGGAGTACCTCCTGCCGGGGCCGCTGCGCATCGCCGCCGCCCTCATCGAGAGCTGGCCGGCGCTCTACCCGTCGCTCCTCTTCACCCTCGCGGTCACCGGGGAGGCCCTCCTCGCCGCGGTCGTCCTGGGGGGTGGCCTGGCGGTCGTCCTGGCGCAGTCGCGCTGGATCGAGCGGAGCGTCTTTCCGCTCGCGGTCGTGCTCCAGGTCACCCCGGTCGTGGCGATCGCCCCGCTGCTGCTGATCTGGATTCGCGACGTCCGGCTGGCCCTGATCGTCTGTGCCGGCATCGTGGCCTTCTTCCCGATGGTTGCCAACACCACCCTGGGGCTCAACAGCGCCGACCACCACCTCCTCGACCTGATGCGGCTCTATGGCGCATCACGCTGGCAGGTATTCCGGTGGGTGCGGCTGCCCGCGGCCTTGCCCTATTTCCTGGGGGGCTTGCGGATCAGCGGCGGCCTCGCGCTCATCGGGGCGGTGGTGGCGGAGCTGGTGGCGGGAAGCGGCGGCACGGCATCCGGCCTCGCCTGGCGCATCCTGGAAGCGGGCTACAACCTGGAGATTCCGCGGATGTTCGCGGCGCTCACCCTGCTCTCGGCGGCCGGAGTGCTGCTCTGGGCGGCGCTCTCCGGCCTCTCCTGGCTCCTCCTGCACCGCTGGCACGAGAGCGCGGTACGGCGGGAGGGGTGAGGGGCGACCGGAGCCCCGATCAATCGATCGCGATCTCCACCCGCTGGCCCAGCTTGAGCGGCGTCGGCTCGGCGAGGGCGACTTTCACGAGGAGCACCCGGGTGTCCGTGGGGCGGCCCGGATCCTGGGGCTTCAGGCGGCGCGGCATCACGGCGTCGGGGATCTCTTCGACCGTTCCTTTCCAGGACTGGCCGGCGAAGCCTTCGGCGGAGACCGCCACCTCTGATCCGAGCTGCACGCGGCCGGCGTCGAACTCGTCCACCTCGGCCTCGATGCGCGTCTTCTCGAGATCGGCGAGGGTCACCAGCGGTGCGCCGGCTTCCACCCGTTCACCGGAGTCGGCGAAGCGGGTCACCACCACGCCGCTGATCGGCGCCACGATGCGCGTCTTGGCGAGCACGGCCTCCAGACGGGCCACGGAGGCGACGGCGGTCTCGCGCCGGGCGTAGGCGGCCTCGCGGTTGCGGCGGGCGCGGTCCACGGCGTCGGGGGTCCCCACCTTCTCGGCGAGGAGCCGGTCGGCACGCGCGGCGTCCACGTCGGCGAAGCGGATGTCCGCCTCGGCCTCGGCGATGCGGGCGCGGGCTTCAGTGATCTCGGCGCGCAGGTCATCCGCCTTGATCTCGGCGAGGAGCTGCCCTTTGCGGACCTCGTCCTTCTCTTTGACCAGGAAGCGGACCAGCGTGCCCGGAAGATCGGCGGCCACCTCGACCTCGGCGCCGGGGTAGGCGACCATCCGCCCCTCGGCGACCACACGGCCGGTTTCCGTGGTGGAGGCGGCGCTCCGCTCTTCCGCCGCGGCGGCCGAAGCGGCGCCGAGCGGGTTTTCCGTGCCGCGGACCTGCCAGATCACGGCGAGCGTCAACACCAGGCCGGAGACCGGGAGCACGGACTTCTTGACGACGGCGGACAGACTGCTCATTTCATATCCCTTCACGCCGCGATGCGGCCGTCATGAATCTGGATCACCCGGTCGGCGATCGACCGGACCTTCGGGTCGTGGGTGACGATGACGAGAGCGCGGTTCTCGCGCTTGGCCAGGTCGCGAAACATCTCGAGGACCTGCGTGCCGGACTGCGAATCGAGGTTCGCCGTGGGCTCGTCGGCCAGCACCACGGCGGGATCGCCGGCCAGGGCGCGGGCGATGGCGATGCGCTGCTTCTGGCCGCCGGAGAGGTCGCGGGGCAGAAATCCGAGGCGGTCGCCCAGGCCCACCGCCCGGAGCACCCGTTCGGCCTCGCTCCGCGCCTCGCGCCCACGCTTTCCTTTGATGTTCAGGGCATATTCCACGTTTTCCAGCGCGGTCAGCGCGGGGAACAGGTTGAACTGCTGGAAGACGAAGCCGATCGAGCGCTTGCGGATCTCCGGCAACCGGTCGGCGCGCCGCGGATCGACCTCGGTACCATTGATGACCACCCGGCCGCTGGTCGGCGTCAGGATGCAGCCGAGGATCGAAAGGAACGTCGTCTTGCCCGAGCCGGACGGTCCTTCCAGGGACACCACCTCGCCGCGCTCCACCTGGAGCGAGGCACCGTTCAAGACCGGCACCGTCTCCCGCCCCTCGCGGAAGACCTTGGTGATTTCATGGGCCTGCAACACACTCATGACCGGGCTCCTTCAGGTGCGGAAGACGAGAGCAGGGTCGATCGAGGCGACCTTGCGGAACGAGATCATCGCGGCGGCGAGGCAGAGGAGGAGCGTGCCCACCCCGACCGTGACCGCGAGGCTGGGCGCGATGATCAGCTTGAGATCGATGCTGGCCATGGCCGGCCGCAGAGCCCAGGCCATGGCGCCGCCGAGGAGAAAGCCGAAGAACGCGGCGATTACCGCCTGCTTCCCCAGGATCTTGTAGATGTCGAGGTTGCTGCCGCCGATCGCCTTGACCGTGCCGAACTCCTTGAGGTGCTCCATGGTCGAGGTGTAGAGGGTCTGCGCCACCACCACGATCCCGACCAGGCAGCCGAGGAAGATGGTCATGATCAGGTTGAGCCCCAGGCCGGTGCTCTCGATCCAGTAGTTGCGGGATCGCGCGGCCCATTCGGCCCGGGTGTAGACGTCGTTGAAGGGGAGGCGTTTCTTGATCTCGGCGCGAACGGCCGCGATCTCCTGCGCCGTCGCTCCGTCGGGGAGATCGACCAGGATGTAGGTGGTGTTTCCGGCCAGCTCGTCCGGCGACAGGTGCTGTGCCGTGCGGACGTCCATGAACGCGACCGGCGTGGTGCTGAACGACAGGGCGTCCTTCGTGCTGCCGATGATCTTCAGCCGGTGCCCCAGGATCTCGCGGTAGTCGCCGGGGGCGAACGCTCCGAAGCGCTTCTGCGCCGATTGGTCGAGGAAGAGGTAATCGCCCCGGCGCAGGTCGGTCAGGTTCCCCTCGACCACGTTCCACGGCAGGTTCCAGCGCCGGAAGTCCTCCAGGGCATAGACCAGGATCCCTTCCTTGGCACCGGTGGGGAGCGACATGCTCATGAACCAGACGATCAGGTTGTCCGCCCGGGTGACGCCCGGGATCGAGCGGACGCGCTGCACGGCGGTCTCCGAGAAGGTCTGGGCGAAGTCGACGTTGGGCGTATTGCGCGGGGTCACCCAGAGGTCGGCGCTCAGGTGCTCGATGGTGACCGAGGCATTGTCCAGAAGGCCCATGAAGAGCCCCACCTGGACGAAGACGAGGGTCACCGCGAAGGCGACGCCGGAGATGGTGATGAGGAACCGCAGCTTGTCGTGCAGCAGGTTCTTGCGGGCGAGGTCGACCATGGCTCTCTCACTCCTCGCTGTCGTGGCGGCCGCGGATCATTCCGCGCATCAGGGCCTCGTTCATCAGCCGGATGCGATCCTCCTCCGGCCGCCAATCCACCCAGTCGTCGTTGCACTTCGCGATCTGCAGCGAGACGACGCCGTGCATGCCGGCCCAGAACGTCTGGGCGAGGCTGTCCACGTCTTCGAAGCCGGGGCGGATGCGCCCGGCCGCGAGGACCTCGCCGACCGTCCATTTGAGGAACGCGTAGGCGTCCTCCTCCGGGTTCCCCTTCTCGATGAGCGGCTCCTCGTCGTCGGGCGGAGGAGGGTGCGGCGTCATGAACATGAGCCGGTAGTGGTTGGGATGGGTGAGCGCGAACCGGGCGTAGGCGACGCCGGTGGCCGCGAGCCGTTCGACCGGGTCCGCGATCCGGGCGATCTCCTGGAACTCCTGGGCGAGGGTGTAGAAGTCCGACTCGCAGAGCTCCCGCAGGACCGCCTCCTTGTCCTTGAAATGCAGGTAGATGGCGGTGGGGGAGTACTCGATCTTGTCGGCGATCTTCCGCATCGAGACCGCCTCGTAGCCTTCGCTCACGAACAGCTCGCGGGCCGCCTCGAGGATCTTCTCCCGGATCTCCGCCTTCTCCCGTTCCCGTCGTTCCTTGATGCCCAAACGGTGCTCCTTCACTTAACGGTGTTAATCTAGCGTGCGCCGTGACGGAAGTCAACAGGGTTTCTGCACGTTGAAGAGCTGCGACACTCTGGTACACTCATCGCAATTTTCGAATCCTTTGGCTTCAAGGAGAGCAGGCCATGATCGACTTGCAAGGGGTGCGAGGCTCCGGAGTCCGCTTCACCTTACGGTACGTCCCACGGTTCACCGGTCTCTGGCTGGTGGTCTGCGTCGCCACGCTGGTGGTGTTTGCGACCACCTCCTACCTGGGGCTCGCCGACCGGCTCGGCGAGGCGGGGCGGTCGCGCCTCCTCCTCGTGCTGATCATCCAGACCGTCTGCGTGACCCTGGGGATGCTGGCCCTGGCGATCTTCACGACCCACCGGCTGGCCGGTCCGATCATCGCCCTGTTGCGGGCGTTCGACGAGGTCAAGGCGGGCAGCTACGACCATCCGCTCCGCTTCCGCCAGACGGACCGTCATCTGGCGGAGGTCGAGATGGCGTTCAACGAGATGGTCGACGCCGTCCGCCGGCGGGAGGGCGCAGAGCAGGCGCCGGGCCGGTCGGCCGGGAGCGAGCCGGCATGAGGCGGCGAGCCGCCGCCTTTGCCCTCTGTGCTCTCGCCGCCTGCACCGCCTGGGCCCAGGCGCCGCCGCCGCTCCTGCCCGAGCCGGTGGTGCGGGCCCTGGCCGCGGAGGTCTCCGGCAGCGAGGCGCGGCGGACCGCCCAGGATCTGACGCTCTTCCACCGCATGCGCGGCTCGCGAGGGTTCCGCGCGGCGGCCGAGCGGGTGCGCGACCGGCTGGTTTCGTACGGGATCGCGGACGTCCAGATCCTCTCGCTGCCGGCCGACGGCACGATCTTCTATGGCACCCAGCGCTCGCGTCCGGCATGGGACGCCGACTTCGCCGAGCTCTGGGAACAGGAACGTGCGGGAGACGCCTGGGTGGACGCGCGGCGGATCGCCTCCTACGAGACGCGCCCGGTGACTCTGGCGCAGGACAGCGCGAGCGGCGCGGCCGCCGCCGAGCTGGTCGACGTGGGCGCCGGGACGTCCGAGGGCGACTACGCGGGCAAGGACGTGCGGGGCAAGCTCGCCCTGGTGGCGGCGCAGCCGATGAGCGCCGCACCGCTCGCGGTGGACCGGTTCGGCGCGGCCGGCATCGTCTCCTACGCGCCGAACCAGTCCACCGCCTGGTGGAAGCAGAACGAGACCCTGGTCCGCTGGGGGCATCTCGCCACCTTCCCGCCGCCCAAGACGTTCGCCTTCATGGTCTCGCTGCGGCAGGCCCGCGACTGGCAGGAGAGGCTCGCCCGGGGCGGGAGTGTGCACCTCCGCGCCGAGGTGCGGGCGGGCCAGCACCCGGGGAGCTACGACGTCGTCACCGCGGTGATCCCCGGGTCCGACCCGGCAAAGAAGGGGGAGGAGATCGTCCTCTCCTGCCATCTCGACCACCTGCGGCCCGGGGCCAACGACAACGCCAGCGGCTGCGCGGCGATCACCGAAGTGGCGCGGACGCTCGCGAAGCTGATCCGCGAGAAGAAGGTCCCCGTGCCGCGGCGGACCATCCGCTTCGTCTGGCCGCCGGAGGTCGAGGGGACCCTCGCCCTGCTCAACGCCCGGCCGGAGATCGCGCGCCAGGCGCGGGCGGTGATCCATCTCGACATGGTGGGCGGCGATGCGGCGCTCACCAAGGCGGTCTTCCATTTGACGCGCACGCCGAAGAGTCTGCCGACCTTCGTCAACGACGTGGGCGAGGCGCTCGGCCGCTTCGTCAATGAGCAGACCGGCCGCTTCGCCGACACCGGCGCGGCGCCCTATCCCCTGGTGGACCCGGAAGGGAGCCGGCAGGCGCTCCAGGCGGCGTTCGTCGACCATACCGAGGGGAGCGACCACGACGCCTGGTGCGAGGGCTCGTGGCGGGTGCCGGCGGTCTACATGAACGACTGGCCGGACCGCTACATCCACACCGACGCCGACGTGATCGACAACCTCGACGCCACCAAGCTCCTGCGCGCCGCCTTTCTCGCCGCCGCCAGCGCCTGGTACCTGGCCGACCTCGACGAGGCGGACGTGCCGGCGCTCTGGCAGGTGATGCGGCAGCACGCCCTCGAGCGGACCGCCGGCGCCCTGGCGCGGCGCGACCGCCTGCGCGCGGCCGGCCAACCCGAGGAGGCGGAGAACCTGCTGCGCTTCCACTGGGTGTACGAGAAGGCCACGGTGGAATCGATCCGCGCCTTCGCCCCGCTCCCCGCGGACGTGGCGGCGGACGCGGAGCGCTTCCTCACCGGTCTGCGGCAGGTCGCGGGGGAGGGAGGCCCGGCGCCACGGGCGCCCCATCCGGACGCGGACGTGGTCTACACCCGTTCTCCGGAGCCCAAGGGGCTGATGAACGGCTTCGGCTACAGCTACTTCAACGACAAGCGGCAGGCTCTGGGGTTGCCGGAGCCGGCCCTCCTCGGCTGGAGCGGTCCCTGGGGGTATGGGGACCTCGCCGCCTACGAGGCGCTCAACCTGGTCGACGGGACGCGGACCGTCCGCCAGATCCGCGACGACCTCTCGGCCATCTTCGGCCCGGTGCCGATCGAGCCGGTGGCCGAGTACCTGGAGACGCTGCGGCGGATCGGGGTGGTGGCGCGGCGGTAGGGGGGCTTGGTACAATCGGCCTCCTACCGTAGGCAGACATCGCTGTCCCGGGTTGCAGGAGGCCCTCTTGGATCCGACCGGTCCCGTCCCGCCCCATGCCGTCTTCCCGCCTCCGTCCGGCGGAGAGATCACCCCCTGGATGATGCGGGCCCTCCAGGAGGCGGGACCCTGGACCCGCTTCCTGGCGATCATCTGGTTCTTCGTCGCCGGCATGAACGGCCTCTCGGCCGTCTTCCTGCTCGTGGCGGGCCGGGATCTCGGCGGGGCGGCGTTGATCCTGGCCGCCGTCTACGCGGCGGTGGGCGGCATGTACCTCCTCTGGGGGCTCTCCCTGTTCGGTTTCGCGGGAGCGGTGAACCGGATTTCCACCGGCGGGCGGGAGGCTGCCATCGAAAGGGCACTCGGCCACGCGCGGGACTTCTGGAAGAGGGTCGGAATCTCCACCATCGCAGGTTTCGTGGTGATCCTGTTCGCCGTGCTGCTGGGGCTCGGCCTCGCCGGGCTGGCCGGCAAGGGAGGGAAGCCCGACCGGCGTTTGCGGGCGATGGAGCGGGCGGCCCCCTCCTGGTGGCGCCCCTCGGCCCTCCCCGCGTTCGAGGAGCTGACGGAGGCCTGCGCCGCCGAGGATGCGTCGTTCCTCTGCGTCCACGAAGGCGTGGTGGACGACGACGGCGAGCTCGTTTCCGGCCGTGGACGGACGATGCTCCGCGAAACGGTCTCCCATTTCGTGCCGCGCCGCGAGGGCTGGGACGGTACCCGGGTCGAGGTGACGGACGGCCAGGCGACCTGGATCCTCTCGTTCATTCCGCCGGAAGGCCGTGCGCTGCTCCCGGGGAGCTATGGTGCGGCCCCCGGAGGCCGGCCGATGGAAGGGCTCACGATGCGTCTCGAGAACAGCGCCGGCCGCGCCTGCCGGAATGCCGAGGGGCGCTTCCGTGTCGACGAGATCGATTGGGACGCGGACGGCGGTGTCCGCCGATTGGCGCTGGATTTCGAGGCGAGCTGTCCGCAGGGCAAAGAGGCCTGGCGGGCGGTGGGACGGCTGCGGTTCGTCTTGGAGGATGGAGCCCCATGATCGCTTCACGGCCCGCCCTCTATGGCCGGATCACGGACCGGATGATCCGGCTCGTCCACCAGTCCCGTCCCTGGGTGCGCTACCTGTCCATCCTCTTCGCCGTGGTCGGGATCCTCGAAGGGTGCGCCGGCGTCGCATTGGCGCTCCAGCCCATGCCGATCCGCCTCGCCGGAGTGGTCTTCCTGGTGTTCGCCGGTCTCGCCCTGGCCTTCTCGACGCCCCTCCACCGCATGGCCAACGCCATCGAAGAGGTCGAGCGGGGCGATCGAGGCGAAGCCTTCGCCCGCGCCCTGGAGAGCCAGGGGACCTTCTTCAAGATGGCCGGGATCGCCACGCTGATCTCGCTGGTCCTGATGATCCCCGTCGTCGTCGGGCAGGTGATGACCGTCCTGGAAGAGCAGAAAAAGGCGGCCTCCGCCGCGGCTCCTGCCGAAACGGCCGAGGAAGGCCCGCCGTCCGGTAGGACCTTCACCGTCGACGACGTGCCCCGGCTCTGTGCCGGCCGCAGCACCTTCGTCTGCCTGCTCAACCGCGGCGGCGAGTTGGTGGAAGGGGGAGCACGGCGCATGATCCGCGACGACCGCAGCCGTTTCGAATACGGCTCGAGCACCGACGGCTCGACCTGGGTACGCGTCGCCTCACCGGCGATGTCCTTCCGCTTCGTCGCCCCGAACGGCGCCACCCTCGTCCCCGGCCTCTACCCCGTCCCCGCCGAGATCACCGAAGAAGGCCGCCCCTTCGGAGGCTGCACGTCCCCGGAAGGGAGCTTCCTCGTGCTCGACGCCCAGAGAGACTTCCTGGGAAACGTCGAGCGCTTCGTCGCCGACTTCGAGATCACCTGCAACCGCGCCCGGCACGTGGGGCGGGTGTCGGTGGTGCGGGGGCCGGGGTAGGGGAGAGGACAGATGCCAGGGCTCCGTCAAAGTCCTCGTAGCCGGCGCTGTGAGGACCCTCACCCCCTAACCCCCTCTCCCACACGCACTCACACCCGCCCGGGAGAGGGGGAACCGGAGATTCCCTTCATTCTCGGGAAAGGTGCATTCTGCTTGGTTTTGGGTGGTGGCGCCCCTCTCCCGCGTGGGGGGAGTGCGTGTGGGAGAGGGGACGGGGGTGAGGGTCTTTGGGCGGAGGAAGGCTCCGGATCCAGACGACTTTGACGGGACACTAGGACAGATGCCGCGGGCGCTTGCTATCACCGACCGCTCGGCCGAGATCCTTTGGACCAGTCGATCAGGCGAAGGGCCACGCCCGATGCTTTGGCGAGCCCCTCGAAGTCCCTTTTGTTTCGGGTCACGAGCGGCAGTTGGCGCGACACGGCCACCGCCGCAATCAGAATATCGCCGAGGTGCTGACGCTGGTTGCGCGCCACTCCGGTCCAGATGTCGGCCGCCACGCTGGCCGCTTCCTGGTCGAAGGGAAGGACGATGCAGTTGGCGACGAGCACCTGGAAAGCGTGCAGTTGCCGCTCAAACGGCTTGCCCTCACGAATTGCGGTGCGGTAGCCGCGCAAGCGTTCGAACACTGTCACTGCGGTGATCGTCAGGCGCCCGAAACCAGTCAGGTAGGCAAGAGCCCGTTCCTTGACGAGGGGGTTGCCTCGGCTCAACTCGGACAAGGTGTCGGTATCGAGAACGACAGGCTCGTCCTGCATCCGCTCACTGTTCCGGTTCTTTGAGCTTGCGGGTCAGCAGGTGAAGATCCGAGGCTGGGATGTCCACGAAGCTGGCGGCTGCCAGCGCGAGGATTTCGGCCGGGCTCAGCCCACCCGCAGCGCCTTCGCCCCGCGGATCTTCCGCTCCTTGAGCTCGCGCAGGGTCCGGTTTGCCTCGGGACGGAGAAGGGTGAACGATGGCCTTCATCGCTTCGCCTCCACAAGCACCGGTCCATATTCACGCTGAAGCAGCGGATTGATCCGCAAGGCCTTCTCCAAAGACGCCGCGGCCCGGGCGTTGGCTTCGGCGCGGCGGGTGGGATCGGTCTCGGCGCGGGCGGTGAGTTGCCAGAGGGCTCCTTGGAGGGCTAGAGCCTGGGCATCGTCGGGGCGGATGGCGATCGCCTTGGCGAGGCGGTCGAGGCCTTTCTCGATTGCTTCCTGCGGCCGGCCGTCCCGCACCAGGGAGGCTTCTGTGCGGTAGCGGGCGGATTCGGCCTGGGCGAGGAAGATCTCCGGTGCACCGGGGTTGAGCGCTTCGGCTTTCGCCAGGGCCGTATCGGCCCGGTCGAGGTCGGAACCGGCCGCTCTCCCCTGGCGGAGAGACTGGCGGGCGGCGATCACATCCAGCCGGCCTTGCTCCAGGAAGTTGTCCGCATCCGTGGGATTGATGCGGAGCGACTCTTCCACGTGAGCGCGGGCGGCGGCCAGGGCCGGAGCGGGGTCCCGGCCATTGAGGAAAAGGGCGAGGGCGCGGTCCTTCTCCGTGAGGGCGAGGTTGTAGGCCCCGTATGGGTAATCGG
>Ga0209682_10000447_pt1 | contig 14225 bp, 12 predicted proteins | sample DOMMetBare2Fresh_2_FD_187471 | JGI IMG/M metagenome (GOLD analysis project Ga0209682, IMG submission 187471) | Wetland sediment microbial communities from St. Louis River estuary, USA, under dissolved organic matter induced mercury methylation -... | ecosystem: Environmental > Aquatic >... | reverse complement strand
CGGCGCCAGCTGCTTCGCATAGGGGCGCGCCTCGCCCGGCTGCAGCATCATCTCCTCGCGCGCCACAAGGTCCGGCCCCAGCGTGGCCTGGTCGGACTGGTACAGGGCCATGAAGTCGGCCTGGTTGAATGCAGTCGGCGACTTCAACTCGTACAAGCGCAGGCGCAACGGCGACGGCCGCTGCGTGACGCTCGGATTCAAGCCCGCCACCGCCGTGATGCTGCCGCTGACGCTGGCCACCGGCGGTGGTGCCGTCTTGCAGCCCCCGAGCGGCCCGATGACCAGCGCGCACCCGGCCCAGCCCGCGGCCGTCAGGAGTCGGCGCCTGCAGATCCCTGGGGTCACCGGTCGCTCGCCCGAAGCCAATTCACGCAGCAATTGCCCGCTCCTGTTTGTACGACGAAGAATAAACAGCGGTAGGCCCTGGACGGCGTGACTTAGGTAACCCGTGGATGAATGACCGGTCGAAGGCATGCGACGACGGCGCCAGCCTGGCTTCAAGGCATCGCGGAACAGACCGGCCACGCGGGCCGGCCGTCGAGACCGCGAGCCGGCACCGTAAACTGTGCGCCAGCGGTCGCGCCCTGCGCCCGATCGCCGACACGACGCCCCCGCTCCGGGGGCGTCTGCTTTTTCCAGCGCTGCGCCATGACCTTCGATTCCCTCCTCCGACGCGCCCTGTTCAGTCGAATCGCCCGGCGGTTGTGGACCGTCGCGCTCGCCTTCTTCACGATCGTGGTCCTCGTGATGGCGTTGTCACCGACTTCGGGAGAGGGGTCGCCGATGTTCTTCGGCTGGGACAAGGCCGACCACATGGTCGCCTTCTCGACCCTGGCGGTATGCGGTGTTTACGGGCTGCGTGGACGCCCGGCGGCGTCACTGAATCTCGCGCTCGGTTTGCTCCTGCTCGGCATCGGGATCGAACTCGCCCAGACGCAAGTGCCCGGGCGCTCGGCCGGCTTCGATGACGTGGTCGCCGACGTCGTCGGCATCGCGCTCGGCATGGCGCTGGCCCACGGCGTGGCGGCCAGGCTGGAACGCCGCGCGACACCGCGCCGCGACGAACCGGGCCGCTGAGTCGGCGCGCCGGGCCCGGCCGTTGCGGACGCGGTCAGCGCGCGAGCTGCGTGTAGACCTCACGCGCCAGCGCCTGCACCTCGCTGGCTGGCAGTTCGGCACTCAGGGCATAGCCGAACGATCCTTCGACCCAGTAGAAGGATTCGCGCGTGCCTTCGCGCACCGAGCGGAAGGAGGTGTCCGCGGGTGCCTGGCCGGGCTTGAACGCGGCGACGTACAGCGTCAGTCGGCCGCCCTGCGTGTTCTCGTACATGAACTGCGCGCGCGGCGTGCCCTCGCCGGGAAGCAACCGCCCGCCCAGCAGCCGGAAGCCGCGGTCGGCGAGCGAAGGCGCCTTCAGCGTGGTGCCCAGGCGCCGGCTCAACCACTGCACGAGGTGGGCCTCGTCGGAGGCCGCCACCTCGACCGGGTGGCGCTTCTCCGGCGTAAAGACCGCATGTGCGGCACTGGCCTCGCGCACGAACGCCGGCGATGTCGCCAAGGTCGCCGCGCCGCTCGCCGTCGGTGCCATCTGCCCCCACCAGCGCCCGCCGGCCAGGCCGACGGCGAGCAGCATCGAAGCGGCTGCGGCCTGCTGCCACAGCGCGCGCCGCCGGCCACGACCGCTCGCGCGCACGACGATGTCGCTCAGTGCCGCCGGCGTCTCGCCGATATCGAGACGGCGTGCCGCCTGGCGCAACTGCAGGCGCTGCATCTGCCACTGCGCGACCCGCTCGGCCTCGGCCGGGTTGGCCTGGAGCCAGGCCATGACCTCGGCCACGCGGCCCGCATCGAGCTCGCCGTCGACGAGGGCGTGGAGATCGGCCTGGCTGACCACAGTGACGGACTCGTTCATCGTTTCACCAACTGCAGCGGCACGGCCCGCTGCGCCCCTTTCGGGTCGTGCATCGTTTCCCTCAGCCGCTCGCGCGCGCGGTGCAGCCTCGACATCACGGTACCCACCGGGATGTCCAGAATCCCCGCCGCCTCGGCGTAGGTGTATTCCTCGACGGTCACCAGCAACAGGATCTCGCGCATGGCCGGCGGCAGCGCCACCAGCGCCTGCTGCAGGTCCATCCGCTCGGCCGCCAGGGCCATCGGCTCGTGCGCGGCCTCGGGGGCGTCGTCGAGGTCCGCGTGACCGTCGTCGTGACGCCAATCACGCAGCTGGTTCATGTAGAGGTTGTGCATCAGCGACAACAGCCAGCCACGCAGCGCCGACCCCGGCTTCCACAGCGCCCACTTGACGCAGGCGCGCTCGAGCGTGTCCTGCACCAGGTCGTCGGCGCGGGTGGCATCACCCGTCAGCAGCCGCGCGTAACGCCGCAGCGCCGGGATGTGGCCGAGGATCTGTTCGACGCCCATGCGCGCTGCGGTGGCGGCCCGGAGCGCGTCAGGGGCGGGCCAGGCGCCAGACGTTGTTGAAGCCGTCGCCGGTGCGGTCGCCCGGCTTGCTGTCCTTGGCCCAGAAATAGACCGGCTTGCCCTTGTAGGCCCACTGTCTGCTTCCGTCGTCGCGCACGACGATGGACCAGTCGCCCGTGGCAGCGCCCCCTGCGGCGGCCATCAGCGGCGGCCAGTTGGTGGCACAGGGGCCGTTGCAGACGCTCTTGCCGGGCGCCGCCGCGTCACGGTCGAAGGTATAGAGCGTCATGCCGTTCGGGCCGACGAGAACGCCGTCGGCCACCTTGGCCGGCGCATCGCCGCCCATCGACGCGCACCCGACCAGCAGCGCGACGCACAGGCCGATCGCGGGCAGGGACAATCGCTTCAGGTTCATCATGGTTGCTCCGTAGACATTCACGCAGGATCGCTGGTGGGTGAACACGGCAGCGCCACCGAGTATTCCATCGACCGGCAGGATTGCCTGCGCCCACCGGAGCCGCCATGGCAGACAAACTGGCCGTACACCCGCTCACACCCGCACGCTGGAGCGACCTCGAAGCCGTCTTCCAGGCCAGGGGATGCTCGATCGCGCGCGCCTGCTGGTGCATGTTCTATCGCCGCAGCGGCAAGGCACCCGCGCCGGCTCGTGGCCAGACGCAGGCGCAGGCCAACCGGGCGGCCTTCAAGGGCCTGGTCGATGCTGGCGCGTTCACCGGCCTGCTGGCCTACCGGGGTGGTGAGCCGGTGGGGTGGATCAGCTTCGGCCCGCGCGAGGACTTCGCCAAGCTGCAGCGCTCGCCGGTGATGAAACCGGTCGACGACCAGCCGGTCTGGTCCATCGTCTGCTTCGTCGTGCCGGCGGCCGAGCGTGGCCAGGGGGTCGCGACGGCGCTGCTGAAGGCGGCCGTCCAGCATGCGAAGAAGCAAGGGGTCGAACTGCTCGAGGCCTACCCGGTCGACAAGGACGGCCGCTCGAACGACGAATTCATGTGGTTCGGCGCCAAGCGCATGTTCGATACCGCAGGCTTTGCGGAAGTGGCGCGGCGCAAGCCGACTCGCCCGGTGATGCGGATCCGGCCGGCCTGACGGCTGGCGTCATCGCGGACCGCCGCCCCAGGCCGGCGGGCGCTTGTCGATGAAGGCCTGCACGCCCTCGAGCGCCGAATCGTCCATCATGTTGCAGGCCATGGTCTTGCCGGCATCGGCATACGCGGCCTCGATGCCCTCTTCGAGCTGGCGGTAGAAGAGCTGCTTGCCCAGCGCCAGCGGCAGGCGCGGCTTGGCGACGATGGAGGCAACCAGTTCCTCGACCTCGGCATCGAGCCGCCCGGCTGGCACGACGCGATTGACCAGGCCCTTGGCCAGCGCCTCGTCGGCCGTGATGAAGCGGCCGGTCACGAGCATCTCGAAGGCCGCCTTGCGCCCGAGGTTGCGGCTGAGGGCCACGCTCGGCGTCGAGCAGAACAGGCCCAGGTTGACCCCGCTGACGGCAAAGCGCGCCTCCTGGACCGCCACCGCCAGGTCGCACATCGCCACCAGCTGGCAGCCCGCGGCCGTGGCCGTGCCGTGCACGCGTGCGATCACCGGCACCGGCAGCTTCTGGATCGCCATCATCATGCGCGCGCAGTGCGCGAACAGCCGCTCGTAGTAGCCCTGCGAGGGCTCGGCGCGCATCTCCTTCAGGTCGTGGCCGGCGCAGAAGGCCTTGCCGGCGGCACCGATCACGACGACGCGCGAATGCAGATCGTCGCCGACCGCATGCAGTTCGGCTTGCAGCGCGTCGAGCATGGCCTCGCTCAGCGCATTGAACGCCTGCGGGCGGTTCAGCGTCAGCGTGACGACGCCGCGGTCGTCGCGGCTCTTGAGGACGAGGTCTTCGTGGCTCATGGTGGGTCCCCCGGTCGATCTAGGGTTTCAACAGCACCGACTCGACGAACTTGACGACGCTGTAGAAGTAGAAGTCGGCATTTTCCTTGCGCGCAAAGCCGTGGCCTTCGTTCTCGGCCCGCAGGTACCACACGGGTGTGCCGTTGGCACGCGCGCGCTCGACGATCTGCTCGGCTTCGGTATAGGGCACGCGCGGGTCGTTGCGCCCCTGTACCACGAACAGCGGCTTGGTGATGCGGTGCGCATTCGTCAGGGGCGAGATGCGGAGCAGGAACTCGCGCATCGCCGGATCGCGCTCGTCGCCGTATTCGACCCGGCGCAGGTCACGCCGGTAGCTCTCGGTGGTCTCGAGAAAGGTGACGAAGTTCGAGATGCCGACGCTGTCGATCGCGCCGGCGATGCGGTCGCCGTGGTGCACCGCGACCGCCAGGCTCATGTAGCCGCCATAGCTGCCGCCGGAGACCATCACCCGCGAGGCGTCCAGGCCCGGCTGCTGCGCGATCCAGTCGAGCAGCGCACCGATGTCGCGCACCGAGTCCTCCCGCTTCATCCCGTTGTCCAGGCTCAGGAAGGTCTTGCCGAAGCCGCTCGATCCGCGCACGTTGGGTCGGATCACCGCGATCCCGAGTTCCTCGACGAAATAGGCCCAGCGCCCGATGAAGCCGGCCTGGGCCTGCCCTTCGGGCCCGCCGTGGATCTCGATCAGCACCGGCCGTTTGCCGCCGAAGCGCGCCGGCGGCAGGTTGAGCAGGCCCGAGATCGGCAGCCCGTCGAAGCTGCTCCAGCGGATGATCTGCTGATCGCGGAACCCGCTCGTGTCGACGCCGGGCGCGGCTTCGGCGCGCGTCCAGGGTTCGACCGCGCCCGATGCCGGGTCGAGCACATAGAGCTGGTTCGGACCCTGCGCACTGTTGATGCCGACCGCCAGCTCGCCGCGCGTGCGGTGGAACCTGACCTGGGTGACGCTGCCGGCCGGCAGCCGTGCGGGGGCCTGCTCGGCGCCGGTCTGGCCATCGAACAGGCGCAGCTCGTTGCGCCCGTCCACGTTCAGCCGCACGGCGACGCGCCGGCCGTCTTCGCTGCTTTCGGGACCGGTGGCATCCCACGGGATGTGCGCGCTCAGCCGCCGGACCGCGCCGCTGGCAAGGTCCAGCCGCATCAGTTCGAGGAATTCGCCGGCGCGGTTGCTCGTGACCCACAGCGACCGGCCATCGGGCGAGAAGTGCCCGCCGTAGTGGGCCGCGCGTGTCGTGTCGCCCGGGGCCGGAAAGACCTGGCGCCGCGCCCCGGTGGCCAGGTCGATGAGCCAGACCTCGGAGTCCTCGGCCGAGCGGTAGAGCGTGATCGCGATCTGCTTGTCGTCGGGCGAGACCTTGCCGTCAGTCCAGCCGCCGCCGGGCAGCGTCGCGATGACCCGGCGGCTGCCGGGCTGCATGGGGTCGGTGAGCCACAGGGTGGTGGTGACCTCGGTGCGCCGGCCCCCCTGGGCGGTGCGATCCAGCGGCACCGATGCGACGACGAGGCGGCTGCCGTCGTGCAGCCAATCGACCATGTCGTGGCGCTCGTCGGGGTTGCTCAGCAGCGTGACCGCAAGGCTGGTCAGGTCGAGCCGGTAGACCTGGGTCGCCTCGTTGCCGCCGCGTGCACGCTCGAAGACCAGATAGCGGCCCACGCGCGGCTCGAACCGGGCCTGCGTGACCGGCTCGGCGTCGCTCGTGAGCTGCTGCAGCGGCGCCATCGGGCCATCGAGCAGGTGCAGCTGCGTGACGTTGTCGCCCTTCTTGCGGTGGGCTACCAGCATCTGGCGCTTCGTCGGGTGCCAGTCGACCAGGCCGTGACCGCGGAAATCGGTATACCGCTCGACCCGCTCGACCAGCGAGCGCGTGATCGGCGGGATGCCCTGCACCAGCAGGTTGGCATTCGGTGCAAGCACCGGCTCGGTCGCCAGGGGCGCCAGCGAACAGGCGCCGACCAGCCATGCGCACAGAAGGGCTGCGCATGCGGCCCGCAGGCCCGGTTGGATGAACGGCATCGGCAGTCCTATTCGATCGCGCTCGCGCTCTTGGCGCGCTCGCGAAGCTGGAACTTCTGGATCTTGCCGGTGCTGGTCTTGGGGATCGCCTCGAAGCGGATCTCGCGTGGCACCTTGTAGCCCGCGAGCAGCGACTTGCAGTGGGCGATCAGCTCGTCGGCGGTGATCTCGACGCCGTCCTTGAGCTCGACGAACGCCACCGGCGTCTCGCCCCATTTCGGATCGGGTCGCGCGACCACCGCGCAGGCGATCACCGCCGGGTGGCGGAACAGCGCATCCTCGACCTCGATCGAGCTGATGTTCTCGCCGCCGGAAATGATGATGTCCTTGCTGCGGTCCTTGATCTTGACGTAGCGGTCGCGCTCCATCACCGCGAGATCGCCGGTGTGGAACCAGCCGCCGGCAAACGCCTTGTCGCTCGCCGAGGGGTTCTTGAGGTAGCCCTTCATGACGATGTTGCCGCGGAACATGATCTCGCCCATGGCCTGGCCGTCGGCCGGCATCGCGGCCATCGACTCGGGGTCGAGCACGGTCATGCCTTCCTGCAGCATGTAGCGCACGCCCTGGCGGCCATTCAGCCGGGTCTGCTCCGACAGCGTCTCGTCCGCCCAGCGCTCGCGTTTGACTGCGACGGCGGCCGGGCCATACACCTCGGTCAGGCCGTAGACGTGCGTGATGTCGAAGCCGAGCCTGGCCATGCCCTCGATCATCGAGGCCGGCGGCGCGGCGCCGGCGACCATGCCACGCACCCGCTGCGTGATCCCGTCGCGCAACTCGGCCGGTGCATTGATGAGCAGGTTGTGCACGATCGGCGCCGCGCAGTAATGGTCGACACCGTGTGCGCGCATGGCATCCAGGATCGCCCTGGGCTCGACGCGGCGCAGGCAGACGTGGGTGCCGCCGAGCATCGCCACCGTCCACGGGAAGCACCAGCCGTTGCAGTGGAACATCGGCAGCGTCCACAGGTATTTCGGGTAATGCGGCATGGTCCAGGTCGCCGCATTGCACACCGCGTTGAGGTAGGCGCCGCGATGGTGCGTGACCACGCCCTTGGGGTCGCCGGTGGTGCCGCTGGTGTAGCTCACGGCGATCGCATCCCACTCGTCGGCCGGCCCGTCGAGCCGGTCCAGCGGCAGGTGGCTGCGCAGCAGGCCTTCGTATTCGTGCATGCCGAGCAGCTCGCCCGGGCCGGAGTATTCGCTGTCGGCGACGTCGACCACGATCACCTCGCGCCCGTGCTCGCTGCGCAGCAGGCGCAGCGCTTCCTTCATCACCGGGGCGAACTCGCGGTCGGTGATCAGCAGCCGGGCCTCGCAGTGATTCATCTGCCAGGCCAGCAGCGGCGCGTCCAGGCGCGTGTTCAAGGTGTTCAGCACGGCATTGAGGGCCGGCACGGCGTAATGCGCCTCGACCATCTCGGGCGTGTTGGGCAGCATCACGCTGACGGTGTCCATGCGGCCGATACCGAGCGCACGCAGCGCCGCGGCGAGCCGCGCCGAGCGTTCGCGCACCTGGGCCCAGGTATAGCGGCGCGCCCCGTGCACCACCGCCGGCAGGTCGCCGAAGACCTCGGCGCTGCGTTCGACGAAGCTGACGGGAGACAGCGCCACGTAGTTGGCGGCGTTCTTGTCGAGATGTTGGTCGTAGATGCTCATCGTGGCTGTACCGTTTCAAGGACCAAGGGTCGCCAGCTCCTTCTCGGCCTGTCTGACGTCGCGGCCCAGTTCGCCGAGGTATCGATCGCGTTCCTCGCTCTGCCAGACCGCGTCGGCGAACTCGCCGGGCGCATGGACGCGTGAAGTGTGCACCACGCCGGCCAGCCTGGGCAGCGTCACGCGGTCCGGGTAGGTATCGGGCTTGAGCAGGAAGGCGTCGACGTCGCGCAGGCGCACCGGAAACTGCGGCTTCTCGTCGACGATGAGCTTGCCGAAGATCGGCAGCCGCAGTTCCTGCACGCCGCGCGCCAGTTCGGCGTTGAACAGCGCCACGGCAAATGTCCGCCCGCCGGCGTCGTCCACCCGGGCGCTCACCACGTAGCGGCCGGGCAGCAGGATCTCGGCCTTGAGGTAGAACGCCAGCGAACCGGCCTCGACGGCCTCGCGCACGCCCGGCAACCAGCGCGCCGCCGTATCGGGGCTGTAGATGAAATCGAAATAGAGAAAACCGGGCTGGCCGCCGTACTCGAGATTCAGCTCGAGGCGCAGCAGCCCCGCCACCGCGGCAAAACCCTGCGCCTGCGGCTGGACCCAGGCCGTGAACACGCCGTCCAGCGCCTGGGTGTCGCCCGCCTGCCCGCTGTCGTTGACGAGGATCGCGAACTCCGCGCTGCGCGTCGTGGCCCCGGGTTGCGGCACCTCCTTGAGCACCGCGCGCTGCACCCGCAGGGCCAGGGGGCGGTCATTGGCATCGACCAGGCTGAGCGTGATCCGGGCATGTTCGTTGCCGCTGAGAAAGGTGCGCTCCTGCGTGGTCTTGAGCCGCACGCCCTGCATCGCGCTGCCGCCGGGCACGCGCAGGGGCTGGTCCTCGGCCACGGGGTCGAAGGGTCGCATCTGGTCCGGGTGCTCGCTCGCCGGTCGTGACTCGTGCGGGTAACGCGCGGCCTGCAGGTAGCCCTCGAGCGCCTCGCGTGCGCGCTCCAGGCGAGACTGCCACTGAGCCTGGCGGGCCAGGCGCTCGGAGTCCGTGAGCGGCGCACCGGCCGCCGGCACGGAAGGCGCCGGCATCGACGGCGCGACGCTGGAAGCAGGAGCCATCGACGCAGCCGGCCGCGCCGGCTCTGCCAATGCCGTGGCCGCGGACGGCGTCTCGGCCGGCGTGCGCCACCACCCGATGGCGGCCGCCGTCAGCACGACCGCGACGACCAGGGCCACGACGACCCGGCCGCGCTCGCGCCGGCCGCGCCGCGTCATTGCGCGTTGGTCACCATGTCGTTGCGCATCACGCCGACGATGCCGCCCCAATTGCCGTTGGTGTAGTGGTTGACCTGCTCGTTGCTGTCGCGGAACTTCACCGAATGGTTCGTCCACTTGGCGCGCCCGCCTTCGTTGGCCGCAGTGCCGAGCGTCAGGTCATTGCAGAACCAGTCGCTCGGGTTGCAGAAGCTCGCGCCGCTCGTCCCGGAGACGCCGCCGCTCGAGTGATAGGCGATCGCCTCGTCGTCCTGCCCCGGCAGGACGACGGAGTACAGCGTGCCGCTGGCGCCGGCAAACATGTAGAACATCTTCCCGGCGGTGGCGTTGTGGTTGTACATGGCGCGCGCCGTGCTGGTCTTGAGGTCGCTGACCAGCGGCTCGCTCAATGCCCAGTCGCCCGAGTTCGCCAGCTCCGATCCTCCGGCTGCGCCACCGGCGACGTCGACCCACTTGATGTTCCACCCCGTCTGCGTGCCGCCGTCGCTGTTGCCGCACTGCCCGCCGGCGTCGGGCGTGGCGTTCTTCTTGTAGCGTGCCGAGGTGCCGTAGAGCGACAGCGCGTAGCCGATCTGCAGGTTGCCCGCCGAATGCGCCGCCACGTAACACCAGTTCGGCCCGGTGCAATAGCAGTCGAGCGCATTGCGGATGTGCTGGTTGGTCGTCGCGATGTTGTTGTAGCCGTCCCAGTTGACCGACTTCTTGTTCACGCCCGCCGCCGTGGTCGCGGGGCCCCAGTAGCTGAAATCGGCATGGTTGCCGACCTGCCCGCCGCCGGTGCGGCCGTTGATCCAGAGCGAGTAGTTGGTCGCCTGCGCGCCGACGCCCATTGCCACCACGGTGGCGACAACGGCGGCGGCCCCGATGAGCCTGGGATGCCGAGCGATCTTCATGCGGGGTCTCCTCCTGCTTTGGATCGCCCGGATTTGACGATGTTCGCCTCGCGCGGGCAAGCGCGCCGACCGGGCGGAAACCCTCACATCACGCCGAAGGTGCGGAAGGCCTCGACCGTGCTCATGCCGTTCTGGATCGCGTCGCGCACCTTGTTCTCGGTGCTGGCCTTCTCGAGACCGCGGCGGATCGCCTCCTCCTCGGCCGCGCGCGGGATCACCAGCACGCCGTCGAGATCGCCGAAGACGATGTCGCCGGGCATCACACGCACGCCGGCGATCTCCACCGGCACGCGCCAGTCGACGACCTTGCCGCGCGGGCCCTGGTCCTGCGCATAGCCGCCGTAGCTGAACACCGGCAGGCCGAGTTGCAGCACCTCCGGCGTGTCACGTGAATAACCGTCGAGCACGGCACCCGCGGCCTTCAGGTGCAGCGCGCGCGTGGTCATCAGCCCGCCCCAGAGGGCGAACTGCGGCGCGCAGCCGGTGGCCACGTAGACCTCGTTCGCCCGCAGGTCGTCGAGCGCCTCGAACAGCAGGCCGAACGGTCGCCGCGCAAGCGGGCTGTGCCCCTGGGCGTCGTTCGCCGAAAAGCAGTTGGTCTCCAGCACCGGCATCGCGCGACCGATCACGACCATGTCCGGTCGAACCGGTCTGATTGCCGGCGCGAGGAACTGGTGCAGGAAACCCAGGGTGTCGAGGATGTCGCCCACGACCGCGGGAAACAGCCTGGCACGCATCAGCGCGAACAACTCGTCGTCGGTCTTCCACATGGGCGTCGTCTCCGTCACGGTCTCGAAGGGGCCGGCGACAGTGCGCCGGGCACGAAGGGCTTGTAGCCCATCGATTCGTACAGCCGTGCCGGCTCGTAAGCCACCCCGCCCTGGATGACGAGACTGGCACGGCGCAGATCGGTGATGTGCACCGAAGGGTCACCCTCCACCAGCACGAGGTCGGCCGCATAGCCGCGTTCGATGCGGCCGCGCGTGGCGCTTGCCCCGGCCACGCGCGCCGCATTCCAGGTCGCGATCCGCAAGGCCTCGGGCGGCGGGATGCCGGCCTGCACATAGAGGGCCAGTTCGCGGTGCAGGCCGATGCCTGCCCAGCCATCGGTGCCGGCCACCAGCGGCACGCCAGCGCGGTGCAGGGCCACCGTCAGGTCGAGCATGCGCTGGTAGGAGCGCCGAAAGGTGGACAGGCGATCGCCCTTCAGGTCCATGTCGGCGGCCTTCAGGCTGCGTTGCCAGAGCACCGGCAGGTGGCCGGCGATCTCCACCACCGAAGGATTGGGCTGGCCCTGGGCCTGGGTGAACATCGCCTCGAAAACACCGACCGTCGGGTCGACCACGGTGCCGCGATCGCGCAGCAGACGGATGAACCTGCGCGCCTGGCGGCTGTTCAGGTCGAGCCGATGGGAGTCGGCGCCGACGCGTTCGAATCGCACGAGCGTGCGCGTATCGTCGCCCGGCCGCATCACGAAATTCAGCATCACCTGATTGATGTGCGTGAGTTCGTCGTAGCCGTCGCGCACCGCCTGCTCCGCGCGCATGAAGGCCGGGACATGGCCGCTGACACGCAGCCCGCGCGCATGGGCCCGTGCGGCCAGCGGCTTGACCCATTCGGGCTTGATCGAGTTGTAGAGCTTGATGCCGCGGTAACCGCGGGCGGCATACCAGTCGACCGCGTCGAGCCCGTCGTCGACCGAGTCGACGACGATGCCCAGGCGTGCGGAGAACGGGCTGCGCCCTTCGATGAAGCCGAAGGCATGGATCGTCGGGCCCGGGATTTCGCCGCGCTCGATGCGCAGGGCCAGGCGCTGGACCTCGTCGTTCTGGCCGCCGGGTTCACGCACGCTGGTCACGCCGCCTGCCAGGTGCGGAAGACCCGCATCCGCCCACATGTGGGCGTGCATGTCCCACAGCCCTGGCAGCAGTGTGCGCCCCGCCCCGTCGATGACGCGATCGGCCCTCGTGCCGAGCACGCCCGGCGCCACCAAGGCCGCAATGCGCCCACCAAACAACCAGACATCGCTCGGACCACGCATGCGCGCCGCCGGCGCATCGAACCAGCGCACGGCCCGGATCAGCGTCAGGCCGTCGAGCGGCTGCGCCAGGCGTTGGCGCAGCCCGACCAGGCGCTCGTCCACGGCCCTGCGCTGGCGCTCCACCATGGGCGGCACCAGGGCTTCGTGGCCCTTCTCGACCAGCGCCCAGCCCGGCCAGGTGATGGCGAAGAGCGCATTCGATCCGTCGTCGCGGACCCAGAAATACCACGGTTGCGAATCGGCACCGGTCACCGTGACCAGGGCCAGCGGCACCGCGCCCGCGGGGCCGTCCAGGCTCAGCCTGGCCACCCGGTCGGCGACCAGTTTCAGGCCGCTGATCGTGGGTGCGGAAGCACCCGGCCGGGCCAGCAGCAGCCGCACGACCGCGTCGTAGTAGGCCGGCGTGGCATCGAGCGGCATGAAGACGAAGTCGTCGGGGACCGCCTCGTCCCCCTGGTCGACATGCGACTGCCAACGGGCGCGGCCCTCCTCGAGGCGAAAAGTCTCGTGCACCGTGGCGCCGAACGTGGCCGTACCCGAGATGTCATAGGCGCGCGGCAGACCTCGCGCGTCCATTTCGAAGCTCTCGTGCATGTCGGGCCCGCGCCCGTTGTCGCGGTAGCTGTAGTCGGCCTGGACCCGGCCGTCCGCCGAGGCCTCGATCTTCAGGGCGCCGGCGGGCTGATCCTGGATCATCACGGCGTACTGCGACGTGGCGGCGTGCACCGGGCATGCCGTCACCGCCAGCGCGAGCACGGCGCGCAGCATTCGGACTGCGTCACGAAACATGAGATGTCCCTTCCCTTGCCGGCCACAGGCGGGCGGCCCGCGGCAATCCGTACGCTTCGACCCGGCCGCTACGCGGTCGCGATCCTGCGCGCCTGACCGCTACGCACTCGCCTTGGCGAGTGCCTGGTCAATATCCCACAGGATGTCGTCGATGTGTTCCAGCCCGACCGAGATGCGGATCATGTCCGGCAGCACGCCGGCAGCGCGCTGCTGCGCTTCGTCGAGCTGGCGGTGCGTGGTGCTCGCCGGGTGGCTGATCAAGGTGCGGGTGTCGCCGATATTGACCAGGTGGCTCATGAACTGCGCACCCTCGATGAACTTCACGCCGTTGGCCTGACCGCCCTTGACACCGAAGGCGAGCAGGCCCGAGGCGCCACGCATCTGGCGCGCCATCAGCGCGTGCTGCGGGTGATCGTGCAGGCCGGGATAGTTGACCCAGCCCACCGCCGGGTGCGACTTCAGGAACTGCGCCACCGCGAGCGCGTTGCTGCAATGGCGCTCCATGCGCACGTGCAGGGTCTCCACCCCCTGCAGGATCTGCCACGCGCTCATCGGGCTCAGGCTGGCCCCGTGCACGCGCAGGCCCTCCATGCGGCAGCGCATCGTGAAGCCGAAGTCGCCGAAGGTCTCGTAGAACTTCACCCCGTGGTACCCCGGCGAGGGCTCGGTCATGCCGGGGAACTTGCCGTTGTCCCACGGAAACCTGCCGCCTTCGACGATCAGCCCGGCCAGCGTCGTGCCATGGCCGGCGAGGTACTTGGTGGCCGAGTGCACGACGATGTCGGCGCCGTGCGCGCAGGGGTTGCAGAGGAATGGGCTCGGCACCGTGTTGTCGACGATCAGCGGCACGCCATGCGCATGCGCGACCGCGGCGACGGCCGCGATGTCGAGCACCACCAGGCTCGGGTTGCCGAGCGACTCCGCGAACACCGCGCGCGTGTTCGGCTTCATCGCGGCGGCGAAGGCCTGCGGATCGGTCGCATCGACAAAGGTCGTCTCGACGCCGAACTTGCGCAGGTTGACCGCCAGCATCGTGACCGTGCCGCCGTACAGCGCGCCGGCAGCGACGACATGGTCGCCGGACTGCAGCAACGTCGTCAGTGCCACGGACTCCGCCGCCATGCCCGACGCACAGGCCATCGCGGCGCGCGCGCCCTCGAGTGCGGCCACACGCTCCTCCAGCGCCGCCACGGTCGGATTGCTCAGCCGCGAATAGATGTTGCCGAAAG
>Ga0209682_10000446_pt1 | contig 14258 bp, 7 predicted proteins | sample DOMMetBare2Fresh_2_FD_187471 | JGI IMG/M metagenome (GOLD analysis project Ga0209682, IMG submission 187471) | Wetland sediment microbial communities from St. Louis River estuary, USA, under dissolved organic matter induced mercury methylation -... | ecosystem: Environmental > Aquatic >... | reverse complement strand
GAGCAAGAACCAGGAGACCGACAAGGTCTGGGGCATGCGTCAAGGAGCGCGGGACTACATCGTCAAGCCTGTCAACGGCGACGAGTTGCTCGGCAAGATCAAGGCCCTGAACTGACGGTCGGCTGCTCATGGCACAACGCGAAGCGCTCCGTGAACTGCAGGCCCGGCTGGCCGAGCGGATGCAGGCTGCACGCAGTGAACAGCGCGTCAGGGGCTGGCTGGCCGTCGAGGCCGGCGGGTGCGGATTCCTGCTCCCGCTCGACCAGGCTGGCGAGATCTTCTCGCTCGCCGACCTGCGGCCGCTCGCCCATACCCGCGAGTGGTTCTGTGGCGTGGCCAACTTGCGCGGCGGCCTGCACGGCGTGGTCGACCTCGCCACCTTCGTCGGCCTGCGCAACCGTGTGCCCGCGGCCGAAGCCGGGCGCGACACGGCACGCCTGGTCGCCCTGAACCCCACGCTGGGGGCGCTGTGTGCGCTGCGGGTGGACAGCCTGGCCGGCCTGCGCAATGCCGATCAGCTCACCGCCGAGCCCGAGTTGACCGATCGTCCGCCATTCGCGCGCCGCCTCTGGCGCGACGCCCAGGGCCAGCGCTGGCAGGAGATCGATCTCGCGGAACTGGCGGCGCAGGAAACGTTTCTCTCGATTGCCGCCGCCTGAGGCGGCCTTGATGGATCGGCGGCCCCGCATCGGGCCGCGACGGAAGGACTTCGAACACCATGGGCTTCATCGATCGCTTCAAGTCCCGCGGCGCGGACACCCCCGCGAGGCCCGGCGACGCGTCGATCTTCGACGAACAGCCGCCGTCGCTGCCTGGCATCGACATCTCCGGCGACACCCGGAACGACAACACCCAGGCGATGCAGAGCATGCCCGCGGTGCTCCAGGACTCCTCGATCATCGCCGAGGCTTCGCCGTCCGAGATGGGCAGCGGCGGGTTTGCCGACACACGGGCCGAGTCGGCCATGGGCGGGGGAGCCGCTGCCGCGACGGTGTCAGCGCTGCCGCTGATCGGCGACCGTCCGGTCGCACAGCAGCAACGCATCCTGTTCGGCCTCGTCGCTCTCGGTGTCCTGCTGTTGATCGTGGCCATCCTGCTGGGGATTGCGTCCGCCAACCGCACGTCAGCGCAGATCGCAGCCACCGGCCAGGCGCAGATGCAGTCGCAGCGATTGGCCAAGTCGGTGTCGCAGGCGATGGTGGGGACGCCCGCGGCATTCACCGAAGTGCGCGAGAGCTCCGCGGTACTGGCCAGGAACGTGCGTGCCTTGCGTGCGGGCGACGGCGATATCAACGCCGTCAGTGCCGGCCTGGCGGAGGCGGTGGATCCGCTGACCCCGCTGGTCGACCGCGCCGAGAAGAACTCGGGTGTCGTGCTGGCGCAGGAAAAGGCGTTGACCCAGGTCGGCCAGGCGCTGCGCGCGATCAACCGCCAGACGAGCGACTTGCTCGAGACTGCCGAGGCCGTGGCGGCGATGAAGCTGCAGTCCGGCGGGTCGCCCGCCGAGTTGTCGGCGGCTGGCCAGCTGGTCATGCTGACCCAACGCATCGGCAAGAGTGCGAACGAATTCCTCACGCTCGAGGGTGTGAGCCCCGAGGCGGTATTCCTGCTCGGCAAGGACCTGAACCAGTTTCGCGAGCTGGCCGATGGCCTGGCCAAGGGCAATCCGGATCTGCGCCTGCCCGGCACGCGCGACGCCGCGACCACCGAACGCCTGAAGCTGCTCAATACCCAGTACGGCGAGATGCGCAACCAGGCCGGCGCGATCCTGGGCAACCTGCAGAACCTGGTCGCCACGCGTCAGGCCCAGTCGGCGATCGTGGCCGACAGCGAACCGCTGCGCAAGGGTCTGGACGATCTGCAGCAGCGCCTGTCATCGTCGGGCGGTTTCGGCGCACTGCACCTCGCGGCGATCGTCTTCTCGGTGCTGCTGATCCTGGCTGGCGCGGCGGGCCTGCTGCGGCTGTTCGTGCAGGATCAGGTCGCGCGGTCGCAGGTCGCCGATGCCCAGCGCGCGGAGGCCGAGCGCCAGGAGCAGGAAGCCAAGCGTGTCAACGACGCCAACCAGGCCGCCATTCTCCGGCTGATGAACGAGCTGCAGACGGTGGCCGAGGGCGACCTGACGCAACAGGCGACCGTGACCGAGGACATCACCGGCGCCATTGCCGACTCGGTGAACTACACCGTGGAGGAACTGCGCACGCTGGTATCGCAGGTGCAGAGCACGGTGGCGCGGGTGACCGATACGACGCAGCAAGTCGAGCAGACGTCGACCGAGCTGCTCGCCGCATCGGCCGAGCAGCTGCACGAGATCCGTGCAACCGGCGAGTCGGTGCTTCAGATGGCCGGCCGGATCAACGACGTGTCGGCGCAGGCACAACGCAGCGCCGAAGTCGCGCGCCAGTCGCTGCAGGTCGCCGGCAGCGGCCTGACCGCGGTGCAGAACACCATCGGCGGCATGAACTCCATCCGTGACCAGATCCAGGACACCTCCAAGCGCATCAAGCGCCTGGGCGAGTCATCGCAGGAGATCGGCGAGATCACCGAACTGATCTCGGACATCACCGAACAGACCAACGTGCTGGCGCTGAACGCCGCGATCCAGGCCGCGTCGGCCGGCGACGCCGGCCGTGGTTTCTCGGTCGTGGCCGAGGAAGTGCAGCGCCTGGCCGAACGCTCGGCCGATGCGACGCGTCAGATCTCGGCGCTCGTGCGCGCGATCCAGACCGACACCCAGGATGCGGTGGCCGCCATGGAGCGGTCGACGCAGGGCGTGGTCGAGGGGGCGCGGCTGTCCGACGCCGCCGGCAACGCGCTCGGCGACATCGACCGCGTGACGCGCGAACTGGCTTCCCTGATCGAACGCATCTCGACCCAGGCGTTGGAGGAGGCCAATTCGGCCAACGTCGTCGCGGAGAACATCCAGCACATCTTCGCCGTGACCGAGCAGACCAGCGAGGGCACCCAGTCGACCGTGCAGATGGTTCGCGAGTTGTCGCGCACGGCCGAGGAACTGCGCGCCTCGGTTTCCCGATTCAAGGTCGCCTGACCGGGCCGCGCACGATGAACGCCACCGTATTCCTCCCGACGGCGCCCGCCGATACCGACGACCTGAGCGCCCTGGCCTGGGTGCAGGACGAAGTGCGCCGCTCGCTGGAGGCGGCCAACAAGGCCTTGCATCGCCACTTGAAAGAGACCGAGTCGCTGGCCAGTTCGGACGTCGACGTGGTCGATCCCGCGGTGCTGCGAGGTGCGCGTGCGCAACTGCACCAGGCCGCCGGCGCGCTCGAACTGGTGGGCCTGCCGGTGCCGGCGCAGGTGCTGCGCGCCAGCGAGGCGGCGGTTCACCGCATGACCCGACGCCCGGCGCTCGCCACCGCGCAGGCCGTGTCCGATCTGGAACACGCCTCGTTCGCGGTGCTCGATTACCTGGCGCGGTTGGTCACCGGCAAGCCGGTCACCGGCGTCGAACTGTTCCCGCAGTACCGTGCGGTGCAATTGCTCGCCGGCGCCGACCGTATCCATCCGGCCGATCTGTGGAGCCGGGACTGGCGCTGGCGCGAGATCCCGGCGGCCGGTGACGTGCGCCCGCGGCCGGTCGATGCTTCGGCGCGCGAGGCGATGGAGCGCATGATGCTGCGCCTGATGCGCGCGCCCGATCGCGCGACGCTGCGCCACATGAGCGACCTGTGCGCCGATCTCGGCGCCGGCAGCCAGGGTCGGCTCGCGACCTTGTGGCGCCTGGGGGCGGGCTTCTTCGAGGCCCAGTCGGCCGGGTTGCTGCGCGGCGACGTCTTCGTCAAGCGCGCCGTGCCCCGACTGCTGGCCCAGGCCCGCGCCGGTGCCCACCCGGCCGACGTCTCCGAGCGACTGGCGCAGGACCTGTTGTTCTTCTGTGCGCGCGCCGAGGCGCCGACCGCGGATCGGCCGGCGCCCCGTCTGGTGGTGGCGCGCGAAGCCTATGGCGTGCAGCCCGAGGAGTCATTGCCGGACTACGAGGCTGCGCACCTCGGTCGCTTCGACCCGGCGTGGATCGCGCAGGCACGCAAGCGCGTTTCCGTCGCGCGTGACGCCTGGTCGGCCGTCGCCGGCAACGACCTGCACCGCATCCACGCGCTCGCCGAGACCTTTGCGCTCGTCGGCGATTCGCTCAACCGCCTGTATCCCGATGGGGACCTGCTCGCGCAGGCGCTGATGGGCGCGGCCCAGCAGACGGTGCAGCACGCCGCCGCGCCGCCGCCGGCGCTGGCGATGGAAGTCGCCACCAGCGTGCTCTACCTCGAGGCCTCGCTCGAGGATGGCGACCTCGACCATCCGGACCTGGCGGCGCGCATCGCCCGGCTCGCGCAGCGTGTCGACGCGGTGCGGCAGGGCGCCGAGCCGCAACCGCTGGACGGCTGGATGGAGGAGCTCTACCGCCGCGTCTCCGACCGCCAGACCATGGGCAGCGTCGTGCAGGAACTGCGCAGCTCGCTGTCGGAGGTCGAGAAGGAGATCGACCAGTATTTCCGCAATCCGGCGCAGCGCGAGGTGCTCTACCCGGTCTCGGGCCAGTTGTCGTCGATGCGCGGGGTGCTTTCGGTGCTGGGCCTGGACCAGGCTTCGCATGCGGTGCTGCGCATGCGTGACGACGTCGACGCGCTCGCGCAGACCGAGGTCGATGTCCAGCAGGCCAGCGGCGCCGGCACCTTCGATCGCCTGGCCGACAGCCTGGGTGCCTTGAGCTTCCTGATCGACATGCTCAGCGTGCAGCCGCAGCTGGCCAAGTCGCTGTTCAGCTACGACGCCGAGTCGGGCCGTCTCAAGGCGGTGATGGGCCAGGGCCCGCGCAACCCGGTCGTCGTCGACGCGGCTCCCGATACCGCGCCCGGCGGCCTGACCGGGCGTGCCCAGCAACTCGCACTCAATGCCGCGCGTGACGATGTGTCCGACGACACGCTCGCCGGCCAGCTCGACCGCCTGGCCCAGCAGGCCATGATCGCCGAGGAGCGCACGCTGGCCGAGACGATGGCCAAGGCCAAGGCGGCGCTCGCGCGCACGACCGACGGTGACGAGCGCCGCGCGCTGCGCACCGGCCTCGCCCAGGCGATGCAGGATCTCACCGCGCCGCCGCCGCTGCCGACTGCCGCGCCGAGCCCGGCGCCGGGAGACGACAGCGAGATGCGCGAGGTCTTCATCGAGGAGGCGCGCGAGGTCGTGCAGGAGGCCCGCGCCGCGATGACCCGGCTGGCCGAGCCCGGTCGCGACCCGCAGGACGACCTGTCCGAGATGACATCGATACGGCGCGCCTTCCACACCTTCAAGGGCAGCGCGCGCATGGTCGGCCTGGGCGACTTCGGCGAGGCTGCCTGGGCCTGCGAACAGCTCTACAACGCCCGCCTCGCGCAGGGCGCGACCATGGACGCGCCACTGCGCAGCCTCACTGGCGAGGCACTCGAATACCTGAGCGACTGGGTCGAGTCGATCGCTGCCGGGGATGACGGTGCGCACCGCAGTGCACCGGTCGTCGCTGCTGCCGACGCCTTGCGCCAGGACGGCCGCCTGTTGCCGATCGGCGCTGCCGCGGCGCCGGTGGTGCCGCTGGCAGAGGCGGTGCCCGACCTGCCGCCGGCGTTCGAACTGGACCTGGCCAGCTTCGAGCCGCCGGCGCCGGCGGTCGAGCCGGCCGCTCCGCCAGCCGACGAACCGGCTGGCCCGGCAGACGATTTCGCGCTCGACCTCGGCGACCTGCCGATGCCGCAGTGGGAGCCGGAGCCGGCCGATATCGGCATGGCGGCCACGCTGCCGCTGCTGCCGCAGATTCACGAGGCCGCGCCGCAGGCGCCGCTCCCGACGATCGAGACGATCGAACTCGACCTCGGACCGATCGACGAGCCGATGGGCGCCCTGCTGGCGCCGGAGCCGGAGCCGATGGCGGTCATGCCCGAGTTCGAGCTGGAGCCGGCGTCCACGCCGATGGCAGCGGCCACCGACGAGGCGCGCGATCTCGACGATCAGGTCAAGGTGATCGGACCGTTGCGCATCGAGATCGCGATGTTCAACATCTACCTCAACGAGGCCGATGAGCTGTCGCGCCGCTTGAGCACCGAGATCGCGGAATGGGCCACCGCGGCCAGCGGGGTGCCGGGCGAGACCGCGGTCGTGCTGGCGCACTCGCTGGCGGGAAGCTCGGCGACGGTGGGTTTTGCCGACCTGTCGGGACTGGCCCGCGCCCTCGAGCATGCGTTGATGCGCTCGAACGAGGTCAACCGCTTCACGCCCGACGCGCCGCCGCTCTATGGCGAGGCGGCCGACGAGATCCGCCGTCTGCTGCACCAGTTCGCAGCCGGCTTCCTGAAGGCGCCGACGCCCGGCCTGGTCGAACGGCTCGAGATGCACGAGCCGGCGCGCGAAGCGGTGCCGGCGCCGGTCGAATCCGAATTCGGCGCGCTGGGCGCGATGGTGCCGGCGGCTGCCGCGATGCCCCATGCGGTGCGCGAGCACGCGGCGGTCGACGAGCACGACGACATCGACGCCGTCGATGTCGTGGAACCCGAGCTGTTCCCGATCTTTGCCGAGGAGGCCGAGGACCTCGTTCCGCAGCTGCAGTCGCGCATGCGCGACTGGATCGGCCGCCCTGGCGACTCCGGCGCGGCGGCGGCCTGCATGCGCACGCTGCACACCTTCAAGGGGGGTGCACGTCTGGCGGGCGCGATGCGACTGGGCGAGATGGCGCACCGCCTGGAGACCGCGATCGAGCAGGTGCTCGCGCACGGCGATGCGCACGCGGCCACGGTCGAGCCGCTGCTGGGCCGCGTCGACGCGATCGAGTCGACGTTCGAGCTCCTGCGCAGCCATGTCGAGGGCGCCAGCGTCGAATCGGCCGCTGCGGCACTGGTCGCGACCGAGACGCCGGCGCCGATGCCGCTGGTCGACGAGGCGCGGGTCGAAGAGGCCCTGGCGCCGCCGGCGGCCCAGACGCCGCAGGCGGACCTGGCGGTCGACACCGTGTCGCCGATTCACCCCTTGGTCGATGCCTCAACGATCGACTGGACGCGCTTTGCCGGTACCGTGCCCGCCCGGGCACTGGCGCAGGATCGGGCGCCGGCGGTGGCGGATGCCGCCGTCCGGGTGCGGGCATCGCTGCTGGACCGACTGGTCGGCCATTCCGGCGAGGTCAGCATCGCCCGTGCGCGCATCGAGGCCGATGTCGGTCAGATCAAGGGCAGCCTCGCCGACCTGACCGAGAACATGGAGCGCATGCGGCGCCAGCTGCGCGACATCGAGTTGCAGGCCGAATCGCAGATCAACTCGCGCATGGAGGCCGCCAAGGCGGCCGCGCAGGACTTCGACCCGCTCGAGATGGACCGCTTCACGCGCTTCCAGGAACTCACGCGCATGATGGCGGAATCGGTGAACGACGTCGCCACCGTGCACCGTGGCCTGCAGCGCTCGCTCCAATCGGCCGAGGACGAACTCGCCGCCCAGGCCCGGCTCACGCGCAGCCTGCAGGACGACCTGCTGCGCACGCGCATGGTCGAGTTCGATGCGCTGGCCGACCGGCTCTACCGCGTCGTGCGCCAGGCCGCGAAGGAGACCGGCAAGCAGGTCCGGCTCGACATCGTCGGCGGGTCGATCGAAATCGACCGTGGCGTGCTCGACCGCATGACCGGCCCGTTCGAACACCTGCTGCGCAACGCCGTCAGCCACGGCATCGAGGCGCCGGCGGCACGTCTGGCGGCCGGCAAGGACGCGGCCGGCGTGATCGAGATCCAGCTGCACCAGGAAGGCAATGAAGTCGCGGTCGAGGTCCGTGACGACGGCGCCGGCCTCGACCTGGCCCGCATCCGCGAGCGTGCGGTCGAGATGGGCCTGCGCGGCGCGGCCGCCCAGTCCAGCGACGGCGACCTCGCCGACTGCATCTTCATGCCTGGTTTCAGCACCGCCAACGTGGTCACCGAAATCGCCGGCCGAGGCGTCGGCATGGACGTGGTGCGGTCCGAGGTCGTTGCGATGGGCGGCCGCATCCAGACCGCGACGAAGCCCGGTCAGGGCACGTCGTTCAAGCTGCTCTTGCCGCTGACCACGGCGGTCACGCAGGTCGTGCTGCTGCGCTGCGGCGAGTCGCAGGTGGCGGTGCCGTCGACGCTGGTCGAGGTCGTACGGCGGGTCGGTGCCGACGAGCTCGGGCAGGCCTACCAGGAGCGGGGCTGGGCCTTCGGCGACACGATGGTGCCGTTCTACTGGCTGGGCGCGCTGCTCGACGGTGCGCCGCGCGGTGCAGTGGTCGGTCGGACCGGGGCGGTGGTGGTGATCCGCTCCGCGGCCCAGCGCGTGGCCGTGCACGTGGACGAAGTGCTCGGAAACCAGGAAGTCGTGGTCAAGAACCTCGGGCCGCAGCTGGCGCGGCTGCCCGGCCTGGCCGGCATGACGCTGCTGCCTTCGGGGGCCGTCGCGCCGATCTACAACCCGGTCGCACTCGCCACGCTCTACGGCGCGGCGGCGCACGAACGCCTGCGCGCCGTCGAGTCGGCGGGCGATGCCGCGCCGGTGCAGGCCCAGCCGGCGGCCGAGGCGCTGGCGCCGCTGGTGCTCGTGGTCGACGACTCGCTGACGGTGCGCCGCGTGACCCAGCGCCTCCTCGTGCGCGAGGGCTACCGCGTGACGACGGCCAAGGACGGCCTGGATGCGATCGAGCGGCTCGAAGAGGAGACGCCGGCGGTGATCCTGAGCGACATCGAGATGCCGCGCATGGACGGCTTCGACTTCGTGCGCAACGTGCGTGCCGACGCTCGCTTCGCGGCGCTGCCAGTCATCATGATCACGTCGCGCATCGCCCAGAAGCACCGCGACTATGCGCGCGAACTCGGCGTCGACCACTACCTCGGCAAGCCCTACGGCGAGGACGAATTGCTGGGCCTGGTGGCGCGTTTCGCCCGTCGCGAAGCAGTTGCGGCGCCGTCCTGACGCAACGGGGTCGCGATGACCGAACTCGTCGACCGCCTGGGGGACCTGACAGCCTTTCGTGACCGCGACGTCCTGGACGTCACGCTGGCGACCTCGCTGCGCGATCTGCTGGGTCCCCGCGCGGTCACGATCTACCGCTGTGTCGGCGACGAGGGAGACCAGCGCTGGCTCACGCGGGCGCGGCTGATCGGCAACCAGGCGACTGCGGAGGCCGAGTCGATGTGGGTCGACATCCACCACCTGCCGGCGCTTGCGCTGGCCCCTGTGCGCGCCCGCTGCCTGCTCGAGCAGCAGATCAGCGAAGACGACACGGGGCCGGTGCGATGCACCAGGTTCCCGCTCGCCGGCGATCGCGGGCCGATCGGCGTGATCGAAGTCGAGCGTGCCGAGCCGCTGTGTGCGACCGAAAAGCGGCTCGTCGCCGGCTTCGCGCGGGTCTATCGCAACATGGTCAGCCTGCTTGACTACAGCGAGCGCGACACGCTGACCGGGCTGCTCACGCGCAAGACTTTCGACGAATCGTTCATGAAGAGCGCCGCCGGCCGCCCGGCCGCCCGCGAGGGCGACGGCGACCTCGCCGCGACCGACTGGCTCGGCGTGGCCGACATCGACCACTTCAAGCAGGTCAACGACCGCTTCGGCCACCAGATCGGCGACGAGGTGTTGCTGCTGATGGCACGCCTGCTGCAGTCGACGTTTCGCCAGCAGGACCGGCTCTACCGCTTCGGTGGCGAGGAATTCGTCATCCTGTTGCGCTGCCGTGACGAGGACGACGCCCGTGCGGCGTTCGAACGGCTGCGCGTCAACGTCGAATCCTATGGCTTCCCGCAGGTCGGACGCATCACGATCAGTATCGGCTTCACCGGCGTGCGGCCGGGCGACTCGCCGGCCAGTGCCTTTGCGCGTGCCGACCGCGCCGCCTACCAGGCCAAGGGCGACGGGCGCAACCGCGTCGTCAGCCATGCCGCCATGGTCGCGCAGGGGCTGGACGAGGACGGCGCCAAGGTCGGCGGCATCGAACTGTTCTGACGGCGTCCGGCACTGCGGCCCTCGGCCGCGCGAGGGTATGCGTGCAGATCAAACAAACGTTTGATCATTGGGCTAGCATGCCGCCCATGAACCCCAGCGCCGACTCCGGGAAGGCCGCGCGCGCCGACGGCGAAGCGTCACGCGAGCGGCTGCTGCGCGCCGGCCTGCAGCTCTTTGCCCGCCAGGGTTATGCCAGGACGACCACGCGCGAACTGGCCGAGGTCGCCGGCGTCAACATCGCATCGATCAGCTACTACTACGGCGACAAGGCGGGGCTGTACCGTGCGGTCTGCGTCGAGCCGATGGGCGACCTGCCGGCCGACGCCGCCCGGCTGGCCGACCCGTCGCTGAGCCTGTCCGCGGCACTGCGCCTGTTCTACGGCGGATTCCTCGAACCGCTGCGCCATGGCGACGATGCACGCCTGTGCATGAAGCTGCACTTCCGCGAGATGCTCGAGCCCACCGGCTTGTGGGCCGGCGGATTGCAGCAGAGCATCCGCCCGCAGCACGAGGCCCTGGTCGCCCTGCTGTGCCGCCATCTCGGGCTGCAGGAGGTCGACGATGCCGTGCAACGACTCGCTGTCTGCCTCGCCGGGCTGGCGGTGCACCTGCATGTCGGCCGCGAGGTGATCGACGCATTGGTGCCGACGCTGAATGCCGGTCCGCAGGCCGTGGACCGCTGGGTGGACACACTCGCACAACTCGGCCTGTCGATGATCGACGGCGACAAGCGTCGTCGGCAGCAACAGGTGCCGGCACGCAAGGGAGTTGCCAGGTCATGAATCCGACGTCGTCCGCGGCAGTCGCGCTGGCCGTCCTGCTCGGCGGCTGCGCGGCCATGGGCCCAGCGCCACTCGCAGCGGCATCGGTCGATGCGGGCGTTCCGCTGGCCTGGCAGGCCGCGGTCCCGACGGCCGTTTCGACTGCCTCGGAGGGCTGGTGGTCGCATTTTCAGGATCCGCACCTGCTCGCCCTGATCGAGGCTGCGCAGACCGCCAGCCCCACGTTGGCTGCCGTCGCGGCCCGGCTGGAGCAGGCGCGTGCGGCGCAGGTGGCCGCCGGCGCCGGCCTGCTCCCGCAGATCGACGGCGTCGCCAGCCTGGCGCGCGCGCGCCCGGATTTGACGACACCCGCTGCCAGCGTCGGCTCGGGCGGCGTGCAGGCGGCGTGGGAGATCGACCTGTTCGGCGCCGGCCGCGCCAGCCGTGACGGCGCCGCGGCCCGGCTCGCCGCCAGCGCAGCGGCGCTGCAGGCAGCCCGTGTTGCGCTCGCCGCCGAGGTCGGCACGCTCTACACCGCGTTGCGCGCCTGCGAGGCACAGGTGCAACAGGCCGCGATCGATGCCGGGTCGCGCCAGGAGACTGCACGCGTGACCGACGCCGGCGCGCGCGCCGGATTCATCGCCCCCGCCACGGCGGCGCTGGCACGCGCGAGCGCGGCGCAGGCGCGCGCGCAACTCACGGTGCAGCGGGCGCAATGCGACTCGCAGCACAAGGCCATGGTCGCACTGACGGCACTCGACGAGCCGGACCTGCGCGCGCGGCTGGCCGATGGTCGTGCGCGGCTGCCCGAGGCCGCGGCGTTTGCACCGCAGTCGGTGCCGGCGGCGCTGCTCACCCAGCGCGCAGATCTGCAGGAGGCGGCGCGCCAGGTCGATGCCGCGGCATCCGACGAGCGTGCGGCACAGGCGCGGCGTCTGCCGCGTGTCAGCCTGTCCGGATCGATCTCGGCGCTGGCGGTGCGCAGCGGGGCCGGCAACCTCGACGGCACGACCTGGTCGCTCGGGCCGCTGCAGGTGAGCATTCCGATCTTCGACGCCGGCACCCGCCAGGCGCAGGCCGAGGCCGCCCGGGCGGTCTACGACGAGGCCGTGGCCGCCTACCGCGGCCGTGTGCGCCTGGCCGTGCGCGAGGTCGAGGATGCGCTGGTCGCGCTGCAGTCGACCGCCGACCGGCAGGCCGACGCCCGCATCGCAGCCGACGGCTTCGAGGCCTCGTTCCGCGCCACCGAGGCCCGCTTCAAGGGCGGCCTGGCGAGTGTCTTCGAACTCGAGGATGCGCGCCGCACGGCCGTCGGCGCACAGTCGGCGCTGATCGAACTGCAGCGAGAACGCACGACCGCCTGGATCAACCTCTACCGCGCGCTGGGCGGCGGCCTGGCCATCGCCGATGCGGCGCCGCCGCGGGCCGCGATCCGCTGAAGCCGCGACCCTCGCTTCCGATGCCCATGACCATGAAGAACAAGACTGCGCTCCTGGCGACGCTCGCGATCGCGACCCTGGCGCTGCTGGCGGCGACGATGGCCGTGCGCGCAGCCGACGAAACCAAGGCCGCCACCAAGTCGACGGCCAAGCCGGCGCTCAGCGTCGCCGTCGTGCAGGCCCAGTCCGTGCCGCTGGTCCAGCGTGTGGTCGCCAACGGCAATATCGCCGCCTGGCAGGAGGCCAGTGTCGGCGCCGAGGCGAACGGGTTCCGTCTGGCCGAGGTGCGGGTGAACGTCGGAGACGTCGTGAAGAAGGGCCAGGTGCTGGCGATCTTCACGACCGAGATGGCACAGGCCGATGTCGCGCAGATCAAGGCGGCCGTCGCCGAGGCCGAGGCCACCCTTGCCGAGGCGGCCGCCAATGCCCAGCGCGCGCGCGACCTGCAGGCCACCGGGGCGTTGAGTGCGCAGCAGATCAACCAGTACCTGACCGCCGAGCGCACCGCGCAGGCGCGGGTCGAGGCGCAGCGCGCCGCCGCGCGCGTGCAGCAGATCCGCCTACAGCAGACTCAGGTGCGTGCGCCCGACGCCGGCGTGATCTCGGCGCGCAGCGCGACCGTCGGCGCCGTCGTGCCGGCCGGGCAGGAGCTGTTCCGGCTGATCCGCCAGGGCCGGCTCGAGTGGCGTGCCGAGGTCGCGTCGACCGATCTCGTGCGGCTGAAGCCCGGGATGAGCGTGCGTGTCACGCCACCCGGCGGGTCGCCGGTCGTTGGAAGGCTGCGCATGGTGGCGCCGACGGTCGATCCGGCCACGCGCAACGGCCTGGCCTATGTCGACCTGGCGGCACCGGGCCTGGCCAAGGCCGGCATGTTCGCGCGCGGCGAGTTCGACCTCGGCACGACGGCCGCGATGACCTTGCCGCAATCGGCAGTGCTGCTGCGCGAAGGCTTCAGCTACGTCTTCACGGTCGGCGGCGACGGCAAGGTCACGCAGGTCAAGGTCGGCACCGGCCGTCGCGAGGGCGACCGGATCGAGATCACCTCGGGCCTGCCGGCCGGCGCGCGTGTCGTCGCCGCGGGCGGCGGGTTCCTCGTCGACGGCGATGCCGTGCGCGTGGTCGACGCGCCGGCCGCGCCCAGGACCACCCCGTGACCGCAGGTACGCCGTCGTGAACGTCTCCTCCTGGTCGATCCGCAACCCGACCCCGTCGGTGTTGCTGTTCATCATGCTCTCGCTCGCTGGCCTGCTCGGCTTCCGCGGGATGAAGGTGCAGCAGTTCCCCGACATCGACCTGCCCACCGTCACGGTCACGGCATCGCTGCCCGGCGCTGCGCCGGCGCAGATGGAGACCGAGGTGGCGCGCAAGATCGAGAACTCGATCGCCACGCTGCAGGGTGTCAAGCACATCTACACGACGGTGCAGGACGGCGTGGCGACCGTCATGACCGAGTTCCGCCTCGAGAAGCCCACGCAGGAGGCGTTGGACGACGTGCGCGACGCCGTGTCGCGGATCCGCTCGGACCTGCCGGGCGACCTGCGCGACCCGGTCATCAGCAGGATGAACCTGTCGGGCGCGCCGATCCTGACCTACACGGTGGCCTCCAGCCGCATGGACGACGAGGCGCTGAGCTGGTTCGTCGACAACAGCGTCACCAAGAGCCTGCTCAGCGTGCGCGGCGTCGGCGCGGTGTCGCGCGTGGGCGGTGTCACGCGCGAGGTGCGCGTCGAGCTCGACCCGGCGCGCCTGCTGGCACTGAATGCCACCGCGGCCGACATCTCGCGCCAGCTGCGCCAGGTTCAGCAGGAGGCGGCGGGCGGCCGCGCCGACATCGGCGGCGCCGAGCAGTCGGTGCGCACCATCGCCACCGTGCAGTCGGCCGAAGAACTGGCGCGCATGGACATCGCGCTGTCCGACGGCCGGCGCATCCGCCTGGACCAGGTTGCCAGCGTCAGCGACACCGTGGCCGAGCAGCGCAGCGGCGCGCTGCTGGACGGCAAGCCGGTGGTCGGCTTCGAGATCGTGCGCTCGCTGCGCGCCGGCGAGGTCGAGGTCGCCGACGGCGTGCGCGCCGAGCTGAAGA
>Ga0209682_10000445_pt1 | contig 14273 bp, 15 predicted proteins | sample DOMMetBare2Fresh_2_FD_187471 | JGI IMG/M metagenome (GOLD analysis project Ga0209682, IMG submission 187471) | Wetland sediment microbial communities from St. Louis River estuary, USA, under dissolved organic matter induced mercury methylation -... | ecosystem: Environmental > Aquatic >... | reverse complement strand
GAGCTGGGGGTCGGGGCCGGCTTCTGGCGAGCCAGCGGGCACGGCTCCTTTGCCGACGATTCCGCGTCCCGGGACAAGACCAACCTCAACGTCATCCCGGTGCAGCTCGCGCTGACCTACCGGCTCGACGTGCTCTGGGAGAGGCTCCACGTGCCGCTGGTGCCGTACGGCCGCCTCTCGCTGGACCGCGCCAACTGGTGGATCACCAACGGGGCCGGCAAGACCTCGAAGTCGGGCGCCACCAACGGCTGGGCCTGGGGCGGCGGCGTGGCCTTCGTGCTCGACGTGGTCGACTCGGCCCTCGCCCGCGAGCTCGACCTCGACACCGGCATCAACCACACCATGGTCTTCGTGGACGTCGCCAAGACCAAGATCGACGACTTCGGGTCCAAGAACACGGCCGGGGTGAAGGACAGCTTCGACTTCTCGGACACGCGGACCAGCCTCACCTTCGGGCTGCTCTTCGTCTTCTAGCCCTAGAGCTTGCGGTGCTTGAGCGCCGGCAGCTCCTGCCGGACCTGCTCGAGCCGCGCCCGGCTGAAGGGGGCCAGGCAGACCCCCTCGCCGTCGGCGCAGCGGGCCAGCACCACGCCCCAGGGGTCGACCACCATGGCGTTGCCGAAGGTCTGGCGGTTGGCGCTGTGGCGGCCCACCTGCGCCGGCGCCACCACGTAGGCCAGGTTCTCGATGGCCCGGGCCCGCACCAGCACCTCCCAGTGGTCCTTGCCGGTGAAGAGGGTGAAGGCCGCCGGGATGGTCAGGATCTGCGCGCCCAGGCTGGAGAGCTTGCGGTAGAGCTCCGGGAAGCGGAGGTCGTAGCAGATGGTCAGGCCGATGCGCCCGAGCGCGGTGGGGGCCACCACCGCGGCGGCGCCCGGCACCACCACCTCCGACTCCGCGTAGCGCGCGCCGTCGGGGATGTTGACGTCGAAGAGGTGGATCTTCCGGTAGGCCGCCACCAGGGAGCCGTCGTCGGCGATGAGGGCGCTGGTGTTGGCGGTCTTGCCCGGGACGTCGACCTTCTCGGCGATGGAGCCGGCCAGCACGAAGAGGCGGCGGCGGCGGGCCACCTCGCGCAGGACGGAGAGGCTGGGACCCTCCAGCGTCTCGGCGCCGGCCTGGCGCTGCTCCTCCGGCCCCATGAAGGCGAAGTTCTCGGGCAGGCCGACCAGCCTGGCGCCCAGGTCGGCGGCCTCGTTGACGAGCCGGACGGCGGTGTCGAGGTTGCGGGCGCGATCGGCCGTGGAGCACATCTGGGCCGCGGCCAGGAGGACGCTGGGGGGGGCCATGGGTCACCCTTAACATGTCCGCTGGCGGACAGCCGCTCCGGGGGCTACCGCCGCGAGGCCCGCCGGACTAGGGTCGACGGACGTCATGAACCGCTACTACACGACCCACGAAGCGTCCAAGCTGCTCGGGGTCTCGCTGCCCACCGTGGTGAACTGGATCGGCGAGCGCCGCCTGCGCTGCCACCGCACGCCTGGCGGCCACCGCCGCATCGCCCGGGAGGAGCTGGCCGCCTTCATGGTGCGCCACGGGATGCCGCTCCCGTCCGAGCTCGGCGACGCGGACCCGGGCCGGCGCAAGGCGCTGGTCCTCGGCGAGATGGGGCCGCCGCGGGAGGGGCTGACCCGCCAGCTCGCCCAGCTCGGCTGGGCGGTGGAGTCGGCCTCCCACGGCTTCTCCGCCGGCGCCGCGCTGGCCCGCTACCAGCCGCACCTGGTGGTGCTCCTGCCGAGCCGGGCCGACGGGGGCGAGACCCTGGCGGCGCTGCGGCACGACCGCGAGGCGGGGCGGACCCCGGTGCTGGCCGTCGGTCCGGCCCCCTGGCGCGGCGCCCTGGAGCACGCCGGTGCCAGCGCGGTCCTCACCTTCCCGGCCCCGTCCGAGCAGCTCGCCGAGGCGCTGGAGGGGCTCGCCCCGGGCGTCCCCGAGCGCTCGCCCGCCCCGGCCCGGACCAAGGCGCCCCGGGCGCCCCGCGCCACCCGCACCCCGGCCACCGCCGCCAAGGGGCGCGCCGCGACCGGATCGGGCCGGAGCCGGTAGCTGGCCAGGCCGCCCGGGACCGCCGGGCGCCTCGCCAGGCCGCCGCGTTGAACCTCGGCGGGGCGGCCGCTAGGATCCCCCGGTGAGCTCCCGCACCAACAGGCTGGCCCTGGCGGCGCTCCTCCTGGCCCTCGCGCCGGGAAGAGGCCGGACGGCCGGCGAGGCCACGGCGACGCCCCAGCCGGGCCCTTCGCCGCGCGCCACCCCCGACGCCGAGGCGATCCGCGAGGTGAGCCGCGCCTCCGGCCGCGGGCGCACCACCTCCGCCCGCGCCATCGCCCACTACCTGGCGGCGCGGCAGCACGAGCTGGCCGGCCGGGCCGGGCCGGCGGCGGACGAGCTCCGGCTGGCGGTGGCCCACGACGAGTCGAGCGCCGAGCTCCGGACCGCCCACGCCGAGGCGCTGGCCATGGCCGGCCGGCTCGCCGAGGCGGAGGCCGAGGCGCGCGCCTCCCTGGCCCGCGCCCGGGCCGGCCGGAGCGCCTCGGAGGCGCACCTCCTCCTGGCCCGCCTCGAGCTGGCCCGGCGCGACCGCGCCGCCGCGGTGGCGTCGCTCGACGCGGCCATGGCGGTGGAGGCGGCGCGGGCCCGGGCCGGGGAGCGGCCCGACCCGGAGCCCTGGCGCGTGGCGGCCGACCTGGAGCTGCAGGCCGGCGAGCCGGATCGCGCCGCCGCCCGCATCGACGACGCGGTGGCCCGCATCGGCACCGACGGGGTCGGCTACCGCGAGCTGGGCCGGGCGCTCCTGGAGCAGCGCGACACCCGCAGGGCCGAGCCGCTGCTCGAGAAGGCGGTGGCCAGCGGGCCAGTGGACCTGGAGGCCTGGCGGCTGCTGGCCGAGGCGCGGGTGGCCCGCCACCGGCTGCCGGAGGCGCGCCAGGCGCTGCTCGCCGCGCTCCGGCTCGACCCCGAGGACGGGGAGACCCAGCTCGCGCTCGGGCGGGTGGCGCTCCGCGAGGAGGACGAGCCGGCGGCCCGCGAGTGGTTCGGCCGGGTGCTGGCCGGGCCGGCGCGGGAGGGCGCCTTCCAGGTGTCGCTGGAGTGGCTCGAGGCGCGGCGGCCCGAGGAGGCGCTGGCGGTGGCCCGCCGTCCGGGGGCCGAGCCGGCGGCGCTCCCCCGCCTCAGGCTGGCGGAGGGGCTGGCGCTCCAGGGGCTGCGGCGCTGGGACGAGGCGGGCGCGGCGCTCGCCGCGGTGCCGCTCGACGCGGGCGAGATCTGGTTCACCGCGCGCGGCGCCATGGCGGCCGCCCGGTCGCGGGCCGGCCGCGGGGCGGAGGCGCTCGAGGCCCTGGCGCCGGCGCTCCAGCTCCGGCCGGGCGAGCCGCGGCTGCTGGCGGTGCGGGCCCAGGTGCTGGCCCGCGAGGGGCGCACCGCCGAGGCGGCGCGCGAGCTCGAGGCGCAGGTCGAGGCGCGCCGGCGGGCCAGCGACCGCCCGGCGCTGGACGAGCTGGTGCCCGCGCTCGCCGACGCGCTGGTGCGGGACGGCCGGGCCGGCGAGGCGGTGGCGGCCCTGGAGGCGGCGGTCCGCGCCAGGCCGCGGGACGCGGCGCTGCTCTACGCGCTCGGGACGGCGCTGGAGCGAGCCGGCCGGCCGGAGGAGGCGGTGGCCCGCATGCGGGCGGTGCTGGCCCTCGAGCCGGAGAACGCCGAGGCGCTCAACTTCATGGGCTACACCTGGGCCGAGCAGGGGCAGCGGCTCGACGAGGCCGAGGCGCTGGTCCGGCGGGCGCTCCAGCTCGCGCCACGCAGCGGCCACATGATCGACTCGCTCGGCTACATCCGGCTGCGGCGGGGCGACGCGCGGCAGGCCGTCGAGCTGCTGGAGGAGGCCGACCGCCTGCTGGGTCCCGACCCGTCGGTGCTGGACCACCTCGGCGACGCCTACCGCGCCGCCACCCGCCCCGCCGACGCCGCGGCCGCCTGGACCCGGGCCCTCGGCAGCGTGGACGAGGAGCCGCCGGCGGAGCGGCAGGCGCTCCGGGCGGAGCTCCAGCGCAAGCTCACCGCGCTCGGCGCAGCGGGCGCGGCGGGCGCGGCGCGGCCTTAGATTGACTCCCCCCGGCCCCAGGGCCTAGGTTCCGCAACCATGCCGGTGCCCGCCTTCCCCGCCCCGACCCTGGCGTCCCACGAGGAGGGGTTCCTCAACTCCGGCGACCACCTCCGCCTCTACTGGCAGCGCTACCGGCCGCTGGCCGGCCCGGCCCGCGCCACCGTGGCGGTGCTCCACGGCGGCGGCGACCACTCGGGGCGCTACCCCTCGCTCACCACCGGGCTGGTGGAGGCCGGCTTCGAGGTGGCGCTGCTCGACTTCCGGGGCCACGGCCAGTCGGACGGGCGGCGCTGGTACGTCGACTCCTTCGACGACTACCTCTCCGACATCGACGCCTTCCTGGGCCGCCTCCTGCAGGACGGCTACCAGGGCAAGCTCTTCGTGGCGGCCCACAGCATGGGCTCGCTCATCGCCGCCCGCTGGGGCGTGGACCACTGGCGGGAGCCGGCCGGGTTCGTGCTCTCCTCGCCCTACCTCCGGCTCGCCATGAAGCCGCCGGCCGGCAAGCTCCTGGCGGCGCGGCTGCTCGGCAAGGTGGTGCCGTGGCTGCCGGTGGCCACCGGGATCGACTTCGCCGCGCTCACCAGCGACCCGGAGCTGCAGGCCTGGACGGCCCACGACCCGCTCTACGGCCGGGCCACCACCCCGCGCTGGTTCGACGCCGCGCTGCGGGCGCAGCAGGAGGTCATGGACCGGGCCGGCGAGTTCCGCGCCCCGCTCCTGGTGCTGGCGGCCGGCGCCGACACCATCGCCGACCCGGCCGCGTCGCGGGCCTTCGTGGAGGCGGCCAGCTCCACCGACAAGACCTTCGCCCTGTTGCCCGGCTTCCGCCACGAGATCTTCAACGAGGTGGAGCGGGCGGTGCCGGTGGCGCAGGCGGTCCGCTGGCTCACCGAGCGGGCGGGGTGAATGTAGGTGGCGCGGCGCCGATCTGCGCCGCGTCCCGCCGTCCGGGCGGCGCGGCGTCCCGGGGTCGGGGTGCTCGCCGGGTGAAACCTTGACTGGGCGCGGAAGCCGCCCGTATCCTCGCCGCACTCACCGCCTGGGCCCCCGTGCGGCGCGCTCCGCGCCGCCGTCCGGCGGAAAGATCGAGTTCCGGAGGACACAGAGCCCATGGCAGGCATCGAAAAGGCGAGCGCGCCCCGCAGCGTGGCGCACACGGTGATCGGAAGCTCGATCGTCATCGACGGCGAGATCTCCGGCGACGAGGACCTGGTCATCCAGGGCACCGTCAAGGGACGCATCAGCTTGAAGGAGAGCCTCTACGTCGAGGCCTCCGGCGTCATCGAGGCCGACATCGAGACGGCCAACGTCGAGGTGTCGGGCAGCGTGACCGGCAACATCGCCGCCAGCGACAAGGTCGAGCTCAAGGCCGACTGCAAGGTGACCGGCGACATCCGCGCGCCCCGCATCCTCATCGCCGACGGCGCGCAGTTCAAGGGCAACGTCGACATGGACGTCCGGGAAGCGAAGGGGAAGTGACCATGGCGACCAACGACGGCACCACCATCATCGGTGAGTCGATCCTCATCAGCGGCTCCCTGGCGGGCGACGAGGACCTGACGGTCCGCGGCCGCGTCGAGGGCACCCTGACCCTGACCCGCACCCTGGTCGTCGAGCCGACCGGCCAGGTCAAGGCCGAGGTCCAGGTCAAGAACTGCATCATCGCCGGCGTGGTGGTCGGGAACGTGACCGCCTCCGAGTCGGTGGAGATCACCAAGGAAGGGCGCATGGTCGGCGACATCGCCGCGCCGCGCGTCATCATCGTGGACGGCGCCTCCTTCAAGGGCCGCATCGACATGGGCGACGTGGAGATCGGCGACGCCGACCGGACCAGCGAGCGGCTGGATCGCCCGTCGGCCCGGCCGTCGATCCGCCCGGCCGCCCGCCCGGCGCTGCCCCGCCGCGCCGAGCCCGAGGAGGAGGAGGAGGAGCAGGCCCCGTCCCGCCCCTCCATGCCCTCCGCCCCGGTCGCCATGGGCGCGGTGAAGCGCAAGGTCCTCGTCAAGCCGACCCGCCGGTAGGAAGAACGGGGCGCCGTGGAGCTCGTGCCGCGCACCACGGCGCCCTCGCACGCCACCGGGACGGTCGACTTCGTCCCGCTGGCGTCCATCTCCGCGGCCGCCGCCTTCCGGCTCCGGGAGGCGGGCGACCTGTCCGCCCTGGCCGGCTCCATCGCCAGGCTCGGGCAGCTCACCCCCATCGAGCTCCGCCCCTTGCCCGGCGCCGGCGACGGCCCGGTGCGCTACCAGGTGGTGGCCGGCTTCCGCCGGCTGGCCGCGGTGCGCATGCTGGGGCGGACCCGCATCCTGGCCCGCATCCACCTCAAGCTCGACGAGGACGACGCCTGGGCCCTGGCCCTCACCCAGGCGCTCATGGCCGAGCCGCTCGGCGACGCCGCGCTGGCCGCGCTGACCGCGCGGCTGGAGGGGACCCGCTACGCCCACTGGGCCGAGGAGCTCATCGAGCTGGCCCGCGTCCGCGCCGCCGCCCCGGACGACGGCGGCGCCCGCGAGGACGCCGCCACCGCCGCTGCCCTGGAGGGGCAGGCCGAGCCGCCCTCCGGCCCACCGGCCGAGGCGCCGCCCCCGGTCGAGGAGCCTGCCACGGCCGAGGAGAGTCCTCCCGCCGAGGCGACCGCCCCGGCCGAGCCCCCCGTCGGGGAGGAGCCGGCCGAGGAGGAGATCACCATCGACGAGCTGGCCGAGGAGCTGCCGGCCCGCCTCTGGCTGGTGAACCAGGACCTCTCCCTCGCGGTCGACGCATGGGAGGAGCTTCCGGAGCCGCTCCGGCGTAGCATCGTGGAGCAGGCCCGCTTCATGGCCGAGCTCTACCCCTACCTGACCAGAGGACGCCGATGAGCCCCTCCACCGACCGCGCCCGCCTGCTCGAGCTCCTGCGCACCCTCTCGTTCGAGCGGCGCAAGGTGACGCTCGCCTCGGGCCAGTCGAGCGACTTCTACGTGGACTGCAAGCGGACCGCCCTCACCGCCGAGGGGCACGTCCTGGTGGGGCGCTGCCTCTTCGCCGAGGTGAAGGCCATCCAGCCGCTGGTGCGCGGCGTGGGGGGCCTCACCCTGGGCGCCGACCCCATCGCCTCGGCCATCGCCCTGACCAGCTTCCTGGAGGGGGCGCCGGTGGACGCCTTCATCGTCCGCAAGGAGCCGAAGGGGCACGGCACCGGCCAGTGGATCGAGGGGCGCAAGACCATCCCGGACGGCAGCCGGGTGGTGGTGCTGGAGGACGTGGTGACCACCGGCGGCTCGGCGCTCAAGGCCATCGAGCGCTGCCGCGCCGAGACCCTCGAGGTGGTGGCCTGCCTGGCGCTGGTCGACCGGCTGGAGGGCGGGCGGGAGGCGGTGGAGGCGGCTGGCGTGCCGCTGCGCGCGCTCTTCACCCGCAAGGACTTCATCCCGTGAGGCGCTGGCTCCCCGCCGCCGGGCTGGCCATCGCGCTGGCCGGCTGCGCCATGCTGGGCGGCGTCAAGGACCGCGTCACCACCCGCGAGCCGCAGGCCGGCCCGGCCACCCGGGCCTACGCCGAGGTGCGCGACGCGTCCAGCCGGCGCGACGCCCTCTACGACGGGGTCGACCACCGGGCCGACCTCTCCGGCACCTGGCTCTCGGCGGAGGTGCGGCTCTCGGCCTCCCGGCAGCTCGCCGAGTGGCAGGGGTGGTCGGAGGCCGAGCTCATGAAGGCCCAGGCGGCCGACCTGGCGGCCGGCGAGAAGGGCGAGCAGTTCGTGCTGGCGCTCTACACCGCCGACCGGACAAACAACGACCTCGACTCCAAGCCGTCCATCTGGCACATCGAGGTGGACGACGGGACGCAGCGCGCCGCCGCCGCCTCGGTGGAGTTCGTCGTCCCCGACGCCACGGTGCGCCAGCTCTTCCCCTACGTCGGCCCCTTCGACCACGTGTACCGGGTCTTCGTGCCCTGGAAGGGCGCGCCGCTGGCCGGCCGCCCCTTCACCCTGCGGGTCGCCAGCGCGCTCGGCGCGCTCGAGCTCGACTTCGGGCCGGGTGGCCAGAAGACCCGCAAGCCCTTCACCGGGCTGTAGCCTTCCTGGGGCCGCCGGCCGGGCCCGCCGCTAGCGCTCCAGCTCCGACAGCGAGACCACCGTGTCGCGGAGCTGCTTGTCGTCCTTCTCCGGGTAGTCGAGCACGTAGTGGAGCCCGCGCGACTCCTTGCGGCGGCGGGCGCACTCCACGATGAGCGCGGCCACGTCGGCCAGGTTGCGCAGCTCGACCAGGTCGGGCGTCACCTGGTACTGCCAGTAGTAGTCGCGGATCTCGCCGCGCAGCAGCGCCAGGCGGGTGCGGGCCCGCTCCAGCCACTTCTGGGTCCGCACGATGCCCACGTAGTTCCACATGAGCCGGCGCACCTCGTCCCAGTTGTGCGTCACCACCACGCCCTCGTCGGGCGCCATGGCCGCCCCGGGGTTCCAGTCGGGGATCTCCGGCAGGGGGGCGCTCGACTCGAGGAGCTCGTCCACCGCGCGGATGGCGGCCCGCCGCCCGAAGACCAGCCCCTCCAGGAGCGAGTTGGAGGCCAGCCGGTTGGCGCCGTGCAGGCCGGTGCAGGAGACCTCGCCGATGGCGAAGAGGCCCGGCACCGAGGTGCGCCCCAGGAGATCGGTCACCACCCCGCCGCACTGGTAGTGCGCCGCCGGCACCACCGGGATGGGCTGCACCGCCATGTCGATGCCGAACTCCTTGCAGGTGGCGTGGATGTTGGGGAAGTGCTCGAGCAGGAAGCCCTTGGGCAGGTGCGTCATGTCGAGGAAGGCGCAGTCGTCGCCGCGCTTCTTGCACTCGGAGTCGATGGAGCGGGCCACGATGTCGCGCGGCGCCAGCTCCTTGCGCGGGTCGTAGCGGGCCATGAAGGCCTCGCCGGCCCGGTTGCGCAGGATGCCCCCCTCGCCGCGCAGCGCCTCCGAGATGAGGAAGCTCTTGGCCTGCGGGTGGAACAGGCAGGTGGGGTGGAACTGGACGAACTCCATGTTGGCGATGGCGGCCCCGGCTCGCCAGGCCATGGCCACGCCGTCGCCGGTCGCCACGTCCGGGTTGGAGGTGTAGAGGTAGACCTTGCCGGCGCCGCCGGTGGCCAGGATGGTCAGGCGGGCACTCACCGTGGAGATGGCGCCGTCCTGGCGCGACAGGATGTAGGCGCCGAGGGCCCGGTTGGGGCCGCCCAGGCCGAGCTTGCCGCTCGTCACCAGGTCCACCGCCACCATGTCCTCCACCACCCGGATGCCGCGCTCGGCGCAGGCGGCCAGCATGGCCCGCTCCACCTCGCGGCCGGTGGCGTCCTTGGCGTGGGCCACCCGGCGGCGGGAGTGGCCGCCCTCGCGGGTCAGGTGGAGCTGGTCCAGCCCCTCCCGGTCGAACTCCACGCCGAGCGAGCGGAGCCACTGGATGCGCTCCGGCCCCTCGCGCACCGTGACCTCGACCGCCTCGCGCTTGCAGAGGCCGGCGCCGGCGACGAGGGTGTCCTCCACGTGGAGCTCGAAGCGGTCGTCGCGGCCGAGCACCGAGGCGATGCCGCCCTGGGCGTACTGGGTGGACCCCTCGGAGCGCTGCCGCTTGGTGAGGACCAGCACCGAGCCGTGGCCGGCGGCCTCGAGGGCGAAGCTGAGGCCGGCGATTCCGCCGCCCAGCACCAGGAAGTCCACCTGCTCGCGGGGTGAGAGCTCGCTCATACGCGCAGGTTTATCACGCCAGGCGACGAAAGTTGTCCCGACCCGCCCCCCCCTGATAGCGTCCTGCCGGAATGACCTGCCGTCGCCGCCGCACCCTCTGGATGGGGCTCGCGCTCCTGCTGGCCGCCCCGGTGGCCCGGGCCGGCGAGGTCTACTCCTACGTGGACGACGACGGCGTCATCCACATCTCCAACGTCCCGCAGAACGCCAGGTTCAAGAAGGTGCGCCAGCTCGACGCCGGCGGGGGGCTCTACTCCAGCCGCGCCGCCGCGCCGTCCGGGCCGCGCGCCGCCCCGGTCCCGCGCAGGCCCGAGTCCTTCACCAGCCACGTCCGCGAGGCGGCCCAGAAGTACCAGCTCCCCGAGGCGCTCCTCCTGGCGGTCATGCAGGTGGAGTCGAACTACAACCCGCGCGCCATCTCCGACAAGGGGGCCATGGGGCTCATGCAGCTCATGCCGGGCACCGCCCGCGAGCTCTACGTGGGCGACGCCTGGGACCCGGCGCAGAACATCGAGGGCGGGGCGCGCTACCTGCGCATCCTCGCCAACCAGTACTCCGGCGACATCATCAAGACCCTGGCGGCCTACAACGCCGGCCCCGAGGCGGTGCGGCGCGCCGGCGAGGCGGTCCCGAACATCCCGGAGACCCAGGAGTACGTCCGCAAGGTGGTGGCGCTCTACCAGGCCTTCAAGGCGGGGCGCTGAGGTGGGGACTGCCGTGAGCGACGAGGTCGATGGACAGGACGAGGAGTTCGTCTACCACCTGACGCAGGGGGCGGAGCTGCTGGGGCGCGGGGAGCTGGAGAACGCCCGCGCCGAGCTCGAGAAGGCGCTGGTGCTCCGCTCGCACGACGCCAAGGTGCTCGGGCTGCTGGGCCAGGCCTTCTACAAGCTGGGCCAGTTCGAGCAGGCGGCGGTGGCCTGGCAGCGGCTGGTGGACGACAACCCGGTGGAGGCCGGGGCCCGCGTCAACCTCGGGCTGGCCAGCCTGAAGGCCCGCCGCTATCCCGACGCCATCCGGCAGCTCGAGATCGCCCTCGACCTGCAGCCGGAGCACCGCAAGGCCATGGGCTACCTCGGCCTGGCGCTCCTCGAGTCGGGCGATCCGGCCCGGGCGCGGGGCTGGTTCGAGCGGGCCGGCAGCGACCACATGGTCGCCCGCTGCGACGCCCTCCTGGCCGAGATGCCGGCCGAGGAGCTGGCGCTCGAGGTGGTGGAGCCGCTGCAGGAGGTGCCGCCGGCCGGGCCGGCCCCCTACGCGGAGCCCTACTCGGAGCCCGAGCCGGACCTGCTGCAGCGCCCGGAGGCCGGCCAGGCCCAGGCGCGCTCGCCGCTCCTCACCGCCGGCGCCGGGTCGCCCGACGGGCCCTCCAGCGACGGGGTGGGCCCCGACCAGGTGAGCGCGCTCGCGGAGGCGGTGGCGGCCGAGCCGCTCGGCGAGGCCGGGCCGCTCGAGGAGGATCCGCTCGAGGAGGATCCGCTGGACGCCGACGCGGCGCTCGACGGGGCCGAGGCGCTGGACGACGCCACCGAGGCGGTCGAGGAGCTGCCGCCCGAGGCGGTGGAGCCGGTGGCGGCGGCCGGCCTCTTCGTCGTGGCCGCCGGCGTGGTGACGGTGAACCTGCAGGGCGACCTGGCCTGGCGGCTCGACGGCCTGCTCGGCTGGCGGGGCGACCTGCGGGCCTCGCCCGAGGTGAAGCGCTTCCGCGGCCGGGCCACCGAGCAGCCCTTCGGGTCCGGCGCCGACCAGGTGCACCACCTGAACGGCGCCGGGACGCTCCTGCAGCGGGCCGGGGCGCGCTGCCTCACCGAGGTGGCCCTGGCGGGCGGCTCGGCCTTCTTCCGCGAGGGGGCGGTGCAGGGCTTCCAGGGCGCGGTGGACTACGACAACGGGCGGCTCACCTCGCCGGACGGCGACGTGGAGCTGGTCCACCTGCGCGGCGCCGGGCGGGTGGTGCTGCGGACGGCCGCGGCGCCGGTGACGCTCCGCGCCGCGCCGGGCGCGCCGGTGCGGGTGGCGGCCGCGGCGCTGGTCGGCTGGATCGGCGCGCTCACCCCGCGCCTCCTCTCCGCCGCGGAGGGGGGCGTGCTGGGGAGCGCCGTGGAGCTGGTCGGCGAGGGGCGGGTGCTCGTCGACGGCGGGGCGGGGAGCGGAGCCGGGCCGTGAGCGGTCGGTCGCTGCGCCAGGAGGCCTTCAACCTCCCCAACCTCATCACCATGACCCGGATCGCCATGATCCCGGTCTTCCTCTGGTTCACCTACTACGAGTCGCGGGTCGACAGCTTCATCGCCGCCGCGACCTTCGCGGTGACCGGGGCCACCGACTTCCTGGACGGCTGGGTGGCCCGCCGAACCGGCCAGATCACCGTCATCGGCAAGTTCCTCGACCCGACCGCCGACAAGCTCATCGTCATGGCCGCGCTGGTCATGCTGGTCCACCTCGGCCGGGTGGCCGCCTGGGTGGTCATCGTCATCATGGCGCGGGAGTTCATCGTGACCGGGCTGCGCACCATCGCCATGAGCGAGGGGGTGGTGCTGGCGGCCGGGCTGGAGGGGAAGCAGAAGGCCGCCTTCCAGGTGGTCGGCATCACCTTCCTGCTCCTCCACTACAGCTACCCGGTCGACTTCGGCCTCTTCGCCTTCCGCTTCGACGCCAACAAGGCCGGCACCGCGCTCCTCTACATCTCGCTGGCGCTCTCCATCTGGTCTGCGGTGGACTACTTCGTCGGCTTCATCCGGGCCGCCTACGCGAAGCCGGAGGCCTGAGCCGGGCTGGCCGGCCTGGCCGGCCGGGGCGCGCCACGCCTGGCGATTTCGCCTGTGGTGATCGGCGAATGAACGGGCTTGACACCCTCCCCGGGGGGCCTCTATAACCCCGCTCCTCGCACGCTCTTGAGCGGGAATAGCTCAGCGGTAGAGCATCGCCTTGCCAAGGCGAGGGTCGACGGTTCAAATCCGTTTTCCCGCTCCATCTTGCCCCCGGCAACCACACGGTTGTCGGGGGTTTTTCGTCCTCCGTCCGAACCACTGTGACCGGGACTGTAACCTCGCCCGGGGTGACAGCAGGCGAGGGGTTGCTCCAGGCGCTTGGGGCGATGGCCAGGACGGCCGCCTCCTCGACGACGTTGAGGTCCTCCCGCTGCAGGTTCTCCTCGGCCTGGGCCAGGAGGCGTGCCTTGGGCTCGGCAAGCCGCTCGTCCACGAGGCAGGGGATCTCGGCGAGCCCTGCCAACTGGGCTGCACGCCAGCGGCGCTCGCCGGCGACGAGCCGGTAGCGACCGGCATGGCTGTCAGGCCGGACGATGATTGGCTCGCGGATCCCTGAGCGCTTCAGGCTCTCGGCGAGGTGGCTGCTCCAGCCACGGAGCTCCTCATCTCGGGGTTGGCGGCAGGCCGCTACGAGCTGTCGGCAGCTCCAGGTGGGGGCCAGACGGGCATCGGTCCCGCTGCGGCCTGGGTCGACGTCGTCGACGGTGGAGAGACGCTCCTCAGCGTGGTCCCCTGCCCGCCGTAGGGGGAGGTCCAGGTACGCGACTTGCGTAGCTACGCAAGTTGCGTATACTGTCCTCGGTGAAGGCCCTGTTCGTAGAGCTCCCGGCGTTCGAGCGCCACCGCTCGGAGTACCTCGACGACGAGGCCTTCTCGGCGTTCCAGGCGATGCTCATGGCCAACCCTGAGGCCGGCGACGTCATTCCGGACACGGGAGGCCTTCGGAAGGTCCGCTTCGGGGACAGCCGACGAGGGAAGGGGAAGCGGGGCGGCTTGCGCGTCATCTACTACTGGTGGGCGCCGGGTCGCCAGTTCTGGCTCTTCACGCTCTACGGGAAAGGTGAGGTCAGCGACCTCACCTCGGAGCAACGCAAGGTCGTTCGAGAAGTTCTCAAGGCAGAGTTGAAAGCGAGGAAGTCCTCATGAAGACCATCCGAAAGGCAGCCGCCACGAAGCGCATTCCCCGTCGCGACCTGTTCGCCGAGCTGAGCGAGGGAGTCGAGGCGCTTGCTGGAGCCCGCGAGGGAAAGCGCACGCTCCGCACGCACGCGGTCACCTTCAGGCCTCCGCCGGACTTGTCACCGTCCGAACTGGTCCGAGTCCGAAAGCAGCTGCGCCTGTCCAGCGCACTCTTCGCGACCTGCTTGCGCACGAATCCGCGCACTCTGGAGAACTGGGAGCAGGGGCGCGCCAAGCCCAACGCCCAGGCCGCGTTGCTGATCGGCCTCGTCCGCAGGTACCCCGACATGGTCGCGCGGCTGGCCGAGGTCTGACGGAGTCCAGCCCTGTGCCCCACCCGTGCCCCGCCGCCGCTCCGAAGGCCGGAACGGCGCGGGACGAGGCGGAACGGCCCGGAATGGGGAACGCGAACGGTGACGGTGGGTTGATGGGCAACGGCGCGTCCCGCCGAAGGTAATTCACCTACCGTCAATAGCGTTCAAATTCGTTTTCCCGCTCCAGTTCAGAAGGCCCCGGTCACCAGCCGGGGC
>Ga0209682_10000444_pt1 | contig 14281 bp, 9 predicted proteins | sample DOMMetBare2Fresh_2_FD_187471 | JGI IMG/M metagenome (GOLD analysis project Ga0209682, IMG submission 187471) | Wetland sediment microbial communities from St. Louis River estuary, USA, under dissolved organic matter induced mercury methylation -... | ecosystem: Environmental > Aquatic >... | reverse complement strand
ACCCCTTCTCTTCGACAAGAGCCGAGAGAAGATTGCGACCCCACCCGTGAGCCCTTACCAGAGTGATCCCCGAGCGATGACGGACTGGCTCGTTGACCGTGTAGACGAAGCCGGCCAACTCCGCCGGATCGTCCGATACTTGAAGGCATGGAAGGACTACCAGCGCGATCGGGGCGCGGGCGTAGCGAAGGGCTTAGCGCTGACCATTCTCGCGGCTGAGGCGTTCATCTCCGATGCACGCGATGACGCGGCATTCACAAGGACCGTTAGTGCCGCCTATACGCGTCTGATCACCAACCTCACGATCCAGAAGCCCCTGACGCCATTTGAAGACCTGACGGCATCTTGGACTAAGAAGCAAGGCGAAGATTTCCTCGACCGCCTCAAGCAGCTCCGGGACCGCGGCAATGACGCGCTAGAAGAAGACGATAGGGCGAAGGCGGCCAAGATCTGGCAAAAGGTGCTCGGCGACCGCTTCCCAGACGCGGATTCCGGCGATGAGCCGAAGAGGGCAAGAGCGCTGCAAACATCTGCACCGGCAATCCTCGGGACCGATGGCCGATCAGCCTGACTCGGCATCGATCCTCGAGGCAGCGTATGTCGCGGAAACGAATCGTGCTCGGCGCACGGTCGCTGCTACATTCGACCTCGACGAATTGCCGATCAGTGTTCTCCCCGGCGACGTGCAGCTTCGGTATCGCGTCGTGTGGCGCATCCGGCTTGACGAAGCGATGCTGCCTATTTCGCATCTCTTGCTGGCGATCCCATTGACATTTCCAGACGAGTTGCCGGATGTATACTTGCCTGAGGAAATCACACGCGAGGGCGTTCGCATCCCACATCTCGATAGGCAACGGCAGCTCTGCACGTACGATGACACAGCGCGGCACCCGAATGCCGAGCGCGCTGGTGAAGCAGCGTGCGAAGTAATTCAACGCGCCGTGCAACTTGTTTGCGACGGTCTGTCAGGTGTGAACACTGGTGACTATGCGAACGAGTTCGAGGCCTACTGGCTCGACGGCGCGCGGAAATCGGGCGCAGGCCTCGCCGATGTATGTTCTGAAGGATCACATCGACGTATTGTATCGGTTCAGCTTTCCCCGCCCCTCGGCCCCTACACGAGATTATTCGCTGAGTCGGAAGGCGCGGCAGGCGCTTTTCTCGAAGCGATCGGGCGCAATCCGTCGAAGCTGGAGACAGTCCCTGCGCTCTACCTTCACTTGGGCGATCTGGTCGAGCCACCAAACCTTGTCACTAACGCTGATGTTTACAGGTATGTGAGTATCGATCCGATAGCACGCGACGCCCTCCTCGCATTTTTGAGCAACTCCAAGCGCCCTTCGACGGTGCTCTTCTCAATTCCGGCGCAGGGTGAGCGCGTGTTCGCCGCCTGGGTCCATCCCAGATACTGGACTGATATTTACAGCGGCAAGAAGAAAAGCCGTAGGGTCATGGACCAGGTGCCAGGCTTCCCGCCGGGCCACTTGCCTGCGAAGGTTGAGCTGACCAGCAGCACGTGTGCCGGCCTTGTGGTCAGCCGCATAATCGTCAGGCGAGCAGACGATACAAGGCTCGCCTCACGGACTACCGGCCATACGGCGGAAACGGCAGGAGGCGTCACAATCATCGGCTGCGGCTCGGTCGGTGGGTTCGTTGCCGACACAGTTCGCCACGTTCGGCCATCACTTCTCCGGCTTGTCGATCCACAAGATCTGGAAGTTCACAATGTGCCTCGCCACTTCTGCGACATGGCCGCCGTCGGAATAAACAAGGCGCAAGCAGTACGCGCAGCTTTACGCCGGTTCGACCCGCACCTGCAAGTCGAGGCTTACAGCCGTGATGTTCTCGGCCTCTTGCTTTCCGATACCGGCAGCATCACACCTGCGAAGCAAACGTTTGTCGCCGTCGCGAACATCGCCGTCGAGCGACGATTGAACTCGCTGTCGCGGCAGCTCGACCTCGGCACGGTCGTATACTTATGGATTGAGCCGCATGCGATCGCCGGTCATGCCATTGTAGTGCCGCCGACCGCTCGTGGCTGCTTCGAGTGCTTGCTCGACTCAAGCGTCCAGATGACTGTCCGCGTTCTCCAGAATCCTGGGCAATTCGAGCGCGCCGATGCCGGCTGTCGCGGGTCGTACCTACCGTACAGTGGCTTGGACGTGCAGACGTTCGCGCTTTCCATTACGCGCGCTGCACTGACCTGTGCAGGGGGGGCTGAAGGCACCATCGTGACCTGGATCGGCGATATCGACCGTGCACGCCGCGAGGGATGGTCGATTCAGAGCGAATGGGCCAACTCGACGGCTTTTTCGATTTCGACACGCCCCATTTCAGCCCGCTCTGACTGCCCTATCTGTGGGCGCCCGGAATGACTCGCTTCATTATTGAAGGAGTTCGGCAACTCTGCTTCCGGCCGGAGTCAACTGCGACATTTGATGCTTACCGAGCCGGCCGGGGAGTGGAGTCAGGCGGCATCTTGCTTGGCCGTGTGTATCCGGCCGAAGTCGTCATAGAGGTAGCGACTCCGCCGAATGCCGCCGACAAGGCCGGCCGCTTCTTCTTCGATCGGTCCCGCAACGCGGCCCAAGGCACGGTGAATGAGGCGTGGGCTGCCAGTGGCGGCGAGCAAATCTACCTCGGCGAATGGCACTCGCATCCGGCAGATGTCGCCGTCCCATCGGGGCGTGATCGCAGGATGATACTGAACATGCTCCACGAGTCGAAGATGTCCATTGATTTTCTCGTCCTTGTCGTATTGGGCAGGAAGATGGATTGGGTGGGACTTGCGCAGGACGGCGCTCTTCACCTGCTTAATCCTCATCGCTAGCACGATAAATACGACTGAGGCGCAAAGCCGTTCCGCGAGCTGCTCGTCCGGGGGGACGTGGCGCTAGCTGAGGAAGACCTGGCTCACAGTTCGACCAATAACTGTAGCATGGCCGGCAAGGAGGCACGAGGCTCCGGGGATTCGGGCCGAAGTCCCGGGGCAAACTCTCAATGTCCCGGGCATTTGAGCGAATGCCCCGGGATGATTGAGTTGACGTCCCGGGACTTTGAGCCGGTGTCCCGGGATTTTGTCGTGATGCCCCGGGACTTTGCCACGATGTCCCGGGACACTGCCCCGATGTCCCGGGATTTTTAGAGAATGCCCCGGGGCATTGCCTTGATGCCCCAGGACTCGGAGGCGATGTCCCGGGGCATTTCCGCGATGTCCCGGGACATCAAGGCGACTACCCCGGGGCGATGCCGCGATGCCCCGGGACTTTGAGCGAATGTCCCGGGGCGATGAGGCAACGCCCCGGGACTTTGCCATGTTGTCCCGGGACTTTGAGGCGATGTCCCGGGACGATCAGACCATTCTCGCGGTCAACGCTTCTGTGCTCCGGAGCACAGGCGAAGGTCGGCGGGATCACGCGTCGCGCGCCTGGGTCGCGCTCCCCTTACCCCCGGGCCGGCAGCCGCGCCCAGTCGCGAACGAAGAGCTGCGCCCGTTCGGCGGTCAGCTTGTCCTGGGCGGCGAGGCGGCAGAAGAGCTTCAGGGTGGCTGCGGATTCGCGGCCCAGGCCGGGATTCTCGGCGAATTGCCGGATGTGCTCGGCGAGAGTCTTCAGCTCCTCGGTCTGGCCTTGTTGGGCGGCGAGCGCGGCGCTCTCCAGGAGAAGCAGGGCCACGCCGGCGACGGCCCGCTTGGGCGGGGCGTCCAGCGCTTTCCGGAGAGCGGCTTGCGCTCCTTTTGCGTCGCCCCGGCCGACGGCGAGCCTCCCTTCGAGACAGAGGAGGCGGGCACGTTCGAAGGGGAAGCTCTCCGCCACCTTGCGGTGGCCGGCGGCGAGCTTTTTGACCTCGTCGTGGCGGCCGAGATCGCAGAGGATCTCGCCGCGTTCGAGGGCGAGGCGGACGAGGGTGCGCGGCGGGGCGCCGCCTTCGGCTCTCCGGTCCGCGAGGTTGAGGGCCTCGAGGGCCTTGTCGGGATGGCCGAGCTGCCGTTGCAGGCGCGCCTTTTCCAGGTAGATCGCCGCGGTGTCGTCTCGATCGCTGATCGAAGTCGCGTGATCGAGCTGCCGCAAGGCCTCGCCGAGGTCGCCGCGGTCGCGGTGGAGGGCGGAGTCGAGCACCGCCAGCCGGCCGCGCAGGATCAGGCTGGGCAGACTCCCGGTGATGCCGGTGAGGAAGAACTCGGCGCCCCGTTCGAACGCTCCCTGAGCTTTTTTCAGGTCGCCGCGCGCCCGGAAGACGTTGCCGAGGTGTTTCCAGATGTACTCCTGGATGCCGCTCAGCAGGTGCTTGTCGCCGGAGATCAGGGGAACCAGGTCCAGCGCCAGCTCGGCGAGCTCGAGCGCCGTGTCCGGATCGTCGTCCGCCAGCTCGGCGCTCTCGTTGCAGAGCCTTTCGCAGAAGGCCCAGCGGTGGTACTCCGGATCGCCGACGACGTCGCTTTTCCACCCCTGCGGACCACCGGAAGCCTGAAGCCGTTGCCACAGCGTCTCCGCGCGGGCGCGCTCCGCGACCGCCTCGGCGGCCCGGCGGTCCCGCGTCGCCACCCACTCATCCGCCGAGAGGACGGCAGCTTGTTGCGAAGGGTCCTCTTTACCGGTCGATCGCCCTCTTTTTTCCATGAGGGGGATGGTACCGCATGCTTCTCTGAAACGGGAGACCCCTGGGGCCTCTTTCGGGATCTCCCGGGCGTCACCTTCGTCACAGCCTCCCGGTCACTCCTCCCCGTCCGCGCCGTCGACGTCGTACTCGACCAGCTCGACCGCGTTGTCGACGACGAGGCCGATGCCATCGCAATAGACCTTGCGGCTTTCATGGCCGGGTTCGAGAGGCGTGGTCTCGATGATCTCGATGCAATCGTCGAAGCGGCCGGCGGGGAGGTCCATGGTGAGGCCCAGGGTCTTGTTCTCCGCACGGTCCAGGGCGACACCGGGCGCGATCTCCTGGTAGTACCGGGCCCCCACCAGGACGCTCCCCGGCATGGTGATACCGGGCAGGGCGCCGGCCTTCCCGGCGAGCCAGGACCCGTCGTGGCGCACGATCTCTCCATCTTCATAGATGTCGACGTTTTCGCCGAAGTAGTAGACGTCGTTCGTCTCCTTGCAGCGGGCAAAGAAGTTCCGCGAGACCTCGACCAGATCGCCGCCGTGCCATTCCCGTTCTTCGACGATGCGCGTCTGGATCGTCAGAAGCTTCCCGTCCTCGCTGCGGAGCTTGAACGCCCGCGTCTTGTCGAGCACGCGGACCTGCACCGCGACCAGCTCTCCGTCCTCCTCCCCTTCGAGACGGAGGCGGTCGCCCGGATGCAGGCTGAAGAAGGCGTTGCGCCCTTCATTGGAAAACGTGCAGTCCTCCAGGTCGTAGTCGACCGTGAAGTCGGTCACCGGCGCCGCCACGGCGGGCCGGGTTGCCAGAAGGAGCCCCAACGGAAGGATGAGGAGAAGAGAGACGAAGAGGATCCCGGCGCTCTGCTTGAACATGTTTCCACCTCCATGTCGCAGCGCGCAACCCGCCGATGGGCCCGCCTGCTGTCTCTCTTGGATGCCGGGAGGTGGAGAATCCTTCGCGATCAGAACGAAAAGATCACCAGCCGGCCCTGCTCGATCCGCGAACCCAGCCCGCAGCTCGCGAGCACGGCGTCCGCCGCGCCGGCCGGCGGCAGATGCTCGATCGAGCCGTGCAGCACGGTGGAGCCGGCGAGGTCGGCGGTCTCGGGGTCGGCGAATTCGAGGTGCCGGCCGGTTTCGCGGGCGAGCCAATCGAGGAAGACCCGGACCTTCACGCCTTCGATGTCGAGCCGAGGGGCGGCCTGGACGACCCAGTCCCACTCCGGGCCGTAGGCGGCGATCGGGCGGCGGACGACCTCGCCGTCCGCCGGCACCAACAGCTCCTCGCCCACCTGCGCCAGGACGGGCCCCTTCTCCCGCTCCAGGCTCACGCGGCCTTCCCGCACCCGGAGCCGGGCCGCGGCGCCCGCCTCGATCCTCACCTCGAACTGAGTGCCCATTTCCTGGAACAAGCCGGCGGCGGTGCGGATGGCCACCTTCCCTCCGGGGCGTGCTCCCGAATCCACATAGACCGCTCCCCGGGTGAGCTCGATCCGGCCCGCCGCGGTAAGCCGGACCTTCGTGTCCCGGTCGAAGCGCACGGAGGCGCCGCCGGCCATGCGGAGCGCGGCGCGCCCGGCGCCGGTCTCCAGCTCCGTTCCCGCGGGCAGAGACTGCCCCACCGCGCCGTCCACTCCACCGATCCGTACCGGTCCATCGAGGACCTCGATGGAGGCGACGACCGGTGCGGCAGGTGGCGGCTCGGTCTTCCTGCCCCACCAGATGAGGCCGAGGGCGACGGCCAGCGCGGCCGCGGCGGCGAGCCCGATCGGCCATCTTCCGGGGCGTCCCGGCCGGCCCGGCCGGCGGTGGCCGTACTGCTCGCGCCAGACCGCCCGCGCCGCGTCACGGATCGCGGCGAGGTCCTCTTCCGGGAGGGAGGGCCGGGGGCCGGCCTCCCGGAGGAGCCGCCGCACGCCGTCATCGATTTCATTCGGTCCGCTCATGGGTCCATCCCCGGGCTGGCCGCGAGGTGCTCGTAGATCTCGCGGAACGCCTTGCGGGCGCGCGAGAGCAGGGATTCGGTGGCCTTGTAGCTCGACGCGAGCCGGCGCGCGATCTCGGGGACGGCGAGGCCGTGGAGATATCTCCATTCCACCGCCTGCGCGTAGCTCGGCGGCAGCCGGTCGAGGGTCACGTGCACGAGCTCGGCGGTCTCGAGCCGGAGCAGCCGCTCCTCCGGTCCGCCGGACGCGGGCGCCAGGGTAGCCGCCTCGTCGATCTCCACCTCGCGCGGACGGCGGTCGAGCCGGCGGAAGTGGGCGGCGATCTCGTTGCGGCAACAGGCGCAGAGCCAGGTGAACAGAGGCGCTTCCGCCCGGTAGCTGTCGAGGTTTTTGATCACGTTGCACATGGTCGCCTGTACGACGTCCCGCGTCAGCTCCCGGTCGCCATCGAGACGCCGGCCGGCGAAGCGGTAGAGCGCCGGGACGTACTGATCGGCAAACGTCTCGAACGCGGTCTCGTCACCGGCCCGCAGCCGGTCCACGAGCTCACGTTCCTCCTCCTGCGGCCCCGGCCGTTCGAATGTCATCGTCTCGCAACTCGCCCCGCGGAACCCCGGTGGGTTTGCCTGCTATCCTCCTTGGATGCCGCGGTGCGGGAAATCCTTCGCGGGAATCCTGATTGTCGTCTGCTTCCTGGCCGGCGCCAAGACCGGCATGGGCGCACCGGAGCCGGCTCCGGACAACCCCGGGGGCATCGTCGCAGGCGTTCCGCTCACCGAGGCGCTCCTGGCGCTCCAGGCGCGCGGCCTCCCGCTCCTCTTCAGCAGCCGGGTGGTCCTCCCCGGGATGACGGTGGTGGCCACGCCGGCCGCGGCGGATCCCCGGTCGATCCTGGACGAGATCCTCGCTCCCCATGGCCTGGCCGTCGAGGAGCAGCCGGGGGGCAGCCTGGTGGTGGTCCCCGACCGGCGCCCGGCGGCACCGGCGGCCGTGCGCGGGACGGTCCGCTCGCGCCTCGCCTTGACCGAGGTGCCCGGCGTCGTGGTGAGCGTCGCCGGCCGCGGCGCCGAAACCGTGACCGACGCCCGGGGCCGGTTCGAGATCACCGGGCTCGCGCCGGGCGTCTGCACCCTGGAGGCCCGCCGGCCGGGCTTCGTCATCGAGCAGATCGATGCCGTCCTCGCGCCGGGAGGCACGGCGGAGGTCTCGTTCGTCTTGCAGCCCGCTCCGCTCGCCGCGGAGGAGATCACCGTCCATCCCAGCCGCATCTCCCTGCTGAGCGAGGAGCCGGCGGCGGCGGTCGCCCTGAGCCACGAGGAGATCCTCGACCTCCCCCATCTCGGAGGGGACGTCTTCCGGGCGGTGAGCCTCCTGCCCGGCATCAGCTCGAACGACGTCACCGCGCAGTTCCACGTCCGCGGCGGGCGCCGCGACGAGGTCCTGGTGCTCCTGGACGGCCAGGAGCTGTACGAGGCGTTCCATCTCAAGGACTACGACAACGCCCTGAGCATCGTGCCCGCGGCGGCGCTCGGCCGGCTGGACCTGACCACGGGCGCCTTCCCCGCGAGCTATGGCGGGCGGATGGGTGCCATCCTCGACATGTCCACCGTCACCCCGGCCCGGCCCCGCTGGCTGCACCTCTCCGCCGGCGTCCTCGACCTCCAGGTGGAGACCGCCGGCCGGCGCGGCGCGCTCCTGGGCTGGCTGGTCTCGGCCCGGCGTGGCAACACCGATCTCGCCGGGAGGGTCGTCGGCCAGGAGAATCCCGGCTATTGGGATCTCTTCGGCAAGGTGGACGCCGCGTTGACCGAGGCGCAATCGGTGCGCGGCAACGGTCTCTACGCCGCCGACCGGCTCAACTTCACGGGCGGCCGGAAGGGTGAGACCCGCCGGCTGGACACCGACTACGGCAGCTCCTACCTCTGGCTCACCCACCAGGCCGTGCTCGGCGAGCGGCTCTTCGTGGACACCGCCTTGTCCACGAGCCGCATCGACCGCGACCGCCGCGGCGGCGAGGACGAGGAGGAGAAGGAATTCGACGTGCGGGACGGCCGGCGGCTCGACGTGACGGGCTTGTTGCAATCGTGGAACCTGCAAGCCGGTCCCCTCCACTTCGTGAAGACTGGATTCGAGCTCCGGCGGTTCGCGGCGGAGTATGACTATTTCAGCGACCGCCGCTTCGAAAGCCCGTTCGCCGAGCTGCGCTCCGAGCCCCGCGCGGGGACCTACGCCTTCCGCGGCCGTTTCACGGATGACGATCTCGGCGCCTACCTCTCGGACCGCTTCCGGCCGCTCGACCGCCTGACGCTCGAGCTGGGAGCGCGCTACGACCGGCATTCGCTGACCCGCGACCGCGTCTGGAGCCCGCGGGCGAGCCTCGCCTGGGGGTTGGGCGGCACGAGCGTGCTCCGGCTCGGCTGGGGGCACTACGCGCAGAGCCAGAGGGCCTCCGAGCTGATGGTCGAGGACGGGGACACCCGGTTCTACCGGCCGGAGCGCTCCGCGCACTGGGTGGCCGGTTTCGAGCACCTGTTCGCGAACGGCACGGCCACGCCGCGGCTGGCCGTGCGGGCGGAGGTCTACCGGCGGCGGGTGACCACACCCCGGCCGCGCTACGAGAGCCTCTTCGAGCCCTTCGAAACCTTTCCGGAAGGAGAGCTCGACCGCCACCGCATCGTGCCCACGGGCGGCACGGCGCAGGGGTTCGAGCTGTTCGTACAGCGGCGCTCCGCCGGCCGGTTCGGCTGGTGGGCGAACTATACCTATGCCACCGCCGAGGACGAGATCGCCGGAGCGAAGGCCTGGCGGCAGATCGACCAGCGCCATGCCCTGAATCTCGACCTCAATGCGCCCCTCGGCCGCCATTGGAACCTGAACCTCGCCTGGCGCTTCCACACCGGCCGGCCGACGACGCCGGTTTTCGTGATCGAACGGGAGGGGGAGGACGGAGAGACCGAGCGGGTACCCGTGCTCGGCCGGATCAACAGCGAGCGTCTCCCCGTCTACCACCGGCTCGACCTCCGCCTGAGCCGCAAATGGCCGGCGCGCCGCGGGGCGCTCACCCTCTTCTTCGACGTGCAAAACCTCTACAACCGGCAGAACGTCGCCGGCTACGACCTGGAGATCGACGAAGACGCCGGCCGGCTCCTCCAGCGGGAGGAGCTCTGGCCGGGGTTCTTCGCGTCGGCGGGGATTTCGTGGGAGCTTTGATCCATCGGCGACCTCAGAGAGTATTTCGGAAGTCCGGCTTCATCGCGCTGAGTCCTCACCCCCTGGCCCCCTCTCCCATCTCCCACCCACCCCCCGCCGGGAGAGGGGGAACCCCCGACGATGCACTTCCGAGACACCCTCTCAGATTTCTGGTCCCCCAACGTCCACGACCACTCTCACCCCACCCAGGAACCGATCGATCACCGCGAGCACCGCCTCTCGCGTCACGGCGCGGAGGCGCTTCGCCGCGTCATCCTCCGAGAGAAGCCTCCCCTGCTCGATCCATTCGCGCGCGTAGAAGGCGGAGATCTCTTCATTGCTCATCGGCGCGGTCAGGCGCCGGCCCAGCAGGTGCGCTTTCGCCTCGTCGATCTCGGCGGCGGTCGGCGGCTCGGTCCACAGCGCTTCCATCAGATCGGCGAAACGCTTGCGGGCGGCGTCGAGGTTCTCCGGGTCGACGCCCGCGGCGAGGGAGATCCAGGCGCTCCGGCCGTCGGAGTGCCAGGCGCTCTCGATGTAATAGAGCAGGCCACGGCGGGCGATCAGGTCCTTGCCGAGCCGGCCTTCGTAGTCGTGGCTCATCACGTAGAGAAGGATGCGCCAGACATCCGAGGCGGGATCGGCCGGTGGCGGGGCCGGCACGGCATAGCCGATCTGCGACTGCGCCTTGCCGGGCAGGTGGACGATCCTCTCGCGCGTGGCGACGCGCAGAGGCGGCGCGGGAGGCGGTGTTTGCTCGCGCAGATCCCCGAAGGTTTGTTCGAGGAGTTGGATCGCCGCGCTCTCGTCCAGGTCTCCGGCGGCGGCGATCACGAGAGGAGTGGGAGGCTCGGAATGCGCAGGGACGGGGCGGACGCCCAGAACGTCCCGCAGCTCGGCGTTCAGCCGCTCCTCGGGATCTTCGATCGAAGAGGTTTCCGCGAGTGGCGTGGACACGGAGGCGGCCAGAAGCCGGCGGGCTTCGGCCGCGGCCTGGGGGAGCCCGCCGGCCCGGAAGCGCAGCAGGATCGACGTGTGCCGCCAGGCCGGATCGTCGCCGTCTCCCGGGATCACGACGCGCAAGACGCCGTCCGGGATGCGCGGGACGCGGCGGGAGATGAGGGCGATCCCGTTGGCCAGCCGTTTGACGAGGGGCTCGCGGTCGGCCGGCTCTGTGGCCGCCGGCCCCCTCGGCTCCGGCACGGCTCCGGTGGACGCGGCCTCCGAAGGCGCGGCAACCGGGGCTCCCGCGTGGAACCAGCCGAGCGTGCGCTGCCACGGCTGAAGATGGCGGACGGCGGCGCGCCGCACGTCTTCGGCGGTGACCGCGGCCAACCGCTCCGGCAGGGTCTGGAGGACGGGAAGCGCACCGATCCCCTCATAGAAGGCCATCTGGTGGGCCACGTCCTCCGATGTCTCGAGGTCCAGCTCGAGCTCGGTCGCCAGATCGCGCCGCGCCCGTTCGAGCTCTTCGGCAGGAATCGGGGCCTCGCGGAGGGCCGCGATGCGCGCCTCGATCCGTGTTTCGATCTCCGCCGGAGAGACCGCGGGGCCGGCCGCACCGGCAATCTGGAAGAGGTACGGGGCTGCCGTGGGGGCGAAGACGGTCGTCACGTCCTCCCCGATCCCGTCGAGCCGCGTGCCGGACCGGACCGGCACACCGTCACCGTCCTGCCGGAAGTTGGCGCCGGAGGAGCCCGCGAGCACGGCCTGGAGCAGCAGGAAGGCGGCGAAGTCCGGCTCCGCGGCCGCCGGAGCGCGGTAGACGATTTCGAACCGGCTCGCCGAGCCCGCACCGTACAGCTCCACGCGCCGCCCCCCCACCTGCGGCGGCTCGACCGCGCGCGGCGGAGGCGTCGGCTCGCCGGCCGGAAAAGCGCCGAAGAGCCGGCGGACCTCGGCGAGCACCTCCGGCGCCCGGACGTCTCCGGCCACGGCCAGCACCGCATTGGCCGGCCGGTAGTGGCGCCGGTAGAAGGCCACCAGCTCCTCATGGGTGATCTGTTCCACGTCCGTCGTCCAACCGATCACATTGTTGCGGTATGGGTGCGCGGCGAACGAGGCCGCCATGACCGCGTCGTGGAGAACGCTCGCCGGATCGTTTTCATACCCGTGCAGCTCGGTGAGAACCGCCTTGCGCTCGGCCTCCATCTCCGCCGCGGGGATGAGAAGCCGCGCCATGCGGTCCGCCTCGATGGCGAGGACGAGGCCCAGATGCTCGCGCGGCACGGTCTCGAAATACGTGGTCTGATCGATCCAGGTGTAACCGTGCCACTCGCCCCCCACGGCGTAAATGCGGCTGGCCACCTCCGTATCCGGAAAATTCTCCGAGGCCCGGAACGCCATGTGCTCGACGAAATGGGCAAGCCCCGTCTCCCCCGAGCTTTCGGTGCGTCCTCCGACCCGATAGAGCATCTGGGTACTGACGATGGGGAGCGTGGGGTCCTCCAGCACCAGCACCGTCAATCCATTGGAGAGATGCTCCACCACCGCTCCGGAGAGCCGGGCCGCGGCGGCGGGCGACGGGAGGACCGCAAGACAGGCGAGCAGGCCCGCGCAGAGGTGCGAGTTTCGCCGGAGGCTCATGGCCGCGCGAGCCCGGCCGCCGGCTCGTGGAGGTACTGCTGGAGCCGTTCGAGATAACGGCCCACGTGGAGACCGTCCATGAGCGAGTGGTGCACCTCCACCGAAATCGGGAGGACGGCCTGTCCCTCCCGCTGGGAGGTCTTGCCGAACACGATCTTCGGCACGGAGTCCTCCCTCCCCCACCGCCGGGCATGCGAGAAGCTGGTGAACGAGATCCACGGCAGCGTCGAGTAATGGATCAGGTTGTCCCGGTCGTCCTGCGGATCGAGCTCTCCTTTTTGCGCACGGACCGCAGCCATCGACTCCCGCGCCGCGGCCTGAAAAATCCCGAAGTCCTCCGCGTAGTCGAAATAGGCGAACCCGAAGCGCTCCTCGTCGAGAAGGAGGGTCGTCCCGGCATGGATCACCTCGTGCACCAGGACCTGGTCCCCCTTCATCCGGTAGCGGAACGGCTCGATCTCGTTGGCGGCGCGCAGCGACAGGTAGAGGTAGGCGAGGAAGAAGGAGGTGTCCGGCGCGGCGCGGGTCAGATCCAGAAGGGGGCCAACCTCCAACGCCGTGCAGACGTTGAAGTAGGGCTTGTCGTAGCCCCGGAAGAAGGCGAAGGCCGAGCGATGGGGCCAGGTCGCCAGATCGAGATAGCGAGCCATCCTCCGCATCCTACCGCAGAGGATGGCTCGCCCAGGCACCTTCACCGCTCCTTCCCCGCCTCCACTTTCCCCAGGTCCACCATGGCGTCGTCCTCCATCGCCACGAACGGCCGCGGCTCGATGGTCAAACCTCCCTTGCCGTCGTGGCGGACGACCTGCACGGTGCCCATGCCGTAGCCCATGGGGCCGCGGCTGTAGTAGTGCACTTTCAGCCGGTAGGGCATGACGTCCTTGTTGAGTGGCCCGCGGATGGTGAAGCATTCGGGGCCGTAGCCGGTGGTGACGTCTTCGTAGAGGTCGCCGCCCGTGCGGAGATGCTTTGCGGAATAGTAGGCATGGTTGCCCTGGCGGTCCCAGATGTGGAGGTCGACGTCGTTGGCGTCGGTCTCCCAGGTGAGGACGAAGCGCAGGGAGGGCTCGCTTTCGGAGCGCACACCCTTGGCCGTCAGGCGGTCCTGGACCTCCTGGCGGCGGGACGGCTCGGCGCGCACCCAGGCGGCTCCGAGGAGACCCAGGTCCTCCTGCATGATCCGGTCGGCGCCGAGGAAGCGGCCGCCGGGGTAGCTCTGCTCCAGGCCGTTCTCCAGCACCGCGAACGCTTCGCCGAAGCGGCCGGCGCGCAGCAGGGCCCAGGCGAGGAGGCGGTGGCCTGAAGGATGGTCCGGCCGGTCCGCCACGGCCTTGCGGTAGGTGTCGATGGCGAGCTCGAGCCCCGCGTCGCCCAGACGTTCGAGGCGCTCGCCGGCCAGGCGGCGCAGATCGACGCGGCTCGGGAAGAGGTCGATGAGCGAGCCATAGGCACGCGCCGCCCCGGTCCGGTTCCCCGCGGCCTCCCACGCTTCACCGAGAGCCAGCAGGGCCAGCACGTCGCCCGGCTCCGCGGTGTTCCAGGCCTCGGCAACGGCCCGTGCCCGGTCCACCCGGCCGGCCGCCAGGTGCTCCATCACCTCGCCGAAGCGTCCGCTGTACGGGGCCTTCCGCGTCTCCTTCTCCTCGGCGATCCGCTGCTCGTCGACGCGCCCGCCCACCCGGAGCGGCGCTTCGTCGGGCACCTCGGCCGGCTGCACGGCGTCGACCGGCGCGGGCCGTGGCGCCGCGAGCGGCGGCGGGGGTGCCGGCGGAGGAGGGATATTCGGCAGAGGGCTCTCGCCCGTCACCGTGACCTCCTCCACGGCGGGGATTCCTCCCACCGTTCCACCCGCCACCCCACCCGGCACGCCCCCCACGACGCCGCCGGGCACACCACCTTCGACGCCACCTTCGACGCCGCCTTCGACGCCATCCTCGACCGCTTCGGGCACCTCTT
>Ga0209682_10000443_pt1 | contig 14288 bp, 19 predicted proteins | sample DOMMetBare2Fresh_2_FD_187471 | JGI IMG/M metagenome (GOLD analysis project Ga0209682, IMG submission 187471) | Wetland sediment microbial communities from St. Louis River estuary, USA, under dissolved organic matter induced mercury methylation -... | ecosystem: Environmental > Aquatic >... | reverse complement strand
CGGGGCTGGCGCACGAGATCCGCAATCCGCTCAACTCGTTGAACCTCAACATGCAGATGCTGGAGGAGGAGATCGGCGAGGGGGGCTCGGCGCCCACCGGCAAGCGGCTGCTGTCGATCACCCGTTCCGAGCTGAGCCGCCTCGAGCGTCTGGTCACCGACTTCCTCGCCTATGCCAAGCCCCGTCCGGTGGAGCTGGAGGAGATCCCGGCCGTCCTGCTGCTCGAACGGGTGCCCGAGGTGCTGGCCGGAGAGATCCAGAAGCGGCGGGCGCGCGTCGCGGTGCAGGACCGGAGCCAGGGTGCCCGGGTGCGGGTCGATCCCGCGCAGATGAACCAGGTCCTGCTCAATCTGACGCAGAACGCGCTGGGCGCGGCCGAGGAGGCGGACCGCACGCCGATCCTCGTGCTGTCGGCGCACCGGCAGGGACCCTGGGTGCAGCTCAAGGTGGCGGACAACGGCGCCGGCATCCGTCCCGAGGATCAGGCGAAGATCTTCGACCTCTTCTATTCCACCCGCAAAGGCGGCACCGGCCTGGGTCTCGCCATCGTCGACCGCATCGCCCACGCCCACGGCGGGCGCGTCGCCGTCGAGAGCACCCCGGGGACCGGCACGGTGATGACCGTGGAGCTCCCGGCGGTCACGACCCCCGAGCCGGCATCCCGGGCGCTGCTGGAAACCTCCGTCGAGGCGTGAGCGGGCCGGGGCGCCGGCCGTCGGCAGGCGGAGTGAGGGGCCGCAGATGAGGTACTTCTCTTGTGACAGGCGCTCCATGATTGCTCCTGAGGGCAGATCTTATAGTAGAGTGCCGGCGGAGAAATCATGGGCCAGCACGACCTCAGCTACCGTCTCTTCTTTACCCACCTGAGCATGGTCCGGGATCTTCTCGAAAAGATCGTGGCCGAGCCTTGGGTCCGTCTGCTCGACTTCGGTTCCGGCGAGCGGGTCAATGCCTCGTTCGTCTCCGGCAAGCACGACAACCGCGAGAGCGACATCATCTGGAAGTTCCGGCGCAAGGACGGGAAGGAACCTGCCGAGGTCTACGTCCTGATCGAGCTCCAGTCGCGGCCGGATCCCTCCATGCCGGTCCGGTTCACGGCCTACGAGGGCCTCTTCTATGAAGATCTGATGGCAGGTCTCCCTCCGGCGGCCTGGAGGAAGCTGCCTCCGCTCATCCCGATCGTCGTCTACAATGGAGGAGGGCCATGGAACGTCGCCACGGACATCGGTTCTCTGATCGGGGATCTGGACCCTTCGGCAGATGTCTACCGGGCACGTGTGCAGTACTGTCTCGTGGTCGAGGCGGCGTACAGCCGGCAGTTCTTGGCAGCGCTGAACTGTCCGATCGGCGACTTGTTCTGGATCGAAATGAGCCGCGACTGGGGGGAGGTCCAGGCCGGGGTCCATCGGCTGCGGCGCAACCTTCCGCCGGAGGAGCAATCCCTGCGGCGGGCCTTCGAGACCTGGCTGCAGAAGGTCATCCTGCCGCGCTTCGGGCTGTCGGCGGACGACGTCTCCGCGGCGCTCACTTTGGAGGAGCTGGAAACCATGTTGGCTGAAAGCATCGACCGGTGGAACCGTCAAGTGCGGGAAGAAGGTCTCAAGGAGGGTCTCGAGAAGGGCCTCGAGACAGGTCTTGAGAAGGGTCTTGAGAAGGGCCGGCAGGAAGGCCGGCAGGAAGGCCGGCAGGAAGGGGAAGCCCGGGTGGTGCTCCAACTCCTGCGCTTGAAATTCGGTCCTCTGTCTCCCGAGATCGAGGAGCGGGTTCGTTCCGCGGATACGGAGCGGCTCCTGGAATGGAGCGGTCGCGTTCTGACCGCCGGGCGTCTCCAGGACGTTTTCGCGGACTGACTGGGTGCCCCTACCCTGTGCGCCCGGGGTCCAGGCGGCTCCACCGGAGGAGATACGGCGCCAGGGCCTCCTGCGCCGCTCCGGCCAACGCCTCTGCGAGCCCCGGAGCGGATGCGGCCTCCACCGGGGCTCCGGCCGGCTCCCCGCGCCGCGCGCTCTCGTAGGCGAGCCGGATGCCGCGGCAGAGCGGGAGGAGCTGATCGATGAACGTGACGTCGACGCCCACCGGCACCGCCAGCCGGCTCTGCGTCCTGCGGCTCGGCCGCCTTTTCCCCGCCTCGTAGTCGGCGATCAGCCCGGGGTCGATGCCGGATTGCCGGGACAGCTCCGCCTGGCTCCACCGGAGGAGGGACCGCAGCAGGATGATCGCGAGGCCCAGGTCGAGGAGGTCTTCGGTCGGCTCCATTGGTCTCTCTCCGCTTTGTTCGAATACCCACGTTGTGGGTAGGTTCCCTCTGCTTTCTACGCCGGTTCCTGCCAGTCTTGAGGCCCGGAGGCGTCCCGGTGGCCATGGCGGCCACCGCGGATCGCGTCCCGCAAGGAGCCTGTCATGGCCCGTCCTCTCGCGAAAACCGGCCTTCTCGTCCTCCTCCTGCTCATCGCGGCACCACCCCTCCACGCCGCCGAGCCCGCCGCCCCGGCGCCGTGGGGCTTCCTCGGCGATTTGTGGAACCTCCTGGCCAATGCCTGGGGCGACAACGGGTGCGAGGTCGACCCCAGCGGGCGCTGCGCACCCAGGCAGGCCCCGGCGACCATCGACAACGGGTGCGGAGTCGACCCCAGCGGCAGTTGCGCAGCGGCGGCAAGCGACAACGGGTGCGGGGTCGACCCAGATGGACGCTGCCACGGCTGACCATCCGCCCCACATCAGGCCTCAAACCGCAGGTCGGGGTTGTACTGCGCCCGATAGAGGTACTTGACCAGCCGCCGGGTCCACTCCGCCTTGACCTCCTCAGCCTCGGCGGCACGGCAGAAGAGTGCCAGCGCCGCCAGGGCTTCCTTGTGGACCTTCTGACCTCGAAAGATCCATAGCATCTCCTCAGCCAGGACCCGGACAAGTTGTGTCCTGCCCTCGTCCAGATGAATCACCGCCACCTCGAGGATGGCCAGGGCGTAGTCGTAGGCAATCTCCTTATCCCGGAAATACCGACACACTTGGGCCATAGCCGCGAGCGCCTCCTGCGGCTTCCCCAGACCCGCACAGGCGCGCCCTCTGAGCCAGCGGGCCCGAACACCGTCCAACTCGTTGTCCAGGCCCGCCGCCAACGCCTCGACCAGCGGGACCAGAGGCTCAGCAGCCTTGTAGCGCTCCAGGTGGCACAGGTTGCTCGCCGACGTGAAGCGGTGCAGAAACAGCAGCCGCAGCTCCCGCTGCACAGCGATCAGTGGCTCGGCGTGCGCCAGCACCTCCAAAGAAGCCTCGTACTCTCCTGCGATTTCCCAGGCTCTTGCCTTCTTCATCAGCAGACGCCCACGCGCTTGGGCGGTGCTTGCCCCTTTCAATTCCCGATCGAGCAAGGCTATCGCCTCCTGGCAATGCCCCTGGTTCATGAGCAGAGACGCCTTCAGATCGGGCCTCCGGCTGCCGTCGAGCACCCCGCCGGGGTCACCGCCGGCCCCCCGCTTCCATAGATCCTCGGCGCGGTCGAACGACGTTTCGGAGGCCGGCAGGTCGCCGCCAACCCGCAGGGCATTGGCCAGGAAGGGCTCGCAGACACCGCCCAGGCGGAGGAGCCAGAGCTCCGGCCCGGGGCTCGCGGCGACGACGCGGAGGGAGAGCCGCGCCAGGCGCAAGGCCTCGCTCGCGCGGTCGGCCGCGGCGGTCTCGGAAGCCAAGGCCAGCCGTTCCGCCAGGGCCCAGCTCCGCGGGTCCCCCAGCAGCTCCTCAATGGCCTCCTCCTGCGGCTTTTCCGGCAGCCGCGCGAGGCGGGACCATGTCGCTTCGGCCCAGCGGCGGTGCTGCCGGGCATGGCGGCGGTGGCCGTCCCGGGTCATCCTGGCGCGGGTGGCCTTCGCGACCGCCGAGCCGGCTGCTGCCGCGGCGCCATCGATCACCCGGCTCTCCTCCTCGGTCGGCGCGGTGGGTGCCCGCGGGCCGGCCGGCGGATGGGCCAGTTGGTGGGAGAACAAGGCGGTCTCGATCGCCTCGCGTGGGACCTTCCAGGGCGCGAGCAGCTTCACCAGCCGTTCGAGAGGCATCCCCACCTTGCCCATCTCCAGGCGGCCGACCGTCTGCTCCGCCAGACCGTTCTCCGCTGCAAGCTCGTTCTCGTCCAGCCCCTCCGCGAAGCGGAAGAACCGCAAAACGGCACCTTCCGGTGTCGGCTTGGGTTTCGGCACGTGGCCCTCCGTCGATAGAAGTCCTTCAACCGTACAAGTGCTGCCGAGGACCAATCCGGGACACGTATCTCGAAAACGCGCGAAAACGGTTTGTGGGTGCCCATGTCATGGGGCTTGCGCAGGTGCGCGATCCCGCGGATGCGGCGGCGGCGTACGGTCTCCCCCATGCTCGACCTCAACCGCTATGCCGAAGCCACCCAACGCCGCCTCTATGAAGCCGTGGTCAAGCTCCTCTGGACGCCTGTCGGCGAGGAGATCCTGGCACCGGGCCACTCCCCGGACGAGATGGGGCTCATGGTCACGTACGTCCATGGCCGATGGATCGCCACGTGGACGGACCTGGAGGAGCCGGAGACCGTCCCAACGGATCAGAGGATCCAGATGGTCCGCATCCTCGCCGATCCGGGGTCCCGGTTCGGGATCGTCCTCCAGGAGATCTGAGGAGGGGCGCGGCATGAAGCTCACGCTCACCAGGTGGCATCGCGCCACGTTCGCCGTTCACCTTCTCCCCGACTCCATCTGGCGCCTTCCGCTCCGGGCGGAGCTGGTGTCCGGGTGGCTCTCCGGCCCGTTCGGCATCTACGCCGGGACGTACGACCGGATCGACCGCGACCGGGCCGGCCGGCGGCCGCGGTACACCCTCGTCCATCTCCCCTCGCAGCAAGCTCAGCTCACGCTCCCGCTGCAGAGACTCTGCCGGCAGGCGGCGGCGGAGCTCGCGGCGTGTGACCTCGCCTGGGAATCCGCGTGGGCTCCCGGGGTCACCGGCCCGGATCTGGAGAAGGTGCGAGAGGTCTATCGCCGCTGGAAGGCGTGGGGCCGGCGGTGAGGAAAAACAAAAGGCCCCGCCGGGGGCGGGGCCTGGACGAGCCGGAGAGGGCGCGGAGATCAGCCGATGGCGATCTTGCGCGGCTTGGCCTGCTCGGCTTTGGGGACGGTGATGGTGAGGATGCCGTTCTCGAAAGCGGCCTCGACCTTGTCGTGGCTCACCAGGCTCGGCAGGGTGAAGGCCCGGGCGAAGGTCCCGTAGATCCGCTCGATCCTCTGGTAGCTCTCCTTCTTCACGTCCTTCTCGAGCTTCCGCTCACCGGTCAGCCGGAGGACGTTGTTCTCCAGCGTGATGTTGATGTCGTCCTTGGTCAACCCCGGCAGCTCGGCGGTCAGCCGGTAGGACTCCTCCGTCTCCTGGATGTCGACCGGCGGCATCCAGCTCCGGTTCCCCACTTCCTCGCTCGGGAGCAGGTCCTGGTTCATCAGCGAGTCCATCAGACGGAAGAAGGGGTCGCGCGCCGTCATGCCGGCGGGGTTCCAGCGGGTGATCGTGTTGAGCATGGTGTCCTCCTTGGTTCTCTCTTGGTTTTGCTCGCGGGGGAGGCCGTGTCCTCGCCTCGCGTCAAGGGGATGATGGCACATCACTAAGATCGTGTCAACCCCCTTTCGTCAAAATCTCAGTAGGTCCATATCAATGTCGAGCTCCAGGGCGGTCGGTGTTGATTCTGAGGCCGGATCGAGCTCCTTGGATTCCCTGGATCGCACTACGGCACGCTCAACATTGCAAAGAGGCGGCGCCATGCCAGATCTTGAGTCTGCCACTAGCAATTTGATGGCGCGGGCCGTTCCGGTCTAGAATCCTGGCCTCACTTCCTGGGGGAGAGAGCCATGGCAAGCCCCGACTTCGTCGTCTGTCTCGAGTGCGAGACCCCGTGCTATTCCTTTGAATGGGAGGGGGGCCAGTTGACCGAGGCGCTGTGCACGGCCTGCGGCAATGACGACACCGACCAGTTCGCTCTGCCCGAGGAGCTGGAGGAGCTGGACAGCAACTAGGAGCTGTGGTACGGTTCGCCGCCTACGCGTCTTCGTGACGACCCTCTGGGAGTATTGTCTATGTACGCAGTGATCGAGAGTGGTGGCAAGCAGTATCGCGTCGCCCCGGGCGACGTGATCGACGTCGAGCTGCTCGCCTCTCATAAGGATGGGCAGGACGACGAGGTCCGGTTCGACCGGGTGCTGCTCGTCTCCGGCGATTCCGGCCTTCAGGTCGGCAGCCCGGTGGTCGAGGGGGCCCTGGTGAAGGCGTCGTTCGTCGATGCCCTGCGCGGCCCGAAGATCCGGGTCTTCAAGTTCAAGAAGCGCAAGATGTACCGGCGGACCAAGGGTCACCGGCAGAACCTGCACCGCGTGCGGATCGAAGGGATCGAGCTGCCGTCCTGACGGCCGCCGTCCGCGATCTTTCCAGGAGCGACAACCATGGCACATAAAAAGGGACAGGGCTCCACCCGCAACGGGCGGGACTCCAACCCGCAATACCTCGGCGTCAAGGCCTTCGGGGGCCAGCAGGTCTCGGGCGGCACGATCATCGTCCGCCAGCGCGGGACCGTCTTCTTCCCGGGGCTGAACGTCGGCCGCGGCAAGGATGACACCCTCTTCGCGAAGATGGACGGCGTCGTGAAGTTCCAGGACAAGGGCCGGCGCGGGAAGTTCGTCCACATCCTGCCCGCCGAGGTTCCGGCTCCCGTCGAGACCTCCGAGCCCGCCGGCTGATTTGATCTTCCTCGACGAAGCCAAGATCCACGTCCGGGGCGGGAAGGGCGGCAACGGCTGCATGGCCTTCCGCCGGGAGAAGTACGTCCCTCTCGGCGGCCCCTCCGGTGGCGACGGTGGCGACGGCGGCTCGGTGTTCCTGGTCGGCCAGGGGAGCCGCAACACCCTCTACCATCTCCAGTTCCATTCCCTCTACGCGGCCGACCGCGGCCGCCATGGCGAAGGATCGAACTGCACCGGCAAGTGTGGCGAGGATCTGGAGATCATCGTGCCGCTCGGCACCGTGGCCTACGACCGCGACTCGGGCGAGCTGATCGGCGAGGTCCTGGAGGACGGCCGGCGGCTGCTGGTGGCGGCTGGTGGCCGCGGTGGCCGCGGCAATGCGCGTTTCGCCACGGCCACCAACCAGGCGCCGCGCCGGGCCGATCCCGGGCGGGACGGGGACGAGCGGTTCCTCCGCCTGGAGCTCAAGCTCCTGGCCGACGTCGGGGTCATCGGGTTGCCGAACGCCGGCAAGTCGACGCTGATCAGCGTCGTCTCGGCGGCGCGCCCGAAGATCGCCGACTACCCGTTCACCACCCTCGTGCCGCAGCTCGGCGTGGTCGCCAAGGGGCCGTTCGACGAGCCGTTCGTCATCGCGGACCTCCCCGGCCTGATCGCCGGTGCCGCACAGGGAGCGGGGCTGGGCATCCAGTTCCTCCGCCACGTGGAGCGCTGCCGCGTCCTGGTCCACCTGGTCGACCTCTCCACGGAGGGGAGCGCGGTGGACGATCTGGAGACGGTGGAGCGGGAGATGGCGGCGTTCAACGAGGAGCTGATGCAGCGTCCGCGGCTCCTGGTGGGCAGCAAGCTCGATGCGGCCCTCCCCGAGCGCCGCGAGGAGCTGCGGGGCGCTGCGGCGGCGCGGGACCTCCCGTATCTGGAGATCAGCGCCGCCACCGGCGAGGGGGTCCGGCCGCTGGTCGGCGAGCTGGCGCGCCGGTTGACCGGAGGGCCTTCCGGAGCCGGGGCATGAAGCTGGGCCTCTTCGGTGGCAGCTTCGACCCGATCCATCAGGGGCACGTGCTGCCGGTCCGCGCGGCGCGGCAGGCGCTGGGGCTCGACCGGGTCCTCTATCTGGTCACCGCGAAGCCGCCGCACAAGCCGCGGCGGGCGCTGGCGCCGCCGCTCGCCCGCTACGCCATGGTGGAGCTGGCGCTCCTCGGCGAGGAGGGGCTGTACGCCTCGCCCCACGAGATGATGCTGGACCGGCCCGCCTATACGATCGAGACGCTGGAGCACTTCCAGCGTGCCGAGCCCGGGGCGGACCTCCACCTGCTGATCGGCGGCGATTCGTTCGCCGATCTGCACCTCTGGTACCGCTGGCGGGAGATCCCGGCGGCGGCACGCCTCGCCGTCCTCACCCGGCCCGGCTGGGAGCTGGACGCGCGGCCTCTCCACCCCGAGCTCGCCGCCCTGGCGGCGACCGACCGGGTGGTCTTTCTGCGGCAGCCACCGGTGGACGTCTCCTCGACCCGCCTGCGGGATCTGTTCGCGCGTAGCGAGCAGCCGCCGGCGGGCCAGGTGTCCAGCCTGGTGGTACAATACGTGCACAAATACGACCTGTACCGATGACAGCCGAACCGACCTCCTCATCCGTCCCCTCACCCCCCCTTGCCGCGGACATCGCGGGCAAGGTCCGCTGCGCCGTGGCCGCGGCCGACGACCGCAAGGCGATCGATCTCAAGGTGCTGCACCTCGAGAAGGTCACCGACTTCACCGACTACTTCCTGATCTGCAGCGGTGCGAGCGAACGCCAGGTCCAGGCCATCGCGGACGGGGTGCTCGAACGGCTGCGGGCGGAAGGAACCCGCCCTCTCCATGTCGAGGGGTACAACCGGGGGCAGTGGGTGCTGCTCGATTTCGGCGACTTCCTGGTGCACGTCTTCCTGGAAGAGCCGCGGAAGTTCTATGCCCTGGAACGTCTCTGGGGCGACGCACCCGACGTGACCGCCCGGCTCCGCTCCTGACCGGAGACCCCGGCGCGCGGCCTGCCGTGATCGCGGCTCCTCTCACCCTGGCCCGGCTGCTCCAGGGCTTTCCCGCCCTCGGGGAGAGCCTCAAGGGGGCGGAGCGCGCCGCCGCGACGGACGCCCCCATCCTCCTCCTCGGCGAGCCGGGCAGCGGCCGGTCGACCCTGGCGCGCGCCCTCCACGCCGCCAGCCGCCGCGCCGCCGCGCCGCTGATCGAGGTGGATCCCGGAGCAGTGCCCAGCACCCTCTTCGAGAGCGAGTTCTTCGGCTTTCGCCCCGGCGCCTTCACCGGTGCGGAGAAGGGGAGCGAAGGCAGGGTCGCCCGCGCCGAGGGGGGGACGCTCCTCCTCGATCACGTCGAAGAGCTCCCTCTCGCCGCACAGCCCAAGCTCCTCCGCCTGGTGGCGGAGCGGCGCTTCTCGCCGCTCGGCGGTACCGAGATGGAGGCCGACATCCGCTTCATCGCGCTGGGCGCGGAGGACCTCCCGGCGCGGGTCGAGCGCGAGACCTTCCGCGCCGACCTGTTCTACCGCCTGGAGGTGCTGGCCTTCCGCATCCCGCCGCTGCGCGAGCGGCGCGGCGATCTCGATGCCGTGATCGACCATCTCCTGGCCGACCTGGGCGAGCGGTTCGATCGCCCCGGCCTGGAGCTCGCACCCCGTGCCCGCGCCTGGATGCTCGACCACCCCTGGCCCGGCAACCTGCGCCAGCTCCGCAACGTGCTGGAGCGCGGCCTGATCCTGACCGAGCGCGGTCCGCTCGACCCGCCGCAGCCGGAAGGCTCGACCGAGGGGCGGCCCCGCCCTCTCCTCGAGGTGGAAAAAGAGCTCATCCGCAACGCCCTCGCCTACACCCGGGGCCACCAGGGCCGCGCCGCCGAGCTCCTCGGCATCAGCCGCAAGGCGCTGTGGGAGAAGCGGCGGCGGTACGGGATTCCGTAGCAGCCTTGGTGGGTGGTGGAGGGTTACGCCGGCCGGAAGCTCGTGGAGCGGACGAGCAGCTCGCCGGTGCGCAGGCGGTCCGGATTGCGCAGCGTCTCCAGGAGGTCGAAGGGAAGGCTGAGCCCGGGCTGCACGCGCTGGCACAGGTTGCGCAAGCGGCGCATCTCGACCTCGGAGAGCTGGGAGAAAATTTCGACCACCTGAGGATCGAGCTGCTGGCCGGCGACGCGGTGCAACTCGGCCATGGCCGGCTGGTGGCCGCAGGCGCGGCGGTACGGGCGGTCCGAGGTGAGCGCGTCATAGGTGTCCACCACGGCGAAGATGCGCGCGACGAGCGGGATCTGCTCGCCCGCCAGGCCGCGCGGATACCCCTGGCCGTCCCACCGCTCGTGATGGCTGTACACCACGTCGATCGCCGCCGGCTGGAGGAAGCGCACCTCGGCCAGCATCTCGTACCCCCAGCCCGGGTGCTGCTTCATGATCAGCCACTCGTCCTCGGTCAGGGGGCCGGTCTTGCGCAGGATCTCGTCCGGCACGACCATCTTGCCGACGTCGTGGAGCAGCGCTCCCCATTCCAGGTCCTTGAGCGCCTCGCCGCGGATGCCCATGGCCTTGGCGAGCGCCACGGCATAGAGGGCGACCCGGAAGGAGTGGCCGGCCGTCTCGTGATCGCGGGCGTCAGCGGCGGTCACCACCGCGCCCACCGCTTCGACGTACGACCGTTCGCGGGCCTGCCGCGACTCTTCGAGCGAGACGACCAGGGACCGGAAGGTCTCCTCAATGAGGAGGACCTCGCTGCTGCCGCCGGCGCTGGGGAAGTCCTTCTGGAGCTCGCCGGACTGCGCCATGCGCGACATCGTCTCCGCGAGCTGCCGCAACGGCCGGGTGAGCCGGCGGACCACCATCCAGGCGGCGAGAGAGGAGAGGGCCCCCGCTGCCAGGGCGATGACCAGCAGGTGCCAGCCGACCTCGCGCGCGAAACGGGCGTCGTTCGTGGTGTCCACGAGACGGCCCAGCAGGATCAGAGTCATCAGCGATGCTGATATCGCCACGATGGCGGTAGAGAGGGCTACCTTCCGGCGCAAGCTCACGGCAAGAGGCTCCAGAGTACCTTCCAGCTCCGACAACCGGACCAGAGGCGGACAGACCACCCGCGAAATACGAACTTCAAAACATGCACGATCGCGTCTGCGATGTAAGGTGAAGTATAGGAGACTTCCCCTCTACTTGGAAAGGTGCGCCGCCGGAGCGAAACCGATCCGCTTTCGTGCGCTGATAGGATGAGCATCCCCATGCGACGACCCTTCGGCCGCGAGATAGATACGTTCCGCCGGCTCGTGACGGTCTGCCTGTTGCTCGCGTTCGCCGCCGCGGCGTCCGCGGCCCCGACGGCGCACCAGGTCGCCTCCCGCCTCGCCGGTCTGGGGCCGCGGGCTGAAGAGAGCAAGACGCAGCCCGCGGCCGTGGCGTTCCTGGGAGAGGCCCTGCGGCAGGCGGGGCTGCGGAACGTGAGGACGGTCCCGGTGGCGGGAGAGCCTTCGGTCCTCAACCTCCAGGGGGTGCTCCCGGGAGCGACGGACCGCGAGATCGTCCTGTCGGCCCACTACGACACGGTCGGCAAGAGCCCGGGAGCGGGCGACGATGCGTCCGGGTGCGGCCTGGCCGTCGCGGTGGCGGCGGAGTTCGCGCGGGCTCCGCTCCGTCACACCCTCCGGGTCGTCCTGTTCGACGGCGAGGAAACGGGCCTCGACGGCAGCCGCGGCTGGGTGGAGGCGCTGCCGCCCGCGGCGCGCGACCGCATCCTGGCGAACCTCAACCTGGAGATGGTGGGGTGGGCGGGCAGCATCGGGCCGACGGTCCACGCGATCCCGAGTGTCCTCAAAACCGGAGAGGGGCGGGGAGGACGGGTCACGACGCCCGCCTGGCTCGTGCGTGCGGCGCTCGACGGGGGGCGGTCCGCCGGCTGGCCGCTCCATCTCGCCGATCCGCGCTTCCCTCTCCCCATGCAGCTCCTGTTGCGCGGGACGAGAGTCCGCTTCGGGGCCGACAGCGGGGCCTTCCTGGAGCGGGGCATCCCCGCCGTGACCCTCTCCGACAGCTCGTTTTTCGTCCTCGATCCGGCCTATCACAAGCCGATCGACACCGTGGCCCGGCTCGATGCCGGCCGCCTGGAGGCCTGGACCCGCGCCGTCGCCGCCACGGTCCGCGGGCTCGACCGCTTCGACGGGCGGCCCGCGGCGGAAGATACGTATCTGGTGCTGGTGGGCCGGGTGCTCTCGCGCCAGGCTCTCGCCGGGATCGGCCTGGTGCTCGCCGCGCTGCTGATGGTGCGCCACCGCTCTCCCGTGAGCTGGGTCTTTCCGGTGCTCCTCGCCGCGGCCTCCGTCTTCGCCCCGGCCCTGGCGATCCCGCTGCTCACGCCGGCCGCGCTCCTCGCATTCCTCCCGCCGCTGCACGGCTGGCGGCGCGCCATCCGGGCCGCTCTGGGGCTTCTGCCCCTCCTCCTCTATCTGCTCCTGCTGGTGGGTGCCTTCGCCGCCCGGCTTTCGTCCTGGAAGGCGGGCTACCAGGAGAGCCGGATCGGATTGCTGCTGGTGGCCGTTGCGCTGGCGGCGTGGACCCTCACCCCCGGCCCCTCTCCCGCAAGCGGGCGAGGGGAGTCTACGCCGCGAGCGTCTGGCGCAGCCGCCGCACCGCGAGACCGGCCCGCGTCTTGACCGTGCCCAGGGGGATGCCGGTGGCGCGTGCGATCTCCCGCTGGCTCATGTCGCGGAAGTACATGAGCTCCAGGATCTTGCGCTGCTCGCGCGGCAGCTCCTGCAGGGCGGAGCGCACGGCGCGCGACCGGTGCAGGGCATCGACCCGTGCAGGCGCCTCGGGAGGGACCGCTTCGCTTTCCCGCGGCTGGCCGTCGAGGAGCCGCAGGCGGCGTTGCCGCTGGCGCAGGCGGTCGATGGCGAGGCGCCGGGTCAGCACGCCGACCCAGGTGCTGACACCGGCCTTGGACGGATCGTACTCGCCGGCATGGCGCCAGATCTTCCAGAGGACTTCCTGAGCCACGTCGGCGGCATCGTCCGCATCACCGAGGATGCGGTAGGCCTCGGAACGGAGAAGGGGCGTCAAGCGGCGGCTCAGCTCCTCCAGCGCCGGGGAGCTCCCCTGGGCGACCTGTGCGACCAGCTCGATGTCGTGTATGTCTTTCATACCCTCTTCTTTGCCGGAGGGGGGCGGCTGGTTACAAGCGTCTTCGTTGCCGCCGGGCCCACCAGGACCCGGCGAGCAGGCCGGCGAGCGCCACCGGGATGGTCGGACCGATGTGGGAGGCCAAATGGGAGAGGCTGTTGAACGGGCAGTACACGGACCAGACTCCGGCGGCGGCCACGCCCGCCGCCAGCCCTCCGAGCACTCCGGCCACCGCAGGGCGCAGGGGGAAGCCGCGGACCGCCAGCCAGAAGCCGAGCGCCATGGCCGGCAATCCCAGGGCGATCTCGACCTTGAAGCAGTAGAAGCTGAATCCGCCCAGACCCGGCGGGCCAGGCACCGGCCGAAGCGAGACCAGCAGGGCGTTGGCGGCGGCGACGGCCGCCGTGGCGATCAGCGCGGCAAGACCGAGAGCGGGCGCGCCGGACCCGTCGCCGGGAACCGCCTCGCGCAGCCCCACCCAGAGGATGCCATAGGCCACCAGCACCTGGAACGCACCCAGGGCCCAGACCAGTCCGCTGGTCTCCCAGTGCGGGCCGAAGAGCAGGGCCAGCAGGGCGAACCCGAGGGCCGCGCAGGGGAAGAGGACGAGGGCGCGCACCCAGGCCGGCCGTAGCGGCCGCACCGGTTTGAGGTCGCGCGCGACCTCGGCTCTCAGCTTCTCGAACGACACGTCCTTCATCGTCATCCTTCTCGCGCGCCGAGGAGGCGGCGGAGCGTGGTCATCGCGCGATGGGAGCGCACCTTGGCGGCGCCACCGCGGATGCCGAGCACGGCGCCGATCTCGCCGAAGGAGAGCCCCCAGACGTGATGGAGGAGCAGCGGCTCGCGTCCATCCTCCGGCACCTTCAGCAAGGCCCGGCGCACGGCCTGACGGTCGGCAAGACCGTCCGCCTCGGCAGGAACCGGCAGATCGGGAACCTCCTCGGGAGCCGGCTCCTCATACCGGCGGCGGCGCCCGGCGGCCCGTCTGTCCATCCGATATACGTTACGAGCGATGGCAAAGGCCCACGGCACGACCGGGCTCGCCGGCAGATAGGTATGCCGCGCCCGGTGGATCTGCAGAAAAGCCTCCTGGAGCAGGTCCTCGGCGGCGGCCGCATCGAAGGTCAGGGACCGCAGGTACTGGCGCAACCGGGGAGCCAGCAGGGCATACAAACGCTCGAAGGCGGCGAGCTCGCCCATCTGGTACCGCCCCATCTGCTCCGCAAGCTCCTGGTCCATGGCGTTCCCCGGTCGGGGTGCTAGCATACAGGGAGGGACGCTCACCTTTTGAAGACCTTGGCGTTCAAAGTCCCCGACCGCGGCGGCTACCACCCGGCGATGAATCGCCGGGCTATCAGCAGCGCCCCATGAATGGGGCTTGAAGCCGGGTTCACCCGGCGCCGCTGCTAGCCCGGGCA
>Ga0209682_10000442_pt1 | contig 14319 bp, 12 predicted proteins | sample DOMMetBare2Fresh_2_FD_187471 | JGI IMG/M metagenome (GOLD analysis project Ga0209682, IMG submission 187471) | Wetland sediment microbial communities from St. Louis River estuary, USA, under dissolved organic matter induced mercury methylation -... | ecosystem: Environmental > Aquatic >... | reverse complement strand
GTACCCGATCCCGGTGTCAGGATCGGCGAAACCGAAAGATCCGCCGTTGCCGGGCGTACCGAACGCGGAGTTCGCCCCGCTACCGAAGGGCCAGCCCGGCATCGGTTTCATGTAGCCCAACGAGTACACCATCGGGACCTTCAAAGCCAGATCGACCAAGCCTCCGCTGGGAGGCCGGGCCGGTTGGGTCAGAGCCGCCAAAGTGCCCGCGCTCAGGCCCAACTTGCCGCTCACCGCAGCGCCATAGGCGGCCGCCACCGCGCGCGGCTCGCCGATGCCATTGCCTGCGGGCAGCTCGACACTCAGCATTTCCACGGTGTTGTAGGACAGGTCCACCAACAACTCCGGCGGGTTGCTGAATATCCGGCGGCCAAGACTATGCGGCCCGAGCATGGCAAGCAACGTGCGAGGCGGGTAATCGCGCACGTGCAGCAGCATCTGCAGGCTGCCCCGGCCGTGGATCGTCGCGCGACGCTCCAGGTCGAATCCGGGGGGCAGCCCGATATAGAAGTCGACGCCCAGCGGCGCCGCGATCTCCTCGGCGAAGAACCGACCCAGCGACCGCCCGGCCGGATCCACACGGCGCAGCAGCTCACCTTCGTACCACCCCAGCGTGATGGCGTGATAGCCGTGCCTGGTCCCCGGCGGCCACAGCGGGCGTTGTAAAGCGATCGCAGCTGCAACCACATCGAGGTCGGCAAGGTCGGCAACGGCCAGCGGGATGTCCAGCACAGGCACGCCACCCTGGTGCGAAAGGAGCTGGCGCACTGTGACGTCGCCCTTACCGCGCCAGGCGAACTCAGGCCAGTACTCCGCGACCCGCGCGTCGTAGTCCAGGAGGCCGCGCGAGTGCGCCAGCGCGAGCGCAAGGGAGGAGACGCCCTTCGTTGTGGACATCATCGTCACGACAGTGTCCGCGCGCCATTGCGCGCGGGTCACCCCGTCGCGGTATCCGCCCCACAGATCGACGACCTTGCGCCCATCGCGGTACACCGCGCAAGCCGCCCCGACCTCACCACGCTCAACGAAGTTGCGCCGGAACTCGTCCGCGACCGGCCCATACCCCTCATCCACGTCGCCGCGGACCAGTGCAGCAGGCACATCCACCTTGAGCACCACGAGAATCCTCCTCCCCAACACTCAGCTGATGCGTCCGAAGTTCACCCCTAGTCCCAGGTCCTACCCTCGGTGCCCGAGTCGGAAGTTGATCGCCGTCTCCTGAGGCCTCCGGTTCACCTCTGCTGGCCAACCCAGGGTGGAAATCGTTGCCCTCCGGGCGCCGGCTCGACATAACGGGCACCCTTGAATTCAGTCAAGCCAACGGGTGTGCTCCCCAACAGGGCACTAAGTCCCGACGGGTGGGAAGAACAACCCTGATCCTGACGTCGAAGGGTTCAGTCGAGCAGCCACGGAGCGCTCAGACGATGCGGGAAACACCCGGCAACCGCACCAGAACTGAACCGATCGCAAAGGAACCGAGCACGCCGAGCATGCTCACCGAGGCGTACTCAAGCTCGGGAGGCCACGGCACCTGGCGGCTCGCGAGGACGAGCCCCACCAGGACGACCTGGTGGACGATGAAAGCTGCGAAGGCGGCCCGGCTCATCTCCCTGCTGAGCTGGCCCTGGTGGTCAAAGCGGCGCCGGAAGACGTCCAGCAGCCACAGCGACATCGCCACGACGAGCGCTCCTTCCAGCACGGCGACCACCAGTGACTGCCAGGTGCCGCCGCCGCCGAAGGCGTCAATGTCCGCACCCAACGCACTCGAGACACCGATGACGACGACGCACCCGGTCAGCGCGCCCCACGCGAGGTGCCGTACGTGGCGCGCCATCATCGGCTCGATCGGGTCGAACCACCCCCGTTCACCGGCCAGAGCGCCGAGGGTGAAACCCACCACCCACGCGGGTGCCTGCCCGAGCGCGAGATGCCAGCGCTCCTGCCCGAGAGGAACGACAAACCGCACCGCGTACGAGGCGATCGCGATGACCGTGCCCGCGGTCACCAAATGCCAAGCGCGCAAGGGTGTCGGGCCCGTTGTCCGTCGTGGCAAGACCGTTCGGGTGACGGCGTACACCGCGGAAAAGAGCAGGAGTATGCCGAGGAACCACGTCGGGCCAGGCACCGGAGGCCACCAGATGTGCACGGCGAACGTCCCGAAGCCCCTGTCCCAGCCAGCGTTGTCCGGGTCGACATACTCGACGATCGGGCTCAGCACGACGGCGAAGAACACCATCGGGACCCCGAGCCTGATAGCGCGGTCAGCGAGGAACCGGCCCAGCCCCTTTCGCGCAAGGGACCTCGGAGTGAATACCCCGGCAACAAGGAAGAAGAGAGCCATCCCGAACAACGAGCCGATCACCGCCAACAGGGTGGCAATGGTCAGCAACGGCTCACGGACATGCGGCTCGTCAAAGACCCACGTCCCCAACCCGGTCCACGCCATCGTCACGTGAGCCACGATGACGCCGACCACGAGGCAGACCTTGAGGTTGTCGGCATAGGCGGAGCGCGAGCCCATGACCGGGATGGCGGGGGCCACACGGCGAGGAATCGCCATCTTCGTTCCTCCCTCCATCCGATATGCGAATAGCGGAGCACGGTCCACGTGGCCAGGGTAGGGACGAAGGTCACCGTTCTACGGGTGCCAGCCCGCCCTCGATCAGCGCCACCAGCCGGCCGATCATCCGAGGCAGCTCTTCAGAGGTCTCCCTTGACGCATGACGATTCCTTCCATGCCCGGATCTCCCCCTGGGGGGAGTATCCGGCTAACGGTGTAACTGACGTCTTCGACCGGCGCAGACGAAGTGGCTGCGCCACGGTGAGACCTCCTCACCAAGGACGCAGAGCGTTCACCCTCACACTGAGATCTGGGCAGTATCTCTGGTGCGGAGGTGCTCAGCACCGAGCAGGTTCCAGGTGCGGTCCGGGACCTTCGGCTCTGGTTGCTGGAGATGCAAAGCCTGACTCTGAAGTCGTGGCGAGGAGGGCTCAGGGGCCAGTTGGGTCCGCGCCTGACGGGCACGGCTCCACCGTCGAGTTGTGGGCGTCGAAGCGTCAGCTCTACCTGGACAATCTCAAGGCCATCCTGATCGCTGCGATCATTGCGGGTCACGGGGTTGTCAGCTATGCGGCGGTGGCGTCTTTCGCGTACGCCGACGTGCGGGAGGTGAGGCTGTCACCGGTGACGGAGGGTGTCGCGCTTGCGGTGGTCGCCCCGTTCGGGCTGTTCATGATCCCGTTGCTGTTCCTGATCGCGGGCCTTCTCACCCCGCCGTCGCTGGAGCGCAAGGGGGCTGGAGGCTACGTCCGGGACCGGCTGCTGCGTCTGGGTGTGCCGTTCGCGGTCTTCTCGTTCCTGGTCTGGCCGGCACTGTTGTATGCGCTGTACCGCCCCCTGGGGAACGCACCCGGCTCCTACTGGGACGAGCTGGTCGGCACGTCGCAGGAGAGCCTCGATACCGGCTACCTGTGGTTCGTGGGCGACCTGCTGATCTTCTCCCTCGTGTACGCGGGCTGGGTGTGGATACGACGTGCCCACCGAGGTCCGTCCTGGCGGGGCGAGGTCAGAGTGGGCCAGCTGGTGGGCCTGGCCGCTGTCGTGACTCTGGCGACGTTCTTGGTCAGGCTGGTGTTCCCCTTTGACAGCCAGAAGTATGTCGATCTGAACCTGTACCAGTGGCCCGAATGCGTCGCGCTGTTCGCGCTCGGTGTGATGGCCTCCCAGAAGGGTTGGCTGACGGCGGTCCCGGACAGACTGCGCAGACAGTCTCGCAACGCGACCTTGGCTGCGGTCGGAGGATTTGCGTTATTCACCGGCCTTGGGGCCTACCTGGGCGTGATCGATGATCCGACGTGGGGTGGCGGCTGGAACTTGTTGGCGTTCATGTTCGCAGCCCTGGAGAGCTCCCTGGCAGTGTTCGGACCGGTGTGGCTGCTCGCCGTGGCGCAACTGCACCTCGATCGACGGCTGCGGTGGGCCGGCCCGGTTGCCAGTCGAAGCGCCTACGGCGCCTTCCTGGTCCAGGGCCTGGTCTTGATCGGGCTTGCCGTCGCGCTGCGGCCGGTGGGAGTGCCTGCCGAGCTGAAGGCGGTCATCGTAGCTGGCGGCGGCGTCGTGGGATCGTTCGCGCTTGCTTGGCTGCTCATCAGTCGGCTACCCGGGGCATCACGCATCCTCTAGCCGATCCGCAAAGTGGTCTAGAACCGCCCAGCCTCAGACGCACTCAATTCGGCCATGAGCGAGCGTTTCGTCGGGGCCGGCCGCCTGCGTCTTAGCCTCGATCCACCGATGAACGGGGCAACACCGCCGTATCTGGTCTGAGCTGTTGATCGTGTGACTTGGCGTGGCTGGTTCTCCGACCTCGCTGTCGGTGGTGTTCCACGGTTTCCTCGTCGGGCCGTTCGGGGCGGTGGTCAGGTCCTTGCGACCTGCGGTGGTGGTGCGCACAGGCCGGTGAAGAGCGCAGTCCAGGCGTTCTCCCAGGGCCACGAACGCGGCAGGTGCAGTGTCAGCCGCCGAGCCGAGGACGCAACCCGGGCGGGCACATGAACGAGCTTGCGGCGGATCGTGCCGGTCGTGGCCTTGGCCATCGAGGTACCGGTCAATGTCGCTGCAGCGCGGGTGAGGTTGAACGCCATCACCGCCAGCACCAGCCAGGCCGCGTTCGCGGTGAACTTTGCTGAGGGCAGGTGGGCCAGCGCTGAGTCCTTCAGGTCGGCGTGGACCTGTTCGATGATGGCGTGGCGTCGGTGGGTCTTGTCCGCGGCCACCGTGTCCAGGGTGCTGGTGGTGAAGAACGCGTGAAACCGCCAGGTCTGAAACAAGGTGGGCTGCCCGGGGTGGGGGTTGAGGTCGGGGATCCGGCGTACGACGAGCCGCCCAGGGATCTGGTTGGTCTTTTTCTGTGCGGCGAACGCGGTGAACGGGACCTCGGCGACCTCCGCCGTCGAGATCCACGTCTGGGTGTCTTCGTCGAAGATGGCGTCGGTGTACTCGATCGGCGTCCAGGCCCGGTCGTCGATGGCGGCGATCGCCGCTCTCACCTTCGGGTCGAGCCGGACCGTGACCGAGACCTGCGCGCCGGCGCGGACCGCGGCGCCGATCGGGCCGTGTCCGTAGAACGCCGAGTCCGCCCGCAGCAAGACCTTGACGCCGGCCGGACCGGACAGTTTCTTGACGGTGGCCAACGCGTCGGTGACCAAGCGTTTGGCGCCTCGAGGTGAGCCACACGATCCCTTGCGCAGTCGTTGGGCCACGATCACCGGCGCCGCCTGGCTGGTGGTGAGGGTGGCCAGTATCGCGTTCAGGCCGCGGACCCCGGAGTATCCGTAACCAGAGCCCTGCTTGGCGTAGCCATGGACCTCGATGATCGTGTCATCGATATCGACCATCACCTGCTCGCCGATCCCGGCGACCACCGGGGTCCTGGCAGCCAACCCGGCCAGGAACCTGCCGGCTACCGCGTCAAGCTGGCGGACATGGCCGAAGGTGAACGAGCGCAGGAACGAGCCCAACGTCGAGGGCGCGTACGCACCGGTGAAGATCTTGCCCATACCGCCGTGACGCAGCAGGGCCATGTCGTCGATGCTGTCCGCGCCGGCGACCATCCCGGCCACCAGCGAGGAAACTTTCAAACCCGCCTTGGCGCCCTTGTCAGTGGGCACGCTCAGATGCTGATCGGCCAACGCGTGAAGGCCCGCCGACCGGGCCAGAGCCAGCATCGGGACCAGCCCGGCTGACGACACGAGATTTGGGTCGTCAAAGACTGCTGACCTGACTGGGTGAGTGTGAGAAAGTTGCATCTACGGGATGCCCTTCCGGCTGGTCGAATTTGGGTCCTTAGATAAGTCCAATTCTCCCAGTACGTAAGGGCATTCTCGCGTCACGACCCACTTGCTACGCCATCAACATCGGTGGATCGAGGCTTAGTGGGCCGCTGTGATGCCTGCCCCACGGTGGGCGATAGGCGGCCGGAAAGACGCCCCACCTGCGCGGATCACGGCATGTGCGGTAACTCGCTGCCAGCGTTGTGATTCGGGTGAGTCACTATGGCGGGGTGGATTCTCTAAGCGACCAACGTCGGCAGTAACTGGGGTCTCCGCGTATTTCGCGCGCGACTCGGAATACGTCATGGTCCTCATGCCCCGCCTCCTCAGGTACGTACCGAATAACGTAGGTCGCAAGAAAACGGACCTCACGCGAGGATCAGACCAGGACCGATGGCGAGCGCCTCGCGCCGATCCGATCTGCCATTCTGCCTGCTTCGGTCGGCGGCTCACGGCTGCTGCAGGTGCTCGCTCAGCGCCGCTAGTTCCCTGTGCCTGCTGAACGAACGCGTCATCCCGGCCTTGACCAGGTCGAGATCGACGACGGTGGCGTCGGCGTTCACCGCGACCGCCAGCGAGCCGTCATACGAAAGGGCCGCGGCGCTGAAAGGCACCAGGGGTACCAGCGGTGCCACCGGCACCGCCTCAAGCATGCGGGCCCCGGCCAGCCACAGCGGCGCCGCGGGACCGGGCACGTTGCTTACCGAGAGGTTGATCCGGCTGCTGCCGACGCGTCGACCCCACCGCACGAACGCCCGGACCAGCGGAAGCGGCATATGAAGGATGTCGGTGACATTGCCACCGACGGCCCGCAGCCGTGCCTTACGGGTAGTCGTAGCGTGGTTGATCAAGGCCAGCCGCCGCAGCGGATCCGGCTCTGCCACAGGCAGATCGATGACCATCATCCCCATCACCTGGCCGGCGTCACCGGTCGCCACGGGCACGGTGGTGCGCAGGAACAGACCGTCGAGCCTCTCCCCCTGCCCGACAGCAGTTCGCGCATGCCGTCGGTGACAACGGCAAGAACCAGGTCGTTCACCGTCACGCCGAGGGTGTGGGCGGCGCGACCGGCCTCGTGAAGCGGCTCGGCGGCGAGGACCATCCGGCGTTCGGGACCCACTCGTCGCGGCAGGGAGGTGGCCGGCAACGGGACACGGAAGCCCTCCATGGCGTCCCGGAAGTCGGCCATGGGGTGGCGACCGCCTTCACGAGACGGACGGCGGCCAGGCGCGGCCCGACGACGAGGGACTCGGGCGCTGGCGACCCGATCCATCACCAGTTCGCGGTGCGTCGGAAGCGGAGCCGCCGCCGGGGACGACACCTGTCCTGGGCTGGCATCCGGCGAGCTGTCGAGCAGCGACCCGGCGATCCGCACCCCAGCGAGGCCGTCGGCCAGGATGTGGTGCACGACGATGAGGACTGCGAAGTGGCCGTCCGGCAGGCCGTCCACGACGTCGGCCCGCCACAGGGGCCGGTCGAGGTCCAGGGGGCGAACGCATCGGTTGGCCGCCCAGTTCGCGAGGTCATCCCCCGGCGCCAGGCTGGTCGACACGATGTGCCGAGCAGCGTCGAACCCCGGATCCTCCACCCACAACGGACGACCCTCGCCGTGGCGCGTCCAGAGCACCCGCCGCCGCAGGTCTGCCACTCCGCTGGCACGGCGGGCAAGCTCCAGCCGAAGGCGCGCCACCTCCACGGTCCCATCCGGACGCTGCCAGGGCCCGGCGTCGAACACACCCAGCAGACCCAGCTGAAACGGGGTATTCCGGTCGCCAACCCACGCGTTGACCAGCTCATCGATCCGCATACGCGCCAAGGCCATGACGACACCTCCCGAGCCGGGCTTCACCGCGCCCCACCCTGCCCCCCCGCGTGGACGAGGACCGGTGCGATGACCTGCGACCTACCCCCAGTGTTGCCCACGCGCCAGGCCCCCGCCAGAGTCGCTACCGGGTCCGGTCGGCACCTACCTCGAGGGCGTAGACGCGTCCGGTCATCGCCTTCGGGACTCAGTGTCATGCCGATGACGAAGGTCGTTAGGCCGCGTGCGGATCCGTAGAAGGCGACAGTAGATACCGTGTGGTCATGTCAGAGGTAACGCTCAAGATCGGTGAGGTCGCCCGCAGGACCGGGTTGTCCGTGCGGACGCTGCGCCACTACGACGAGCTGGGGCTTCTCGTGCCGAGCGAGCGGACGTGCGGTGAACACCGCCTCTACTCCTCCGGCGACTTCCGCCGGCTCTTGGCCGTCCAGCACCTGAAGTCGCTCGGGCTGAGCCTGGCCGAGGTCAGGGCCGCCCTGGACGACCCTGGGTTCGACGCGGCGGAGGCCTTGGCAGGCCACATCACGGCGGTCGAGCATCGGCTCGCCGCCGAGCAGGAGCTGCTGACGCGCCTTCGCAACGTGCAAGGCGCCGCTGAGACCGGGTGGGAAGAGGTCCTGACGCTGATCGCGCTGACCGCACGCCTGAGCCACCGAGAACCGACCGTTCGCCTCCGCGCGGCTCTCGACGCCCCGACCAGCGCGCCGCTCTCCCTGCTCGTGGAGAACCTCACCGTCGAGGCCGATCCCGGCGTCCAGGGCATCCTCGCGTGGGCCATCGTCCAGCATGGCCCCGACGCCGTCCCTTTCGTCACCGAGCACCTCGCGGACGAGGACCCCCTGGTGCGCGTCCAGATGTCTTTCGTCCTGGCCAAACTCGCCGATCCGCGGGCCGTCCCGGCGCTGGTGCCACTGCTCGACGACCCCGACCCGGAGGTCGCCTCGACGGCGGCCTTCGCGCTGGGGCGCGTCGGCGGCCCAGACGCGCTCAGCGCACTCATCTGCCGTCTTGGCCTCGGCTCCGGCACCGGAGGCGAAGTCCTGGGCGACGCGATAGCCCGCTTCGGCGACCAGGCGATCGGCCCGCTCACCGGCGCCCTCAGGAGCGGAACCCGGGACGTCCGCGAGCATGCAGCCGCGGTCCTCGGCTTCATCGGCAGCGCCGAGGCCGCGCCAGCCCTGGCCACAGCCCTGGCCGACGCAGACGCCGGCGTCCGCCTTGCGGCGCTGGTCGCTCTTGGCCATCTCAGCGGTCAGATGGCCGACGATGCGATCGGTGCCGCGACGAGTTCGGACGATCCGCGGGTGCGGACCCTCGCGGCCCGCCTCACCGCTGACCGGACCCCACCTCCAGCCGCGCGAACCCGGTGATGTGGACGCCGGTCCCGAACAGGAGGTCCTTGACCGTCCGGCCCGGGTCGACCACGCTGACCTGCTCGAGCAGGGCCGTGTCGTGGACGAACTGCTCGACCCGTCCGGCGACGATGCGCGCCGCGATCAGCTCGGCTTTGCCCTGGGCGCGCGCCAGCTCCTCGGCCTCGGCGCGCACCGAGGCGAGGACGTCGGCAGGGATGTCGTCCCTGGTCAGGTACCGCGGCGAGCTCGCCGTCACCTGCAGAGCGATCCGGTGCGCGAGCTCCTCGGCGCCCGGGCCGCCGTCGAAGGCGACCAAGGCGCCGATCCGCGGCGGCAGACCGACAACGGTGGTGTGCAGGTAGACCGTCGTATGCCCGGGCAGGCGGGCGATCCGGCCGATCTCGACCTGCTCTCCCGACGCCAAGGACAAGCCCGTCACGGCGTCCGCGAGCGTCCCGTCGTCCAGCCGGACGCGGAGCAGCCCGTCCACGTCAGCCCCCGGATGGGCGGCGGCGAGGCGTACGACCTGCTGGCCGAGGGTCCGGAACGTCGGGCCCTTGGCGACGAAGTCCGTCTCGCAGTTGAGCTCGATCAACACCCCGGGCGCGGCGGCGATCATCCCTTCGGCGGGGACCCGGTCTGCACGCTTGGCCGCTACCGTGGCAGCGGCCGCCGAACGGAGCAGAACCGCGGCCTTGTCGAAGTCCCCGCGGGTCTCCTCGAGCGCCGCCTTGCACCGCAGGACGCCGGCCCCAGTCTGTTCGCGCAGCCGTTTGACGTTGGTCGTGGTGTTGGTCATCGTGCTTCCTTCCCTCGTCGGGGTGTTGTCTGCGGTTCGGCGTCGGACCAGACGGACGGCCAGGTGGCGCAGGATCGGCTCGTCCGATCCTGCGGCCCGCTCGACCGTCAGGTCCGCGAAGGGCAGCCGCAGCTGGCCGATCGCGTTGAGCGCGGCGAGGCGGACCCGCCCGTCCGGGTCGCCCAACGCCTCGGCCAAGGGCAGGGCCGCCCGGTCGGCGCTCGGGGAACCCATGAGGCTGAGGGTGTCCGCGGCGTGACGACGGACATCCGCGCTGAGACCACTGCGCAGGGCATCGACAATCGCAGGGACCGCCGCCTCCCCGAACTCCGCCAGCGCCACCGTGAGCGAGTTGCGGTGCTCAGAGTCCCCGTGGGACAGCTGTCCGACCAGCGCCGGGACCACCGACGGGTTATGCGTCTGGGCTGCCGCCCAGTAGGCGCGGGCGGCGACGGCGTCCACCTCGTCAGCGACCAGCGGAACCAGCCGATCGGCATCCGCATAGCGGCCCATCTTGCTCAGCACGTTCAGGGCCTGCATCCGGACCAGCCACCGCGTGCTCGACAATGCCTGGCGCAGGTAAGGCATGGCGTCATCCGCGATCCGCAGGACCGCCCACGTGAGGGTCTCGCGGATGAAGAACTCCCGCTCGAGCCCCAGCCGCTCCACCAGTGCCGACGCGGCCTCGGCGGCTTGGCGTCGGCCTAGTTCCACCGCCGAGCTCAGCCGAACCACCGGGTCGACGTCGCCGAGCAGATCGATCTCCCACTGCACGCAGTCCAGTTGCTGTTCGGTCCGGTAGTTCACGTCGTCCACCTCCTTCTATGGACGCTAGGACCTCACACAGCGAGAGGTTCAAGTGGGAATCCGAACCCGCTGACACGAGGCTCTGTGCTGCCTCCCGGGCAAGGGCTGCTCGCGCTCGTCAGAGACGATCCGGGCCGCGTACGCCTCGAAACTAGCGTGCGCCTTTGCGAAAGAAGCAGGTCCTGTTTATCGGTCTGCTGGCGTTGTTCGAGGCGACGGTCGGGGTGCTGACGGTCAGCGGTGGACGTCTAACCCGAGTCGGCCTCGCGGGCGTGATCGCGTTGTACCTCGCGCTCTAGTTGTTCGGATGGATCGAGACGGTGTGGTGCGTCATCATGCTCCCGCCCACGGTGATGCTGCTGCGCGCGGAGCGGCGGGCGGAGACCGGTAGTGCGCGGGCTGTTCAAGCAGCAGTTGGCTGAACTGAACAGCGCAACGAGGAGTTGAGGAGTGATGATCATGCTGATGCGTACGGACCCCTTCCGTGAGCTCGACCGCCTCGCCGAGCAGGTCCTGGGCACCACGACGCGTCCGGCTGTGATGCCGATGGACGCCTGGCGCGACGGGGACGAGTTCATCGTGGAGTTTGACCTGCCAGGGGTCAAGGCCGAGGACGTCGACCTGGACGTCGAGCGCAACGTGCTCACGGTCAAGGCCGAACGGCCCACCCCCGACCTCAAGGACACCGAGATGATTGCCGCCGAGCGGACTCGCGGCGTCTTCAGCCGGCAGCTGTTCCTGGGGGACAACCTGGACACCGACCGGGTCGAGGCCGAGTACGACGCCGGTGTGCTGCGGTTGACCATCCCGGTCGCCGAGCAGGCCAAGCCACACAAGATCGAGATCGCCCACAACGGCCACCGCAAGGCCATCAAGTCCTGACCCGACGAGCCGAACCAGCAGGGATCAGTGCCCCCTCTGGGTTCGGGTCTACCGGTGCGGCTGGCGTTCAGGTCAGAACGCCAGCCGCACCGACGCACCTTCTCGCATAGACCGCCTAGGGGTGCGACCGGTGCCACCTGACGCCGGTTTTGGCGTAAGAACGGTTGACTATTCACACGCCCGAGGCTTTATTCAGTCAGGAGACGCGCCCTCATCGCATGAACGAGCGCTTCGTCGGGGACGGCCGCCTGCGTCTAACTGGGCGGTAGGACGCATCCGCTCAAGCATGAGGGGAAGTGTTTTGTGGCCGTCACAGCGTCAGATGTCCGAGCGCAGCGATAGTGGCGAGCAGCAACGCATCGCACTCGCCCGCCTGATCCTCAAGAGCCCGTCACTCATCCTTGCCGACGAACCCACCTCAGCCCTCGACCACGTCAACGCAGACCTAGTCATGGCAATCCTCGCCGTACTGGCCGCGCACGGGTGCACTCGCCTCATCTCGACGCACAGCGACCACATCGCACGCTTGTGCGACCGCGCGATCGCTCTGGTAGGTCAGTGGACTTCTGGTTCAGTCGGACACTCGACGACTTGAGTGAGAGTCCTTGGAAAGTCCTTGGCAGGACCATCCGTGGTTGTCGCTGCTCAACTGCTGCCAAGGGTAAAGCCGCAGGTCAGAGCCCACATGCCCACAACTGCCAACGAACCTCAACCATGGGGGACAGATTCCGCTTCAACGTGTAGGCAGCCGCATCGTCGCAGCTCAGAGGCGGCCCCGACGAGGACCAGGATGAGCACGGCGAACAGTTTCTGATACTGATTCGCGAATCGGAGTACGTGTTAAAGTGCCGTATGGCTGCATCCTCGGGATGGACTTTCCTCTCTAACCACGGGCACGTGCTGGTGCAGCTCGCCCGCAGCCCCGACCAGACCATGCGCGACATCGCCTACCAGGTCGGCCTCACCGAACGCGCCGTCCAGCTCATCGTCCGCGACCTCGCCGACGGGGGCTACGTCACCATCCAACACGTCGGCCGCCGCAACTCTTACACCCTTACAAGTAGCCTCCCGCTCCGACACCCCGCCGAACAGGACACCACGGTCGGCGACCTGATCGGACTCCTCGACCGCCAGCCAACGGGCAAGAGCCAGTGACCACCCCTGGATGCGAAGACACGCCGCGAGAAGCAGACATGGGCAGGACCAGGCCCCGTAGCGGGCAGACCAGAATGAGGTGCCGGTGCTAGATATCAGTCTTCTCGTGTGGGGGGTGACGGTCGCTCTGATCGTCCTGCTCCTGACCGTTGACCTCGTCCTCGCCTCGGTCCGCCCGCACAAGGTCGGGTTCAAGGAGGCCACCGCGTGGTCGGTCTTCTACATCGCCTTCGCGATCGGCTTCGGGGTCTGGTTCACCTACGCCTACGGCGGTGACTTCGGCACCCAGTACTTCGCCGGCTACCTGGTGGAGAAGAGCCTGTCTGTCGACAACCTCTTCGTCTTCGTGATCATCATGACGACCTTCGCCGTGCCGGAGAAACACCAGCACAAGGTGCTCACCTTCGGGATCGTGCTGGCGCTGATCATGCGGGCGATCTTCATCTTCGCCGGCGCTGCCCTGCTGTCGGCCTTCTCGGTCGTTTTCCTGCTGTTCGGGCTGCTGCTGATCTTCACCGCGGTGCAGCTGTTCCGGCACCGCGACCAGGACCCCGACATCGAGGACAACGCCGTGGTCAAGGTGGCCCGCCGGTTTCTCCCGATCACCGACGACTACGTTGGCGGAAAGCTTTTCACCCGGGTGGACGGCCGGCGGATGGTCACGCCGCTGTTCCTGGTTCTCATCGCGATCGGCAGCATCGACCTGCTGTTCGCCCTGGACTCCATCCCTGCCGTCTTCGGCATCACGAGCGAGGCGTACATCGTCTTCACCGCGAACGCCTTCGCCCTGCTGGGCCTGCGGGCGCTGTTCTTCCTGGTCAAGGGGCTGCTGGACCGCCTGGTCTACCTCTCGACCGGGCTGTCGATCATCCTCGCCTTCATCGGTGTGAAGCTGATCTTGCACTGGCTGCACGTCGACGTCAGTGCAGCGGTGCCCGAGATCCCGACCCTGGTCAGCCTCAGCGTGATCCTGGTGATCCTGGCCGTGGTCGTCGTGGCCAGCCTGGTCAAGACCCGGCACGACCCGAGCGCCCGCGCGCACGCCGGGTCGCTGCGCGGTTCCCCGACCACCCCGCCCCAGGGACCCACAGAATAGGGGGTATCGGGTCCACGGGGCCTATCCGTTCGGGAGATTGTCCCCCATGGTTCGGCCCGTTTGTGCAGCTCCACCCGGCGTGAGCCCAGGCCTGGACCAGCCAATGACACTCGACGTCAGAGTGGGACTTAATACCCTATTCGCTACTTTTCAGGCGTGGCACGGTTGAATGACCAGTTCTGTGGCCTCTTTCTGGGGTGATCGACATGAGGCGTTCACGGTTTCTCTCCTCCCTCCTGATTACTTCCGCGATGGTCGCGCCCGCCGCGATCGCCACGGGCAACGTCGCGACGGCGACGACGGTCCCGACGCTCGTGGGGATCCGGGCGGCACACCACCCGGGCTACGACCGCGTGGTGTTCGACTTCGCCGGAGGGCTGCCTTCGACCCGTTCTGTGAGGTACGTGAGCCACCTCACCGCAGACGGGTCCGGCCTGCCGGTCCCCATCGCCGGCCGGGCCATCCTCCGGGTGACCATGGATCCGACCACGGCTCACAACAGCGCCGGGCACTTCACCGCGCCGGCCAGGGTGGCCTTCGCGCTGCCGAACGTCATGACGACCGTGCGCTCGGG
>Ga0209682_10000441_pt1 | contig 14325 bp, 9 predicted proteins | sample DOMMetBare2Fresh_2_FD_187471 | JGI IMG/M metagenome (GOLD analysis project Ga0209682, IMG submission 187471) | Wetland sediment microbial communities from St. Louis River estuary, USA, under dissolved organic matter induced mercury methylation -... | ecosystem: Environmental > Aquatic >... | reverse complement strand
GCGCCGGCCCCCGCCCCCGCATCGGCCGCGGCGCCCCTCCTGGTGGCCCCGGCGGCGCCGCGGGCCCTCCCCGACCTCGCCTCCTTCACCCGCCACTCCCGCTTCGTCGACGTGCAGCTCTCGCCCGAGGGGACCTGGCTCGCCATGATCTCGATGGAGGGCGGGAAGCAGACGCTCTCCTTCGTCAGGCTGGCCGACCGCTCCGGCGCCTCGCGGCTCACCCCCTCCGCCGACAGCATGGTGAGCAACATCATGTGGGTGAACGACGAGCGGCTGGTGGCCAGCCTGGCGCTGGCCGACGGCACGCTGGCCTCTCCGTCCTTCACCGGCGAGCTCCTGGCGGTCGATCCGGTGGGGGCCGCCAACAGGCGGATCTTCGGGTACCGGGCCGGGGCCTCGGCGGCCGACACCCGCACCAGGAAGCGCGGCCCCGACATGGCGGCCGGCTTCCTCATCGGGAAGGCCCCGGGCGACGACCGCTCCGTCCTGGTGGCCACCCGTGACCTCACCGAGTCGGGCGATCGCAAGATGCGGGTCATCAAGCTGGACGTCTACAGCGGCAACCAGAGCGACGTCATGCTGGCGCCGACCTTGAACGCGGAGCTGGTGACCGACGAGCGGCACGAGATCCGGGGCGCCGAGTCGATCGACTCCAAGGGGCGGCGCGAGGCCTTCGAGCGGGTGCCGGGCGGCTGGAAGCCGCTCACCGCGCGGGCCGGCGTGTCGGCGGTGAGCGAGCTCCAGGGGTGGCGGAGCGGGGCCGGGCGGCTCCTGGTGTCGGAGAAGGAGGGCGATGGCTGGGGGCTCTACGAGGTGGCGCTGGAGGGCGGGGCCCGCACCCGGATCGGCCAGACCACGCTGGCGCCGCCGAGCCGCGTGCTGCGCGACAAGGCCACCGGGCAGGTGCTGGCGGTCGAGTCGCACCCCGACCTCCCCGACTGGCGGATCCTGGTGCCGGAGCACCCGCTCGCCCAGGTGCTCTCCGGCCTCCTCGACGCCTACCCGGGCCAGCACGTGGTGATCTCCAGCACCACCAGGGACCAGCGGCTGGCGGTGGCCTTCGTCTACTCCGACCGGAACCCCGGCCAGTTCCTCCTGGTGGACGTGGCGGCCCGGAAGGCCGAGCCGCTCCTGGAGACGCGCCCCTGGGTGAAGGCGGAGGCCTCGGCCGAGGTGGCCGCCTTCCACATCAAGGCCTCCGACGGGCAGCGCATCCACGGGTACGTGACCTACCCGCCGGACCTCGCCCCGGGGGCCAAGGCGCCGCTGGTGGTCATGCCGCACGGCGGCCCGCACGGCCCGCGCGACGTGTGGGGCTACTTCCCCGACGCCCAGCTCCTCGCCAGCCGGGGCTACGCGGTGCTGCAGGTCAACTTCCGCGGCTCGGGCGGCTACGGCCTCGACTACGAGCGGGCCGGCTACCGGCGCTGGGGCGACCGGATCATGGACGACATCCTCGACGCGACCCGCTGGCTGGTCGGCAAGGGGAAGGTCGACGGAGGCCGCATGTGCACCTACGGCGGCTCGTTCGGCGGCTACTCGGCGCTCCAGCTGGTGGCGCGGGAGCCGGACCTGTTCCGCTGCGCCGTCGGCTACGCCGGCGTCTACGACCTGCAGCTCCTCGAGGGGCAGGAGGAGTGGGTCACCAGCGCCTTCGCCCGCGACCTCATGCGGACCTACCTCGGCAACGACGCGGAGCAGCTCAAGGCCTTCTCGCCGGCCTTCCACGCCGACCGGATCAAGGTGCCGGTCTTCCTGATCCACGGGAAGAAGGACATCCGGGCCGAGTACCGCCACGCCGAGCTCATGCGGAAGGCGCTCACGGACGCGGGGCGCCCGCCGGAGTGGCTGGTGGAGCCGCTCGAGGCCCACGGCTTCTACGACGAGAAGGCCCGGGAGCGGATGTACACGGCGCTGCTGGCCTTCCTCGACAAGCACACCGCGCCGGCCGCCGCGCCGCCGGGGGCCGGGCAGCCCGGGAAGTAGCGGGCCGGGCCGGGCGGCGGCGGGACGTCGCGGGACTTCCCGCCGCCCGGTTCCCGTCGTATGGAGCCCGGATGTCCGATCCCGCCTCCGTCGCGCCCACGCCGGCCTGGTCGCCGCCCGCCTCCCAGCGCCAGTTCCTCGGCCACCCCTTCGGCCTCTGGACGCTCTCGCTCACCGAGATGTGGGAGCGCTTCTCGTACTACGGGATGCGGGCGCTGCTGCTCTACTACATGACCAAGTTCCTGCTCCTCTCCGGGCAGGTGGAGCAGATCGCCGGGTTCGGCCCCTTCCGCGCCGCCATCGAGGGGGTCTTCGGCCCCATGTCGGTGCAGGCGCTCGGCTCGCAGATCTACGGGCTCTACACCGGCTTCGTCTACCTGACGCCGCTCCTGGGCGGCTGGCTGGCGGACCGCTACCTGGGGCAGCGCAAGGCCGTCCTGGTGGGCGGCCTCCTCATGGCGGCGGGCGAGTTCATCCTGATGGTCCCCTCGCTCTTCCTGCTCGGCCTCACCTTCCTCATCGTGGGCAACGGCTTCTTCAAGCCGAACATCTCCACCCAGGTGGGCGGGCTCTACCCGCCGGGCGACCGGCGCCGGGACCGGGCCTTCAACTGGTTCTACGTGGGCGTCAACACCGGCGCCTTCCTGGCGCCGCTGGTCTGCGGCACCCTCGGCGAGCTCTACGGCTGGGCCTGGGGCTTCGGCGCCGCGGGCGTCGGCATGCTGGGCGGGCTCATCCAGTACTGGCTCGGGCAGAAGTACCTGGCCCCCGACAACCGGATGAAGCAGGCGGCCAGCGCCACCCCGGTGGTCCACGCGCCCTTCACCCGCGCCGAGTGGAGCCGCATCGCCGCGCTGGTGGTGCTCTGCCTCCTCAACATCTCGTTCTGGGGGGTCTACGAGCAGCAGGGGAACACCCTGGCGCTCTGGGCCGACTCCAACTCCGACCGCCACGTCCTCTCCTTCCTGGGGCTCGGCTGGGAGATGCCGGCCACCTGGTTCCAGGCGGTCAACCCCATCTTCATCGTGGCCTTCACCCCGTTCATCAACACCATCTGGGCGCGCCAGGCCCAGACCGGCCGCGAGCCCTCCTCGCCGGCCAAGATGGCCATCGGCTGCGTGGTGCTGGGGCTCTCCTACGTCTTCATGATGCTGCCGGCCAGGGACGTGGACGCCGGGCAGCTCGCCAGCATGTGGTGGCTCATCGGCGCCACCGCGGTGGCCACCGTCGGCGAGCTCTACCTCTCGCCGGTGGGCCTCTCGCTGGTCACCAAGATCGCCCCTTCCCGCATCGTCTCCATGATGATGGGCTTCTGGTACCTCTCCTCCTTCTTCGGCAACTACCTGTGCGGCTACCTCGGCACCTTCTGGGAGAAGATGTCCAAGGGGAGCTTCTTCATGATGCTGGCCGGCATCTCCATCGCCGCCGGCGTGCTCATGGTGCTGGTCTACTCGCCGCTCCGGAAGGCCATCGGGGACGAGAACCGGGCCCACGCCGCGTAGCGGGGCGCCCAACGTCAGGGGCGCGTGCGACGCGGGGAGGGTGCGGCTCCTCTTCCTCGCCGGCACCCACCTCGGCATCGACCTGCCGGCCCGGCCCCGGGTGGAGAGGCCGCGGCGCGGGGAGGACCACCTCCGCGCCTACCGCCTGGCCCTGGCGCCGCTCCGCGAGGTGGCCGGGCGCGACGTGCCGGTGCTGCTGGTGCCGGGCAACCACGAGCGCTCCCAGGTGCCGGTCCCGCTGCTGGCCCGCCACCCGGGGCCCCACCTCCTCGACCACCCGCGCACCGTGGTGCTGGAGGCGCTGGCGCGGGCCAGGTCCCCGGGTCGGCTGGGCGCGGTCCGGCCCCGGCGTCGGGTGATCGTGGCGTGCCTCGCTCGTGGCAATCCCGGGGCGTTGACAGGGACCAAGCGTCGAGGCCTAAGGTCGGCCTGCAACCACACCAGCCCAGGAGCCCCGGAGTGACCTCACCGCGCGTCGCCGGCACCCGCACGCGCATCACGCGCCCGGGGCGACGGCGTCCGGCCGGCGGCGGGGGCCCGACGTGACTGCGGCCGCGGAGGGGAGGCGGATCGACATCCAGGGGCTCCGCGCCCTGGCCGTCCTGCTGGTGGTCCTCTACCACTGCGCCCTGCCCGTACCGGGCGGCTACATCGGCGTGGACGTCTTCTTCGTCATCTCCGGCTTCGTCATCACCCGGATGCTGGCGGCCGAGCTCGAGGCCAGCGGCACGCTGAGCCTGCGGCGCTTCTACCTGCGGCGCATCCGCCGCCTGCTGCCGGCCCTGGCCCTCACCACCACCCTGGTGACCCTGCTCGGCATCGCCGCCAACCCCATCGGCACCCAGGACGTGGCGGCCTACACCGGCGCGGCGGCCAGCCTGTTCGCCGCCAACGCACACCTCTACCGCTCGGCGCCCGGCTACTTCGCCCCCGGCTCGGACCTCAACCCGTTCCTCCACACCTGGTCGCTGGCGGTGGAGGAGCAGTTCTACCTGGTGTTCCCGGCGCTGCTCCTGGTCACCTGGTGGGCGGCCGCCCGCTGGCTCCCGGAGGGGCGGCGCCGGGGCGCGGTGGCGCTCGCCATGGCCGGCGTGCTGCTCGCCTCCTTCGTCCTCTCCTACGCCATGTCCTACCGGGTGACTCCACTGGCCGGGCTCAAGGCGCCGATGGTCTTCGCCTTCTATGGCTCCCCGACCCGGGCCTGGGAGTTCGCCGCCGGCGTGCTCCTGGCGCTCCAGGACTGGCGGTGGCGGCGCCTCGGCCCCAACTTCCTCCTGGCGGCCGGGCTGGTGGGCCTGGCGCTGGTCGCCGCGGGGAGCGCCTGGCTCGACGCCTCGGCCCACTTCCCCGGGCTGGCCGCGCTGGTCCCGGTGGTCGGCACCGCCCTGCTCATCGCGTCGGGCTCCGGCGCGGCTCACGTCCTCTCCCGCGCCCTCGGCACCCGGCCCATGGTCTGGATCGGCGACCGCTCCTACGGCTGGTACCTGTGGCACTGGCCGTTCGTGGTCTTCGCCAGGGCGCTCCTGCCCGGCGCGGCCTGGGCCCCGGCGCTGGCCGGGTTGGCCTCGCTCGCCCCGACCTGGGCCTCCTACCGCTGGCTGGAGAACCCCCTCCGCGCCGGCGGCCGGGGCCCGGCGTGGCGGACCCTCGGGCTGGGGGCCGCCTGCGTGGCCGTCCCGGTCGCGGCCTGCGCCGCCCTGCTCCTGGCCAACCGGGCGATCGTCGGCTCCGCCCGGATGGACGCGGTCGGCGAGGCGCTCCGGCTCCACGAGGACGTGCTGCAGGACTGCCTCGGGCTGGAGGCCTTCGACCGGCCCGGCTGCAGCTTCGGCCCGGCCGACGGCGCGCGGGGGGTGATCCTGGTGGGCGACTCCAACGCCGGCCAGTTCACCGAGCCGGTGGTCGCCGCGGCGGTAGCCCTGGGGATGCGAGCCACGGTGGCCACCTCCGAGGGCTGCCCGTTCGTGGACATGGAGGTGCGCATCAACGGGGACGGGTTCGGCGCCTGCCGGGAGTTCGTCCAGGGCACCCTGGCGCGTATCGCGGAGCGGCGGCCGGACCTGGTCATCGTCGCCCAGGCCTCCGACGGCTACATCCGCGAGCCGGACAAGACCTTCCGCGTCGATGGGCAAGGCGCCGTCGCGACCGACCCGGAGGCCAAGGCCATCGCCTGGCGGGACGGGCTGGCGCGGACGCTGGCCGCCATCGGCCGGACCAGCCGGGTGCTGGTGATCCACCCGGTGCCGCGCTTCCCGGAGTGGTCGCTCGACTCCTGCGCCGCCGGGCGGCTGCTCTGGGACCGCGCGTCGTGCGCGCCGAGCGCGACCCGGGCGGAGGTGGAGCGCTGGCGCGCCCGGGCGGTGGGGAGCGAGCGGGCGGCCGTGGCGACCGTGCCGGCCTCGACCGGCCTCGACCTCGACGACCTGCTCTGCGACGCGAAGCGCTGCGCCTCCGAGGTGGACGGCCGCTGGCTCTACCGCGACGGCGCCCACCTGAGCGTGCGTGGCGCGCTCTCGCTCACCGAGCCCCTTCGGCTCGCCATGGCCGAGCGGCTCGGCCGGTAGGGCGGGCGGGAGGGGCGCCGCGCCCACCCCGGCCGCAGCCCGCCGACATGTGTTGCCTTCACGCCACCGACCCGGTAGTCTGGGATATCGCAATAACATCCCGTGATCAGGCGGGATCTGGCGAGCAAGAGGGTGGCGGACGGCGCATGGACGGTCGAGCCTCGGGGGATGGATCCATCGGCGCAGGCGAGCTCTTGAGGAGTGCCCTCGAGAAGATCGTCTACTTCGAGTGCCGGGTGGCGCAGCTCGAGGCCGAGCTCGGCGCGGCGCGCCTGGTGGCCGAGCGCGCCCGCGGTGACGCCGCCGAGGCCCGCGCCGCCGAGACCGAAGCCGTGCGCGCGCTGGCGAGCGAGCGCGAGGCGCGCGCCGAGGCCTCCTCCAGGGCGCTCGAGGCCACCGACCGGGTGCGGCTCCTCGAGGCCGAGCGCGAGCGGCTCCTCTCCGGGCTGGTGGAGCGGGCCCGGGTCGGCGGCGCGGCCGGGGCCGATGGCCGGCCGGGGCCGGAGGAGGGCGGCACCGACCTCGCCTCCTTCATCGCCGAGCTGCGCGCCGAGATCGAGCGGCTCCAGGGCGCGCTGGCGGCGGTCGGGACGCCGCAGTCCGGCGCGGCGCACCAGGCACCTGCGCCGGCCCGTCCGGCCGCCCGCGCCGCCACCGTGGAGGGGCTGGCCAGCGCCTTCGACGCCGGCGGCCGCACCAGCTTCTCCTCCGGCGACGCGGCGCGGCTCAAGGGCGCGCTGGCGAGCCAGGCCGACAAGGTGCTCTACGAGCGGGCCATGGCCGACCTCTCCGGCGGCCAGGCCGACGACCGGCAGCGCGCCATCCGGCAGCTGGTGGCGCTCGGCGCGGCCGCCTCGGCCCCGCTCCTCGCCTCGGCGCTGGGGCGCGAGCAGGAGGCGGCCGTCAAGGTGGCGCTGCTCCAGGCCATGGCCGGGCTGGGCGAGCCCTTCGCCGCCGAGCTGGTGGTGGCCGAGCTCTCCGACGGGCGGCCCGAGGTCCGGGCGGCCGCCCTGGTGGCGCTGGCGGCCATCGCCGAACGCCAGGCGCTGCCCCACCTGACCCGGGCGCTGGGCGACCGGAGCCCGCTGGTGCGCCGGCGGGCCGCCGTGCTCCTCAACACCAGCCGCGATCCCGGCGCCGAGGAGGCGCTGGTGGCGGCGCTGCGCGACACCGACGCCGGGGTGGCGCGCGCCGCCGCGGTGGCCCTCTCAGGCCGCGACGGCGAGCCGGTCCGCCGCGCCCTGTCCCGGTACCAGACGGTCCACCCGGCCCAGCCGCCCGTGGCCAGGCCCACGGCGGCCCGCCCGGCGCCGGCCGCCGCCCCGCGCGCCCGCGCCGCGGTGGCGGTGCTGGAGCCGTCCCGCGCCGCCGAGCCGGCCACCGGCCGCTCCGGCACGGCGCTCGAGGCGGACATCGAGCAGGAGCTCCGCGGCGCGCTCCGCGGCCTCACCACCTCCGAGCTGGTCGCCGCGGTCGGCGCGCCGGCACCCCGGCTGGAGGGCGCGCTGGAGGCGATGCGCGCCCGCGGGACCCTGGCGCTGCGCGGCGCCCGCTGGTGCGTGGCCTAGGGGATCGATGGAGAACCTGCGCTACAGCGCCAAGCGGCTCGCCGAGATCCTCGACGTCACCCCCAAGCAGGTGGAGGCGGCCATGGGGCGGCGCGACGGCTTCGCCCCGTCCGACCTGCCGGCGCTGCGCGAGAAGCTCAAGCGCGCCCCCCGGCCGGTCAAGGCGCCGCGGGTCCAGCTCTTCCTCAACTTCAAGGGGGGCACCGGCAAGACGTCGCTCTCGTCCTCCTACGCCTACCGGCTGGCGGAGCGCGGCTACCGGGTGCTGGTGCTCGACCTCGACTCGCAGGGGCACGCCACCAAGTGCCTCGGCCACGAGGGGCGCGAGGCCAACCGCACCCTCTTCGACGTGCTGGTCCGCAAGGTCCCCATCGCCGAGGCCACCGTGGAGACCCGCATGCCGGGGCTCCACCTGGTGCGGGCCAACCTGTCGATGTCGACCATCGATCTCTCGCTCATGCCCATGGCGGGGCGCGAGTTCCGGCTGCGCCGGGCGCTCGAAGAGGAGCGCAAGAAGTACGACTTCGTGGTACTGGATGCGCCGCCGTCGTTCGGGCTCCTCAACCTGAACGCCCTCATGGCGGCCGACGACCTGATCATCCCGGTGCTGGCCGACTTCCTCTCCTACGACGGCCTGCGCCTGCTCTTCGAGACCGTGCAGGGGCTGGAGACCGACCTGCAGCACCAGCTCGCCAACATCTTCATCGTGGTCAACGCCTACAACCAGACCTTCAAGATCGCACGCGAGGCCCTGGAGGCGCTGCAGACCCACTACGCCGACTACCTCCTGGTGAGCGTGGTCCGGCAGTGCACCAAGTTCGCCCAGGCCTCGAGCGAGGGCTGCCCGGTGTTCGGGTACGACCCGGACTCGAAGGGCGCCAACGACATCGAGGCGATGCAGGACGAGATCCTGGCTCGCATCGCCGCCAACGGCGGGTAGGGCACCGGGAGGAGACCGACATGCGCAAGGCCTTCGACGCCAACGTTCCCAAGCTGAAGCCGCGCCTCAAGGGCGTGGCCGCCGCAGGCACCCTCGACCTCGAGGAGTCGGTCGAGGAGGCGCCGCACGCCCTCCGCGTCCCCATGGCCTCGGAGGCCGGCCACTCGTCGCTGGTGGCCGCGGCGCAGGCCGCCGCCGCCCAGGGGACCGCGGCGCGGGCCGCCGCCGAGCCGCCCCCCGCGCCGGCTCCGGCGCCGGCACTGGCTGCGCAGGCCGCCCAGGCCACCCAGTCGGCGCAGCCCGCGCAGGTCGCGGTGGTGCCGCCCTCGGTGGTCGCCAAGGTGACCGCCGCGCTGGCCGCAGCCCCGGCCGTCCCGACCGCGGCCGAGGAGGACCTGGCCGCCCGCCGCGCCCGGCTCGACAAGATCAAGGCCCGCGTGGCCGAGGCGGCCAAGCCGGCCGTCAAGCTGGAGCCGGCCCCGACCGATCCGGCCCGCGCCGCCCAGAAGGTGCTCGGCCTGGCCCACGACCTCGAGGTGGAGCTGGCCCGCAGCCGCGAGCGCGAGGAGGCCCTCCGGGCCGACCTCACCGCCGCCCGCGCCGACGCCACCCGGGCCGCCGCCGAGACCCGCGCCGCCGGCGAGCGGCTGGCCGCGGCCGAGGCCGAGCTGGGCGAGAAGCGCGGCGTGCTGGCCGACCTGCTCGGCGAGCTCCAGTCCCTGGAGGCCGAGCGCGACGAGGCGCTGCGGCGGGCCCAGGCCATGGCGGCCATCGACGAGGAGCGGGCCCGGCTGCTGGACGAGGTCTCCCGCCGCGCCGACGACGAGGCCAGGCGGCGCGGCGAGGGCGAGGCCGAGGTGGCCCGCCTCACCGAGGACCTGCGCGACTCGGCCACCGACGGCGCCCGGCTGCGGGCCGCCCTGGCCGAGCTCTCCCGCGAGCGCGACGGCCTGGCCGGCGAGCTGGTCTCGCTCAGGCGGGACCGCGACGAGCTCGACTCCGCCCGCCGGGCCCTGGAGCAGGTCCACACCGCGCTCTCGCAGGCCCGCGCCCGCCTCGGCTGAGGCCGCGGGCCGTCCGACGGCGCCCATCCCGGGCCCATCGACCGGCAGTCCGGAGGTTGGTGGCGGCCGCGCCGCGGCCGCACCGTGCGCGACCACATGCCTCACCGCGCCGAGCCGCGCCGAGCGGCTACCATGGGCGCATCGGCATCAGCGGGAGGGGTGACGGGGCGGCCGCCAGGCCGCCCTGTCTGTCACCGGGGGTCGAGGGCACGGGCACACCGTGCGCCCGCCGCGGGCCCGGCCCGGCGCCGTGGGACGAGGCACCGCGCAGCGGCCGCTAGGCGCCCTTCAGCTTCTCCAGCGCGTCGAAGGCGGCGTACTTGTAGGACTCGCCGAGCGTCGGGTAGTTGAACACCGTCTCGGCGAAGTAGCGCAGCCCGCCGCCCAGCGCCATGACGGCGTGGCCGGTGTGGACCAGCTCCGAGGCGTGCGGCCCGACGCAGTGGACGCCCAGGATCCTGCCGTCCCCCTTGGAGGCCAGCACCTTCAGGAAGCCGACCGCCTCGCCGACCAGGTTGGCGCGGGCGTTGCCGACCAGGCTGGTCTTGCCGACGACGTAGGGGACGAACTTGGCGGAGAGGCTCTCCTCGGTCTCGCCGACGCAGGAGACCTCGGGGATGGTGTAGATGCCGACCGGCAGGAGGTCCGGCAGCGTCCCGCGGCCGCTGCCGCAGGCGTGCTGCATGGCGATGCGCCCCTGCTCCGCCGAGGCCGAGGCCAGGCCGGGGAAGCCGACCAGGTCGCCGGCCGCGTAGACGTGCGGCACCTTGGTCTGGCAGTGCGGGTTGACCTCCAGGATGCCCTTGTCGGTGGCGGTCAGGCCGGCCTTGTCGAGGTTGAGCTTCTCCACGTTGCCGATGCGGCCGCCGGCCACCAGCACCTTCTCGGCCACGATGCGCGAGCCGGTGGAGAGCGTCACCAGCACGTCCTTCTCGCCGGCCTCGATGGTGTTGGCGCGGAGCTGCTGGTGGAGCTCGATGCCGGCGCTCACGAAGCAGTCCTGCATGGTGAGCGACAGCTCGGCGTCCAGCCAGGGGAGCAGGCGGGGCTTGGAGTCCACGATGTGAACGTGGACGCCCAGGGCCGCGAAGATGGAGGCGTACTCGCAGCCGGCCACCCCGCCGCCCAGGATGGCGAGCGAGCGCGGCACCCGATCCAGCAGCAGGATGGTGTCGGAGTCGTAGACCCTGGCGTGGTCGAACTGGTACTGGGGCGGGTGGAAGGGGCGGGTGCCGGTGGCCAGCAGCACCACCTCGGCCCCCACCTCCTGCGTGCTGAAGCCGCCCGGGGTGGTGATCTTGATGGTGTGCGGGTCGGCGAAGCTGGCCGTGCCGCGGAACAGCTCCACCCCGGCCGAGGAGAGGCCGTCGCGGATGCGGGCGTGCTCGCGGGCCGTCACCAGGCCGCGGCGGCCCATGAGCTCGGGGACCGTCACGGTGGAGGAGACCTTGAGCTCGATGCCGTGGGCGTCGCGGTTGCGGGCCTGCTGGATGGCCAGCGCCGTCTCGCGGAGGGCCTTGGAGGGGATGGTGCCGGTGTTGGCGCAGGCGCCACCCGGCACCGCCTCCTTCTCGATGAGGGCGACCCGCTTGCCCAGTGCCGCCGCCTGGCGGGCGCCGCTCTCGCCCGCGGGACCAGAACCGATGACCACCACGTCGTAGCGCAACATGCTGCGCTCATAGCGCATTTCCAGGCGCTTGGGCATAATCTGGCCCCCGTGCGGAACCCCCCGACGAACCCGGTCCTGGGCCAGATCCAGAAGAACCTCATGGTGGCGCTCGAGGAGCGCAAGGCGACCCTGCGCGCCGCCGGCCGGACGCTCCACGACTTCGGCCTGGGCGATCCGCTCGAGCCGACCCCGCCCTTCCTCCGCCAGGCGCTCAAGGACGCGGTGCCGGTCTCGTCGCAGTACCCGAGCCCGATGGGCACGCCGGCCCTGCGGCGCGCGGTGGCCGGGTACCTGGGCCGCCGCTTCGGCGTGACGGTCGACCCGGAGCGGCAGGTGATCCCGGCCACCGGCGCCAAGGAGACCATCTTCCACCTCCCCCTCGCCTTCTGCGGCGACCCGGCCCGGCGCACCGTGGTCATGCCCGACCCCGGCTACCCGACCTACGAGGTGGGGGCCCGCTTCGCCGGCCTGGAGCCGAGGAAGGTCCCGCTCACCGCCGCCAACCGCTTCCTGGTGGAGCCCGAGGCGCTCGGCGAGGCGGTGCTCTCGCGGACGCTGCTCTTCTGGGTGAACTACCCGCACAACCCGACCGGCGCCATGGCGCCGCGCGACTACCTGGAGCGGGTCGGCGCGGCGGCGCGGCGGCACGGCTTCATCGTGGTCTCCGACGAGTGCTACGCCGACGTCTACTTCGGCGAGCCGCCGCTCTCCATGCTGCAGGTCCAGGTGGAGCACGTGCTCGCCATCCACAGCTGCTCCAAGCGGAGCGGCATGACCGGCTACCGCACCGGCTTCGTGGCCGGCGACGCGGACCTGGTGGCGGTGCTGAAGCGGCTCCGCTCCCACCCCGGCGTGGCCTCGCCCGACTTCGTGACCGCCGCCGCCACCGCCGCCTGGGGCGACGACGCGCACCCGGCCGAGCGGCGCGAGCTCTTCCGTCGGAAGCGGGAGCTCTTCCTCACCTTCTTCCGCGAGCACGGGCTCGAGGTGGGCGGCTCGGAGGCCACCCTGTACCTGTGGGTGAAGGTGCCGGCCGGGCTGACGAGCGAGGGCTACGCCCTCAGGCTGCTGGAGCAGGGCATCGTGGTGGCCCCGGGGAGCGCCTTCGGCGCCGGGGAGGGGTACGTCAGGGTGGCGCTGGTGCCGACCCTGGACGAGTGCCGCCTAGCGATCGAGGCCTGGCGCGAGGTGAGGACATGAGCGGAATGGACGCGGTGCGGGTGCGGATCGAGGCGGCCTTCGCCGACCGGGGCAAGCTGGAGGATCCCCTCCACCGGGCCGCGGTGGCGCGGGCCATGGACGGCCTGGACCGCGGCGAGGTGCGGGTGGCCGAGAAGGTGGACGGCGAGTGGAAGGTGAACGCCTGGCTCATGCAGGCGGTCAACCTCTACTTCGGCATCACCACCATGGAGACCAAGGACTTCGGCCCCTTCCAGACCCGGGACAAGATCCCGCTCAAGAAGGACCTGGAGCAGGCCGGGGTGCGCCTGGTGCCGGGCGGGGTGGTCCGCTACGGCAGCCACCTCGAGCCAGGCGTGGTGGTCATGCCCGGGTTCGTCAACGTGGGGGCGCGGGTCGGCGCGGGGTCGATGGTGGACACCTGGGCCACCGTCGGCTCTTGCGCCCAGGTCGGGCGCAACGTCCACATCGCCGGCGGCGTGGGAATCGGCGGCGTCCTCGAGCCGCCCGGAGCCCGCCCCAACATCGTGGAGGACGGCGTCTTCCTCGGCTCCCGCTGCATCCTGGTGGAGGGGGTGCTGGTCGAGGAGGAGTGCGTGCTGGGCGCCAACGTCTGCATCACCGGCTCCACGCCCATCATCGACGTGACCGGCCCGCAGGAGGTCGTCTACAAGGGGCGGGTGCCGGCGCGCTCGGTGGTCATCCCGGGCGTGCGGCCGAAGCAGTACCCGGCCGGCACCTTCCACATCCCCTGCGCCCTCATCGTCGGCAGGCGGAGCGCCTCCACCGACAAGAAGGTCTCGCTCAACCAGGCGCTGCGCGACTTCGAGGTGCAGGTGTGACGCTCGCCGCCGCCGACCTCGCCCTGGCCGAGGCGCTGGCGGAGCGGACCGCGGCGCTCTGCGCCCGGCTCTCGCCCATCGGCGAGGAGGCGGCGCTCTGCGGCGAGGTGGCCGCCTGGGCGGCGCGCTTCCCGGCGGTGCGGCGCATCGGCGACTCGCTGGTGGTCTGGGTGGACGGGGCGCCGGTCGGCGAGCGCCCGGCCGGAGGGAGGCCGCTGGTGGCGCTCTGCGGGCACCTCGACACCGTGCCGGTCCACCCGGACGACCGGGTGCCGCCGCGGCGGGAGGGGCGCCGGCTGGTGGCGCCCGGCTCGTCGGACATGAAGGGCGGGCTGGCGCTCATGATGGCGCTGGCCGAGGGGCTCCCGCGGGCGGCGCGGTTCTGCGACCTCGCGCTGGTCCTCTACGCCCGGGAGGAGGGGCCGTACCTGGAGAACGAGCTGGAGCGGGTGCTGGCCGAGGTCGGTGAGCTGAAGCGCACGGCGCTGGCGCTCTGCCTCGAGCCGACCGACAACGTGCTGCAGGTCGGCTGCGTCGGCTCCATCCACGCCACCTTCACCTTCGCCGGGAAGGCGGCCCACTCGGCGCGCCCCTGGCACGGCGAGAACGCCGTCCACCGGGCCGGCGCGCTGCTGGCCGAGCTCCACGCCCGCCCGCCGCGGGTCGCCCTCTCCGGCGGCCACGAGTTCCGCGAGGTGCTCTCGGTGACGCGCATCGAGGGCGGGCGGGCCCGCAACGTGGTGCCGGACGAGTGCACGCTCAACCTCAACTTCCGCTTCGCGCCGGACAAGACGCTGGAGCGGGCCGAGGCGGAGCTCTGCGCGCTCGGCGAGGCCCACGGCGCCGAGGTCACGCTCACCGACCGCTCCCCCTCCTGCCCAGCCTTCGGCGACCACCCGCTGGTGAGGCGCCTGCTGGAGCGGACCCACCTGCCGGCCGAGCCGAAGCAGGCCTGGACCGACGTGGCGAGGCTGCACGTCCACGGTATCCCGGCCGTGAACCTCGGGCCCG
>Ga0209682_10000440_pt1 | contig 14343 bp, 12 predicted proteins | sample DOMMetBare2Fresh_2_FD_187471 | JGI IMG/M metagenome (GOLD analysis project Ga0209682, IMG submission 187471) | Wetland sediment microbial communities from St. Louis River estuary, USA, under dissolved organic matter induced mercury methylation -... | ecosystem: Environmental > Aquatic >... | reverse complement strand
GGGCCGGCGGCGCGGTCTCGGACAAAGTGAAGGAGATCTGGGGCCGCCTCGGCGGCAAGGTCGAGGAGAAGGCCGCCGCCAAGGAGGCCGCGGGCGAGGTGGCTCGCGCGCCCGAAGACGCCGACGCCCTGGGCTCCCTCCGCCTGCAGCTCCGCAGGATCCTCGAAGCCGACCCGGGTCTCGCCGCCCTCCTGGAGCCCCTCGTCGATGCAGCCCGCGCCGAAATCCACGTGACGCACGTCGAGGCGGGCGACCACTCGGTCGCCGTGGGGCGCGATGTCTACGGCGGCGTCCACTTCAATTTCCAACTCCTGGCCAAGGACGTCCTGCGCTGGTTGGGGCGCGAACAGGCTCCCGCGGATCTCGAGAAGGCCACGGAGCGGTATCTCCGGTTTCTCGTCGACCGGCACGTGCACCTGGATTTCCGCGTCCCGTTCCCGCGCCGCATCCAGCACCGCCACCGACGTCGCTCCGCTCGCCGCCCGCTCCGTCGAGACGCTGCTGCGGCATTGGAATCTGGCCCGCAGCCTGTCGGGCCGCTCGGTGACCGTTCTGGACGAGGTCGAGAACCTGAAGATCCTGGCGCCGCTCGCCCTGTGGATGCACGAGGAGGCTCCGGGCCTCGGTCTGGTCCGCGAATGGGACCTGCGCCGCAAGCTGGAAGCGCTCTGCCGGGAACGGGGCGATCCGGGCGCGGAAGGGGCGGCGCGCCGGTTCCTGGATGACATCCACCAGGGGACGGCGCTTCTGTTGGACCGTGGCGGCGGTCAGTACGGCTTCATCCACCTGACCTTCCAGGAATACCTGGCGGGCATGGCTCTGGCGAAACTGGCGGAGCAGGAGGTCGGTCCGCTCGTCGATGAGCTGGCCAGGCACGTGGACGATGCCGCGTGGCGTGAGGTGCTCCTGCTGGCGGTCGGCTACCTGGGGATCGTGCAGAAGCGCGATGGTGCGGCAGGTGCGGTGCTGGAGGAGCTGATCCGGCGGGCACCCGGGCCCCCCGGCGAAGCGGTGATCCTTGCCGGCCGGGCGGTGGCGGACATGCGGGCGGGCGGCGTGACTCCTGCGTGCCGGCAGATGGTGGTCGCGGAGCTCCTCGCCACGCTGCGCTCGGATCGAGTCGAAGCCAGGCGGCGGGCTGAGGCAGGGTTGGCCCTCGCCGATCTCGGGGATCCGCGGCCGGAGGTGATGGCCCTCGACGCCATGGAATTCCGCCGGGTGCCGGCGGGGCCGTTCCACATGGGGAGCGAGGAGGGCGACGAAGAGGCGCAGGACCGGGAACGCCCGGCTCACGAGGTGGAGATTCCCTACGACTACTCCGTGGGGCTGTATCCGGTGACTGTGGCTCAGTTCAAAGAATACGTGGAGGCGAGCGGGAACCAACCCGAAGATCTCGACAGCCTCGGCGGTGGGGGCAACACACCCGTCGTTTCGGTGAGCTGGGAGGAGGCGCTGGCGTTTTGCCGGTGGCTGACGGTTCGTTGGCGGGCCAGTGGGCGGATCGAGAGGGGTTGGGCGGTGACGTTGCCTTCGGAGGCGGAGTGGGAGAAGGCGGCGCGTGGTCGAGATGGCCGGGTGTATCCGTGGGGGAACGATTTTTCAGTGGACAAGGCGAATGTCTACGAGACGGAAATCGGGGCGCCGAGCACGGTGGGCTGTTTTCCCGAGGGCGCGAGCCCCTATGGCTGCGAGGAGATGAGCGGTAACGTGTGGGAGTGGACGCGGAGTCTCTGGGGGAAGCCGTGGAAGGAACCGGAGTACCGGTATCCCTACCAGACGGGCGATGGCCGGGAGAATCTCGAAGCATCATCTGAAGTTCCACGGGTGTTGCGTGGGGGCGCCTTCGACTGTGGCCCGGGGCTCACGCGCTGCGCCTTTCGCCACTGGCTCGAACCGTGGTACCGCGACTGGTTCTTCGGGTTCCGGCTCGTGCTGCTGCCATTCTCCTCTGGACTCTGAACCCTCTGGTCTCTGAAACTCTGGACCATCAAGCCGGAGGGGGGGAGGTCTGGAGGGGGGCTTTTGAAGAGTCAGAGTCGCGCGGAGCCGGAGCCTTCCTCCGCCCAAAGACCCTCACCCCCGACCCCTCTCCCACACGCACTCCCCCCACGCGGGAGAGGGGCGCCGCCGCCCCAAGACGGAGCGGCCGTCACCTCTTGAGGCCCCCTTTGTCACCGTACACGGTGATTCACCCGGGGTCTCGAACATCACTCCTCGGTCTTTTTCGGAAAGGGCTCGAAGATCTCCACCTCGACCTGCGTGACCAGGCGAAAGTGGGGGTCCGTCGTCAGCAGGACGGAGCGGCATTGTCTGGCGCCCGCCGCGATCCAGATGTCGTTGGTGGGGATTGGCGTGCCCGCTCTTCGGAGAGGGTCGAAGAGGGCGGCATAGTGCGCCGAGGTCACTTCGTCCACCGGAATGACGCCTACGCGGGGAGACTCCAGGAAGTGTGCGAGATCGGCCAGGTTCTCCTTGAGCCGCGTACCATGGAGAAAGCCGGCGTGCAACTCGCCCAGCACAACTGGGTTGAGCCGGATCTGTGAAGCTTCCTGGATCCGATATCGAAGTTGGGGGTGGTTCCGTTTGAAGGCGGAGTAGGCCGACGTGTCGAGGAAGACCAGGCTCAACCCCAGATCTCCGGATCGACTCGGCGCTGCGCGGCAAGGGCGGCATCGAAGACTGCCGCTTCCTCAGCGGTCCAAGTGCCTGCAAGGTGGTCCAGATCATGGTGAAGCACCGGGATGGACCTCTGCTCGGCAGCTTCTTCCAGCATGCGGATGACCGTCTTGCTGAAGCTCAGGCCGGCCGTTTCCGCACGCCTCTGGATGACCTCTTGAAGCTGGGGTGGAATGTTGCGCAAAGTAATGGTGGTCATCGCAGGCTCCTTCCGGGCGCTCGCCGGGCGGCTGCCTTCGCCCGGTGCCGTAGAATGCATCATACCATCGCCCTTCCGCCACCGAGGAGGCCCCGCCATGGACGCTGCGCAGCTCGCCGATGCCGTCATCCAGGTTCTTGCTCCTGCCCTTCCGGCTTTGGTCGCGGGGGGTCAGGAGCTCATCGCGAACGCTGGAAAGGAGGCGATCCAAGCCCTGTGGGGCCTGCTGAAGAGCCGGATCGACCAGCGGCCCGCCGCCAAGGAGGCGGCTGGAGACGTGGCCCGTGCTCCAGAAGACCCGGACGCTCTCGGGGCGCTACGCCTCCAGATCAAGAAGATCCTCGCCGAAGACCCGGCCTTCGCCGCCGAGATCGCCAAGCTCCTGCCGGCCACGGGCACCGTGGCCGGGCAGGCCGCGCTGTGGGGGGGTGGTTCCATCGCCCAGGGTCCCGGTGCGGTGGCGGCCGGAGCCGGCGGGGTCGCGGTGGGACGGGACGTGCACGGGGACATCGTGCTCGGCGGTGGCCGGCGGGGGGACCGTGACGGAGACGAGTGACCCGCAGGCCAAGCTCGCGGCCGAATCGCTCGCCAAGTCCTTCATCTACGATCTCCCCTCGCTTGGGAAGTCATTGATGGCACCGGCTGCAGCAAGGTGTCGGCGCACGCCCCCTGGGAGCGCTGGCGTCTCGCCGGCATTCAAGTGAACGGGCCGAAGGCCCGGCCTTTCTGGGGGCGGGTGGCGGAGCAACGAGGCATGATCTGGCTTGGCGAAAAACCATGTCCGCACCGTGGTTGCGGCTCTGTCTGGCGATCGGCTCTGCACGGTGGCCTCTGCCATGCGACGTCGGGTTCCCCCTCTCCCGGGCGGGTGTGAGTGCGTGTGGGAGAGCCGGCTTCGCCGGGACCCTCACCCCCGTCCCCTCTCCCACACGCACTCCCCCCACGCGGGAGAGGGGCGCCCCCGCCCGGGCGGACTGTGGGGATCTTCGCGCGGGTAGCGGCCTCGCTGCGCTCGCCACGGATAGCGGATCTTCCAGGAGGCCGCGAGCCTCCTTCGTCAAGAGGACCGCGTCCGGGTTGAAGACGGACGCGTCCGGGTCGAGGGCGGACGCGTCCGTCTCGCCGAGTACCGCGTCCGGGTCGAGGACGGACGCAACCTTCTTCGCAAGTACAGCGTCCGGGTTGAAGACGGACGCGTCCGTCTCGCCGAGTACCGCGTCCGGATTGATGAAAAAGGCTTCGCTCGCCCCCGGCCTCGGCGAAACCTCGGCGGTTCCTCGGCCCGAGGGCACGGGGGGACGGGGGATTCTCGGGTCCTCACGAAAGGAGCCTCCCAATGCCTGATCCGACGTTTGTGACCCGCGCCGACTTCCTCCGCTATGCCTCGATCGCCGCCGGCCTGACCGCGATGGTGCTCGCCCAGGCCGGCTCCGGCGAAGCCGCCGCTCCGGCCCCGTCCACCGGGGAGCCGCCGGTGTCGCCCGATGGTCTGCTCGACTCGCAGCGCTTCCGCCGGGCGGTGGAGCAGGGGGACCTGACCCTGGTGACCCGCTATCTGGATCGCGATCCGGCCCTCGCTTCCAGCCGCGACGAGCGGGGGAGGTCCGCCTTCGTCCTCGCGAGCCTCGCGGGGCACACGGAGGTGGCCGCGGCCCTCCGGTCCCGCCTCGGGAGCCTGGACCTGATCGAAGCCATCCTGGCCGGGGATGCCAAGCGGGCCGGGGAGATCGCCGCGGAGCATCCGCGCCTGGTCAACGAGATCCACCCAGCCGGCGGCTCGGCCGTCCACATGGCGGTCCGCCGCGGCCGGACCGATCTCGTCTTCGCGTTCCTCCGCTCCGGGCCGGACTTCAACCTGCCGTCCGCGGCGCCCGAAGGCCTGACGCCTCTACGCCTCGCGGTGGACCATCCAGACCCCGCCCTCGCCGGCGAGCTGGTCGACGCCATGGCCGGCAATGGCGCCAATCCGAACGCGCCGCAGGGGGATGGGGTGACGATGCTGCAGTCCGCCCTGAAGGCAGGACGCACGGAGATCGTCCGCCTCCTGGCCTTGAACGGCGCCGAGGGGGCCGATCCGCGCCTGCCGCGCAACCACCGCACCTCGCGCTTCTCCTATACGGCAGATGGCGGCCGGTACGAGCGCCCGGAGCAGCCGGCCTACGCCTGGCCGGTGATCAACGAATTCGTCGGTGCCTCGCACGGCAACCTGGCGCGGATGAAGGAGATGCTCGACTTGTATCCCAAGCTGGCCCACGCCAATGCCTCCTGGGACGAGCTGGCCGTGGAAGCCGGTGCCCACGTGGGTTTCAAGGAGGGCGTCCACCTGATGATCGATCTCGGCGCGCCGGTCTCTCTCCCCACCGCGGCCATGCTGGGAAAGACCGCCCACGTGCGGCGGCTCCTCGCCGAAGACCCCGGCCGCATCTGGGAGTGCGGCGCGCACAACATGCCGCCGATCTGGTTCCCGGCGATCGGCGGAGGGGAGGCCGAGCACCTGGAGATCGCCCGCCTCCTCCTCGACGCCGGAGCCGATCCGAACGCCCACAAGCGCGGCCAGACCGCCCTCCACTGGGCCGCCCGCGGCGGCCAGATCGAGATGGCCGAGCTGCTCCTCGCGCGCGGCGCCCGGCTCGATGCCCGGGCGAAGACTCCGCAGGGAGACGCGACCCCGCTCGACCAGGCCGTCAAAGCGGAGAAGCGGGACATGGCGGAGCTGCTCCGCCGGCACGGAGCGCGTTGAGCTACCGGACAAACGACTGCTGAAGGAGGACCCCCTCACCGCCTCGTGGCGGCTATTCGAAGTAGCCGAACACGTCGACCACCACGTGCGCGCTCCCTGGGGAGCCGGCCGGCATGTCGCACTGGACCGCCAAGCCTCCGCCGGCGCCCAGGGTCGCCACGGCATTGCCGGCCAGCGTGCGGCCGGCGGGGAAGGTCAGGACGCTGGTCAGCGGCGCGGCCGAGGCCGCGGCGTAGAGGCGCAGGTTGCCGACGTCGCCGGGCGCGACGGCGGTGATGTTGACTGCCACGGATTTGGCTGTCAGGGGCACGCCACAAAGGCCGGCGACGGCGAAGGTGCGAACGGTGTTGGCGCCGACCGCCGGCCCGGTCAGGCGGGTGTCGAGGAGGCGGCAGGGGGTCAGGGTGAAGAAGTCGGTGGGGACGTCGTCGTTCAGGAGGACGCCCACGCCCTGGCTGTCCGCGGCCGTGGCGCCGTTGGCGCCGGTCACGATCAGCGAGAAGTCCTCATCGGCTTCGGGCTGAAGGTCACCCACCAGGGGAACGTTCACGGAGAGCAGGGTCGTCCCCGGGGAGAAGCAAAGCGAGCCGAAGGTGTTGACGAAGTCGGTGCCCACCTGGGCCGTGTTCTGCACGGTGGCATAGTCGAAGCAGACCGACCGGCCGCTGGCCGTGTTCAGAGTCACGTCGAACCGGGCCGTGCCAGGGCGGCCCGGATCGCCCTCGGCGACCGCCGCGTCGCTGACCGAGAGAAGGGGCATGGGGTCGTTGTCGAGGATGGTCCCCACGCCGTGGTCGACGCCGAGGACGAGCCCGGAGGGATTGCCGAGGACGACGTCGAACGTCTCGTCCGCCTCGTCGAGCGTGTCGCCCACCACCTGGACGGTCACCGTGGTGCTCGCCGTTCCGGCCGGGAGGTTGAACGTGCCGGAGGTGCTCGCGTAGTCGGCTCCGCCGAGGGCCGTGCCGTCCGCGGTGGCATAGCTGAACGCCGCGGGCGCCGCGAGCGGCTCCGAGAACCAGACGGGGAAGCTCAGGCCGACGGTGCCGGTGTTCCCTTCGGTGACGGCGGCAGGCCCGATGAACAGGCGCTCGGCGAGCGGGATGGTCGAGTTGTAGCGGACCGATCCGAACAGCGCGGGCATGCCGCCTTCACAGTGCTGCTCATAGTCGGCGGCGAAGCGCGACACCGTGGTCCCCGCGCCATAGACGATCTCCAGGACGACGAACCGGCCGGTCAGCGTATTACAGCCGCGGCCGGCACCGTAGATGCTCAAACCATGGCTGCCGGCCGGCTGGAAGGGGTAGCGCACGGCGCCGGTGTAGACGCCGGGAGTGAGGAAGGCGTCGCCGGCCGCGGCGAATTCGGCGGTCCAGAAATCATTCCCACTGAAGCTCACGGTGACGCCGTTGTCGAAGTTGCGGGACGCCGTGAACGTGCCGTCGACGGGAGTGAGGGTGAAGCGCTGGCCCTGGCCGATCCAGTCGCCCGGCTGGCTGTTGAAGTGGAGCAGGGTCTTCAAGGGATCGTCGTCGACGATCGTGCCAACGCCCGGGCTGAAGGCGATCGAGGCGCCCTGCGGGTTGTCCAGGGAGAAGGAAAAGGTTTCGTTCGTCTCGTCGGCCACGTCCCCCAGGATGGAGACCTGGACGGCGACCTCGGTCTCGCCGGCCGGAAAATCCGCCGTGCCGGAGACCGTGGTGTAGTCGTCACCGCCGGTGGCCGAGACGTCCACGGTGGTGTAGTCGACGCTGACCGGATCCGGAGACGGAGCCGACAGCGAGATCACGAAATGCATCTGTTGGGAGCCGGCATCCCCTTCATACACCGTGGCCGAGCCGGCGGACAGCCGAGGCTCCAGCGGGACCGAGGAGTTGATCCGCACCGACCCGAAAAGAGCGGGCGTTCCTCCCTCGCAATGTTGCTCATAGTCCACCGCGAGCTGCTGCACGTTGGTCCCCGGACCGTAGAGCGCCTCGAGCACCACGAAACGGCCGGTCAGCGTGTTGCAGCCGCGCCCGTTCCCGGAGACGCTCAGACCCGGCAGGGTGGGCGACTGGAACGGGTAGCGCGTCGCGCCCTCGTAGACGCCCGGCACGAGCGTGGCGCCGGTGGGAGCCGCGAAGTCCAGGTTCCACCAATCGCTCGCGCTGCTGAAGCTGACGCTCACGCGGTTGCCGGACGGGTGGCTGGAGCTGATGGTGCCGCCGGCCGGCGTATAGGAGAACTGCTGGCCGCCACCGATGTAATCGCCGGGCTCGCTGTTGAATGAGAGCAGGGTGGCTCCCTGCGCCGGAGGTGCGGCAAGAAGGGCGAGGACGGCGATCACCGGGAGGATGCGATTCATGGCTTCTCCAGCGTCAGAGGCTCACGATGTCAGGTTTCAGTTCTCATTGTAGACGATGTCGTCCCCGGCCATTCCGTTTCAGGGCTGGAGAGAATGCGGAGCCCCCCCCCCTCACTGCCGCGGGGGCGGGGCGGGGATCGAGGAGTTGATCCGCACCGACCCGAGGAGCGGAGAGCCCTTGCCCCCTTCGCAGCTCTGCTCGAAATCCACCGCCAGCCGTTCCACCTCGGTGCCTTCGCCGAAAACAGCCTCGCGCACCACGAAGTGGCCGGTGAGCGTGTTGCAGCCCCGCCCGGACCCGCCGATGCTCAGGCCCGGCCGGGTGGGGGACTGGAACGGATAGCGCGTCGCCCTCTCGTACGTGCCCTGGGTGAGCACCTCCTTCGCGGGAGCGGCGAACTCCAGGTGCCACGAGTCGGAGCCGCCATCGAAATTGACGCTCACGAGATTGGTGGCGCCGTGGCTGGCGCTGAAGTTGCCGTCATCCGGCGTGAGGGTATACCGCCGCCCTCCTCCGATGTAGTCGCCCGGAATGCTGTCGAAGAGGATGAAGGTGGTGCCCAGGGTGCGGGGCCTCTCGGCCGCCTCCCCTGCGAGCTGGTCGGGGATCGGCCCGGGAGGGATCGAGGAGTTGATCCGCACCGACCCGGTGAGCGGCGCGGCTGTGCGTCCCTCGCAATTCTGCTCGAAATCCACCGCGAGGCGTTCCACCTCGGTGTCCTCGCCCAGGACCACCTCGCGCACCACGAAGCGGCCGGTGAGCTGGTTGCAGCCCCGCCCGGACCCGGAGACGTTCAAGCCCGGCCGGGTGGGCGACTGGAACGGGTACCGCGTCGCCTTCACGTACGTGCCCGGCTTGAACACCGCCCGCGCAGGCACGGCGAATTCCAGGGTCCACCACTGGTCTCCCCCGTCGAAGTTGACGGCCACGCGGTTGGTGGCGGTGCTGGTGGCCTTGAACGTCCCGTCGTCCGGCGTGAAGCTGAGATGCCGGCCCCCTCCGATGTAGTCTCCGGGCGTGCTGTCGAAGTCGATGTAGGTGGTGCCCAGCGAGCGCGCCCGGCCGGCCCGGTCCCTGTCGACGCGGGCCTCCTCGACCGGGGCTTCTTCCGCGGGTGCCTCGTGGACCGGTGCCTCGTCGCCGGGGCGTTCCGCAACGGCCTCTTCGGCCCGGCCGGCGGTCTGCCCGGGACGGATCGAGGAATTGATCCGCACGGACCCGATGAGCGCGCCCTGGTCTCCGTCGCAGCGCTGCTCGTAGTCCACCGCGAGCCGCTCCACGCTGCTCCCCGGGCCGAAGACCGCCTCGCGCACCACGAAGTGGCCGGTGAGCCGTTTGCAGCCCCGCCCATCTCCGGAGACGCTCAGGCCCGGCCGGTAGGGGGACTCGGCCGGGTAGAGCGTCGCGTTTTCGAAGGTTCCCGGCCTGAACACGGCGTTCGTGGGGACCGCGAACTCCAGATTCCACGTGCTGTCCTCGCCCTCGAAGCGGACGGCCACGCGCCGGGTGTCGGGGCGGCTGGCCTCGAAATCGCCGGTGGCCGACGTGAAGTTGAGCTGCCGGCCCTGGCCGATGGAGTCACCCGGCACGCTGGTCAAGGAGAGATAGGTGAGCCCCTTGTCCTTCTTACACGAGAGGGACAAGGATACGAGGGCGACGAGAGCGATCCCCCTGAGAATACGTTGCATGGCGTCACCTCCTGTCCGAGAGCCCGCCGGGGCTCGTCCGCTGCCGGGTTTTCGGCGCTGATCATACCAAGACCCCCCTCACCGCCGGGTGACCGGCACCATCCGTCCGGTGCCGAACGCGCGGTCCGTCACCTTGAGGACGATCCCGTGCTGCCAACGCTTGTGCTCGGCGGCGTGGAGCAGACGGCGCAAGGAGATGGCACCGCCGGCCGAATCCATTTCAGGCACCTGCCCCTGGACGAGAGCTTCGACGGCCGGCGCCACGACCGGGTAGTCGAACGGGTCCACCTGGTCCGGCCGCAGCTCGGCCGAGGGTGGGCGGTCGAGGATGAACGGGGGGATCGGCACGCGGTGAGCCGCCACCCAGCGGGCGAGGGTATGGACGGCCGGCTTGGTGACGTCGCCGAGGACGCTCAGGGTTCCCCCGAGATCGCCGTAGAGCGTGCCGTAGCCCAGCGAGAGCTCGGTCTTGTTGCTGGTGTTCAGGAGGAGGCCGCCATGGCGGTTGACCCAGGCGGTGAGCACCAGCATCCGCAGGCGGGCCTGGAGGTTTTCGTCGACCGTGCCGTCCGGCGCTCCGTCGAGGAGAGGCAGGAGCGCGGCGCGGGCCGCGGCGTGGAGCGGCTCCAGGGGAACGATCTCGAAACCGATCCCGAGCGAGGCGGCCAGCTCGCGCGCGGAATCCGTGGACCGCGGATCGGTGTGGCGCGACGGGAGCGCGAGCGCGGTGACCGCGGCCGGCTCCGTCGCTGGTCCCATCGCGGCAGAGGCGATGCAGGCGACGAGGGCCGAGTCGACGCCTCCGGAGAGGCCGAGGAAGACCCGGCGCAGGCCGTTCTTCGCCACGAAGTCCCGCACGCCCAGGGTGAGCGCCTCGAACAGCTCCTCCTCCGGTGCGATCTCTGCGAAGGGCTCCAGGGAAGGGAACGCCTCCAGGTCGACCACCTCCACCGCCTCGCGGAAGGCGGGGAGCCGGGCGCGGAGAGCTCCCGCGCGGTCCATCACGAAGCTCCGGCCGTCGAAGATCAGCTCGTCGTTGGCCCCCACCGCGTTGACGTAGACCAGAGGCCGGCCGGTCCGGGCCGCGTGGTGCAGGCGGCGGGGGAGGATGCCGTTCCGGTAGGGAGAGGACGAGATCGTGATCAGCAGCTCCGCGCCGGCCGCCGCCAGCTCGGCGGCCGGATGCTCCGGATACCCCTCGTCCCACAGGTCCTCACAGATCAGGAGGCCCACCCGGCGGCCGGTGATCGCGAGCGGCGCGGACGGTGGCCCGGGGCGGAACCAGCGGGTCTCGTGGAAGACGTCATAGGCAGGAAGCAGCCGCTTGGCGACGAGGGCCGCGACCGCGCCGCCGGAGAGGAGCGCCGCGGCATTCCACAGGCCGGGATGGCCGGGCGTGGTGGAGCCGGAGCGGGCCAGCGTCCCCACGATCACCGGCGGAGCATCGGCCAGCTCGCGGGCCAGCTCCTCGGTGGTGGCGAGCGTACGGTCCACGAAGGCGGGATCGAGCAGGAGGTCGCGCGGCGGATAGCCCGGAACGGCCAGCTCCGGGAGGACCACCAGGTCGGCGCCGCGCCGGGCGCCTTCGCGGACCGCGGCGGCGACGCGGCGGCGGTTGCCGTCGAAGTCGCCGATGCGCGTGTCGATCTGCGCCAGCGCGATCCTCAGGAGCGGTCCTCCATCTCCGCCATCTCGCCGGCCACCGCGCCGAGCAGGTTGAGCGCGGCAAGCACGGAGTCGCGCCGCAGGCAGACCTCGTCGCCGAGGAGGAACGTGCGGTAACCCAGCGCCAGGAGGAACGCGGCGTCGCCGATCTCCGGCGCCTCGGGGACGGGATGGCGGGCGAGCGAGGGGAAGAGCCGGCTCGCGGCGATCGCCTCCGGGTCCGCCGCCAGGACGTCGCGCACCGCGCCGATGAGCCGGTGCGGCTCGACCACCTCGACGAACAGGTCGCCGCGGGCCGCCACCAGCCGGCCGAGCCGCGCGCCGTGCATCCGCGCGAAATCGAGGCCCCGCCGCGTCTCGATTTTCAGGAGGATCTCGGCGTCCGGCAGGAGCTCGCGCACCGCGGCCGGGTCCTCCGGGCTCTCGACGTACGAGAGCATCACCCGCCGCAGCCCGGTCTCCCGCATCGCGGCGAGGTAGGAGCGGTCGGTTTCCGTGAGGATCCCTTCGACGCGGAGCGAAGGATGCGGGATGTTGACCGATTCGCCCGGCCCGATCACCCGGCGGGGGCCGTCTTCCAGGATCAGCCGGTCCCCGTCCACCGCGGCGATGCGGGCGTGCTGGCGGCCGTCGTCGAAGAAGGCGTCCGCCGGGGTGTGGACGCGGAGGCGGTGGCTCAGGCGGACGGCGGTGAATGGCGGGATGGCGGCTTCCACGACGCGGAGCTGCCGGCCCTTGAGATCGACCCAGAGCGGCGGCCCGAGCGCGGCGAGGCGGGTGAGCACCGCCGCCGGGGGCTCGGCGAGCGGCATGACGGTGTTGAGCCGCAGGCCGGCGACGAGCGGATGCGCCGCCACCTCCGCCAGGAAGGGGGCGTACGGCGGGACCGTGACGATGGCCTGGACGGGCATCCGCGGCTCGCCTCCGCCTCTAACCTACACCTCCAGCGTCGAGCCGCAGAAGGTGCAGACGTAGCGGCCCATGGCGGTGGCCGGGATGCGGGCGGCGCAGCTCGGGCAGGCGAGGACCTTCGGCCCTTCCTTGCGGATGCGCTCTGCCACCGACTTCACCTTCCCCTCGTCCTGGCGGGCGCGCATGTTGGCCTCGAAATCGTCCAGGTGCCCCCAGGCGCGGGCGACGAGCCCCATGGCGTAGTCGACCGCCCGCTGCTCGTCGTCGATGCGGAACACCCGCTTGCGCCCCACCGCCTCGGCCCACTGCTGGTCCACCTCGTCGCCCGTCCGGCCGGTGGGGCGGCGCAGGAACCAGGTGTTCCATTTCAGCGCCACCCGCTGCCAGGTCTTGACCGCGTCGAATTCCTTCTTGCCGTTGCCGAAGAGGCGTTCGGCCCAGGAAGCGCTTTCGCCGCCCTCCTTGGGCGCGGCATCGCCGAGAAGCCCGGTCACCTGGTCGCCCGGGATGGTGGCATGCATCGGCGCGTCGCCGAAGACGATGAGGAAGGGATTGGTGGCGTTGGGGGTCGCGACGTGGTTCTCCACCCACCAGGCAAAGAGGCCGTAGCTCTCCGGCGCGTCACCGCCGCCGCCCTCGCCGTAGAGCGAGCCGAGCTGCTGCTCCAGGTCGTAGCCATGGGCGAACTCGGTGACCTGGAGCGGCCAGCGGTCGGCCTTGGCGTCGCCGATCGCGGCGAAGCAGATCTCCAGGTCCTCGCGGTACTGCGCAAGGGTGTTGTAGAGGAGCGGCAGGCGGTCGAAGATCTCGAACGGCCAGTTGGCCATGGAGCCGGTCACGTCCACCGCCACGATGAGCGGATTGGCCGACTTGGTGCTGATCCGCTTGCGCGGATCGATGAGCTCCGGATGGGGAGGCCCGGTCTTCGCCTGATAGGTGCGGGGTCCGCTCGCCGCCGCCGCGGAGGCCGCGTCGGAGCGCGCCTCCTTGCCTGCCTCGCCATAGGAATAGCTGCCGCTGCCGTACCAGTCCGACGTGTCGTCGCTCCACGAATACATGCGTTGCCTCCCAGAAGGGCTCAGTCTATCGGTGCCGGGGTATCGAGCGCCAGGGTGGCGAGGCCGAATTCGCGCCGGAAGCGCTCGGCGAGCCCCCGCTCGTCGATCAGCTCCGCCACCGCCGGAGGCACCAGGGCGCGCCACCCGTCGCCCCGCGCCATCGCCTTGCGCACCGCCGTGCCGTCGAGGGCGATGCGCCGCTCCGGCGGCACCAGCCGCACCGGATGGGTGATCGGCCAGGTGTCCTGGAGGAGGTCGCGCACATAGGCGTTGGCGGTGACGAAGAGATCCAGGGGACCGAGGAGCCCGGTCACCATCTCCCGCCAGCGCGGCCCGTTCCCCAGGTCGGGCACCGGGATCAGAGAGTAGCGTCCGCTCTCGCCCAGGACGCGCCGGATCATGTCCGCGGTCTCTTCCAGGGTGAACGGATTGTGCAGGTCGTAGCGGTTGGAGCTGCCGATCCCGATCACCACCTCCTCGGCACGTTCCAGGAGAGCCTCCAGCACCGCGGCATGGCCGAGATGGACCGGCTGGCCCAATCGTTGCACGAGGCCGAGGAACTGCGTGATCAGGCACTGGCCTATCTGGAACAGCGCGAGGGCGAGCTGATGAACCATATCAGCCAGACCGAGGCCGAGCTGAAGGCCGCGATGGAAGGCCTGCGCGACGCCCGCCACGAGGCCGAGGAAATGCGCACCTATATCGAGCGGATGCACGCGAACGGGTAAGGCGACGATTTCTTCAAAGAAATCGTGACGGAGCCTTTGAAGGCTCCGGTCCGGAGTTTTCGAAAACTCCGGGGAACAAGTCCAGCTTGCCGGGGATTTGATCAAACCTTGGCCTGAAACCGGCCTTGCAACTGGACATACCCCGCCTCACATGGCACCTGTCGCATCAGCATAAGGAGGGCCCACCCATGCTCGATTCCGTGACCGACCTTGCGTCGCTTCTGAAAGACCCCTCGCTTCTGGTGACGAAATCCTATGTCGCCGGTGAGTGGATCGCAGCCGACGACGGCTCCACCTTCCCCGTGACCAACCCCGCCCGGGGCGACGTG
>Ga0209682_10000439_pt1 | contig 14345 bp, 9 predicted proteins | sample DOMMetBare2Fresh_2_FD_187471 | JGI IMG/M metagenome (GOLD analysis project Ga0209682, IMG submission 187471) | Wetland sediment microbial communities from St. Louis River estuary, USA, under dissolved organic matter induced mercury methylation -... | ecosystem: Environmental > Aquatic >... | reverse complement strand
CCTTCACACGCAGTGTCAGGGCGTTGCCGTCGTGGCTGAACACCACCTTGACGCGCTTCGCCAGGTCCTCACAGGCGCCGCCGCGGTCGTCGCACTCCAGGTTCACCTCGAGCTCGACCTGCGCGGCGCTCGATCCTTCGATGATCACCTCGCCCACCGGGACGTCGACGAGGATGCGCTCCAGGCCGCTCGCCGGGAACTGTTTGACAAAATGGCGCACGACCACGTCGTGGTCGGCGCGCGCGGGGATGGTCCAGAGCAGGGCGGCGACGGCCAAGGTCCATGCGGTCTTGTTCATGATCTCCCTCCGTTGGGAGCCCGCCGGCGGGCTCTTCTGTCCCATACGATGAAAACCGCCAGGAGGTTCCAGCTCAGGCGGGCGGTGGGGGGCATACAGGGATCGCGCGCCCGTTCACCCGGCCCACCGGCAGGACGCCGATCAGGCTGTTGGTGAGGAAGACGGCGCGCGCCTGTTCGAGGTCTTCCGGCCCCAGGGAGCGCTCGGTGACGGCCCCACGGTCGAGGAGCCGGCGGCGGACGGTCCCCGGCAGGCAGCCGTCGTCCAGGGGAGGAGTGACGATCCCCTCGTCCAGGGCGATCAGCAGATTGCTCCGTGCCCCTTCGGCGAGACGCCCGCGCTCGTTCAGGAGGATCGCCTCGAAGGCCCCGGCCCGTTCGGCGCGGAGGAGGGCGAGCCGGTTCGCCTGCCAGCAGAGGCTCTTCAGGCCGGCGAGCGGACCCCGGGAGTCGATCCGCAGTTCGGGGACGACGAGGACCGCCACGCCCTCCCGGGCTTGCGAGGCGCTCGGCGGCTCGTAGGGGGCGGCCGTGACGAGCCGGGTCGGGCTCCCACCGGTCCCCCGTGTCACGGTGATCCGCAGGCGGGCCCAGGGGCGCGGCGCCGCGGCGGCGACCTCGGCGACCGCCGTCTCCAGGGCGGCGCGATCCTCGGGGATCTCGATCTCCACCCGCCGCAGGCCGGCGAGGAGCCGGTCGAGATGCGGTCCGGCGTGCCCGGCCGTTCCCGCCTCCACGCGGAGGGTCTCGAACAGGCCGTCGCCGTGGAGGAAGCCGGCGTCACCGGGATCGATCCGGACGGCGTCCGCCGGCACGGCGCGGCCGTTCCACCAGGAGAGGCTCATCCGCTCTCCGCGGCGCCGAGGGCGGTGAGGAAGGCGCGGGCCTTGACCACGCTCTCCGCGTATTCCGCCTCGGGGTCCGAATCGGCGACGATGCCGCAGCCGGCGTGGTAAGCGACCCGTCCGCGCGCCGCCGCGGCGGTGCGGATCGCCACGGCGAGCTCGAGATCGCCGTCCAGGGAGATCCAGCCGAAGGCTCCCATGGCGGGACCGCGCCGCACCTCCTCTTCGCGCGCCGCCACGGTCATCGCCTGGATCTTCGGCGCTCCGGTGATCGAGGCGGGGGGGAAGGCGGCGCGCAGGAGATCGACCGCCCGTTCGGGGCCTTCGCCCTGCAGCCGCCCGCGCACGGTCGAGACGGTGTGATGGAGCGTCGGCAGGGTGATCAGCTCGGCATGATGGATGACTTCGACCGAGCCGGTCTCGCAGACGCGTCCCAGGTCGTTGCGGGCGACGTCGACGATCATGGTCAGCTCGGCGCGGTCCTTGACGCTCGCCAGGAGCTCGCGGGCGAGGGCCCGGTCCTCGCGCGGTTCCTGCCCGCGCGGGCGCGTCCCCTTGATCGGCCGTGTCTCCGCATTCCGGCCGCGGACGGAAAGGAAGAGCTCCGGGCTCACCGAGAGGAGCGCCCGGCCGCGGCCCAGGTCGAGGAACGCCCCATGATCGGCCGGGCTCGCCGCGCGCAGCCGCCGGTAGAGATCGGGGATGCGGTCCGCCGGCAGGGCCGTCTCGATCCGCCGGCAGAGGTTCACCTGGAAGATCTCGCCGGTCCCGATCCGCTCTACGGCCCGCAGGACCCCCGCCTCGAAGCCGCCGCGGCGGGGCCGGCTGGTCACCGGACCCGCCGCCAGGCGGCCGGGCGGGATCTCGGGAATCGTCAGGCTTTGCGCCGCCGCCAGCACCTCTTCGGCGGCGCGTACCGGGTCCTCACCGGCACCGGGGCCGGGCCAGGCGGAGCTGCTCTCCAGGGTCCAGGCATGGCCATCCCAACGGAGGCCGGCGGTGTAGAGCGCCAGATGGAGGTCGGGGAGGCGGAGGTCGTCGATCAATCCGGCGGGCGAGGGTTGGAGCCTCTCGATCTCGGCGCCCAGCTCGTAGCCCAGGAACCCCACCAGCAGGGCGCGCGCCGGGCCTCCCCACGCCGCGAGGGCCGCCTCCAGCAGATCGAACCCTCCCGCGGAGAGATTCCGCGTTCCGCCTGGACCGGTCACCTTTGCCCGGCCGTGCCGTGTGGTGAGAACGGCCAGCGGCTCGGCGAAGAGGAGATGCCCGCCCGGTCCGCCGTCGAGCCAGGAAAAGCCCGGCCGGTGCCGCAGCACCTCGGCGACCTGCTCCGGCCGCGGGGGGGCTCCGCGGCGGAGGCGCAGCGGCGTGACGGCACCGCGCCCGGCCGAAGCCGGCAGCACCGTGCGCAGCCGCTCCACCAGCCGGCGGCGGCGGGCCGTGGAGAGCCGGTCGTGCCACATGCGATTTACCAGGTCTGCGAGCGGTAGAGGAAGTTGAACAGCATGTCGTTGCCGGCGGGCGTGAGGAAGGACGCGGGATGGATCTGCACTCCTTCGACGCCCAGCCCCGACAGGCGGAGCCCCAGGATGGCGCCGTCCTTTTCCGACCAGGCGCTGAACTCCAGGAAGGGCGGCTCCTCGCCGCCCTCGACGGACACGTCCGTATAGTAGTGTCCCGCCACGATCGGCGAGGGGAGTGTCGCGAAGATCCCCTGGCCGTCGTGGCGCAACCGCATCGGCGGCCCGGCGAGCACGTTGCTGCGCCGGCGTCCCTTTCCCGTCTTCTTCGCGGGCAGCAGGCGGGCGTCGGCGACGAGGGCGATGATCTGCATCCCCAGGCAGAGGCCGAGGACCGGGATCTGCCCCGCCAGCTCCTGCACCACCCGCCGGCCGATCTTGCACTCCTCGGCCGCCAGGGGACCCGGCGTCAGCACGATCCGCCGCGGCTTCAGCGCCAGAAGCTGGTCGAAGGTGATCTCTCCGGCCGGCCGGATCTCGCACTCGGCCTCCAGCTCTTTCAGGATTCCGGCCAGAATGGGAGTGGACAGATCTCCATGGTCGAGCAAAAGCACGCGCATGCGGGGGATCTTACATCTCCAGACGATCGGCGCGCTCGTCGCCTCCTTGCAGGACGGCTTCGGAGTCCGCCATCTCGTCGGTCGGGCAGCCGTCGAGCTGGAGGGCGACGGAGCTCTGGTAGGCGTCGTCGAGGAGGCCGTTTTTTTGCAGCCAGAGGGCATAGCGCGAGCCCCGACTCCGGCCGGCGGCGGTCGCCGCGTCCAGCTTGCGCCAATCGTCCGCCACGGCCTTGACCTCGCAGAGGACGCGGCCGGAGCTGCGGAAGACGAAGGTGAGATTCTGGGGACGCGGGGCCACCGGCGTATTGGAGCGTTGGGCCACCACGGCCACGAGACCCTGGCCCGGCAACGTCGAGAGATCCAGCAGCGCCGGCTGTGGATCCTCGGCGGCGAACCGCGAGACCTCGATCCGGTCCGCATCCCCGACCCGGGCCAGGAGGGTGCTCCAGCGGGCGCTGTCCGGCTTGGGCTCGGCTGGCGGCGCGAGCAGGGGCTTCTCCCCGGCATAGGCATAGTTGACCGGCAGGACGAAGCCGAGCCCTTCCGTGCGGTCGAGCTTGCCGGCGAGGATCCCGACGACCCGTCCCTGGCCGTCGAGAAGGGGAGCGCCGCTGGTTCCCGCGTTGACGTTGCCGTCGATCTGCAGGAACGCGAGGCCGAAGAGGCTCCGCGCCGTATTGCTCACGATCGCCTGATGGACCATGAATTCCGGACCCTCGGGGGTCGCGAGGAAGACCACCCGGTCGCCGTTGCGCAGGCTCATCGCATCCCCCAGGGGGAGCGGAGCAGCTCCCGCGCCCGGGACCCGCACCAGGGCGAGGTCGAGCCAGTCGTCGCGCTGCACCGTCTGGGCCGTGGCCGTGCGGCCATCCGGGAAGACGGCGCGCAGCGGCTCGCCGGCCGGGCAGAGCAGGTGCGCGTGGGTCAACACCAGGTCGGGAGCCACGAAGAAGCCGGAGCCCAGGGAGGAGGCGCAGCGGAGCCGCACCGTCGCCGGAGTGGCGCGGTCGCCGATGACCCGGACGTCCAGGGCGGGCGCCACCGCCACGGTGCGGGCGTCCGGCAAGCTGATCTCGGTCGGTGCGTTGCGGATCTGCCAGCGCCAGGCCCAGGCCGCCAGGGCGACCAGGGCGAGCAGGATGACGGTGGACCCGAAGCGGGAGCCGCCGGCCGGTGCCGGCTCCTCGGCCACCCGTTCCGCCACGTGGGGGGTGGTCGTGGCGCGGCCGCCATGCTCCCGGACCACCTCGATCAGCGCGCGGGCCGTCTCGCGGGTCCTCCCTTCCATCAGAACCGCGTGGGGGATGCTCAGGGCCTGCTGGGCCGCCGAGAAGGTCGGGGCCGGTGCCGGCAGGCTCGACAGGGCCTTGGCCAGTTGATAGCGCTTGCGCGGATCGGACGGCGCGGTGTCGACCACCACGTCCACCAGCAAGCTCCCCTTGCAGTGCGGACAGACACGAGCCGCGAGGGGCGCGGGCTCGCCGCAGCGAGGGCACCGCCCCCGCTCGGTGACGTCGGACATTTGCGGCAGATTCTAACCCAGTTTTCGGCTCACAGATAACCCAGCGACCGCAGCAGGTCTTCCGTCTCCTTGCTGACCGCCCGCTCGCCGCCGCAGGTGCCCCCCTGTGCGTCCACCTCGACGTCGACCCGCGGCGCGCGGTCCCACTTCCAGAGCTCGCGCTCCAGCCGCTCCCCGTCCTGGCGGAACTGGTCGAAGACGTTCTTCGTCTCGCCGGGGTCGTTCTCCAGGTCGAAGAGGACGAAGCGCACCCCCTCGCCGCCGATGAACCGCTGCTCGGGGCGGGTCTGGGCGAAGATCAGCTTGAACCGGCCGTCGCGCGCCACCTTCTGCCACTTGTTGTTGGTCTCCCAGCCGGCCTCGGAGAACGCGACGCCGGGCGAGGGAGCCGGAGCCGTTCCGGCCTTCGCCTCCTCCGCGCCGCGCGGCGGAGGCTCCTTCTCGCCGCGCAGGCGGGCGGTGAGCGTGTGCCCCTGCATCCAGGTCCCCCCCGTGAGCTTCGCTCCGGCCGCCTCCAGGAGCGTCGGCGCGAGGTGGATCAGCTCGACCGGCTCCTTGTCCACCCGCGGCGCGAGGACGCCGGGGTAGTGGAGGATCAGAGGAACGTGCAGGCAGGTCTGGAAGCTGAAGCGGCCATGGTCGAAGTAGTAGCCGTGATCGCCCAGCGACTCGCCGTGGTCGGCGGTGAAGGCGGTCAGCGTCTTCTGGAGCAGGCCGCGCGTCTTCATCTCGGCGAGCAGGCGTCCGATCTGCCCGTCCGTATAGGCGATCTCGGCGTCATAGCGCGCCACGTAGAAGGCGAGCTCGTCGCGGCCGTCGAGCATCCGCTCCTTGCCGATCCCGAACATCTGCTGCTTCGGCTTGTCCGACAGCGGGATGCGCACCGAGGCGTCGAAGTGCGCGTCGTTCTGGAAGCGGTCTCGGTACGGCGGCGGCGGCTCGTATGGCGCATGCGGATCGAGATAGTGGACCCAGAGGAAGTAGGGCTTGCCGCTCGCCTTCAGCCGGTCGAGCTGGCCGATGGCGAGGTTGGTCACCGCCTCGGCGCGGTTGGGATCGGCCCCCTTCTGGCTCTCGTGGAGCTTCCAGGTCTCGATGAACTCGTCGAACCCCTGGTCGAAGTAGAAGTCGCTCCCCACGGCGGCGTTGGCGACCACCGCGGCCGTGGCATACCCCCGGCGCTTCAGCTCCTCGGCGAGCATCGAGAACTTGCACGACACCGGCTGGCCGGCGGTGCGGACGATCTGGTTGTCCTTGGGGTAGCTCGCCGTGAAGATCGACGCGAACGACGGCGTCGTCTTCGGCCACTGCACCTGCGCCTGGTCGAAGCGCACCCCCTCGGCGGCCAGCTTGTCGACCACCGGCGACGTGGGGCGCACGTAGCCATAGCTCGACAGGTGGTCGGCGCGTAGCGTATCCACCGTGATCAGGAGGATGTTGCTGCCGGCCGGCAGCGGAGCGGGCCCCGCCACCTCCGGCTCGTGCCGCGTGCAGGCGGCGGTGCCGGCCAGGGCGGCGGCCAGGAGGATCGGGAGAAGCACGCGCACGGGTGGCGTGCGGAGAGGGATGAAGAGGGTCTGGGGCATCGAAGGGGGCTTCCGGTGGTTTCGTGGTCTCGAAGTGGACTCTGCTTCTACGGTCCGGGCGCGCGAAGCGTCCGCCGGACCGGGAGCGCCGGCCGGATATCTTAGCCCCAATGCCGTTCGGAGAGGACAGGGGCCGGCGCGGAGAGCCAAGGGGACGCGCCGGAAAATCCGGTCGCGAGGCCGTCTAACTGCCCGAGAGGCGAACCATGAGAGTCCACCCGGCGATCCGACAAGCGTGCTACTCTTCAAGGCAAACACCCAACGCCGTTCTCACTGGCGCGCTGGAAGGCACCTGGCTGAATGCGTTCCCCGGTATCGATGCGATGACCTCACGGCCGGCCTTGATCTTGTCGTCGGGCGCGCTCTGTGCCGTCGCCCTGGGCTTCGCCCTCGCAGGCCGCCAGCCCGGTCCTGAAGTTGACACGACGTCAGAGGGTCGAAGGGCGCTGGTCCAATCTCTCGAATCTCGGCGTTGTATCGAAGGACGCCTGACCGGTGGTTTTCGTCACGGGCGTATTGAGCGGCATGGGGGCTCATGCTCGGCGGGACTGCGCCTCTTCGAGGCGAGCAAGGGAACAACTCCGGAGAGAATGGCCGACCAGGGCGTCACGGAGCTGCTTGATCAAAGATGGCATCAGGCGGTGATTCATCTCGAAGAAGCGTCCGCGCGCAGCGCAGACAATCCTCGGATCGCTGCAGATCTTGCCGCCGCCTATCTGGAACGAAGCGATCGGTCAAGTCGGGCGCTCGACAATTTTCTGGCCTTGGTGGCTGCCGGGCGGGCCGTGGCGATCGACCCCTTTCTCGCCGAGGCTCTGTTCAATCGCGCGCTGGCCTTCGAACGCTTGGGCTTGGTGGCACGGGCTCGCGCGGATTGGGTTCGCTACCTCACGCTGGAACGAGACAGCGGCTGGTCCGCCGAAGCCGAGGAACATCTCGAGGCGCTCGAGCACCCGGCCACCACCCGACATGCGGTGCCGGACCGGAAAGTGTTGACGGCATTGGTCGCGACAGGCGATGAGGCCACCATTCTCCAGACGGTCGCCTCATGGCGACGGTCCTCGCGCCGGCTTGGAGAGGAAGAGCTCCTCGCAGACTGGGCGCATGCGCTCCAGGGTGGACGGCTGGATGAGGCGGCGCACTCCATCGAGCTGGCTCGTGTGCTCGGTGAGGCACTCGCCGGGCTGAGTGGGGACAACCTCCTGAGGGATACTGTGGCGTTTATTGAGAAGGCCTCCGCCGATCAGGCCCAGACTCTGGTACGCGGCCAGTTGATCTATGCGGAAGGGAGCTCCCTCTATGGAGCGGCCGACTACAGAGGGGCAATCATCCGGTTCCAAGCCGCGCAGCGCGTCCTGGCCGCAGCCGGAAGCCCCTTTGCGTGGCGGGCCGCCTTCGCGGCCGGTACGTGTGAGCACTTCCTGTCCCTTCGCGCCTCCGCGCGACGCCACTTTGCGGCGGTCGAAGCCGAGGCCGCTGCGAAATCGTATCGGTCGCTGCTCGGTGAAAGCCTGTGGATGGAAGGCCTCGGCCATTTTGCCGACCGTGACGTGCCGCGTGCTCTCGCCGCCTACGGAAAGGCCCTCGAGGTCTTCAAGGCCATTCGGGAAAACGAGAACATCGCGGGGGTCGAGGCGCTTCTTGCCGAAATCGCCGACTACCAAGGTGAAGTCGAGGAAGCCTGGCAACATCGGCTCGCAGCGCTCAGCGCCGCACGCGAGACAGGGGACTCCAGGCGGCTCTTTCTCGTCTACGCAGAGCTCACCATGGCGGCCACCCGGCAGGGCGAGCATCAAATTGCCCTCTATTTTCAGGAAGAGGTTCTCCGCATTGCGCGACAGGCGAAGAATCCGATCGGTATCGCACAAGCCCTTTTCTGGAGGTGCCGGAATCAACAGCAACTGGGGCTCGTGGAGCACGCCGTCGACGACATCCGCCGGGCACGGCTCGTGCTGGCCGGAGCCCGGGACAGCGAGATCCGGCAGAGGACGGAAGCGGATCTCTCGCTGGCGGCGGCCGAGCTGACCGTGGAGAGGGCGCCGCGAGAGGCCCTGCCTCTGCTCAGCGAGGCGCTGGACCTTTATCTTGCAGGCGGCCATCGTGCGCATCTGATCGACATCTTCCGCGTGAGGGCCCAGGCGTACCAGCGTTTGGGAGACGTGGCGGCCGCGGAGAAGGATCTGGAGGCCGCCGCCCGATGGATCGAGGATTGGCGGAACCGGATCAATGCCTCCAGTGACAGGATCTCGTTTTTCAGTAAATCCGACAAGCTCTTCGATGCATTGGCGTTGCTCCACCTTGAAGGCGAGGGAGACACCGACCGGGCATTCGACACTTTGGAGCGCCAGAGCGCTCGCGCCTTGTTGGACTCGGTCCTGCCGAACGTCCAGCCGCTGACCGTGCGAGAGATTGCGGCTCGCCTTCCGGCCAACACCGCCATCGTTTCCTACGCCGTTCTCGACGGACGTCTGTACGCATTCGTCCTCGATCGCCGAGGGGTTCGCCGGGCCGAGCCGGTTCCCGAGGGTTGGCCCTCGATCAAAAACGGGATCGCCGCGTTTCGCGCAGGTCTGGCCGGCCATGCGGGCACCACGGAGCTCGATCGGCAGTCTGGTGCGTTGTATGCGGCGCTGATCGAGCCGCTGGCGGACGCTCTTCCGGCCGGCGCGAAGTTGATCATCAGTGGCGACGGAGAGCTGCAGCGCCTGCCCTTTGCTGCACTGAGGAACCCGCGGTCGGGCCGTTACCTGGTGCAGGATCACGTGCTCACGATGGCACCGAGCGCCAGCGTCTACCTCGAGAGCGCCCGGCGTTTTCACCAGCTTGCCGCGGAGGCTCCTCGCCGTCTACTCCTCCTGAGCTATGCGGACCCGGACCGCGTTCTCTACCCGGAGCTTCGCCCCCTCCGCGGGACCGCCGTCGAAGCCCGGCGAGCTGCGGCGCTCTATCCCGACCCTGTGCTCCGGGAGGGGCAAGACGCTCGCACCGAGGCGTTCTTCCGCGAGGCTCCTGGCGCGGAGATCATCCATTTCGTCGGTCATGCGATCAAGATGGGCGCCGCTCGCCGATCCTGTCTTGTTCTCGCCCCCTCAAGGGACGCCGGTGGCCTCCTCTGCGGCGAGGAGATCGAGCACCTCCATCTCAGCCGCACACGCCTGGTGATCCTCTCGGGGTGTGGAACCGCAGACGGGAGGACGGCAAGTGGCGAGGGAATCGAGAGCCTCACCCGGTCGTTCCTGGCCGCGGGTGCACCGGCGGTCGTCGGCACATCCTGGAACGTCAACGATCGTACGGCATACCTTTTCCTCGACGATTTGCACCGCGGGCTGAGGGAAGGAATGGACCCCGCGTTGGCACTGCGGAGCGCTCAGCTCCGTTGTCTCGATAGTGAAGATCCGGAACGGCGTTCGCCGCAATTCTGGGCGAATTTTCGGCTGACCGGTGGAACGTCCTGAAGAAGACAGCTTAACAGCAGCACAGGAGGCAGTCATGGGATTTGATCTTGAGATCACTTTTCAGGGGATGTGTACGTTCGTCCCGGAACGCGAGGGCAAAAAGCTCTGGGTCCTGATGCTCGACAGGCTCGGAAGATCCGGTCAGATACCCCCTCACGCGGCCGCGATCCGGTTTCCGCTGGATAGCCTGGTCGAAGGAACCCCCGGAGTCGGCCTGCGCTTCCTGGAAAACTTCGACATCCGGATCTCTGGCCAGCAAGAGGAGGACATCGACTATCAGGAATACAATGCAGGGTCGAATCAGCCGACCAGTAATAATCCGGGTCCTCACAGCTTCCATTGGGTCTCGCCCCTCGAAGAGGCCTGTGCCGCGAGAGGCCTCCAGGGAGGAGGTGTGATCGATCCACGTTTCTTGAAGCCGCCGGGAAAGCTGGCAGCCAGGGATGCAACCGCCCTGGCTGCGCGAGTGCTCTTGACGGGAGGAACCGTCGGCACGAAGGAACTGGCCGGTCTGAATGGGGAGGTCATCGAGTCGCTGTTCCGGCCTCCAGGGGCGTCGGCTCTCGGGACTGACCTGCTGCGGCCGACGGCGGCCACCGTGCTGTACAAGACGCATGTGGATGCCGACTCGGTCTCTTTTGAAGCGACGAAGCTCAGGAGAGGAGACACCGCTCGGCCGTTGACGCTCCGGCCCACCGGCGTTGACCGGAACGTGTTGAGGGTCGACATCATGAACGAGGAAGGAGACAGCCTGGTTGGGCTCGAGGGGACGCCGCTCCAGCGCGGGACGCCCCGGCCCCAGGATCTCATCTTTCTCTCGATGTTCGATGTCTGCCTTCAACCTCCTGCGGATCCTCAACGCCCGATGCCGATCCCGGACAGACCCAGCAAGCTGTTCCCAGGAGCGCCCTCGGGGATCATTCTCGATGGCTTCCCTCCCTGCTCGCCGGGCCGGGGTACCACCGGGTAAGAGACGCTGTGGATTCATTGTGCAACCCGAAAGAAAGGAGACGTGACATGAATAAGGAGCAGGCCGTAACGATCGAGGGCCTCTTGCAGGAGCCTTTCCTGAACGAGGTCAAAGGCTACCTGACCCGTTTCGGCTACCTAGCCGGCCCGGCACCGCAAGCGGCGACCCAGGCGGCGGAAGACGGGGATCCGCTCCGCGCAGCCTTGAGAGAATTCCAGCGCTTTCATCACATCCGAGGCACGGAGGCGGAGCTTGCGGCCGCGACGCTGGAGGCCGTCCGAGCGCCACGCTGTGGAGTGCGCGACCTGACGAACGGGCGAAGGCAGACGGGATGCCCCTGGCCGGCCGATCAAAACGTCCTGGTGTACGATTTCGGTCAGGAGACCACCGATGTCGTACCCGCGGGCGCCGCGTTCAATGAAATCAGAGAGGCCGTCGATCTTTGGAACAACGTCCTCGAGGAGGAGGGGATTCCTCTTCGCTTCAAGGAGAGGGTAGACGAGACCGAGGTGCACGTTCACTTTACATGGGGATTGCTCGGAGAGGAGCTCGCTCCACTCAGGCCCCCCATCGCTCTCGCGGACTTTCCGCCAGCGTGTGGCATCCTCTCCCGGGATCTGCCCCGACCCGTCCGGTTTGACGATGGCCGAGAATGGAGCGTTGATCACGAGCCGCCCAGGCTCAGGATCGTTGTCGTGGCCGCCCACGAGATCGGTCACATTCTGGGATTGCCTCACAGCGGCGATCCTGGTTCGTTGATGTATTCAGCGCCTCGGACCGAGGAGGCGCCTACTCAGGCTGACAGAGCGGCTCTGGCGACTTTATACAGCGCCCATCGGCAGGGCCAGGCATCGGGGACGCCCCCTCGTGCACCCGAGAGCAGCATCGGGGCTCCGCCTGTTGTCGAGTCGGCACAGCCGTAGGATGGCGGTGGGAGGAGAACCATGGCGGCAGTGCCCTCAGGCTGCCGCCCCGCCCGCCCGCATCCTCCGTGGGGCGGAGGTCAGGAATCTCCCCTCCCTCCCTCGTGTTGAAGCGCTCAAGGACTTTGTCTCCTCTCCACGGAGGGTCGACCTTGACGATTCGAACCTGCACTTTCCTCGTCGCCTGCGTTGCGCTCGTCCACGGTGCGCTTCTCCCGCTCGCCGCGCAGGAGCCGGCAGCGTTCACCCTTGCCGGTGAGGACGCGGAGCCGTCCGCGTGGTCTCCGGCGGCGGTCCGGTCCTGGCAGGTCGAGACGCATCTCGATCTCCTGGGCACCGCGCCGGCGCGGCTCGGGCTTCCTCTCGCGTCGGGAGAGGTCCGGGACGCCGAGCTCACGGATTTCGAGCGGCGAGGGCCGGACGACTACACCTGGCGCGGCCGTCTGGTGGAGGGGGAGGGGAGCGTCACCTTGACCGTCCGCGGCAAGGCGCTGGCCGGCTTCATTGAGGCGGATCGTGCCGTCTATGAGCTCGTGCCGCGCGGCGAGGGCACCTCCGGTCTCGTCCTGCTGAACACGGACGGTTTCCCGGAGTGCGGCACACCCGTGGAGGCCGAAGCCGCGGCGCTCGATTTTTCGCAGTCTCCTCATCCCGACCCGCAAGGGCGGATCGACGTCATGGTCCTCTACACGGCGAGCGCGCGGTCGTCGGCCGGCGGAACAGCCAACGTCCAGGCGACCGTCCAGGCCGCGGTCGACGCGGCGAACACCGCCTACGGCAACAGCCAGATCACCACGCGGCTGCGCCTCGTGCACACCGAGGAGGTGCCCTACGTCGAGAGCGGCGGCTACTCCGCGCATCTGAATTGGCTCGCGTCGGACGCGACGGTGGCGAAGACGCGCGAGACGTATCGCGCCGACATGGTCGACCTCCTGGTGACCGATCCGGCGTTCTGCGGCCAGGCCTATCTGATGAGCAGCGTCGACCCGTCCTTTGCGAGCAGCGCCTTTTCGGTGGTCACGCTGAGCTGCGCGGTGGGCAACCTGAGCTTCGCCCACGAGCTCGGGCACAACATGGCGGCCCACCACGATCCGGCCAACGGCGGCTCCGCGGCGTTTCCGTTCGCCTACGGGCATTTCGTGAACGGCTCGTTCCGCACCGTGATGTCCTACAGCACCGAATGCACCTCGGGCTGCACGCGCGTCTCCCGCTTCTCCAATCCCAACGTGATCTATCTCGGCCAGCCCACGGGGATCGCGGGGGCGCGCGACAACCACCGGACGCTCAATGCCACCGACGCGACCGTCGCCGACTTCCGGCAGGAGATCACGGCGAGCGACTTCTTCACCCTCACCCCCTGCCGGGTGGCCGACACCCGCGCCACCTCTCCGCTGTCCTCCGGCGCGGTGCGCACGGTGCCGGCCACAAACCTGTGCGGAGTTCCGGCCGATGCTGCGGCCGTGGCGCTCAACGTCACCGTGGTGGGGGCGACGGGCGACGGCTATCTGCGGCTCTACACGGACGGTACCCTGCGGCCCGACGCCGTGGTCTCCACCTTCTCGGCCGGCGCGATCCGGGCGAACAACGCGATCCTTCCGTTGCCGGGCGGCGGCGCCGGGGCGCTCGCCGCCGAGCCGTTCGTCGCCGGTGGCGGGACGGTGCATATGGTGGTCGACGTCTTCGGCTACTTCGCGCTCCCCCCGGACGACCTCTGGACGCAGCAGGAGCCGATGCCGCTCGGCCGGACGTACGTGGCGTCCGCGGTCGCCGGCGGCAAGCTCTACGTGATCGGCGGGCAGGTGGACTCCGGCCAGATCGTCGGCACGGTGGAGGCGTTCGATCCCGTCACCGGCGCGTGGCAGACCGGCTGCCCCATGCCCACGCCGCGCGCCTTTGCCAGCGCCGCCGAGGCCGGCGGGAAGATCTACGTCTTCGGCGGCCAGGCGACGCCGGGCAATCCGGCCGAGCTGAACGTGGTCGAGCGCTTCGATCCGGCCGCCGCGAGCTGTGCCACCGCCTGGACCACCCGCAACGCCATGCCGGTGGCGCGCAGCCAGGCCGCGGCGGCGGTGGTGAACGGCACGGTCTACCTGGCCGGAGGAGCCGGCACGCCGCAGGCCCTCTACGCCTATGACCCGGTGCTCGACTCCTGGTCCCTCAAAGCTTCGATCCCCTCCTCCAAGATCGAAGCCGCGGCGGCGGCTTCCGGCGGCCGGGTCTACATGATCGGCGGGGGGAGCGGCGGCAGCCTCGGCAGCGTGCTCGCCTACGATCCGGTGGGAGACGCCTGGTCCACCCGCGCGCCCCTGCCGGTGGGGACGAGCGGCCTCGCCGCCGCGACGATCGGCGGGAAGATCTATGCCGTGGGAGGCAACACGGCGGCCACCCAGGAGTACGACCCGGTGGCCGACACCTGGCTGGTGCGGGCATCCCTGCCGGCCAGCCGCTCCCGGGCCGCGGCAGGCGTCCTCAACGGGCATCTCCACGTTGTGGGAGGCAGCGGAGCCACCGGCTTCCAGGATGTCCACGAGATGTACGTGCCGCCGGCACCGTAGGCCGGGGAACCGAGGGGGAGGCCGGCGAGCCTCCCCCGTCGCGAGGGGGATCTCAGAGACCGTCGAACAGCGAGCCCAGGATCAACAGCAGGCCGCCGACGACCAGTGCCCA
>Ga0209682_10000436_pt1 | contig 14369 bp, 9 predicted proteins | sample DOMMetBare2Fresh_2_FD_187471 | JGI IMG/M metagenome (GOLD analysis project Ga0209682, IMG submission 187471) | Wetland sediment microbial communities from St. Louis River estuary, USA, under dissolved organic matter induced mercury methylation -... | ecosystem: Environmental > Aquatic >... | reverse complement strand
CACCGCCATCCGGGCCGGCGAGCCGCCCAAGCCCGGCCCGCACAAGATCCAGGGCATCGGCGCCGGCTTCAAGCCGGACGTGCTCGATCTCTCCCTGGTGGACGAGGTGGTCACGGTCTCCAACGACGAGGCGGTGGAGTACGCCAAGCGGCTCCACAAGGAGGAGGGGATCACCTGCGGCATCTCCTGCGGCGCGGCCGTCGCGGCGGCCGTCAAGGTGGCCCAGCAGCCGCAGAGCAAGGGGAAGCTCATCGTGGTCATCCTGCCGGACGCCGGGGAGCGCTACCTCTCCTCCATCCTCTTCGAGGGGATCACGGCGTGACCGCGGGCGCGCTCACCGGGCGGATCGCCGACCCCTACCGCGACCTCGCCGTCATCGACGAGCGCGCCCCCCGCTTCAACCAGGCGGTGGTCGGCCTGATCGCCCTGGCCGGCGCGCTGACCGGCTGGTGGCCCCTCTTCGCGCTGGTGGCGCTCCAGCTCAGCCTCGGACTGGCGCTGGGGCGCCGCTGGTGCCTCCCCTGCGCCTTCTACTTCGAGGTGGTCCAGCCGCGCCTCGGCGAGGGGCCGCTGGAGGACGCCCGCCCGGTCAAGTTCGCCAATCAGGTGGGCGCCACCTTCCTCTGGTCGGCCACCCTGGCCGGCGCGGCCGGGCTCTCCTCCGTCTCGGTGACGCTGGGCGGCGTGGTGGCCGCTCTGGCGCTGCTGGCCGCCGCCACCGGCCTCTGCGTCGGCTGCGCCCTCTACCGGGTCGGTGCGCGCCTGAAGGGTGTTCGCACCCTGCGGGTCCACCACCTCGACCTCGCAGAGCTGGGGGTCCCGGCCGGACAGGGCGCGGTGGTCCAGTTCACCCACCCGCTCTGCGCCGACTGCCACGCCGTGACCGCTCGCCTCGAGGCCGCGGCGCGCCGGCCGGTCCTGGTGGACGTCTCCCGCCGGCCGGATCTGGCCAGGAAGTACGGCGTCTCGGTGGTCCCGCTCGCCTTCGAGGTCGCCTCGGACGGCGCGGTGATGCGCCGCCTCGCCGGCTAGCGCCTCGCCTGTCCCCTCCCCCACACGGCGCCGGCCTGCCATCGGGGGCCCGCGCCGTTGCATCGGTTAGGATGCCGCCCATGGCCTCGTCCGAAGACGTCCACCTCGACTCGAACATCCCCGGCAACCCCGCCTACCACTTCACCATCGTGCCGGCCGGCACGCCCGGCGCGGTCGGCTGGGCAAGGCGCGGCCCGATGGTCCCGTCGGCCGGGCTGGCGACCCAGTGCGTCCACGCCGGGGTGCAGCCCGATCCGTCCTACGGCTCGGTCATGCCGCCCATCTACCAGACCTCCACCTTCGCCTTCCGCGACGTCTGCACCAACGCCGGCTTCGACTACACGCGGAGCGGCAACCCGACCCGCGCCGCGCTGGAGGAGGCCATCGCCATGCTGGAGGGGGGCGGCGGCGCCACCTGTACCAGCACCGGCATGAGCGCGGTGCTGGTGGCGCTCAACCTGCTCCCGCACGGGAGCCACCTCCTCTGCACGGTGGACTGCTACGGCGGCACCTTCCGCACCCTGGAGCACGCCAAGCTGGCCTACGGGCTGGAGGTCACCTTCCTCGACCTCGGCGACCTCGACGCGGTGGCCAGGGCGTTCAAGCCCAACACCGGGATGGTCTGGATCGAGACCCCCTCCAACCCGCTCCTCCGGCTCACCGACATCCGCGCCGTGGCAGCGCTCGCCAAGGCCCGCGGCGCCCTCACGGTGGTCGACAACACCTTCCTCTCGCCGGCCCTGCAGCGCCCGCTGGCCCTCGGGGCCGATCTGGTGGTCCACTCGACCACCAAGTACCTGAACGGCCACAGCGACGTGGTGGGCGGCGCGGTGGTCTCCGCCCCCGGCCAGGTCGCCATGGCCCAGCGCATCCAGAGCATGAACAACCTGCTCGGCACCTCGCAGAGCCCGCACGACGCCTTCCTGGTGCTGCGCGGCCTGAAGACCCTGCTCCTCCGCATGAGGGCCCACGAGGCCGGCGCCCGCCGCATCGCCGAGTACCTGGCCCGCCACCCCCAGGTGGCCAAGGTCCACTACCCCGGCCTCCCGAGCCACCCGCAGCACGCCCTGGCCAAGGCCCAGCAGGCCGGCTTCGGCGGCATGCTCAGCTTCGAGCTGGTGGACGGCCGGCGCGACCGGGTGGACCACGTGCTCCGCACGCTCCGCTGGTTCACCCTGGCCGAGAGCCTGGGCGGCGTGGAGAGCCTGGTGGCCCACCCCTCCACCATGACCCACGCCTCGATGACCCCGGCGGCGCGGCTGCGGGCCGGCATCACCGACGGCGTCATCCGGCTCTCCATCGGCATCGAGGATCCGGACGACCTGCTGGCCGACCTCGAGCAGTCGCTCGCCTCGCTGCCGGCCTGACGGGCCAGCCGCCCCACCCCGGGCGCTGCCACGCCGCAGCGCCAGCCGCCGAGGCCCGCCATGTGCCAGCTCCTCGGGATGAGCTGCAACGTCCCGACCGACGCCTGCTTCTCCTTCTCCGGCTTCTCGGCGCGGGGCGGCGGCACCGACGTCCACGCCGACGGCTGGGGCATCGCCTTCTTCGAGGGGCGCGGCTGCCGCCTCTTCCACGACGCCGAGCCGGCCCGCACCTCGGTGGTCGCCGAGCTGGTGCGGCGCCACCCCATCCGCTCGAGCGCCGTGGTGGCGCACATCCGCAAGGCCACCCAGGGGCGCGTCGCCCTGGAGAACTGCCACCCCTTCCGGCGGGAGCTGTGGGGCCGCTACTGGGCCTTCGCCCACAACGGCAACCTGGAGGGGCTCCAGCCGCCCCGTTCCCCGCTCTTCCGGCCGGTCGGCGACACCGACAGCGAGGCCGCCTTCTGCGCGATCCTGGAGGCCCTGCACCAGCGCCACCCGGCGGAGGCGCCGCCCCTCGGCGAGCTGGTGGCGCTGCTCTCCGGCCTCACCGCGGAGCTGCGCCGTCGCGGCCCGTTCAACTACATCCTCTCGGACGGCGAGCACCTCTTCGCCCACTGCGCCACCCGGCTCAGCTACCTGGTGCGCCAGGCGCCCTTCGGGCCAGCCCAGCTCCTGGATGAGGACGTGTCGGTCGACTTCCAGGCCTGCACCACCCCGAGTGACCGGGTGGCCGTCATCGCCACCCAGCCGCTCACCCGCAACGAGGCCTGGACCGAGCTCGAGCCCGGGCAGCTGGTGGTCTTCCGCGCCGGCGAGGTGGTCGCGACCACCGGGTGCACCTAGGCGCCGCCCCTACCCGCGCAGCACCTGCCGCTCGACCAGCCGGGCGTAGGTGCCGCCGCGCGCCAGGAGCTCGGCGTGGCTCCCCTGCTCCGCCACCTGCCCGTCCTCGATGACCACCACCCGGTCGGCCCCCACCACGGTGGAGAGCCGGTGGGCGATGATGACCGAGGTCCGCCCGCGCATGAGCCGGGTGAGCGCCTCCTGCACCAGCGCCTCCGACTCGGCGTCCAGCGCGCTGGTGGCCTCGTCGAGCAGGAGCAGGCGCGGGTCCTTCAGGATGGCCCGGGCGATGGCGATGCGCTGCTTCTGCCCGCCGGAGAGCTGCTGGCCCCGCTCGCCGACCCGGGTGGCCAGGCCCTCCGGGAAGGCGGCCACGAAGGCCTCGGCGTTGGCGGCGCGCACCGCCTGGCGCACCTCCTCGTCGCTGGCCTCCGGCCGGCCGTAGCGGACGTTGTCGGCGATGGAGCAGGAGAAGAGCACCGGCTCCTGCGAGACCACCCCGACCAGGCGGCGCAGCCAGGCCGGGTCGAGCTCGCGGAGATCCCGGCCGTCGAGGGTGACCCGCCCCGAGGCCGGGTCGTAGAGGCGGGAGAGGAGCGCCCCCATGGTCGACTTGCCGCCGCCCGAGGGGCCGACCAGGGCCACCACCTCGCCGGGCGCCACCGCCAGGTCCACGCCCCGCAGCACCTCGACGTCGGGCCGGCTCGGGTAGCGGAAGTGGACCTGCTCGAAGCAGAGCCGCCCCTCCACCCGCGCCAGCCGGTCCCCGCCCTCCACCGGCATGGCCGGGATCCGCTCGGAGAGGTCGAGGACCCGCTCGGCCGCGCCCAGGCCGCGCATCGCCTCGGCCCAGAGGTCGGCCAGCGTGCCCAGCCCCATGGCGATGAGGAGCGTGTAGACCAGGAAGGCGGTGAGCGCCCCGGCGGTGAGCTCGCCGCCCGCCACCAGCACGCCGCCGTAGCCGAGCACCACCGCCAGCGCGGCGTAGACGCCGGTGGAGGCGGCTCCCATGAAGACCGCGGCGGCCGCGGCCCGGGTGCGGGCGAGCTGGAAGGAGACCTCGATGGCGGCGTCGTAGCGGGCCGCCTCGGCCGGCTCGGCCGCGAAGGCCCGCACCGTCCGCACCGCCGAGAGCGACTCCTCGGCGACGTGGCCGGCCTCGGCCAGCGCGTCCTGGTACTGCTTGGCGAGCTTGCGGATGCGCCGGCCGTAGAAGACCGCGCCGATGGCCACCGCCGGCACCACCAGGAGCATGACGGCGGTCAGCTTCAGCGAGGTGACCAGCAGCAGCACCAGCCCGCCCACCACCTGCACGCCGTTGCGCAGCCCCATGGAGAGCTGGGAGGAGAGCAGCCCCTGCAGCGAGGCGGTGTCGGAGGCCAGGCGGGAGGTGAGATCCCCCGTCCGCTGGCCGTCGAAGAAGGCCACCTCCTGCACGATGAGGGCGCGGAAGAGCTTCTGCCGCACCCGCTTCACCCCGCGCTCGCCGGCCAGGGAGAAGAGCCAGGCCCGCCCGCCCACCGCCAGCCCCTGCAGGAGCGCCAGCCCGGCCATGAGCAGGGCGGCGTCGCGCACCCGGGTCACGTCCTTGGAGCCGATGGCCCCGTCCACGATGATGCGGATCCCCTGCGGGTAGACCAGCGCCGCGGCGGAGCCGACGAGGAGGAGGAGCGTGGCGCCGCCGATGGTCCAGCCCTCCTGGCGGAGGAGCGGCCAGATGCGGCCGAGCGAGGAGGTGCGCGAGGGGTCTTTCACGGGCGGGCGACGTAACCACGCGGGCGGCCGGCGCACAAGGGACCGGCTGGGACCCACCGATGAGCGGCCGGAGGCCGACCCCGGGGCCAGCCTCACCCCGGCGACGGCGCCGCCGCCGGCCGGCCGTCCAGCACCTGGCGCACCTTGGCCAGGAGCTCGGCGGCGGTGAAGGGCTTGGGGAGGAAGTGGGTCCCGGGGGCCAGCACCCCGTGCTCGCTCAGGGCGTCGTCGGGGTAGCCCGACATGAAGAGCACCTGGAGCGCCGGGCGGAGCCGCTGGAGCTCGCGGGCCACGTCGCTCGACCGCGGCCCCGGCATGATGACGTCGGTGACCAGGAGGTCGAGCGGCCCCTCCAGGCGGCGCGCCACCTCCAGCGCCTGGCCGCCGTCGCCGGCCGTGAGCACCTGGTAGCCGGCGCCGGTGAGCGAGCGGAGCGCGATGGTGCGCACCGTGGGGTCGTCCTCGACCAGCAGCACCCGCTCGTGCCCGGTCAGGCCCCCGGGTGCGGGGCGCGGCTCCGCCACCGCCGCCGTGCCGGTGCTGCGCGGCAGGCAGACCTGGAAGCAGGTGCCTCGCCCGGGCTCGCTCTCCACGTGGATGTGGCCGCCGGCCTGGGCCACGATGCCGTGCACCGTGGCCAGGCCGAGCCCGGTCCCCTTCCCCTGCTCCTTGGTGGTGAAGAAGGGCTCGAAGAGGTGCTCGCGCACCTCGGCCGGGATGCCGGAGCCGCTGTCCCGCACCGCGAGGCGCACCCAGCTCCCGGCCCGTCGGCCCGGGGCGGCCTGCGCCTCCTCCTCGGTCACGGTGGCCTGGCTGGTCTCGATGAGGAGCCGGCCCCCGCCCGGCATGGCGTCGCGGGCGTTGACGGCCAGGTTGAGGAGCACCTGCTCGACCTGCCCCGGATCGGCCACCACCGGCCAGAGCCCGCCCTGCACCTTGACCTCCAGCGCGACGTCCTCCTGCAGGATGCGGCGGAGCAGCCGCTCGCTGGAGCGCACCACCGAGTTCAGGTCGAGCCGGACCGGCGCGATGACCTGCTTGCGGGCGAAGGCCAGGAGCTGGCGGGTGAGGTCCTTGGCCCGCTCGCCCGCGGCGCGGATCTGCTCCACGTCCTCGACGTCGAGCGGCTGCCCGGACTGCTGGGCCTCGGCGATGACCTCGGCGCTGGCCAGGATGACGGTGAGCAGGTTGTTGAAGTCGTGGGCCACACCCCCGGCCAGGCGGCCGATGCTCTCCAGCCGCTGGGCCTGCCGGAACTTCTCCTCCAGCTCCCGCTGCGCCGTGACGTCGCGCAGGTTGAGGACCACCGCCCCCACCGCCGCGTCGTCGAGGAGGTTCCGCACCACCCCCTCGGCCACCCGGGTGACACCGGAGGCGTGGTGGACCCGCAGCGTGAGCGGGGGCGGCGCCTCGCCGTCCGCCGGCCGCGTCCCCAACGCCGCCTCGAACGGCGCCTGGTCCTCGGAGTGGAGCAGCTCCGAGGCCGGGGTCCCCACCACCGCCTCGGCCTTCCACCCCAGGGCCGCCACGGCGTTGGGCGGCCAGAAGGTGATGCGTCCGGCCTGGTCGAGCAGGACCACCATCTCGGTCGACTGCTCGATCAGGGCCCGGTAGCGCCGCTCGCTCTGCCGCAGCCGCTCGGCCGCATCGTGCTGCGCGGTGGTGATCTCGCTGAAGAGGATGAGCCCCCCGATCTCGCCGGCGTGGTCCCGCCACGGGCGGATCTCCCAGCGGACCCAGTCGGTGCCGCCGTCCAGGCGAGGGAACGGATCGTCCTCGCAGCGCTCCACTGCACCGGCCAGGCAGCGCCGGTGGATCTCCCGCCAGCGCTCCGGGATCTCGGGGAAGATCTGGTAGTGGCTCCGGCCCAGCACCTCACCGGCCGTGATCCGGAAGTCCAGGAGGAAGCGCCGGCTCACGGCCAGGTAGCGCATCTCCCGGTCGAACATGGCCACCGCGGCCGGGGCGTGCTCGATGAAGAGCCGGAGCTGGGTCTCGCTCTCCGACTTGCGCCGCTCCGATTCCCGCAGCGCCCGCTCCGCCTCGACGCGGGCGGTGGCGTCGCGCGAGACGCCCAGCACCTCGACCGGCCGGCCGGACTCGTCGCAGATGAGCGAGGCGGTGACCTCGACGTGGCGGACCGAGCCGTCCTGGTGCGGCTGGTCGAAGACGTCGGTGTGGCCCAGGTCCGCCTGCGTGACGAGGCGCGCCAGGACCGCCTCCACCCTCGCCAGGGATTCGGGCGTGAGCGAGCGCTCGAAGGGCTCGGCCAGCGCCTCCGGCACGGAGAGGCCGCGCAGCCGCGTGATGGCCGGGCTCATGTAGCTGTAGCGCCGGTGCACCAGATCGAACATCCAGATGACGTCCCGGGAGTTGTCGGCCAGCAGCCGCAGCCGGGCCTCGCTGCGCGCCAGCCGGGCGGCCGCCTCGGCGCGCTGCCGCTCCAGGTGCCGCTCCTCGGTCTGGTCGCGGAAGACCAGCACCACCCCGGTGATCCGTCCGGCCGCGTCCCGGATGGGCGCGGCGCTGTCGGAGATGGGGCGCTCCACCGCGTCGCGGGAGAGCAGGATGGTCTGGCTGGCCAGGCCGACCACCGCGCCCTGCTCCAGCACCACCTCGACCGGGTTGCGCACCGGGCAGCGCCGGTCCTCGTCGAGGAGCGGGAAGACCTCGACGAGCGGCCGTCCCTTGGCCTCCGCCGCGGGCCATCCGGTGAGCCGCTCGGCCTCCGGGTTCATGAGCTCGACCCGCCCGGCCCCGTCGGTGGCGATGACCGCGTCGACGATGCTGGAGAGCGTCACCTCCAGCCGGTCCCGCTCCTCGGCGACGCGGCGCTGCGCCTCGAGCTCGCTGCTCACGTCGTGCGCCAGGGCCATGATGCAGCGGCGCCCCTGGAGCTCGATGGGGGTGGCGCGCACCTCGGCCTCCACCACCCGGCGGTCCCGGTCCCGCAGCCGCGACCGCCTCGTGACCGCCTGCCCGGCTCGCAGGGCCCGCCACTGCGGGATGACCTCCTCCGGGACCAGGTCCTCCGCCAGGTCGAAGACCGAGAGGCCCTTGAGCTCGGCCTCGCTCCGCCCCATGAGGAAGCAGGCCGCCTCGTTGGCCTGCTCGATGCGCCCCTCCAGGTCGTGGACCACCACCAGGTCGGTGGCCTGGTTTGACAGGGCACCGAGCTGCTGCCGGGCCTCGCGGAGCGCCCGCTCGGTCTCGATGCGGGCCGTCTGGTCGAGGAACCGCAGCACCGCGCCGGAGATGACGGCCCCCTCCCGGATGGGCGTGGCGGTCACGGCCAGCACGAGCTGCCGCCCGTCGGTCAGGGTGGCACGCTGGAGCTGGTCCCTCACCGTCTCGCCCCGGAGCGCCCGGTGGCCGGCCGAGCGCTCCAGCGTGATCGGCGCGCCGTCGAGGTCGGTCATGTGGACCGAGGCGAGCCGCGCCGCAGCGGACATCTCGCCGAGCTCGTCGGAGATCCCCAGGGTCGCGAAGGCAGCCCGGTTCATCCCAACCACGCCGCCCCGGGGGTCCACCACCATGACCGGATCCGAGGTCACCTCCAGCATGGCCCCGACCAGGCTGGCCGGGAGCAGGGGTGGCCCGGCCTCGCCCGGAATCACTGGCGGTGACACACCTCCGGCCGCGGCGCCCTCCGGACGAGCGCCGCGTCCTGCGCCACCGGCGCGGCCCTTCCCGGTCTTGGCGGTCCTCCGCACCAGGGCATTGTGCTCCCCGGCGGACCCGGACGCACCTTCGCGGACCGACCGGCCCGCCTCTGTAGGTGGATGTTCTGACGGGGAAATGCTCAGACTGGCCCGCCGCCACGCCCTCCTGGGCCCGCACCTGCCCGCCGACCCGCAGCCAACGGCGCGACCCGCTCCCCGCGGACGCGCTGGACGCCCCGGGCGGGCGATTCCTCGCTCCTCCTCGCCTGCCTTGCTAGCCTGTCCCGATGGCGGAGGAGTACCTCGAGAACCCGCGCCGGGCCCCGCGCGTCAGGATCCTCTGCGCCGCCGCCCTCTCGACCGGCAGCGGCGCGCCGCTCCGCGCCTCGAGCGAGGACCTCGGCCCGCACGGCTGCCAGCTGGTGTCGCCCCAGCCCTTCGCGAAGGGGACTCCGCTCCGGGTGGAGCTGGCGAGCCAGGAGATCCGCGAGGTGCTGCGGGCCTCCGGGGCGGTGGCCTGGTGCAGCCCGCACCCCCCGTGGCGGATGGGGCTGGCCTTCGCCGACGCGGATCGGCCCGCCGCCACCCGCTTCTTCGATCGGCTGGTGGCTGCGCGCCCGGGCCTGGCCAACTGGCGCCGCGTCCCGGACAAGCTCTCCCTCGACGCCATGGTCTGGCTGGCCCCGCCGCCCACCCGCCTGGTGGACTTCACCGCCGACGAGCTCGTCATGCTCCGGGCCGTCGGCTCCGGCGCCACCATCTACGAGGTCCGGGCCCGGCTCCAGGACCGCTGGCCCACCGGGCAGCGCGCCTTCTTCTCGCTCCTCACCTCCGGCAGCATCACGCTCAGCCGCGGGGCCTCCGCCCCCTACCAGAACTGGCTCGAGCTCCTCGAGCGGCTGGAGGCCGAGCTGGGCCCGGCGCCCGCCCGCCCACCGCCGGCCGCGCCGATGGCCCCGCCCCGTCCGGCCGCGGTCGCCCCGCCGCCCGCACCGGCGCCGCCCTCGGCCGGGCCGCGGCCTCCGGCCAGGCCGGCGCCCACCATTCCGGTATCCGCGGCCGTCGCGCCACCGCCGCCGGCGGCCAGCCCCGAGCGCAGGGTCGCCGAGGTCCGCAACGACGGCTCGGCCGGCCTCGATCGCGAGCTGGATCTCGAGGCGCTCGGCGACGCCGGTATCGAGGGTGGGCCGCTCGAGCTGGAGGAGGTCGTGCCGCTCGAGGCCGTGCCGATGGAGGCCTTGCCGCTCGAGATCGTCGGCGAGGACGCGCTGGACGACCAGCGGGACTGGCCGGCCGGGCCGGCCTCGCCGGCGCCGCCCGTCGACCCGCTGGCGCCCTGGCCGGAGCCACCGCCCGGCAAGCCGCGCGGCCAGGCCTGAGCGCCGGGCCTCGGCTCCGCGCCGTGGCCTGCGCCGGCGGGCCGGCAGCCGGAGCACGGCCAGCGCGTCCGCTACGGCGCGGCGGGGCACTCCGGGGAGGTCGTCACCGGCTCGCAGTAGTTCTCGGAGCCGGTGACGCTGCCCGTGGCGGCCTGGAGGTAGTCGGTGCCCAGGGCCGGGAAGCTGGCGGAGCCCCAGGAGATCCGTGTCACGTCCACCGCCGAGGAGATGGAGGCCACGCCGACGCCCGGCGCGGTGTAGCCGGCCACCACGTTGGGCCCCGCGGCCCCGGTCCCCTGGCAGTCGGCGCTGGCGAGGCTCCAGGCGCTGCTCGAGCCGCCGATCACCACCTGGTCGCCGCCGTTGCCGTGGAAGCGGTTGGCCTGGAGCGCCGGAGCGGCGCCCACGTTCCCGAGGGCCAGGAGGCCGCCGGCGGTCCGGGTCACGCCGGCGATGGTCTGGCTCCGCCCGGCGTTCAGGCAGACCTGCACCTGGGTGAGCTCGAGCTCGGCGAGCCCCTGGACGTGGAGCCCCACGTTGCCGCCCCGCGCCACCGTGCTGGAGCGCAGCGCGAGCCGGGCCGCCTCCCCGGCCGCCGGCACCGCCTGGACGCCGGGGCCGGTGCTGCCGAAGATGCGCGTCCCCTCCGCCGAGAGCGTGCCGCGCAGGAGCCGCAGCCCCACCGCGTTCCCCTGGAGCAGCCCGCCCGTCACCGCCACCGCCTGGTCGCCGTCGGCGCGCGAGACCTCGAGGCCGCAGGTGGTGGCCCCGGCCACCGTCGCGCCGGAGATCGCCACCGCGCCGCTCCCCTCCACCAGCACCCCGGTCGCGAAGCCTCCCCCGGCGCCCCCGGCGTCCACCACCACGCCGTCGAGCGAGGCGCCGCCGGCCGGCGAGGCGCCGGTGACGCGGACGCCGAGGGCCGGGCCGGAGGCCGCCCGGTGGACCGTCACCCCGCGCAGCGCCGCCCCGGCGCCGAGCCGGATCCCCTCTCCGCCCCCGGCGGCCACCACCACCCGCCCGGTCGGCGCCGGGGGGACGTCGTCCCCGCGGAGGGTCATGCCGTCGGGGACGGCGATGCCGGCGCGGTCGGCGGCGTCTTCACCGTAGGCCTGGCCGGCGGCGCCGCCCAGCAGGACCTCCGGCTTGCCGTCCGCCTGGGCCTGGACGAAGGCCGCGTGGATGGAGGCGTAGCGGCAAGGGGTCCCGGCCTCCGCGCCGGCCGGGTCCACGGTGACGGCGCTGCAGGTGCAGGTGGCGCCGGTGGCGGTTGGGCTGCAGACCCTGCCGGCCCCGCAGCCGCTCGGAGCGGCGAGCGTACCGCAGGCCGGATCGACCTCGGCCGAGCAGGCGTAGACGCTGCCGGGGTCGGCCGCCAGGCAGGCCGTCCGCGCCGCGATGCAGGGGGTGCAGGCGGCCGCCCGCCTGCTGCAGGTGAGGCCGGTCCCGCAGGCCTGCCCCTCGGGGCAGTCGTCGGTGCTGCCGGTCGTCCGGCAGGCGGCCCCCTCGAGGTCGACGGTGCAGCCAGCGGCGGTGAGCGCGAGGCCCATGGCGATGGCGAGGTGGCGCATCAGAAGCGGCCCTCCACGAAGAAGAGCGCCACGCCGCCGGCCGCGGCCGCGCCGGAGAGGCCGTAGAGGAGGTTGGCGTTCCGCGCGTTGCGCCTGGCGGCGCGGGCGAGCGAGGCCGCGTCGGAGTGGACGGTCCCGTCGCGGAGCGCGTCCTCCTTCTTCCTCGCCTCCTGGCCGTACCAGGCGCCCGCCCCGGCGGCGCCCACCGCGACCCCGGCGGCGATCCAGGTGTAGAGGCGGCCGCGCGCCGCGGGGCTGGGCGGCGGTGGGACAGGCGGCCGCGCGGCCAGCGGGCCGGCGGCGGGCGGCGGCGGGGCGAGGTCCGGTGCAGGCACGGGCGCCGGCGGTGCTGCGGCCGCGGCGGCGGGGCGCGGCGCGGGGGCGGCCGGGCGGAGCACCACGTCGAGCACCCAGGCCGCCTCGGGCGTCAGCACCACCTCGCGCTCCTCCGGCTGGAACCCCTCGAGCGCCAGCGTGAGCCGGTAGCGGCGCGGCGGCAGCGTGGTGTGGACCGGCGTGTAGCCGAGCACCGCGCCGTCGATCCGGACCACCGCGCCCGGGGGATCGCTGTAGGCGAGCAGGGCCTGCTGGCCGGTGGCGGCCAGGCGGCGCTCCAGCCGGCCGATGGCGGCCCGCACCGCCGCCCGGTCGGCGGCGTCCGGCACCTCGCGAAGGTAGTCGTGGTAGCTCCGGAGCGCGGCCGGCCACTCCTCCAGCCGCTCGCGGCACTGGGCCACGTTGAAGTGGACGGCGCCGTGCGGCTTGGCGCGGTAGGCGGCCTCGAACTGGCCGATGGCCTCGCGGAACTTGCCGGCCCGGTAGAGCTTGGCACCGCGGTCGAAGGCGGCGCGGGCCACGGTCACGTCGTCGGCCCCCAGCGCAGGGGCGGCCGCGAGGAGGGCCAGCACGGCGGCGGCCAGCGGAGCGTGACGGGTCATCGGAATGGATTGTCCTTGAGGGCGTCGCCCTCGGCGGCGTACGGGTCCTTGACGGGGTCGCCTGGCGCCGGGGCGACGGCGCGGCGGGGTGGCGCGAGCGGCCTCCTCGGCGGGGTCGCGTCGCGGACTGGCCCGGCGACGGGGGGTGGGGCCTGGTCGAGCTGGGCGGCCTTCGAGCCGGACGCCGGCGGTGGCGCGGGCTCGGCGGCCGGCGCGGCCGGGACGACCGGAGCCGCGGCGACCGGAGCGGCGGCCGGCTCCACCTTCGGCGTGGTGGAGGGCACTGGCTCGGGCGGCCTCCCTGCGGGCGGCGCGATCTGCTGGACCACCGCCGGCGCGACCTGGAGCGGGCCGCGATCCACGGGCCCCTGCGAGGCGCGCCAGAGCGCCAGGGCCGCCAGCACGGTGGCGCCGAGCGCGGCCACCAGCGCCACCGCCAGCGCGCCGCTGCGCCGCTCCACCGGCGCGGGGACGGCCATGGGGCTGGGCGCGGCCGGGAGGGCCGTGAGCGGCAAGGTCGGGCTCGCGGTGTACCCGAGCTCCGCCGCCGCCTCGGCCCGGCCGCCAGCCGCCTGACCCGCGCGCGCCGGTGCGCCCGCCGTGGTGTGGCGCGCCCGCATGAGCTCGCCGGCCAGCGCCGCCATCGACGGGTAGCGGTCGATGGGGTCCTTGGCGAGCGCCCTGAGGACGATCCGGTCCACCTCCGGCGGCACCTCCGGGCGCGCCGCGCTGGGCGGGTCGGGCAGGCGCTCGCGCTGGGCGCGCAGGGTGGCGGCCGCGCTCTCCCCCGAGATGGGCGGCCGGCCGGTGAGCAGCTCGTAGGCCAGGACGCCGGCGGCGTAGACGTCGCTCAGGGGATCGATGGACACGCCGGCCGCCGCCTCCGGCGCCATGTACTCGGGCGTGCCGATGACCAGGCCGTCGATGGTGTTCCGCGCCGCGCCGGGCACGTGCGAGATGCCGAAGTCGATGAGCTTGGCCCGCTCGACGCCGCTCGGCAGCAGCTCCACGAAGACGTTGTCCGGCTTCACGTCGCGGTGGATGACGCCGCGGGCGTGCGCCGCCGCCAGGGCCCGGCAGACCTGCTCGGTGAGGCCGAGGGCGCGCGCCACCGGGAGCGGGCCCTCCTCGCGCAGGAGCTGGGTCAGGCTCCTGCCCTGCATCGCCTCCATGACGTAGAAGAGCTCGCCGTCCGGATCCTGGCCGTAGTCGAGCACGTCGACGACGTTCTCCTGATCGATGCGGCTGGCGGCGCGGGCCTCCTGCAGGAAGCGGCGCTCCACCTCCTCGGTCCGCCCGGGGTGTAGGACCTTCACCGCGTACCGCCTACCCAGTTGCACGTGCTCGCACAGGTAGACCGCACCCATCCCACCAGAGCCGATGGGCTGCAGGACCCGGTAGCGGCCGCCAAGCACGCGCCCCTGCAACCGGTCTCCCCCTTCACTGGGGGAGGATGTCCCGCGATCAGAGGACTCTGCGTCGATCCCAGCGGCCATGGGCAGACCAGCGCTCATGCTAGCATGCCTGTTCCCTTCCGAGAGAACCGCTCCGTGGTCGCCCTCCTCGTCCTCAACGGCATGCACGCCGGCTCCCGCTTCCGGCTCCCGGACGTTCCGACCGTGCTGGGGCGCTCGACCGAGGCGCACTACCAGATCGACGACCCCTGGGTGTCGAACATGCACGCGCTCTTCGAGACGCGCGACCAGGTGCTCTGGGTGGTGGACCTCGACAGCCGCAACGGGACCTACCTCGGCGCGTCGCGCATCCGCGAGGCGCCGGTGGCGGTCGGCAGCGTGCTGGCCTTCGGCCGGACCGAGGTGCG
>Ga0209682_10000435_pt1 | contig 14392 bp, 8 predicted proteins | sample DOMMetBare2Fresh_2_FD_187471 | JGI IMG/M metagenome (GOLD analysis project Ga0209682, IMG submission 187471) | Wetland sediment microbial communities from St. Louis River estuary, USA, under dissolved organic matter induced mercury methylation -... | ecosystem: Environmental > Aquatic >... | reverse complement strand
GTCACCGTCGAGTCGCTGCTGCTGGCGCTCGTGGGCATCGTGATCTTCGGCTCGCTCGCGGCCTGGTTCTTTGCCCGCCTGGCCGGCGACGTGCGGCGGCTCGAGGCCCATGCGCGCCAGATCGTGCGCGGCACGCGCGGCGTCGCGCTCGCTGTCGGGCGCGAAGACGAGCTCGGCCATCTGATGCACGCGGTCAACCGCATGGCCGTCGACCTGGACGAGCGCGAGAAGCAGATCGAGGTCGACTCCCAGCGCCACGCGCACCACGACAAGATGCTCGCCGTCGGTGCGCTCGCAGCCGGCATCGCGCACGAGGTCAACAATCCGCTCGCGGTGATCACCGGCGCGGCACAGGAGCTGCGCACCGCACCCGGCACCGTCACCGCGCAGGCACTGGACGACAGCGCGCAGCTGATCCTCGCCCAGGCCGAGCGCGCCGCACGCGCCGCGCGCCAGCTGGCCGAGATCGCCGCGCCGGCGGCGGCGGCCGACGACTGGATCGACATCAACGCGATGCTGCGCCGCGTGGTGCAGCTCACCGGCTACGACAAGCGCTACCGCCAGATCCGGATCGACCTCGCGATCGACCCCGCGCTGCCGGCCGTCCACAGCACCGGCAGCGCAGTCCAGCAGGTCCTGATGCAGATGCTCGCGATCGCCTGCGACGCGCTGGTCGACTCGCAGAGGTCGCCGGCCGCGCTCGAAGTCGCCACGCTGCCGGGCAGGCAGGAAGTCGCGATCGAGCTGCGCATGTCGCCGGCGCTGGACTTCAGGCGCGCCGAGGTCCAGCGCGCGCTGTTGTTGTGCCGCGCGATCATCGAGCCGCTTCGCGGCCGGCTTGCGTTCGGTCAAGGGTCGGGCGACCAGCTGACCTTTAAGCTCACGCTGCCTGCCGAGACCGGCAGCGACGAAGGATGAATGCGATGCCCGAGCTGAATGTGCTGGTCGTCGACGACGAACCGGCCATTCGACAGGTGCTGAGTTCGGCGATCGCCAAGGCCGGCTACCACGTCGAATCCGCGGCCTCGGCCGCGGAAGCGCTGGCGAAGATGGACAAGACGGCGTTCGACACCGTGCTGAGCGACGTCTTCATGCCGGTGACCGACGGCATCGAGCTGCTCAAGCAGGCACGGGCCAAGGGCCATGCGGCGACCTTCATCATGGTCACGGCCTTCGCCTCGGTCGACTCCGCGATCGACGCCATCAAGGCCGGCGCCTGGGACTACATCACCAAGCCGGTCCGCAACGAGGAGATCCTGCACCGGCTGGAGCAGATCGATGCGCTGCGCGGCCTGCGCGAGGAGAACCGGGCACTGCGCAGCCTGGTGCTCGGCGGCGGCGGCCAGGTCTTCAAGTTCGGGAGCCCGGTGATGCTGGCCACCGAGCGCCTGGTCAGCCGGGTCGCACCGACCGACAGCACGGTGCTGATCACCGGCGAGAGCGGCACCGGCAAGGGCGTCACCGCACGCCGGATCCACGAGCTGTCGTCGCGCCGCGACGGCCCGTTCGTGGCCGTGAATTGCGCCGCGATCCCCGAGAACCTGATCGAGAGCGAACTGTTCGGTCACACCAAGGGCGCGTTCACCAGCGCCGACCGCACCCGCAAGGGCCTGTTCCTGCAGGCCGACCGCGGCACCATCTTCCTCGACGAGATCGGCGAACTGCCGCTCGCCATGCAGACCAAGCTGCTGCACGTGCTCGAGGCCAAGGAGGTGCGTGCGCTCGGCTCGGAACAGAGCCGCAAGGTCGACGTGCGCATCGTCGCGGCGACCAACCGCGATCTGCCGGCGATGGTGGCGCAAGGGCGCTTCCGCGAGGACCTGTTCTTCCGCCTGTCGGTTTTCCAGATTCCGATGCCGCCGTTGCGCGAACGGCGAATCGACCTGCCCGCACTGTTGCGCCACGTGATTGCGCAGCGGGTGCTGCCCTCCGGCTCGGCAGAGACGCTGAGCATCGACCCCGAGGCCGAGGATCTGCTGGTCAACTTCGCCTGGCCGGGCAACGTGCGCCAGCTCGAGAACGTGCTGCACCGCGCAGCCATCCTGGCCGATGGCGGCTGCATCCGCGTGGTCGACCTGCCGCCCGAGGTGGCCCGTGCTGCCGCGCCCGAGGCGGCCCTCGCACCCGAGGTTGCGCGCGAGGGTTCGTTGCGCGAGCGGGTGCGGCGCTTCGAGCTGTCGCTGATCCGCCGCGCGATCGATGACGCCGGTGGCGACCGCCGGCTCGCGGCGCAGAGCCTGGGCATCGGGCTGTCTAGCCTGTACCGCAAGCTCGAGGAATCGGGCGCCGACAGCACCGAGCCCTGACACTGGCATGGATTTCGCTGGCCCCAGGTCCTGAGGAAGAGCAGGCCTGGAGGTGGCGAGATGGACGTTCGGTGGCGGTCGATGGTGCGGTACGGTGTGCTGCTGGCCTGCCACGGCTTCGCACAGGCGGCACCGGCCGACGATCACCAGCGCGGACTGCAGGCCTATCAGCGAGGCGATGTCGTCGGCGCGATGTCCGCCCTGCGCGCCGGCGCCAAGGCTGGCCACGCCCCGTCGCAGGCGTTGCTGGGGTTCATCCTCGACCGCGCCGACTTCAGCGAGGAGGCCGCCGCGCTGTACCGCAGCGCAGCCGACCAGGGCGATGCCGAAGGGCACGCCGGCCTGGCTCACCTCCACACCACCGGCCGCGGCGTTGCCAAAGATGAGAAGCTGGCGCTGCAGCATTTCTCGAAAGCGGCCGACCTCGGCCACGTGGCCTCGATGCTGGCGCTCGCCGAGGCCTACCAGAAGAACCAGTGGGGCCTGGACGCCGACGGCCGCGACGCCGCGCGGGCCATGGACACCTGGCGCCGAGCGGTCGAGCACCAGCACATCGCTTCGGCAGAGGCGCTGGCGCGTGCCTACCAGCGCGGCAATGCGGCGGTCACGCCCGATGCGACCCAGGCCGCGGCCTGGCAGGCACGCGCAGCAGCCTTGCGCAAGACCTTGGCCACGCCGGTCGCGAAGACGGCACCACCATGATCGGGCGCATCGTCATCGCGGCCCTGCTCGCCGGCGTCGGCCCCGCGCCCGCGATCGCGGCCGACATGCTGGCCGGTGCCGACCTCTACCGCCGCCACTGTGCCGTCTGCCATGGCAACGACGGCCGCCCGGTGATGCCCACCGCACCCGACTTCTCGCGCCCGCTGGCGCTGCTCAAGCCCGACATGACCCTGCTCGCCGCGATCCGTGGCGGCCGCGGGGCAATGCCGGCCTACGACGGCCAGTTGCGCGACCGCGAGATCCTGGACATCGTCGCCCACCTGAGAACCTTGAGATGACACCCCCACGCTCACGTCGTTCGCTGCCCCCCGCGGGGGCGCTCAGTGGCTTCGGACGGCCGTGCGCCACTGAAATGACACCCCCACGCTCACGTCGTTCGCTGCCCCCCGAGGGGGCGCTCAGTGGCTTCGGACGGCCGTGCGCCACTGAGTTGACACGTCGCGCCGCCCGCACCCTGCTGGCGATGACCCTGTGCCTGCCGTTCGCGGCCGTGGCCCAGCGGGTCAAGGACGTCTACGAGGTCGGCCCCGCGGTCTACGTGCGCGCCCTCACCGTCGAGCCGGCGCGTGCCGCGCTGTGGGTCGGCACCTCGGCCGGCGTGCACGAGGTCGACCTCGGCAGCGGCAAGCTGCGCAACACCTTCACGCGCAAGGAAGGCCTGGCCAACGAATATGTCTTCGCGGTCGGCCTGGACCGCGATGGCAACAAGTGGTTCGGCACCAACGCCGGCGGCGTCTCGCGCTACAAGGACGGCAAGTGGAAGACCTTCTTCCCGATGCACGGCCTGGCGGACTACTGGATCTACTCGTTTGCCCAGCAGCGCAACGGCGACTTCTGGATCGGCACCTGGGCCGGGGTCAACAAGGTCGACGGCAAGACCGGCAAGTTCAGCACCTACGTCAAGGAACTGATCAACGAGTGGGTCTACGGCATCGCCGTCGACGCCCAGGACCGGGTCTGGTTCGGCACCGAAGGCGGCGTGTCGATGTTCGACGGCAGGCAGTGGAAGTCATGGACGCACAAGGACGGTCTGGGCGCGCCCAACGACGACAAGCTGCCGTTCTCCACCAACACAGGCCTGGGCACGCGCTCGCGCCACGACCTCTCGGTCGGCGCCGACGGCCCGGCGACCTACAACCCGAACTACGTCTTTGCGATCCTGACGGCGCAGGACGGCAGTGTCTGGGCCGGTACCTGGGGCGGCGGTATCGCCCGCCGGGACGGCAAGGCATGGACCAACCTGACCACCAAGGACGGCCTGGCCGGCAATATCGTCTACAGCGTCGCCCAGGGGCGCGACGGCGCCTACTGGTTCGGCACCAACAACGGCGTCTCGCGCTGGGACGGCAAGACATTCAAGAACCTCGGCGTCGCCGAGGGCCTGCTCGAGCGCAATGTCTACGCACTGGCCGTCAGCCCCGACGGCGACATCTGGGCCGGCACGCGCAAGGGTGTCGCCCGCATCGGGCGCTGACCGCACCCACCCTCCAGAGGATCCTCCATGGCCTTCAGTTCCCGCTCCGCCGGCATCGCTCTCATTGCCCTGGGCGCCGCGCTTGCGGGCGCCTATCAGCTCGGGCGCAGCAACGGCGCCACCGGCGCCGCGGCGCTCCCGCTGCCGCTGGGTGCCTCGGCCGTCGCCGCCGTGCCGGCCGCGGCCACACCCGCACCCGCTGCCGGCGCCGATGCGCAGCGTGAAGGCAAGGTCGGTGGCGCGCCCGATCCGGCACAGAAATTCACCCACTTCCGCGTCGGCAACAAGAACGTCAAGCGCATCTTCGTCGACGGCGACACGGTCTGGGTCGGCACCTCGGGCGGCGCGGTGCGCTACGACACGAAGAGCGACGAGTACAAGCTGTTCGACGTCAAGAGCGGTCTGCTGTCCAACGGCGTGTTCCACGTCGGCAAGCTCGGTCAGAACGTCGTCATCGGCACCTACGGTGGCGGCCTGGCGCTGATGGACCCCAAGACCGAGAAGTTCGAGATCTTCAACATCCCCGAGGGTCTGGGCGATGCCTTCGTCTACGACGTGCTGAAGACGAAGAACGGCGACGTCTGGATAGCAACCTGGTCCGGTGTCAACCGGGTGCGCGGCGGCGATCTCCGGGACCGCTCCAAGTGGGAACTGCACACGGTCGAAAGCACCAAGAGCGGCCTGCCGAACGACTGGGTCTACGGCCTGGCCGAGGGCAGGAACGGCGACGTCTGGCTCGCCACCGAAGGCGGACTGGCGCACTACAAGGACGGTCAGTGGCAGAACTGGAACCACGCCAAGGGCCTGGGCGCGCCCTATGAACGGGTGAAGGCCGACATCCAGTACAAGACCGACCCCAGCAAGGTCTCGGAGCATCATGCGCGCCAGAAGGAGGAGATGGGCCTGTCCAACGTCGACGTCGCCTACAACCCCAACTACATCGTCTCGCTGGCCGTCGACGCCCAGGGCGTGGTCTGGGCCGGCACCTGGGGCGGCGGGCTGGCGCGCTTCGACGGCAAGACCTGGAGCGCCTACACGGTGGCCGACGGTCTGCCCGGCAACCATGTCTTCATGCTGCACATCGACCCCCAAGGGCAACTCTGGATCGGAACCAACAACGGACTGGCCAGAATGAAGGGTGGCAAGTTCGAGGTCCTGACGATCAATGACGGGCTGTTCAACAATGCGGTGTTCTCGATGGCGACCACGCGCGACGGCACGCTGTGGGTCGGCAGCTTCGGCGGCGTCGCCAAGATCAGGCCTTCGTGACCGGTGCGCCAGCGATCGATGGACGCTCCGATGGCGCGATCGCTGCTGAATGCCATGGGGCCGCGTGACATGGGGGCGCTGCTGGCGCGCCTGCTCGCGATCGCCGACGACGCCGTGATCATCGTCGACCAGGCCCAGCGCATCGTGCTGTTCAACGAAGGCGCCGAGCGCATCTTCGGCCGCCGCGTCGACGATGTGCTGGGTCAACCGCTGGACCTGCTGCTGCCGCAGGCGGCACGCCTGGCCCATGCGCGCCACATGCACGAGTTTGCGCAATCGGGCACGGCCGCGCGCCGCATGGGCGACCGTCGCGACGTCCATGGCCTGCGCGCCGACGGCAGCCTCTTCGACGCCGAGGCCTCGATCTCGCATGTCGAGCTCGATGGCCAGACCTACTTCACCGCGATCCTGCGCGACGTGACCGAACGGCATGCCCAGAGCCAGGCGCTGGAGCGCGCCAAGTCGGCGGCCGAAGCCGCCGCGCGCGCCAAGAGCCTGTTCCTGGCCAACATGAGCCACGAGATCCGCACGCCGCTCAATGCCGTGATCGGCATGACGACGCTGCTGCTGGACACGCCGATGTCGGAGGATCAGCGCGACTTCGCGCGCACGATCCGCGCCAGCGGCGACTCGCTGCTCGAGATCATCAACGACATCCTCGACTATTCCAAGGCCGACGTCGGCAAGCTCGAGATCGAACGCCGCCCCTTCGACCTGCGCCAGCTGGTCGAGCAGTCGCTCGACCTGGTCACGCCACGCGCGCTGGAGAAGAACCTCAACCTGGCCTACCTGATCGAGGACGGCACACCCGAGGCGCTGATCGGCGACCTTGCACGCGTGCGCCAGATCCTCGTCAACCTGCTGAGCAACGCGGTGAAGTTCACGCACCAGGGCGAGGTCCTGGTCTCGGTCGATGCGCGCAGCGTCGACGACGAGACCGTCGATGTCCACTTCGCGGTGCGCGACACCGGCATTGGCATCGCGGCCGAGCAGTTGCCGCGGCTGTTCCAGTCGTTCACCCAGGTCGACGCGTCGACCACGCGCAAGTACGGCGGCACCGGCCTGGGGCTGGCGATCAGCAAGCGCCTGGCCGAGCTGATGGGTGGCAGCGTCGCCGCCGACAGCGAGCCGGGCCACGGCTCGACCTTCCACGCGACGGTGCGCCTGCAGACGGCGCAGCCGGCGCTGCAGCCCGACTTCCTGCAGCGCAATGCGCCGGCCCTGACCGGCAAGCGCATCCTGATCGTCGACGACAACCTGACCAACCGCCGCATCGTCACCAAGCTCGTGCTGCGCTGGGGCATGCTGCCGTCGACCCTGCCGTCGGCGCTCGAGGCGATGGACCGCATCCGGCACGGCGAGCCGTTCGACATCGCGCTGCTGGACATGAGCATGCCCGAGGTCGACGGCCTGGATCTCGCGGCCGAGATCCGCCGCCTGCGCACGCCGCTGGAACTGCCGATCGTCATGCTGACCTCGCTCGGCCAGCGTCAGGCCGGGCAGTTGCACGGCCTGGCCGCCTGCCTGTCCAAGCCGATCAAGGCCGGTGTGCTGTTCTCGACACTGGTCGCCGTGCTCGAGGGCAGCTGCACGGGTGCGCCGCCACCGGCGCCGCTGGCGCCGCAGACCCATCCCCAGCCCGACGTGGCGCTGCGTGTGCTGGTGGCCGAGGACAACCCGATCAACCAGCGCGTCACGATGCGGCTGTTGCAGCACCTGGGCTACACCGCGGACCTGGTCTGCGACGGGCGCCAGGCCGTGGCCGCGGTCGAGCACAGGCCCTACGACGTCGTGCTGATGGACATCCAGATGCCCGAACTCGACGGCGTCCAGGCGGCACGCGAGATCGTCGCCCGGCGTGGCGACGCGACGGCGCCGCGCCTGATCGCGATGACGGCCAATGCGATGCCCGGCGACCGCGAGGCCTACCTCGCCGCCGGCATGGACGGCTACCTTGCCAAGCCGATCGAATTGTCGGAACTGGGCTCCGTGCTGGCCCAGGCTGGCGCGCTCGGGCGCGTCCATCCGGGCACCGTCGGCCAGGCGCCCGTGGTGCTCGACGTCGACCGCCTGGAGCACCTGCGCACGATGCAGGACGACAGCCAGCCGACCCTCGTGCGCGAACTGATCGACATGTTCCTGGCCGAATCCGGCGCCCAGGTCGACCGCATGCTCGACGCGCTGGGCCACGGCGATGCCGATGCACTGCGTGCACAGGCGCACCGCTTCCTGTCGGCAACGCAGAATATCGGCGCGCAGCGGCTGTCCGCGTTGTGCGCGGAACTCGAGCGCCAGGCCCGCCGTGGCCGCATCGAAGGCGCAGCGCGCATGCTCGACGAGATCGGCCACGAGCGCGATCGTGTGCACCAGGCGCTCACGACGCAGCGGATCCGGTTCTGATGGCCGCGCCCGCGACGAATCCGCTCACGCGGCGCGATGCACTGGCACTCTGCGCGGGACTCTGGCTCGTCGATGCTTCCCACGGCGCGGCGAGCCGGCAGCATCGGCGGCATCACCTGTTCGGCTCGCCGGTCGACCTGCTGGCACCGGCCGAAGCACCACCGTCGACGCTCGACGCGGTCATGAACGGCCTGCAGACGATGCACCGGCGCTGGAATGCCTGGAAGCCGGGCGACGTGACCACGCTCAACCGGGCCTTCCGCGAAGGCCGGCCGGCGCGCGCGAGCGCGGTCTTGATCGCGATGATCCGCAACGCCGCCGTGCTGGAGCAGCAATCGCTGGGCCTGTTCAACCCCGGCCTGGGCGGACTGGTCGGTGCCTGGGGCTTCCACGATGACGTGCTCCGGCCCGGAACGGTGCCCCGTGCGGCTGAACTGGCACGTTGGACACGCGACCCGCCGAGCCTGGCGCAGATCGAGATCCGCGGCGGCCTGCTGCGCAGCCTGAATCCGGCGCTGCAGCTCGACTTCGGCGCCTACGCCAAGGGCGTGGCGATCGACTGGGGCCTGGACCGCCTGCGCGCGGCCGGGGTCGAGCGTGCGCTGCTCAACCTCGGCGGCAACCTGGCGGCCATGGGGGCCCCCTGGACCATCGGTCTGCGCTCGCCCTTCGACGACGGCCTGGTCGCGACGCTGTCGACGCAGGGTCGCGAGGCGGTGGTGACGTCGGGCAGCTACGAACGGTTCCGCCTGCTCGACGGTGAACGCGCGACCCACATCCTCGATCCGCTGTCGGGCCGCCCGGCGCCGGAGATCGTCAGCGTGACCGTCGTGCATGCACGCGCCGACCTCGCCGATGCGGCCGCGACGGCACTGCTCGTGGCCGGGGCACAGCGGTGGCGCACGGTCGCCGAACGCATGGGCGTCGAACAGTTGCTGCTGATCGACCGCCACGGCCGCGCCACCGCGACGCCGCGGCTGGCGGCACGGCTGCAACCGGCCAGCCCGGGTTGGGGCCGCCGCCTGCGGCTGGCCTGAACCGCAGCGCTGCGGCAGACAAGCTCCATGGCCGTGCCGGGCTTCACGGCCCGGCTGCACGCGCGCTTCAGGCGCCGCCGCGGCACGCCGATACCGAATGGGTCGGAGACGCCATGCCTCGCCTTGCCACGATCACCCCCCTCCTCGCCCTGGCGGCGGCATGCCTGCCCGTCATGGCACAGCCGACCTGGATCTGCGGCCTGTCCGACGATCTGGTGCGCCTGGTCTGCATCGCCGATGCCGATCCGGTGGCCGACGCCGTCGTCGATGCGCCGGTACGCCCGACCGTGGTCAAGGGCACGAGCTTCCCGCTCGACCCGCGCCGCACCTGGACCGTCCCGCTGTGGAGCCCGCCGACCGACCAGGCCTGGGTCGAACTGCTCGCCCGCTCGACGATCTGCTTCCGAACTCCCGATTGCGAGGTCGTGCTCGTCGGCCCGCAGATCCGCGGCCGTTGAGGGCGCCGCCGAGCGGCACGGCAACCGCCCCGTACACAGGCAGCGCCCCGGCACGGGGCAGTTGCCGGCCCGCCGTCAGCGGCTGTGCACGGCCGGCGCCTTGTTCGACGTCGTGGGCAGGTGCAGGCGCAGCGCCGCATTCGGGTTCGCACGCTCCGAGGCGATCCCGAGCTGATTGACGAACCGATCCTGCCAGCCACCCGCCTTCGCCGCGGACGCTACCATCGGCCGCGATGACACAGGCGACTGCGTCACGAGCCATTCGATCGCGACGGGCTCCGCACGCGCCGGCGTCGCCCGGTGGCTCTGCGTCCATGCATCGTCGCCGCGTGCCGGCACCGCTGCTGCGGCCCACCAACCGTCCGGCGTCGTGCGCTGTCCCGGCAGCAACTGCGCGTCCATCACACCCCCGTCGACGTGGCCCAGGCCCATCGCGTGGCCCATCTCGTGGCTCAGCACGCTCAGCAGGTCCATGCGGCCTGCCGCCGGGCTGTTGCCCCGGGCATCGAGCACCGCGCCGCGGCCGCTGAACTCGCGGTCGTCGGCCGGTGTCGGGTCGACAAACCAACCCTGTCCGCCGGCATCGAGGTCGATCGTGATGCGGTTGTCGGCATATTCGCCGAGCTCGGCGCCCGGCAGGTCGGCCAGCACGATCTGCACCTGGCCCAGTGCCGCGACGTGCGACGCATCTTCCACGCCGGCCCAGCGGCGCAGGGCCTCGGCAGCCACGGCTTGCAGTTGCGCCGGCGTCAGGCTGGCCGCCGCGCCGCCGTTGGCCGCGGCCGCCACGGCAGCCGTCTGTGCCGCCGGAACGCCTGGGTCGTTGGTCTTGACCGTGACGCTGTCGAAGCTGGCCGCCGCACCCTTGCCGAACAGTCCGAACCGGCCATCGACGCCGACGGCGTTGTAGACGAAACCGACCGCAGCCTGGTCGTTCAGCGTGACGCTCACGCTCGAGCCGCGTACCGTGACGCCGAGCTTGGCGTCGATGCCGGCGGACAGCGTGGACTTGGCCGCTGCTGCATCCACCGTCCAGCCCGCGCTCGTGCGGTGGCCGATCAGCACCTGCTTGCTCACCACGTCGATCGCGACGAACTTGAAGTCGGTGTCGCTGTAGCGGTCGAAGACGAGGCCCGCGCGTCCCGCGGTATTGAAGGTGGCGCTCATCTCGAGCAGCGAACTGGTCTTGAGCTGCGTCAGCCCGGACAGGTTGAGCAACTGGATCGCGGTGTCGTTGCCTGCGGCCGGTGAGCCGGCCAGGCGGCCCGCGCCGGCGGCCCAGCTTCCGGTGCTGGACCCGGCCACGGCCGTCAGCATGGCGCCTGGCCCGGCACCGAAGTCCTCGCTGCGCGACACGCTGGCCGCAGGCGGCACGACCTGGACCGCGATGTTGTCGATCGCGCCGCGCGACTTGTTGGAGCCGAACCCGACCAGGCCCCAGTTCAGGCCGTAGCTGTAGCCGTCGACCACGGTCGGGCTGAAGGCATAGCTCAGGAAGTTTGCGTTGTCGACCGCCAGTGTGGCCGTCAGGCCGTTGACGAACAACTGCACGCCGTACCAGGTATCGCTCTTCACGCTGCCGGGCAGGAAGGTCTGGCTCAGCACCTGCCAGCCGGCTGCCGTGCGCTGGCCGATCACCAGCTTGTTGGTCTTCACGTCCAGGCCGGCGAACTTGAAGTTCGTCGCGCTCTGGTAGTCGAAGACGATGTAGCTGTTGGCGTCCCAGGTGCCGGTCGGCTTGATGACCTTGATCGTCGCGGAGACCTCGTAGTAGCTCGGCAGCGCATCGCCGACCTGGTACACCGCCACGGCATCGCTCTTGGCCGACGTCGCCGCGACCTGCAAGGTGCCGGCCGCGACTTCCCACGTGCCGCTGTCGGGCGCCAGCGCCTGCATCTGGCCGTCGTTGAACGTCGCCGCGCGCAGCACGTCACGCGGGCCGCCCGGCACGTTGCCGGCCTGCGGGTCGCGCGGTGCGCCGGTCTGGTCCTGCCAGAACGGGTCCTTCTGGATGACCACGCCGAGCTCGCCGCGCGGCTCGCTGTTGCGCACCTCGACGACGCCGTAGGGCGTGGTATCCAAACCGTCGGCCGCAGAGAGCTGGTAGAGGAATTCGGGCAGTTGCGGCTGGATCGTGCGGCTGATCGTGAAGTTGCCGAACGGTGCGAACGGCACGATGAAGCTGTTGAACTCGCCAACCCAGTCGATCAGGCGGTCGCCGCCGGTGTTGCCGATCAGCACGTCACGCCCCGCGCCGCCGTAGGCGAAGTCTTCGTAGCTGGTGTGCGTGTCGGGCGAGTTGTTCAGGCCGCCGTCGGTGCCCACCAGGTCGTCGTCGGCATTGAGCAGATCGTCGCCCCAGCCGCCGTACAGGTGGTCGCGGCCGGTGCCGCCGACGATCCAGTCGTTGCCGAGGTCGCCGAAGATCATGTCGTTGCCATCGGTGCGGATCGTCGTGCCGGCCTGCGCCTGCCCGTCCGTGGCGAGGAAGTCGAGCACGAAGCCGGCGATGCGCGTGCGCGGAGCGTATTCGGAATAGGCACCGAACTCGCCCTTGGCCGAGGTGTAGGCCAGGATGTTGCTCGGGTTGCCGGGCTTCGAATACGACGGCGTGCCCGCAGGCAGCACGTCCATCGCCTCGGCGCCGGAGATGGCGTCGTCGCCCGAGCCGCCGTGGATGAAGTCGTTGCCCCAGCCGCCGTAGAGGATGTCGTCGCCGTTCTGCGAATCGAACAGCGTGTTCGGCGCGCCGGTCAGCGGGTCGACGTTGAAGGGCGTCAGGTTGGCGGTCTTCTTCAGCGCGCCGGTCAGGTTGATGGTCGCGCTCTGCACGTTGCCCGGGGTGCTGATGACCAGATTCAGTTCCGCGCCGGCGATGGCCGTCACGCCGTTGAGCGGCTCTGCCGTGCCGTTGCGGCTGGTTGCGACGCGCCCGTCGTCGCCGAGCACGCCGTCGTCGCCGCTGCCGCCCGAGATCCAGTCGTGGCCCCAGCCGCCGATCAGGTCGTCGTCCTGGCCCTCACCGAAGATGACGTCGCTGCCGGTCATGCCGTAGACGAAGTCGTCGCCGGATTCGCCGTGCAGCTCGTCCGCGGCGCCGATGTCGTGACTCGTCGGCACGAAGTCCGGGCCGCCCGGCGTGTAGTCGGTGGACAGCAGCTCGGCCGCGCGCACGACGATCTTGAGCCCGCTGTTGGTGTCGTAGGCGAAGCTGCGGTAGCTGGAGGCCGCGCCGACTCCGGCACCGGCGACGATGCGCATGACATTGCCGTTGTCGCCCAGGATCATGTCGGCATCGCGCGCATGGCCATCGGCGGCGCTCGTTCCGTCTGCCGGCGCGCCCAGGTCGTTGCGTGCGACCTCGGTCCCGGCGCCACCGAAGACGCGGTCTTCGCCGTCCGGTCGGCGATCGCGCGTGGTCAGGCTGAACAGGTTCGAATTGCCACCGATGAGGTCGTCCTGACCCAGGTTGCCGAACAGGAGGTCGGCCCCGCCGTTGCCTTCGATGTAATCGTCACCGTCGGACGCGGCTTCGACCGACGGGTCGAGCACGAGCAGGCCGTTCGTCCGTGTCGCCGAAACTGTCTCGCCGATCGAACCATCGCCCTGGACCGTGTCGTCGCCGAGCTGGGCGAAGATCTGGTCGTCGTGGGCGCCGCCGGCGATGTAGTCGTTACCGAACGCGTTGCCGGTGGTCGTCGCTTCGTGGTCGAGCAGGGTGATCTCCCAGTTCCCCCACAACGGCGTCCCCATCGGCTGCGGGAAGTTCTGTGCCGCAGCCGCCCCCATCGTCACGTTCCCGTTGGCGTCGTACAGCGCGCCGGCCGCAGCGCGGAAGCGCGGATTGCTGAAGTCGTTGAGGTAGATCCCGCGGCGGTCGAGCGCCACGTTGTCGCCGAAGATCAGGTCGTCCTGCGCGCCGCCGTCGATCCTGTCGCCGTTGGCACCACCGGCCAGCACGTCCTCGTCGCCGTCGCCGTAGATCGTGTCCACACCGCCCGTCGCATCGTTGGTGCTCGTCACGACGAGCGCGTACTCGGTGGAGGCCGTGATTGCGGCCAGCCGCGTCACGCTGACACTGCCGAACTCCACGCGGCCGAAATCGCCGAGCACGAGGTCGTTGCCGGCGTCGCCGTGCACCGTGTCGCCGGCGGCCCCACCGAGGATCACGTCGTCCTTGGCGTTGCCGCGGATCGTGTCGACGCCGCCGACATTCGTATCGGCGGTGGTGACGCGGTCGAGGGTCAGCACATTGCCATCGAACGACCCGCCGGACAGCCTGAACTCGAAGACACCCTGGTCGCCCAGGATGACGTCGTTGCCATCGACGGCGCCGGCCGCTTCGGCATCGCCGAAGATCGTGTCCCCGCCCACGCCGCCCAGGATGTAGTCACCGCGGGCATTGCCGGTGATGGTGTCGCCACCACCGCTGGCTTCCGACGCGTCGGTCGTGGTCAGCGCCGACACGTGGCCGCCGACGAGGTCGATCCTGCCGTTGTCGCCCAGCAGATGGTCGGCGCCGTCGCCGGCATCGGCCGTCGCACCGGCGTTGTTGCCGTAGAGCGTGTCGCCCGCCGTGCCGCCGAGGATCATGTCGGCGCCGGCATTGCCGGACAGGGTGTCGGTGCCACCGAGCGCGGCATCGGCTGCGGTCTGGATCAGATCGAGCGTGGCCAGGTTCCCGTCGCCGTTGGTCGCACCGGCCAGGAAGTTGAAGTCCAGCAC
>Ga0209682_10000434_pt1 | contig 14401 bp, 13 predicted proteins | sample DOMMetBare2Fresh_2_FD_187471 | JGI IMG/M metagenome (GOLD analysis project Ga0209682, IMG submission 187471) | Wetland sediment microbial communities from St. Louis River estuary, USA, under dissolved organic matter induced mercury methylation -... | ecosystem: Environmental > Aquatic >... | reverse complement strand
CGGCGTCCGCGCCCGCGGGCCGCCCTCCTGGCAGGGCCCCGCGGCGCGGCGTCCCTGGGCACCGGGGAGGGCCTGGGTTAGGTTGCCCAGGCCCATGACCTCCCCCACCGCCCCGCTCGGCCAGCGCCTCCCCGCGCCCGGACAGCAGCTCTCCGCCGACCAGGTGCTGGACCGCTTCGTGGCCTGGACCGCCGAGGCCGGCCTGGCGCTCTACCCGCACCAGGAGGAGGCGCTCCTCCAGCTCCTCGACGGGAACCACCTCGTGCTGGCCACCCCGACCGGCTCGGGCAAGTCGCTGGTGGCCACCTTCCTGCACTTCCTGGCGCTCTGCCAGGGGCGGCGCACCGTCTACACCTGCCCCATCAAGGCGCTGGTCAACGAGAAGTTCTTCGACCTGTGCCGCCTCTTCGGGCCGGAGCGGGTCGGCATGATGACCGGCGACGGCGCGGTGAACCGCGACGCCCCCATCCTCTGCTGCACCGCCGAGATCCTCATGAACATGGCGCTGCGCGGCGACGCCGGCCGCGACGACGCGGTGGTCATGGACGAGTTCCACTACTACGGCGACCGCGACCGCGGGGTGGCCTGGCAGGTGCCGCTCCTCATGCTGGAGAGGGCCACCTTCCTCCTCATGTCGGCCACCCTGGGCGACACCAAGGCCATCGAGGCCTCGCTCGAGGAGGTCACCGGGCGCAAGGTCGCCGCGGTCCGCAGCGCGGCCCGGCCGGTGCCGCTGGAGTTCGAGTGGCGGGAGACCCCGCTCCACGAGACGCTGGAGGAGCTGGTCTCCTCCAACCGGGCCCCGGTCTACCTGGTCAACTTCACCCAGCGGTCGGCCGCCGAGCAGGCGCAGAACCTCATGAGCGCCACCTTCTCCTCGAAGGAGGAGAAGGAGGCCTTGAAGGTCGCGCTCGACGGGGTCCGCTTCGACTCGCCCTACGGCAAGGAGGTGCAGCGCTTCCTCCGCCACGGGGTGGGGCTCCACCACGCCGGCCTGCTGCCGCGCTACCGGCTCCAGGTGGAGAAGCTGGCGCAGCAGGGGCTGCTCAAGGTCATCTCCGGCACCGACACGCTCGGCATGGGGGTCAACGTCCCCATCCGCACCGTGCTCTTCACCCAGCTCTGCAAGTTCGACGGCGAGAAGACCGTCATCCTGCCGGCCCGCGACTTCCACCAGATCTCCGGGCGGGCCGGGCGCAAGGGGTTCGACGACAAGGGCTGGGTGGTGGCCCAGGCCCCGGAGCACGTGGTGGAGAACAAGCGGCTGGCCGAGAAGGAGAAGGCCGGCAAGAAGGTGGTCAAGAAGCAGCCGCCCACCAAGGGCTACCTCCACTTCGACCGGCTGACCTTCGAGCGGCTGCAGGGGAAGGAGCCGGAGCCGCTGCAGAGCCGCTTCGAGCCGACCTTCGCGCTCCTGGTCAACCTCCTCCAGTCCGAGACCAGCGAGCGGGGCGGGGGCTACGGGCGGCTGGTCCGGCTCATCGCCCGCTCCCACGGCAGCGAGGTGCTCCACCACCGCCACCGGCGCCAGGCGGCGGCCCGGCTGCGCACCCTGAAGGCCGCCGGCCTGGTCCAGCTCGAGCGGGTCGAGGGCTACCGCGGCGCCTACCTGCGCCCGGGCGCCGGGCTGCAGCGCGACTTCTCGCTCTTCCACACCCTCTCGCTCTACCTGCTCGACACGCTGCCCAAGATCCCCCGCGACTCCGAGACCTACGCGCTCGATCTCCTCTCCATGGTCGAGTCGATCCTGGAGGACCCGGACCCCATCCTCTGGAAGCAGCTCGACCGGGCCCGCGGCGAGGCGGTGGCCCGCATGAAGGCCGAGGGGATCGAGTACGACCAGCGGATGCTGGAGCTGGAGAAGGTGGAGTACCCGAAGCCGAACCGCGACTTCGTCTACGCCACCTTCAACGAGTTCGCCGACAAGCACCCCTGGGTCGGGAGCGAGAACATCCGGCCCAAGTCGGTGGCCCGGGAGCTGGCGGAGCGGTTCATGAGCTTCGCCGACTACGTGCGGGAGTACGAGCTGCAGCGGAGCGAGGGGCTGCTGCTCCGCTACCTCTCGGAGACCTACAAGACGCTGGTGCAGACGGTGCCGGAGGGCTACCGGGACGAGGTGGTGGACGACCTCATCGCCTTCCTGCGCACCACCGTGCGCGGGGTGGACGCCTCGCTCCTCGACGAGTGGGAGCGGCTGCGGGACCCGGCCTTCCAGGCGGCCCCGGCGGCGGCGCCGGAGCGCCCCCTCCCGCCCCCGCCCATCTGGTCCGACGCCCGCGGCTTCGCGGCGCGCCTCCGCACCGAGCTCCACCGGCTGCTCCTGGCGCTGGCCCGCAAGGACTGGGCGGCCGCCGCCGCGGCGCTGCGCCCGGGGCCGGACGCCTGGACCCCGGCCCGCCTGGAGGCCGAGCTGGCCCCCTACTTCGCGGCCCACCCGCGCATCGACGTGACCCCGGCCGCCCGCAAGCCGCACCAGACCTTCCAGAAGGAGCTGGCGCCGCGCCGCTGGGAGGCGGTCCAGCGGGTGGTGGACGAGGCGGGCGAGGTGGACTGGATGATCCAGTGCGAGGTGGACCTCACCGCCGACTTCGACCCGGACCAGCCGCTCCTCACCCTGCTCCGCGTCGGGACCTGAGCGCCGCCCCGAACCCTCCCCGCCCGGCCCGGCTCCCACCGCCCATGGACGCTCCCGCCGAGATCACCATGACCCCCGAGGCCCGGCAGTCGCTCCTCGACCACCTCGCCAGGGCCGGCGCCGCCGCCCTGGTGCGCATCGACGTCGGCCGTGGTTGAGGGGGCACCTCCTACCACCTGTCTCTGGATGAGACGGCCGAGCCGGGACGTGACGAGCTGATCGAGGCGGACGGGGTCCGCTTCGTGGTGGAGGCGCACCTCCGGCCCCAGGTGGCCGGGATGCGCATCGAGGTCCAGAGGTTCTTCGGGCGGGAGGGGCTGGTGGCCTTCGGCACCGCCTGGGGCGGCGGTGCCTGCTGACCCCCAGGCCGCCTGATCGGTTGACACCGGGGCGGTTCGGGCGGATACATCGCGCCCCGATGCTCTCCGATCCCACCCCGAGCGGGGCCACCCCGCGGCGCTGGCCCCGCGGCCAGAAGTTCACGCTCTCCGCGGCCGGGCTGGAGGCCGAGCAGGCCTACCGGGAGGCGATCCTGACCGCCCGCTCCAGCGGCCGGCACGCCCTGCAGGGCGCGCTCGACGCCTGGGCCGGGCCGCGCCGGGTCCAGGGCGCCGACGGCGTCTTCCTCTCCGAGCTGGCCGGGCAGAAGAAGGGGCTGAGCGACCTCTGCCGCGCCGTCGAGGACGCCGGCATCGAGCCCTCCGAGGTCAAGGCGTCGGTGGACCGCCTGGTGGCGGCCGCCCTGGTCGAGCCGGTGCCGCTCGCCTCGCAGCTCTCCTAGTCGCGCCGGGCCAGCGCGCCCCCCTCACTCGAAGTCGCGCTTGGCCGCCCGCTGCAGGGACTGGTGGCGCTTCTCGGCCAGGCGCCGCTCCTTCGACCCGCGGGTCGGCTTGGTGGCCCGCCGCACCTTCGGCTCCACCCCCAGCGCGGCCAACCGCTCCCGCAGCCGCTCCAGCGCCGCGCTGCGGTTCTGCGCCTGGCTGCGCCGCTCGGTGGCGCTCACCGTCACCCCGGTCGGCCCGTGGGAGAGCCGCACGCCGCTCTCGGTCTTGTTGCGGTGCTGGCCGCCCGGGCCCCCGGCGGTGAAGAACTCCTCCTGGCACTCCAGGAGCAGCGCCGGCCCGGGAAGGCGGGCGGCGCGGCGGGCGGCGGCGCGGAGCGCCGGTGACGAGGTGGTCATGTCCCCTCCCGGTGGTTGGGCCGGTCCGAGGTGATCCGGCCGTCCACCAGCTCGATGATCCGGTCGCAGCGGGCCGCCAGGCGCGGGTCGTGGGTCACCACCAGGAAGGTGGTGCCGGCCTGCCGGTTGAAGCGGCGCAGCAGGGCGAAGATCTCGTCGGCGCTGGCGGTGTCGAGGTTGCCGGTCGGCTCGTCGGCCAGCACCAGGCCGGGGTTCATGGAGAGGGCGCGGGCGATGGCCACCCGCTGCTGCTGCCCACCGGAGAGGAGCGGGGCGCGCCGCTGCAGGAAGGCGCCCAGGCCCACGTCACCGAGCAGCCGGGCGGCCGAGGCGGCCATCTCCGGCGTCTGGCGCCGCTGCGCCGCCATCATGGGCATCATGACGTTCTCCAGCGCGCTGAACTCGGGCAGGAGGTGGTGGAACTGGAAGACGAAGCCGATGCCGCGGCCGCGGCAGCCGGTCAGGCCGTCGTCGTCGAGCAGGCCGGTGTCCTGGCCGGCCACCACCACCCGCCCGGCGGTGGGGCGATCGAGCAGGCCGATCAGGTTGAGGAGCGTGCTCTTGCCGGAGCCGGAGGGGCCGATGAGCGCGGTGAACTCCCCCTGTCGCACCGTGAGGTCCACGCCGTGGAGGACGCGGGTCCGCACCGCCTCGCCGTAGTCCTTGACCAGGCCCTCCAGCCGGAGCGCCTCAGCCATGGCGGATCACCGTGGCCGGGTCGAGCCGGGCGGCGTGGCGCGCCGGGTACCAGGCGGCCAGGAGGCCGGTCACCAGCGCCACCGCGGCGGCGGTGGCGAAGAGGCGCGGCGTGAGCTCGATGGGGAAGAGCGACTCGCCGTAGGGGTTCTTCACGGCGTGGGCGAAGAAGCTGGCCAGCCCGGCGCCGATGAGGCCCCCCAGGAGCGAGCCGACCGTCCCGACCAGCGCCCCCTCGATGAGGAAGATGCGCTTCACCACCGCGGTGGGCGTGCCGGTGGCCCGCAGGATGCCGATCTCGCCGCTCTTCTGGATGACCGAGACGCCCAGCACCGAGGCGATGCCGAGCGCCACCGCGATGATGACGAAGACCTGGATCATGATCGAGGAGGAGGACTGGGCCTGCAGCCCGGAGAGGAGCTGCTGGTTCTGGCGCATCCAGCTCTCGGCGGCCAGGCCGGTGGCGGCCGAGAGGCGCCCGGCCACCGCGTCGGCCGAGAAGATCTCGTCCACCTTGGCCTCCACGGTGGTGATGCCGCCGGCCAGGTCGAGGAGCGTCTGGGCCTGGCGCAGCGACACCAGCAGCCAGCGCTGGTTCACGTCCTTGTTGCCGATGTCGAAGATCCCGCTCACCGTGAAGATCTCGGCCCGCCCCTCCGGGCTGGCCACCCGGACCTTGTCGCCCACCTCCAGCCCGAGGTCGTGCGCCAGCGCCGCCCCGAGCACCGCCTCGCTCCCCTCGACGTGGAACCGCCCGGTCTTCATCCGGCCGGCCAGCTTGATGACCCCCTCGAAGGTCTCCGGCTCCAGGCCGCGCAGCGCCACCGCCTTGACCACCTCGCCGCGGCTGGCGAAGGCCGCGCCGGCCGCGATGGGGGTGGCCGCCACCACCCCCGGTGCGGCCCGGATGCGGGCCATGAGCGGCTTCCACTGCTCCACCGACTTCTCGCGCTCCGGGACCTTCTCGAGGCGCGACAGCACCGCCTCCCCGTCGCCGGCCGGGGCCTGGCGCAGCAGGCGATCCGGCCGGCGCAGCGTGACGTGGGGCTGCACCGAGAGGGTCTGGTCGATGAGGGTGACCTGCAGCCCGGAGATGAGGGCCGAGAGGAAGACGATCACCGCCACGCCCACCGTGGTGCCGGCCAGGATGAGCGCGGTCTGCGCCCGCCCCTCCCTCAGGAAGCGCAGGGCGACGAAGAGCTCAAAGGGCACGGCCGGCCTCGGGCAGCCCCTGGAGCCGGGGGCGGACCCGCTGGCCCGCCGCCGCCCCCGCCGCCGGAGCCACCACCGCCTCCCCCTCGCGCAGCCCCTCCAGCACCTCCACCAGGGCGTCGCCGCGCAGCCCGAGCTTGACGGCCCGCCGCTCGGCCCGGCCGCCCGCCACCGCCAGCACCCAGGGCCGGCCGGTCGCGTCGCGCAGGGCCTCCACCGGCACCACCAGGCCGGAGGCCTTGCGCCCCACCTCCACGTCCACGGTGACGGTCATGTCGGCCCGCAGGGTGACCGGCGGGGCCGGCACGCGGAAGCGGACCTCGACGGTGCCGCGGGCGGCGTCCACCGCCGGCGCGATGAGGCCGACCGCCGCGGTGAAGGGCTGGTCCGGGAAGGCGTCGGCGCTCGCGGTGGCCGCCTGGCCGGTGGCCAGCAGCGCCAGGTTCTTCTCGTCCACCTGGGCGGAGAGCTCCAGCGGCCCGTCCAGGGTCATCGCCAGGAGGGCCCGGCCGGCCTGCGCCACGTCGCCCGGCTCGGCGTCCCTCGCCACCACCTGGCCGGCCGCCGGGGCGAGCAGCCGCATCTCTCCGAGCCGGACGGTCGCCAGGGCGCGCGCCGCCTCTGCCTGCGCCAGGACCGCCAGCGCCAGCCGCTCGTCCGGCCCGCCGGCCGACGCGGTGGCCTGCGCCCGGGCGGCGTCGCGCTGGCTGCGCGCCACCTCGACCGCCCGCTCCGCCTCCTCCACCGACTGGCGGGAGCCGGCGCCCGCGTCCCCGAGCGTCCGGGCCCGCACCGCGTCCTCCTCGGCCTGGGCCACCCGGAGCTCGGCCTGGCGCAGCGCCTCGGACGCCTGGCGCCCGGACACGCCCTTCAGCTGCCCGAGCCGCGCCGCCGCCTCGGCCACCCGCCCATCGGCCTGCCGGAGCGACGCGGCCGCCTCGGCGTCGTCGAGCTGGAGCAGCACCTGGCCGGCCTGGACGCGATCCCCCTCGCGCACCGCCACGGTGCGCACCCGGCCGGGCGCCAGGCTGGCCAGGGTGGCGCGCGCCGGCGGGCGGACCCGGCCGGTCGCCACCACCCGCTGCACGATGGGGCGCTGCTCGACCGCCCAGGCGGCCACCTCGGGCGCGCGCAGGAGGCGCCAGGCCACCGCCACGACCAGCACGGCCCCGGCCAGCAGGGCCAGGCGCCGCGGCCAGGTGGACCAGAGCGCGTTGGCGGACCGGGGCGGGGCGGCGGGGGAGTCCATGGGTGGCCCACTCTAGCTTGCCTCGTCCCGGGATGGGCTCGGCGCGACGGGGGGTGGGGCCGCATCGCGGGTCCGCTCCGCGGCCCGGCGGCGCGGGCCTTGCCGCCCTTTGGGCCGCGTGGGAGCTTGGCCGGATGTCGCGCCGTGGCATCCGCGTCGAGGAGGACGCACGCTGGGTCTTCAACCGCCTGGCGGACGACTACCGCGAGCGGCCCGGCTACCCGGCACCGCTGGTGGCCCGCCTGGTCGACCTCGGCGGCGGGCCCGGCGCCCGGGTGGCGGAGCTGGGGGCGGGCACCGGCCTGCTGTCGCTGGCCCTGGCCAGGGCTGGTGCGGCGGTCCACGCGGTGGAGCCGGCGCGGACCATGCTGGCGGTGCTCGCCGCCGACGCCGCCGCCGGCCGGCTCCCGGTGACGCCGGTGCACGCCGCGGGCGAGGCGACCGGCCTGCCCGGCGCGGCCTTCGAGCTCGCCGTGCTGGCCGACGCCCTCCACTGGGTGGACGCCGAGGCGGCCGGCCGGGAGGTGGCCCGGCTGCTCCGTCCGGGCGGCGTGGCGGCGGTGGTCGAGGTGCGCCTCGCCGAGACGCCGTTCCTCACCGCGCTGGCGGCCCGCCTCGCCGAGGCCAACCCCAGGGCGCGCCCCGGGCCGCCGCCGGTGGAGCGCTTCCTGGCCCTGGCCTGCGGTCGCGACGCCGCGCCGGCCTGCGAAGCGTTCGTGGCCGAGGAGAGGCTGCCGCCCGGGCGGCTGGAGGCGGTGCTCCGCTCCAACTCGCTGGTCGGCCCGGCGCTGGGGCCGGCGGCGCTCGAGGCGCTGCTCGCCGACGTGCGGGGCCTGGCCGAGGCCCACGGCGGGGCCGTCTGGCGGCGCGAGCTCCTGCTCCACTGGGCGGCGCGGGGCTGAGCGCTCAGCCGCCCAGCCGCCCGTGCTCGGCGCGCCAGCCCTCCAGGCCCGACTGCCTGGCCTCCCGCTCGGCCTCGAGGTGGCGACGCACCGCGGCGTCGAGCCGCGGATCGAGGAGCGCGTGGGCGCTCCAGGTCTCGGACGGCTCGAAGCCGCGGGAGAGCTTGTGCTCGCCCCCGGCGCCGCCCTCGAAGCGGAGGCGCCCGCGGGCGATGCACTCGCCGATGGAGTGGTAGAGCGCCACGTTGAAGTGGAGGAAGGGGTGCTCCTCCACGCAGCCCCAGTAGCGGCCGTAGAGCACGTCCCGGCTGGCCAGGTTGAAGGCCATGCCGACGAGCCGCCCCTCCCGCCGCGCCTCCACCACCTCGGCCGCGTCCGGCATGCCGGAGAGCACCCGCTCGTAGAAGGCCCGGTTGACCCACCGCATCCCCCAGGCCATCCGGTCGGTGGCCGCCCGGTGGAGCGCGAAGCAGTCCCGAGCCCATCCGGCCGGGTCGCGCGCCAGCTCCTCGCCGCGCACGGTGCGGATGGCGATCCCCTGCTCGGCGGGGGCCCGGAGCTCGCGCCGGAGCGCGTTGCGCCGCTTGGAGGGGAAGCGGGCCAGGAAGTCCTCGAGCGTGGCGTAGCCCTGGTTGCGCCAGTGGTACTGGAGGTCGACCCTCGGCGCGAGCCCGGCCGCCTCGAGCTCCGCCGCCTCCTCGGCCGGGGTGAAGAGCGCGTGCACGCCGCCCGCCCCCTCCTCCGCCGCCAGCTCGCGGGCCGCCTCGACGAGGCGCGGGACCAGCTCCAGGCGCGGCTCGCCGGGGGCCACCAGGAGGCGGCGGCCGGTGGCCGGCGTGGCCGGGATGGTGAGGGTGAGCTTCGGGTAGTACGGGATGCCGGCCCGCTCCGCCGCCGCGGCCCACTGCCAGTCCCGCGAGAAGTCCCCCTCCGAGCCGTCCTTCAGCCAGGCCGGCGCGGCGGCCACCAGCGACCGGCCGCGCCAGAGGGTCAGGTGGCGGGCCCGCCAGCCGGCGCGCGGCCCGGCCGAGCCGCTCCGCTCCAGGGCGTCCAGGAAGGCGTGGCGCACGAAGGGGCTGGCCAGCTCCGGCTCGTGGGCGAAGAGCGCGTCCCAGGCCTCGGCCGGCACCTCGTCCACCGCGCCGAGGACGCGGAGGGTGAGGCCGGGGTGGCGCGTGGCGGGGGGCACGGCGGTGGGTCATAGCCTCCCACGGATGGGGGCGCACGCCATCCTGCCGGGGTGGGCGCGGCCCCCGCCAAGGGCGGTCCGCCGGGGCGCGCCGGCCGTTAGATGCAGACCGGATGCGGCTCGCCACCATCGCCGACGGGACGCGGGACGGACGGCTCGCCGTCATCCGCCAGGACGGCCAGGCCTGGGCCGACGGGGCGCCGGCGGCCCGGACGCTCCAGGCGGCGCTCGACGACTGGGCGCGGGCCGCACCCCGGCTGGCGGCGCTGGCGGCCGACCTGGACGGCGGGCGGATCCCGCCCCGGCCGCTCGCGCCGGAGACGCTGCTGGCGCCCCTGCCGCGGGCCTACGAGTGGATCGACGGCTCGGCCTACCTCTCCCACGTCCGGCTGGTCCGCAGGGCGCGCGGCGGCGAGCCGCCCCCCACCCTCGCCACCGATCCGCTGGTCTACCAGGGCGGCTCCGGCGTGCTGCTCGGGCCGCGCGAGCCCATCCTCCTCGGCGATCCGGCCTGGGGACTCGACTTCGAGGGGGAGCTCTGCGCCATCACCGGCGACGTGCCCCGCGGCACCGACCCCGAGGCCGCGCTCGGGCTGGTGCGCCTCCTCTGCCTGGCCAACGACCTCTCCTATCGGAACCTCATCCCGGCCGAGCTGGCCAAGGGGTTCGGCTTCTTCCAGTCCAAGCCGGCCACCGCCTTCTCGCCCTTCGCCGCCACGCCGGACGAGCTCGACGGGGCCTGGCGCGGCGGACGGGTCCACCTCCGGCTCCAGGTCCGGCTCGACGGCGCCACGGTCGGCGACCTGGAGGCCGGCCCGGAGATGCACTTCTCCTTCGGCGAGCTCCTGGCGCACGCCGTCCGCACCCGCGCGCTCACCGCCGGGACGCTGGTCGGCTCCGGCACGGTCTCCAACCAGGACCCGGCGCACGGCGTCTCCTGCCTGGCCGAGCGGCGGGCCCGCGAGATGGTCGAGCGTGGAGCGCCGGCCACCCCGTTCCTGCGGGCCGGGAGCCGCGTCGAGATCGAGATGCGCGACGGACGCGGCCGCAACCTCTTCGGCACCATCGACCAGCGGGTGGTCCCATGACCCTGACGCTCTACGGCCACTGGCGCTCCTCCTCGGCCTGGCGGGTCCGCATCGGCCTGGGGCTGAAGGGGCTGCCCTACACCGGCGTGGCGGTGGACCTGGCCGGCGGCGAGCAGTGGCGCCCCGAGCACGAGGCCCGCAACCCGGCCCACCAGGTGCCGGTGCTCGAGGTGGCCAGGCCGGGGCACGCCCCGCTCCGGCTGGTCCAGTCGATGGCCATCCTGGAGTGGCTGGAGGAGCGGGCGCCCGAGCCCCCGCTCCTGCCCCGCGACCTCGACGGCCGGGCCCGGGTGCGCGCCCTGGCCGAGCACGTCAACGCCGGGATCCAGCCGCTCCAGAACGCCATCGTGCTGCGCACGCTCCGCGAGAAGGTCCCGGGCTGGGACCGCGAGTGGGCCCGCGACTTCATCGGTCGCGGCCTCGGCGCGCTGGAGGTGGCGGTGCGCCAGGGCCGGACCGGCCGGTTCTCCCACGAGGACCGGCCCGGCCTGGCCGACTGCTACCTCGTGCCGCAGCTCTACAACGGGCGCCGCTTCGGCCTGGACCTGGCCCCCTACCCGGCCCTCCTGGAGATCGAGGCGGCCTGCGCAGCCCTGCCGGCCTTCCAAGCCGCCCACCCGGACCGCCAGCCGGACGCCCCGCCGCCGGAGCGGAGGTCGCCGTGACGCGGCCCGCGTCCATCGGCATCCTGCGCGTCGAGGCGCTCCACTTCTACGTCCGCGACCTGGAGCGGAGCCGCCGCTTCTACACCGAGCGGCTCGACTTCGAGGAGCTGGCGGTGGGCGGCGAGGCGCTCCGGCAGGCCGGCCGGCAGCGCTCCGCGCTCTTCGAGGCCGGCGAGGTGCGGGTGCTCTGCTCCGCCCCCGAGGGCGAGGGCGGTCGGGCGGCGCGCTGGCTGCGGCGCCACCCGGACGGCGTCGGCTCGGTGCTGCTCGAGGTGGAGGACGCGGAGCGGGCCCTGGCGCTCCTCGAGGAGCGGGGCGCCACGCCGACCGGCGACCTGGAGACCTTCCGCGACGACGGCGGCACCTTCCGCACCTTCGCCATCGCCACCCCGTTCGGCGACACCCTCTTCCGCTTCGTGGAGCGGCGCGGCTGGCGCGGCCACTACCCCGGGATGGAGGACCTCCCCCTGCCGCGCGGCGGCCAGAACCGGCTCGGCTTCGGGGCCATCGACCACCTCACCTCCAACTTCCGCACCATGAAGCCGGCGCTGCTCTGGCTGGAGCAGGTGCTCGGCTTCGAGCCGTTCTGGGAGGTGGCCTTCCACACCCGGGACGCCGCCAGCGAGGCGCGCCGGGCCCAGGAGGCGGCGGCCGGCTCGGGGCTCACCTCGGTGGTCATGCGCGATCCGATCTCCGGCCTGAAGCTGGCCAACAACGAGCCGCGTCGGCCGGCCTTCCGGAGCTCGCAGATCGACCGGTTCGTGGAGGAGCACCGCGGCGACGGCATCCAGCACGCCGCCCTCACGGTGGGCGACATCCGCGGCGCGGTGCGCACGCTCAAGGCCCGCGGCGTGGGGCTCATGCCCACGCCGGCCAGCTACTACGACCTCCTGCCGGCCCGCCTCGCCGAGCGGGGCGTCGGCGCGCTCGACGAGCCGATCGAGGAGCTCCGCGAGCTCGGCATCCTGGTGGACGGCGACGGGGCCGGTAAGTACCTCCTGCAGATCTTCCTGCGCGAGGCGTCCGGCCTCTACCGCGAGCCGGAGGCCGGGCCGTTCTTCTTCGAGGTCATCGAGCGCAAGGGCGACCAGGGGTTCGGGGCGGGCAACTTCCGGGCCCTCTTCGAGTCGATCGAGCGGGAGCAGCGCGGCGGCGAACGGGCCTGAGGGCCACGCCCGGGGCGGACGGTCATGCTGGAGCGCATGGTGCAGGGCGAGGTCCCGAGGAAGCACCACCTGGCGCTGCGCGGCGCCGCGGGAGAGCTGCGGCACGAGGAGGCCTGGACCCGCGCCGGCTTCGACGGCCCCTACACGCTCGCCTACCACCTGGGCCGGCCGCACCTCTCGCGGGCCGACCGGGCGGCCCACGGCTGGCCGGCCCCGGCGGCCGCAGCGCCCCGGCCGCTGGCGCGCCGCCACTACCGGACCGCCGGCCTGCCGCCCGGCGGGGCGCCGGTGGACGCCTTCCGGCCGCTCCTCTGGAGCGAGGACCTGACCCTCGGCACCGCCGCGCCGACCGCGCCCGACCCGGTCTACGTCCGCAACGGCGACGGCGACGAGCTCCTCTACGCCGCCGAGGGGGGCGGCCTGCTCCTCTGCCCGCTCGGCGAGCTCCGCTTCGAGCGGGACGACTACCTGGCCATCCCCAAGGGGCTGCTCCACAGGCTGGTGCCGGACCCTGGCCCGCAGCGCTGGCTCTGGCTCGAGCTCGCGGACCTCCGCCTCCCGGCCCAGTGGCTGAACGCCCAGGGCCAGCTCCGCATGGACGCGCCGTATTGCCACCGCGACTTCCGCCGCGTCGAGTGGCGCCCGCCGCGCGACGAGGGGATCCGCCGCCTGGTGGTGAAGCGCGGCGGCGCCTGGAGCGGCTTCCGGCTGGAGGGCTCGCCGCTCGACGTGGTGGGCTGGGACGGCGCGGTCTACCCCGTCGCCTTCCGCATCACCGACTTCCAGCCGCGGGTCGGGCTGGTCCACCTGCCGCCCACCTGGCACGGCACCTTCGCGGCGCGCGGGGCGCTGGTCTGCTCCTTCGTGCCGCGGCCGCTCGACTTCCACCCCGAGGCGATCCCCTGCCCCTACCCGCACGCCAGCGTGGACGTGGACGAGGTGATCCTCTACCTGCGCGGCCACTTCACCAGCCGGCGCGGCATCGGGCCCGGCTCGCTCAGCCACCACCCGGCCGGCGTGCTCCACGGCCCGCACCCGGGCGCCTACGAGGGCTCGGTGGGCCAGCGCGCCACCGACGAGCTGGCGGTCATGCTCGACTGCGTGCGGCCGCTGCGCCCCACCCCGGCCGCGCTGGAGGTCGAGGACCTGGCCTACGACGAGAGCTTCGTCGGCTGACCGAGGGATCGTGAGGCGCCGCCCGTCGCCGCGGCGGCTGGCCCGGAGGCCCGCGGCCGGCGCCCGCCGCGGACTTCCCTCCGGCCGGGCCCGCCGTATCATGCGGCATGCCCTTTCCCCCGGCCTCCTACCCCGGCCGGCCCTGCTGGGCCGAGATCGACCTCGACGCCTTCGCCTCCAACGTGGCCCGCCTGGCGTCGCGGGCCGCGCCGGCCGGGCTCTACGCGGTCGTCAAGGCCAACGCCTACGGCCACGGCGCGGTGGCCTGCGGCCGGGCCGCCCTCCAGGCCGGCGCCCAGGGCCTGGCGGTGGTCTGCGTGGACGAGGCCGAGGAGCTGCGCCAGGCCGGTGTGACCGCGCCCATCCTGGTGGTCGGCTACACCCCGCCCTCCGACGCCGCCCGGGTGGTGGCGCTCGGCCTCATGCCGACCGTGGGCGCCTCCGAGCTCGGCGAGGCGCTCTCGGCCCATGCGGCGCGGCGCGGCGCCACCGTGGCGCTCCACCTCGAGGTCGAGACCGGCCTCAACCGCCACGGCCTCCTTCCCGAGGCCTGCGTGGCGCTGGCGGAGCGGCTGCGCGCGCTGCCCGGCCTCGCGGTGCGCGGCCTCTTCACCCACTTCGCCGCCGCCGAGGAGGGCGATCAGCGGTTCACCCGGCGGCAGTTCGACGCCCTGCGCCGGGTCTCGGAGCGGCTCCCCTGGATCCCGGAGCGCCACTGCGCCGCCTCGGCCTCGGTGCTGCTCGACCACGAGATGGCGCTCGAGGCGGTGCGGGCCGGCCTCTCGCTCTACGGCTACCGGCCGGCCCCCTGGGTCGGCACCGAGGAGGAGCTCCGGCCGGTCCTCGCGCTGCGGGCCCGGGTGGCGCGCCTGCTGGACGTGGAGCGCGGCGCCACCGTCGGCTACGGCCGGACCTGGGCCGCCACCCGCCCCTCCCGCATCGCCCTCGTCATGTGCGGCTACGCCGACGGCTACCGGCGCGGCCTGGGCAACCGGGCCCACGTGCTCCTGCGCGGCCGGCGCGCCCCGGTGGTGGGGCGCGTCGCCATGGACATGTGCATGGTGGACGCCACCGCCGTGCCGGACGCCGCGGTGGGCGACGTGGCCACCCTCATCGGCCGCGACGGGGCCGAGGAGGTCTCGGCCGACGAGCTGGCCGCCCTGGGCGACACCATCTCCTGGGAGATCCTGGCCGGCCTCACCGCGCGCGTGCCGCGCCTCTACCTGCGCGGCGGGCAGGTGGT
>Ga0209682_10000433_pt1 | contig 14421 bp, 11 predicted proteins | sample DOMMetBare2Fresh_2_FD_187471 | JGI IMG/M metagenome (GOLD analysis project Ga0209682, IMG submission 187471) | Wetland sediment microbial communities from St. Louis River estuary, USA, under dissolved organic matter induced mercury methylation -... | ecosystem: Environmental > Aquatic >... | reverse complement strand
AACCGCTGCGCCGACCGTTTTCGCAGACCGTCATCTACGAGATGCACGTGCGCGGCTTCACGCGCCACCCGTCGTCGGGGGTGCCGCCGCGGCAGCGCGGCACCTACGCCGGCCTGGTGAACAAGATCCCCTACCTGCTGGACCTGGGCATCACGGCGGTGGAACTGATGCCGGTCTTTCAGTTCGATCCGCAGGACGCCCCGCACGGCCTGGTGAACTACTGGGGCTACGCGCCGGTGTCGTTCTTCGCGCCGCATGCCGGCTACGCCGCGCGCCGCCGGCCGCTGGCGGTGCTCGACGAGTTCCGCGACATGGTCAAGGCGCTGCATCGCGCCGGCCTCGAGGTGATCCTCGACGTGGTCTTCAACCACACCGCCGAGGGCGGCGAAGGAGGCCCCTGCCTGGGGCTGCGCGGCCTGGACAACGCCACCTACTACATGCTCGACGACGCCGGTCACTATGCCAACTACTCGGGTTGCGGCAACACGCTCAACGCCAACCAGTCGGTGGTGCGCCGGATCATCGTCGACAGCCTGCGCTACTGGGTGCAGGTGATGCATGTCGACGGCTTCCGCTTCGACCTCGCGGCGATCCTCTCGCGCGACGAGCAGGGTTGGCCCCGTGCCAACCCGCCGGTGCTGTGGGATATCGACTCCGACCCCGCCCTGGCCGGAACCAAGCTCATCGCCGAGGCCTGGGACGCGGCCGGCCTGTACCAGGTCGGCCGGTTCGCGGGCGACCACTGGAAGGAGTGGAACGGGCGCTTCCGCGACGACGTGCGAGCGTTCGTGCGCGGCGATGCCGGCGTGGTGCCGGCCCTGGCCGACCGCTTGCTCGGCAGCCCCGACCTGTACGGCGCACGGCCGCGCGAGCCGGCGCAGAGCATCAACTTCGTCACCAGCCACGACGGCTTCACGCTCGAGGACCTGGTCTCCTACGACCAGAAACACAACGCGGCCAACCTCGAAGGCAACCGCGACGGCGGCGACGACAACCGCAGCTGGAACTGCGGCGTGGAGGGCCCCACCGACGACCCCGCGGTGCTGGCGCTGCGCACGCGCCAGGTGAAGAACCTGCTGGCCATCGACATCCTGTCGCTCGGCACGCCGATGCTGCTCATGGGCGACGAGATGCGGCGCAGCCAGCAAGGCAACAACAACGCCTACTGCCAGGACAACGAGACCAGCTGGCTCGACTGGACGCTGCTGCGCCGCCACGCCGACATCCACCGCTTCGTGTGCGGGCTGATACGGGTGCGCAACCTGCGCGAGTCGGTGCGCGAGGACCACCACCTGACGCTGGCCGAACTCATGATGCGCGTGAACGTCCAGCTGCACGGCGTGCGGCTCGGCTCACCCGACGTCAGCGCCGACTCGCACAGCCTGGCGGTCACGGCGTCCAGCCTGTCGGGCGACCTCCTGATGCACTTCGCGCTCAACGCCTACTGGGAGCCGCTCGAATTCGAACTGCCGCCGTTGCCCGCCGATGCGCTCGGCGGCTGGCTGCGTGTGATCGACAGCGCGCGCGAGTCGCCGCAGGACCTGGTCGACCCGGACCTCGCGGAGGGGGTGATCGGGGTGGCGCACCGCGTCGAGGCGCGCTCGGTGGTCGTGCTGTTCGCCCCCATGCGCAAGCCGCCGGAACGGCCGCGCGATGGTGACGCTCCAGGTTCGCACGCGGCGTCGCTCGGGTGAAAGGAACTGTCGGTCGTCGGCTGGTCAGACACTCGAGAGTGAGTTGATCGCCCCGTGGCAGGCGCCGCGTCCTGCCGGCGCGGCGCGGCCTGCAGCGCCGACACGCCCACTGCCCCCTGCCTGCGGTCCCACCGACTGCCTCCGGTCGTCCCCGACGGTCCGACGAAAGCAGACTCCCGTTCGAGCCAAAGCCAGCGACTCAGCCCTCGCTCGGGGCCCGGCTCAGGCCGTTGTTGGCCTCGACCACGGCCTTGAGCATGGCCAGGAAGCGCGGCCGGTCGATCGCCGGCAACGGCGCGAGGATGCGCTGCTGCGCCTTCAGCATGCCCGGGATCACCTGGTCGAGCAGCGCCGCGCCGGCCGGCGTGACCTGCAGCAGGCGCACGCGCCGGTCGGCCGGCGATGCCTGGCGCTCGATCAGTCCGCGCCGCTCCAGGCGGTCGATCACGCCGCCGATCGTCGAGGTGTCGAAGCCGATCGTCGCCGCCAGCGTGCGCTGGTCCAGGCCGGGCTGGCGGCGCGCGGCGAAGAGCGCCGCGTATTGCACCGGCGTGATGCCGAGATCCTGGGTCTCCTCGAGAAAGATCGCCACCGCGATCTGCTGCAGCCGCCGGATGTAATAGCCGGGCTGCTCCTCCAGCACCGCGGCCTCGGCCTTGCCCTTGCGCATCGCTGCATCCCCCCCGCGTTCGATTTCGTCAGTGTACGGTGGGTCTATGCGGCGTCGGCGGGATAGAGGCCGCGCGTGCGGGCAAACAGCCGCGTCAGGCCGAGCAGGGCATCGATCATCGGCGTCGGCACGTCGAGGCGGCGGCCGATCTCGTGCACGACAGTGACGATGGCATCGAGCTCGATCGGCCGCCCGGCCTCGACGTCCTGCAGCATCGAAGTCTTGAAGGCGCCGAGCTTCTCGGTGACGGCATGCCGGTCCTCGGCCGACTGCGCGATCGGGCAGCCGATGCGTGCGCCGATCGCACGCGCTTCCATCATCGCCGCCGAACAGAAATCGCGTACCAGCGGGTCGGCGAGCAGGCGGTCGATCGTCGCGCCGGTCAGTGCCGACACCGGGTTCATCGTCAGGTTGCCCCAGAGCTTGTACCAGATGTCGTAGCGCACGTTGTCCGCGTGCGTGACGTCGAAGCCGGCCCGCGCCAGGAGGTCGGCCACGCGCTGCACCCGCTGGCTGCGGCCCCCTTCGGGCTCGCCGACGATCAGGCCCTGGCCCATGCGGTGCTGCACCAGCCCGGGCTCGGGCATCGAGCTGCTCGCATGCACGACGCAGCCGACCACGTGGCGCAGCGGGATCGCCTGCGCGATGGCGCCGCCCGGGTCCACGCTGTGCAGCGGCACCGCGCCGAAACCCGGCTCACCCTGGCAGAACCACCACGGCACGCCGTTCATCGCCGGCAGCACCATCGTCTGCGTGCCGATCAAGGGCCCGAGGCTGGGCGCCAGCCCGGTCAGCGACTGGCCCTTGACGGCGACGATCACCAGGTCCTGCACGCCCAGTTCGGCCGCATTTTCGCTGGCCGTCGCCGGCGCCTGCTCGAGCGCGCCGTCGGGGCGCCGCAGCCGCCAGCCCTGGCTGCGCAGTGCCTGCAGCGTGGCGCCACGTGCGAGCGCGCTGACTTGCGCTTGTCCGGCGCGCGCCAGCCGCGTGCCGATGAAACCGCCGATCGCGCCGGCGCCGGCGATGCACACCTTCATGGTGATTCCTTGCGGGATTCTGAGGCCGCCATTCTCCGCACTCGCATGGGCCGCGGCGACGTCGGCGGCTCAGCGGGCGCGCCGGCTGCGTGCGGCCTGCAGCAGCTGATGCAGCCTCTGGACCAGCAACTTGTCCTTGTGCAGCGCCGTCGGCGTACGCGGGCGGTAGAACTGAACCTGCATCAGGATCTCGGGCGGTGGCGTGTCGTCCAGACGGATGCCCAGCAAGGGCAGCCCGCGTTCGAGCGCACGCGAAACCTCGGCACGGGCCCATTCGCTGCGCGCCGCGCGCGCATCCCAGACCACCAAACCGGCGTCACACCCATCGATCGCGGCCGCATCCTCGGTGCCGGCGACAGCCTCGCTGCCGGCCTGCGACAACAGCGTCAGCACCGACGTCAGCACCTTGCCGGGCTCCGCGTGCCCGAGAACGGCCACCTTCGGCAAGCCTGCCTCACGGCTCGGCAGCCGTGCCGCCTTCGCCCCTTGGCCGAGCCGAGCCCGCGTGAGATCGGCCCCTTGCATCAGGGCGCCGTCGAGCGAGGCGCCCTCGAGGTCGGCCTCGCGCAGGTCGGCCTCGCGCAGATCGGCGCCGTCGAGGCGGGCGTCACGCAGATCGGCGCGCTGGAGCAAGGCCCCGACCAGGCTGGAACGGCTCAGGTTGGCCCCGCGCAGGTCGTAGCCGCGCAGGTCGGCGCCGTCGGCCTCGAGACGGCGGCCCTTGTGCTGGTCGCTGCCGAGCCAGTCCGCATGGGCTTGCAGGCGCTGCGCCACGTAGCGCCGCTGCGAGGCCTCCAGCGCGTCCCACAAGGCATCGGTGCCGCAGGCCAGCCAGCTGCCGTCGTCGCGCCGGCCGGTTATCAGGCCGACGCAGCGGTCGTCCACGACCAAGGGCGCGCCGCGCAGTTGGGAAGGCAGTTCGCGGCCCCGTCGCGTGCTGCGCAGCACCCAGCGCTCGAACTTGTCCAGCACCTCGTTCGTGCCCGCCTCGCGCTCGCAGTTCACGTCGAAGGCGCGGACCTGCCCGTCGACGACCGCGAACGCATGGGCACGAAACCGGCTCGCGGGTCGAGCGGCGGCGATGGCCAGCGGCGCGCGGCCGCCAGGTGCGCCCGCCTCGTCGACACGAAGGCCGACGGCCACAGGGTTGTCACTCTCCGGCGGGTCGATTGCAAACTGCTCGGCGACGGCCCCGCGGCGCGCGCTCAACAGGAACGGGATCTGCCCCACGGCCGCGCGCGCCGTGAGCACGAGCCCGGGGCCGACCCGCACGCCAGTCAATGGCGCCATCACCTCGCCCAGATCGGACAGTTCCACCAGCGCGCCGGCGGCGGTCGAGCGCAGCAGCGCGGCCTCGGCCTCGGCCAGCGCATAGCTGGCCTTGCGGCTGGGGTGGCCGTGGATCTGGTAGAGCGTCCAGTCGTCGCTTTTCGGGTTGCGCTCGCGCAGCGCCGTACGTGCACCGACGGCGGCCTCCAGCAGCGTGCCGCCACGCAGCAGGATCTCGTGGAAGCGCCGCGCGAAGGTCGCCTCGGGGTCGATGCCGGGCTTGCCCCCGACGGCCACCAGCATCGGCACGCCCATGGTCTGCAGCATGGCCAGCGGGTGGTCCGCGCTGGCGCCGGCGGATGCGCGCAGATAGAAGTGATGGTCGAGCGTGTGACCCGAGTCGTCGAAGTTCAGGAAGACCAGCTCGGGCGCCGCGGCCAATGCCGACAGATCGGACGCCGTGACGAAGGACCGGCCGAACGGAACGCCCAGCTGTGGCGGCTCGCTCGGCGAGCCCGAGGTCACCGGGACCAACGCTCGCGAACTCCAGTGCAGCACGGCCAGCGGAGCTTCCCGCATCGATGCCTTGATCCGGTCGATCGACTCGGGCTCGACGCGGTCCACCCGCAGCGTGCTGAAAGCCTGCAGCGCCCGCGCAATCTCCTCGCCTTCCCGGATCGCCACCTCGGGCAGCCGCTCGCCGGCCCAGTCGGTGAGCACCAGCGCCCGCTCGCCGCCCACCGGCAGGGGCGGGTCGAAGTGCGCATGCGCCCAGGTCGGCGCCGTATCGCGCAGCATGCGCAGGCCGATCGCACGCTCGGCCCAGTCGCCCGGACCCGGCAGTTCCAGTGCTTCCCAGCGCAGCGATTCGGTCGACGGCCCCAGGTCGAGCTGGATGACGCGGGCATGCCGCAACGGCTCCAGGGCCGGCCAGAACGATGGATCGCGTGGTGGTGGCCAGAGGCCCTCAGGCTCTTCGATCCGGTTCGATGACGCCGACGGCGGACCGATCAGAAAGCCGGCCGCCATGGAGCCCCGGCCCGCCGGCTCCGCCGCGCCGTCGACGAAGACCTCGAGATACACCGTGCCCTCGCCGAACCTCGCCTGCAGACGGGCACGTCCGCGCCCGGGCGCCGCGGCCGCCACGCGCCGCTTCGGCTGCACGCGCCAGCCGCTGCCGTCCAGGTTGCGCAGCGTCAGTGCCGCGATGCCGGGCAGGTCGATCGACGCCCCTTCGGCTGCGCTGACCACGCGCGCCGGCTGGCCGTCGAATTCGAGCAGCGTGAGCGACGGCCAGGGCTGCGGCACCTGCACGGTCGCCGCACCGGGCGTCCCGGCGGCGACGAAGTCGAGCCGGCGCCGCGTCATCGCCACACCGATCTCGTGCAGCGGCAGGCGCAGACCCAACGAAGCCAGCTGGCCCGGATCGACCTGCGACGGCATGGCGCCGGGGGCCAGCGCGCGGCCGCCCAGCAGCGCCGAGGCAGCCTGCATCGCCGACCAGGCGGCGCCGGTCGCGCGCACGCGCTCGTGCCAGCGCGGGGCCGACTGCAGCAGCCAGCGCGCCGCGTTCAGCGCGACGTCGCCGCCGGCGCGCAGATCATCGAGCAAGGGCGCCAGCTGGGCCTCGATCGCATCGTCGTGGACGGCCGGATCGAGCAGTGGCAAGGCCGTGAGCTCGAGTTCGCTGCGTGCGTACGGGTGGGCCCGCGCGAGCTGGCGGCGCGTGAGCTCGGCCGCCTCGTGGCGTTGCGGCTCGGCCGCAAGTTGCACGCGCAGGGCCTGCAGCACTGGCGGGTCGAAGCTGATGGCCGAACTGCTGCGTACGCGCACCAGGCGCGAGAACCAGAGGTCGATCTCGGCCGACGGATCGGCGTGGTGCATCAGGTGCCGACGCAGCACACGCAGCAGCGCGGGCTCCACACGCAGCACGAGGCTGGCGAAGCCGGCAAGTCGGCAGGCATCGGGGTTGACCTGTCGCAGGTCGTCGAGCGCAGCGCGGGCCGGGTCCATGAGGTGCCGCTTCAGCGCTGCGACCAGGTGTGACGCTGGCGCGCGTCGCGCAGGATGCGCCGCACGCGCCCGGCGTCGAGCCACTCGCTCCAGGGCAGCACGGTGATCCCGGCCCGGATCGCGGCGTCGATGCGATGGGCCGGGAACGGCGCCAGCGCCAGCACCGTGCAGCCGGCCTGCCGCGCCTGCCGCGCGAACGCCACCCACTCCGGCGGCGCGGCCCAGTCCGGGTCGAAGTCCGGACACACCGTACCGAGGTCGGACAACACGATCACCGGCGTGCCCGCGGGTGGCGGGCGCCAGGGCCGCCACTGCGATCGTGGCCCGCTGCCGCAGCGGCGCGTGGGGACGCCGGCAAATCGCTGGATCGCCAGCCGGTCGCGGCCGACCGCGCGCGCCAGTTCGTTGCAGACCTGGGCCACGTCCTCGCGCAGGGGTGCCAGTGCCGCCCCCGCATCCACCAGCAGCTGCGCGCCGCGTTGCAGTGACCAGGTCGGCAGATGCGGCAGCGCCGGCACCGGCCGCTGCTCCGCGATGCGTGCCACCAGCGCGGCGACGTCGATCTCATGGCCCTCGATGCGCGAGGCCGCGAGCGGCGCGAGCAGCGCCCGCGCCTGGCGCGTGGCAATGATGGGGGCCGCCGCCACCGGTGGCGGCGCGGTCAGTGCCGGTGCGGCGATGGGTGCGGCCGATGCCGCGGGCCAGCTCGCCGCCGGCAACTCGTGCGCCTCGGTTGCCTGCACGCGGCGCTTCGACGCGCTCCCGGCCTTTTCCGGCACCGTGGCATCCGGTGTCTCATCGGCCGCCGCGGGCGCCCGGCCCGCCGGCTGCGTGCCGGTGCTGCGCGCGCTGCTGGCCGCCTCGCTCGCGCGGCGTGCGGCCTCGGGCAGCGTGGCGCCGTCGCGCACGCCCTGCACGCCGTGGAGCATCGCGAGCACACGCTCGATGGCGTCCTCGCTCCCGGGCGCGAGCCGGGCCAGAGCACGCAGGCGCGCCGGCAGGGGCTGGCCGTGGTCCGACATCCTCAGGCCTGGGCGTCGTCGCCGTCCAGCGTGGTCGACTTGCGTATCGCTGCAGCCAGCAGGCCCTTCAAGGTCGCCGCGTCGGCGATCGAGCCCTCCTCGAGCAGCTCGCGGCAGGCCGCCACCGCGTCGACGAACTCGCTCGTGCTCGGGGGCCGGCGGTTGGCGGCGCGCTCGAGCGCGCGCTGGTCGATCACGGCCTGCGCCAGGGTCCGGTACAGCGGGTCCTGGAAGGCGCCGGTGCCGGCGCCGAAGCGGCGCTGTGCGATGTCGACCAGCCAGTCGGTCGTCGGCGGCGGCAGCGTGAGCGTGACGCAGCGGCGCAGGAAGGCCGGCGGCATCTCGCGCTCGTTGTTGGTCGTCATCACGATGAGCAACTCGCGGTTGTCGGCCGTGATGCGCTCGCCGGTCTCGGGCACGGTGAAACTGCGCTCGTCCAGCGCCTCGAGCAGGTCGTTGGGCACATCGGGGTCGGCCTTGTCGATCTCGTCGAGCAGCAGCACCGGTGGCCGGCCGGGCTGGCCGCCGACGGCCGGGTCCACGAGCCGCGGCACGTTCCACACCGAGTCGAGCGCCGTCAGCCCGCGCTGCCCCGCCGTGGCCGGCTGGAGCGCCCACCACAGGATGCCGGGCGCGACGTAGGCCTGGTCGGGCTTGAGGCGCCCCTGCACCTGTGCATCGCTCAGGCGGCGCAGCGTGTCGAACGACGACTGCAGCGTGCCGGCGACGGTGCGCGAGGTCACGGTCTCGCGGTAGAACGGCCGCTCCAGCGCATGGGCCGCAAAGCGCCCGAGCGAGGTCTTGCCGCTGCCGGGCTCGCCGCTGACCAGCAGCGGGCGACCGGTGGCCAGCGCGACATTGAGCGCCAGCACCGCCGATTCGGCGAAGACGAAGTGGCGCCCCGGTGCGTCGGTCTTGCCGATGCCGCTGTCGTAGGCCCAGTCCTCGGGCGCGCCCTGGCGCACGCGGGCGAAGCGGCCGGGCTGCAGGGTCTCGGGGTTGAACTTCGACTTGCGGTAGTTCGGCATCTTGGGCCTCGTGCAGCCTGTTGAAGGATCAGGTGAAGGACTTGCTGGCCCGCTGCCAGGCCTGGGCCTCGGCGGCCTCGACGGCGACGGGTGGCGGCGGCTCGAGGTCCAGCACCTGGTCGGACCCCGGCAAGGCCTCGGAGACGATGAAGATCACGCGCGGGAATTCCGCCCGCAGCAGCTTCAGCGTCGCCTCGTCGGGCAAGGTGTACAGCGGGACGTAGATCGGGTCGGGCCAGGATCGCAACGCCTGGACGACGGTGTCGTCCTTCAGCTGGCCCTCGAGCAGGCCGCGCTGGCGCACGAACTCGCAGATGTCGCCGCGGATGGTGCCGAACATGTCGGGCGAGTCGCCGTCGACCGCGCCGGCGCGCAGGAACTCCTGCTGCCCGTAGGCGCGCAGCAGGTACATCTGGGCTGTGAACTGCGGCACCTGAGCGCCGCGGATCGCCACCGCCGCGGCGCGCGGCGGCGCTGCGGCCGGCAGCGCCGGCGCGATCGAGCGCAGCACCGCGGCCGGCCCCGGGTCGACCCAGTGCGGCGCCAGCAACTCGGCCAGGCGGCGCTTGTCCTCCCTGGTCCAAAGGCGCAGCTCGCCCATCAGCCGGTCGATGCCCAGGCCCTCGTCGCGACCGCGGAAGATCGCCGCGGCCACCCCGTCGGCCAGTTGCGCGATGCGATCCGGGCCCCAGTGCGGCGGCACGGCGAGGTTCAGGTGCCGGGCGATCTTCGGACACGTGATCTCTGGTGAGCGCGCCGCCTGCAGCAGCTCCGACAAGGCCTCGACCAGTTCGTCGTGCGGTGTGCGGCAGGGCTGCGGCGGCAGGCGTTGGACGAGTTCGTCGACCAGCGCGTCGACATCCTCGATGCGCGCCAGCGCCTTCATGCGCTGCGTGTCGCCGAACTGGGCCAGCGCAAAGCCCTTGTCGAGGAACTGCTGACGCGTCACGCCCGGACCGAGCGCCCAGAACAGGCCGAAGTCCTGTTCCTCCAGGTCCTTGCGGAAGCCCAGGATGATGGCCTCCTTGAGCACCCACTCCGGCCGGTCCAGCACGCTGCGCGTCAGCAGCACCAGGCCGGCGCTGCACCGTGCCAGCCATTCGTGCAGATCGCGCCGCCAGGGCCGGTTGGCCTCCAGGCCGCTGATGTCGAGCAGCAGCTTCGGGGCGGCCACGCCTGCCAGCCGCTGCTGGATGGCCAGCACGAGCGGGTTGTCGCCCGAGCTGTGGCTGAGAAAGAGGCGGTGCTCGGTCACGGCGTGCGGCGTGTCGTCCTGCGAGGGTCGGGTGGCGATTGTGCATGGCGGTCGATCGGCGGGAAAACCGGGGATACGGCAGTCATTTCAGCGCGCCGCATCAGGCACGGCGGACGGATAGTCCCCACTGCCTCCTCTCACGCCGCCGTCGCACGGCTTCGGCCCCCTCATTGCCATGGAACTCCTCTGGATCGGCATCGGCATCGGCATGCTCGTGGCAGCCGGACTGGCCTTCACCTTCCTCCGCAAGCCCGCCAGTCCAGCGGACGCGCCGCTGCGCCACAGCGCCGACCCGCATGCCGCGGGCTCGGTGCACCCGCAGCCGCAACCTCAACTGCTACCGGCCGACACACCGCCGGCAGCGCCGGCCGCACCCATGCCCGCCGAGTTGGCCGCCTTCCACCCGATCCATGCCGGCGCACTGGCTCCCGAGCGCCGCGCGGCCATCAACGCCGTCTTCCGCCATGTGCCGCGCCCGCCACGGTTGCTCGACCAGCTGTTGTCGCCCGACTTCGTCGACCAGGCCAGCTCGGCCGAACTGGCCGACCTGATCGCAGGCGAGCCGCTGATCGCTGCCAGGGTGCTGGCGACCATCAACTCGCCGCTCTACGGTCTGCGCTCGCCGGTGGCCAGCGTCGACCAGGCCGTCACCCTGCTCGGGCTGACCAGCGTGCGCGCGATCTGCCTGCAGTACCTGATGATCGCCTCGTTCAAGGCCGACGGCCCGGAGCGCCAGCGCATCCTCGACACGACCTGGCACGCCAGCGCGCTGGCCAGCGAGCTGACCCACCAGCTCGCGCAGCGATTGGGACTCCCCGAGCCGGGCGCGCTGGTCAGCGCGGTCGTGCTGTCCTTTCTCGGCCGGCTCGCGTCGGCAGCGGCGATGCCGCGCGGCCTGCTGGCGGCGCTGCCGGAAGACGACCTGCTCAAGCGCCTGCAGTTCGAGCAGCACAAGCTCGGGCTGGGATCGGGCGAGATCGGCCGCCTGCTGATGGCCGACTGGGGCCTGCCGGCCGACGTCGCCGACGAAGCGGCTGCGATCGACAGCGTGCTGACCACGCCGTGCGCGCGGCTCGATCCGGTGCGTGCGGGCCGCCTCGCGCTGTGTTACGTCTGCGCCCGACTGGGCGAGCGGCTGGCGCGCGGCGAATTGCGCAGTCTGCGCGACTTCGACCTCCAGCACGACTGCGGCGCCGAGTGCTTCCACGTCCGCAGCTACCTGACGCTGCCGACGCTGGGCGCCCTGCCCGCCCACCTGCGTGCGCCGGCCCTGGTCGGGGCTATCGACCGGATGCTGCAGACCCTGCACGTGGCGCCCCACGCCGCCTGAAACGCGGCATCCGCCGTGGCGGCCCCGGGATGCGGTCCAATGCACCCGGATGGACACGATCGATTTCGAACTGCGCGCCGAGCACATCACGCTCGATGCCCTGCTCAAGGCCACCGGCCTGGCCGATAGCGGCGGCGCCGCCAAGGCACTGATCGCCGACGGCCAGGTGCAGGTCAACGACACGGCAGAGACCCGGCGCGGCCGCAAGCTGCGTGCCGGCGACGTCGTCACCTTCGGCGCTGCGCGCGTGCAGTTGCGCGGCGCGCGTGTCGACGCGCCGACCTGAACCCGGACCCGCCATGGACTACCCCCGCTACGACCCGCAATCGGCCGTCACGCCACTGACCGAGGCCGAGCTCGACGGCCTCGACCGCCTGCTGCAGCGCCTGCCCGCCGACGGCGCGATGACGCTCGACGGCATGGACGGCTACCTCACTGCGCTGCTCGTCGGCCCCGCGCCGCTGCTGGCGAGCACGCCGACCGCGCAGTGGCTGCCGCTGGTCTGGGGCGGCGACGGCCCGGCCGGCATGGACGAGGCCACGCCGTTCGCGAGCAAGCGCCAGCGCAAGGACACGGTCGTGCTGCTGCTGCGCCACCTGCGCCACCTGAGCGAGCAGCTCACGCGCACGCCCGACGACTGGCAGCCGATCTTCAGCGTCGCCGAGCAGGGCGACGACGAATGGGTCGATGCCCGCGACTGGTGTGCCGGCTTCCTGGCTGCCGTCGACCTGCAGCCCGCCGCCTGGGCCGCGGTCTGGCACGACCCTGCGTCGGCGCCGCTGCTGGTGCTGGGCGGCGGCATCGAAGGCGTCGAGCCCGCGGCGGCGCCGGATCTGGCAGACATCGATCTCGACGATCCCGCGGCGGTCGACCCGCCCAGCCGCGCGGTGCCCGAATTCGTGCTCGGCCTGCTGGCGCAGCGCGGCGGCCCGCGGCCTGCCTGACCGACCGCGGGGCCTCGGCGCCGACAACATCGCCACAGCGCGACCGCGGCCGCATCCGCATCACCCTCACGCCGGCCCGTCGATGCGCCAGCTGCTCCACCCCCAACTCGTCAACGACGCCTTCGGCGACCCGGTGCTGCACGTCGATTTCGAAGGCGAGCGGCGGGCGCTGATGTTCGACCTCGGCGACATCGCCAAGCTGCCGCCGCGCAAGCTGCTGCGGGTATCGCACGTCTTCGTCAGCCACGCCCACATGGACCACTTCTGGGGCTTCGACACCCTGCTGCGCGTCGTCCTCGGTCGCAAGACCGGCATCGTGCTGTTCGGCGGGCCCGGTTTCATCGCCCAGGTCAACCACAAGCTGCACGCCTACACCTGGAACGTCGTGCAGCGCTACGAGCCCGAGCTCGTGCTCGAGGTGCGCGAGCTCGGCCTCGATGGCGTCGTCCAGCGCGCGCGCTTCTCGAGCCGGACCGCTTTCGCGCGCGAGGACGAGACCGCGGTCACGCTCGCCGACGACGTGCTGCACGACGAACTGCGGGTCCGCGTGCGCGGTCGTTTCGTCGACCACGGCACTCCGTGTCTGGCTTTCGTCGTCGAGGAGAAGGCGCGCGTCAAGGTGGCGAAGGACCGTCTGGCCGCGCTCGGTGTCTCGACCGGTGCCTGGTTGCGCGAGCTGAAGCAGGCCGTTCTCGCCAACGCGCCGGACGACGCGCCGATTGCGCTGCGCTGGCGCGACCGCGCGGGCGAGCACACGATGACGCGCAGCGTCGGCGAGCTGCGCACCGTGGTGCTCGACGTCGTGCCCGGCCAGCGCCTGGGTTATGCCACCGACCTGTGCTTCACCGAGTCCAACGTGCAGACCCTGGTGTCGCTCATGGCCGGCGTCGACCGGCTCTACATCGAGAGCGTCTTCCTCGACGCGGACCGTGACCACGCGCTGCGCAAGAACCACCTGACCGCGCGCCAGGCCGGCGAGATCGCGCGTCGCGCCGGGGCCAGGTCCGTGGTCTCGTGCCATCTGTCGCCGCGCTACGAGGGCCGGGCAACAGAGGTGATGGCCGAGGTCCAGGCGGCCTGGGCCGGCGTGGCGGCACCGGCGTGAGACCCGTCGCCAGCGATGCGCCATGTCGCACCCGGATATCGCGCCAGGATTTCGCGTCCAATGGCGCCATGCGCGACCCGAACGACATCGACCGCCGCCTGACCGAGCTCGAGATCAAGGCCAGCTTCACCGAGGACCTGGTCGACCAGCTCAACGACGTCATCGTGCGCCAGCAGGCGCAGATCGACCGGCTGATCCGCGAGCTCGTCCAGCTGCGCGACCAGACGCCGGCACCCGAAGCCGGCGCGCTGCGCCAGCTGCTCGACGAGAAGCCGCCGCACTACTGACCCCCCAAGCGAGTTCCATCGGATGAGGTCGACGGGCGCGCGCCGGCCTTCGGGGGCATTCAGGACGGGCGGCCCCAGCGTCGGCAGTGGGGCGGTCGACCAACCCGCAGCGCGCACCAAGGCCGGACTGCCCCCGGGCCAGGAGCGGGGGCCGCCGACTGGCGGGTTTCCGGCAGCCAATTCCAGCGAGAGACCTCGGCATGCCCGCGCGTGCCAAGGTGCCGCAGGCGCAAGCCGCTGATCCATTGCCCATGGGGATGCCACGCCACGAAGACCGCGCCGATCCGACCTGCCCCCTGATCCGTATCGGCTAGAGGAGGGCCTTGTCGAAGAAGGCCGTGATCTCGACGGCGAGCTGCTTCAGGAACGCACCGCGATCGAAACCCGGCGGGTTCGCAGCGACGTCGCCGTCCGGGCTGGGAAGGGACATGCCGGGCGTGTCCATGAAGGCGAAGTGCCAGGCGTTGGGCACCCGATGCAGGTTCGGTGCGGGCAGATTGCTGGCGACCCACTCGGCATGGAATCGCGGCACCAGGAAACGATCGAGCTCGGCCTCGTAGATCATGGTCGCCGGGCGAACCTTGGCGAGCGAGTCGGCGGTGAGCAGCACACCCGTCGGGGCCATCGCGACGATCGCCCGAACGCGCTCGTCCTTGAGCGCGGGCGTGGCCGCAGGTAGCGGCGGCATTGCAGCGCCAGAGCGGCCGATGCCGCAGAGGATCGGGTCTTCGGATGCCTCGGCCAGACAGTGCTTCCTCATCCGGGAC